>OFRD01000452.1_pt1 | contig 15737 bp, 12 predicted proteins | sample 1543041 | NCBI WGS metagenome assembly OFRD01 (sample SAMN07774234, study PRJEB24372) | wastewater metagenome | isolation source: Exp Tend CN 100WW | collected 2016-02
ATTTATTCGAGCTGATGCTGTCGCCCACAATACTGAAGACGCCCGGGCGCATGCCACGCCGCAGCCCGAAGCTGTGCTGGCGCTGCAGTGCCTGCTGCACATCCGCCGTCAACTCCGGAACTACGGGAGCCGTAACTTGATTTAGTGGCGGGCCGGATGCGCGGCAGCCGGAAATCACCAAAACCAAACCGCACCACACCAAAGTGATACAGGCACGCAGTGTGCTGCGCACGGTGCGTTCACAGATTGCGCGAAGCACATTCATACCGTCTGTGGCCCGGCGCTGTAACGCTTCCACAAAACGCTGATGCCCCAACCGGCCAGCACGGAAAAAATTGGCAGCGCAGGCAGCGTGAAACGGAAAACATTTTCCCGATAAATTGCCGTGAAGAGCGTGATGCCAATGCAGCCCGGCACAGCGCCCAGCAGCAGCAGCGCCCGGCTGCCACCAAGCGCCCGCACGCTGGCAGCCGCCAATACTGCCAGCAGCACCCCGGCCAGCACCACCCCGATGCCAACCAAAAGACCGGCACCACCATTAAACATGTCAATAAAAATATTTAGTTTTGGATTTAGCCAGTAGACCTGTGCGGACACCGGATCAATCAGACCAAAATAAACATAGCCCGGCAACCACGGGATCACACCAGGCATACCCGCCTGCATAGAAGCCAGCCGGTTGTAGGCCACCTGTGGCACGTACGCCAGTGCAGCACTGGCTGCGGTTGCAAAGCCGGCCAGCCAGTGGCGGCTGATAAAAAGTACGAGCAGCGCCAACGGCAAAAGCATCACAAACTGAAAGCGGAATAAAAATGACACGCCGAAAGCAATGCCCGCCAGTAACGCCAGGGCAACGCGCGGCTGGCGAAGCACACGCGCGCAGTAATACATTCCCAGCAACGAGAAAAAAAGCGCAGGCCCGTCTGCAATAGTGTGCAGCCAGGCTGCGCCGGGAACGTAAGGCATGCGCAGCTGCACGGCATTGGGGTGCAGGCCGAATGCCAGCCATAGCAGCCACGGCATGCCCGCCCAAACCGCCGCAGCCACCGTGGCTGCCAACCGGTCTCCGGTAATTTCCAACGCCAGCCGGCCCACCAAAATTACGGAGAGGCCCGCCAGCAGAAAGCCGTTCACAAGCACGGCAATGGTGAGGACATCCTCAAACACCAATCCCCGCAGCAGCCAGCTGAATGCGGCAAGCATTGCGGGCTGGCCCAGATTGACTGAAAACATGCGCGCATAGCTGCCGCGCAGCAGCACCAGCGCATATTCAAAGTAATAATCCTGATCACCACCGTGATGGAAATAAAAGCGATCATGCGATTCGAGGCGCGGCACCTCCAGCACCAGCAGCGCAGCGATCAGCAGGCGCAGCCCGGCAAACGCAGCAAAGCCGCCATCAGCCGGCCATGCTTGCAGCCGCAGCCAGAGCGCAGACCGCAGTGCGCCAATATAAGCACCAGCCGCGCGCATTAGGTGAAGGGCGGTGTGCCCGAATGGCTGTATGTGAATTCACGCACCTTGCGTTCGCGGAGCACGCGCGCCGGATTGCCGGCCACAATTGCAAACGGCGGCACATCTTTGGTGACCACTGCACCCGCAGCCACCAGCGCCCCGCGCCCAATTGTCACCCCGGGCAGGATGATCGCACGCGACCCGACAAACACATGGTCCTCGATTACGATTGGTGCATTGCGGCGCGCCAGGCCCGCATCATCCGGATCATGGTCAGAGGTATACAAACCGACCTGATGCCCAAACACCACATCGTTTGCCAGCGTGATGGGCGCACCTGCCACCCAGCGGGAATCAAATGCAATCGAGCAATTCGGTCCCACATGAATAGCATCCATGCGGTCACCCGTGAAATGCGCGCCCCGCCATACGCTGGCGGTTGCATCAATGTGCATGCCGCACACGCTGCGGTAATACCAGTAGCGCAGGCGTGCAGCAGGCAGCTGGCTTACAAATACGTTCAACATCCAGCCGCGCAGAAACAGCACCAGCGGCACGGCAAACCAGCGGTTTAGCCGGCTGCGCATCAGCTGCGCACCGCCGGCCACAAGGACTGCTGCACAGTGTCGCGCACCACCCGCAGCATATTGCGCTGCAATGTGCCAATCACCAACGCATAAGCGGCAGTGCAAAGCGCAAGTTTGATGCCGGCACTCCACCATATGCTGGCGGGCAGGAATGGGGCCAGGGCCTGCAGCCCAACCAGCAGGGCAGCCAGCGTGGCGGCCGGCAGCAGGTAAGTAGGCCACACCGCCTCGGACAGTTCCATTTGCACATGCCGCTCAACGGCAGCCAATCCAATCACACTCATCATACTAACCGCCACCGCCGCGCCTGCCGCACCCTGCCACAACACAGCCGGCGGGCCGGCCAGCAGCAGGAACACTGCCTGCACCGCAACCGTTGCCCGCATCTCGCGCTCGCGCCCAACTGCCAGCAGCATCTGGCACGCGTTTTGGTACATGGGGCGCAATAAAACAAACAACGACATGAGACGAAAGAGCGGCACCGTATCCAGCCACGCCGGGCCCAGCAAAATTTGCACCACCTCTGCGGTGGCCGTCAGCGCCACGGCACTGGAGAAAAAAATCAGGTAGGCAAGCATCCAGGTTGTGCGCCGATAGATGCGCCGCAGCATGTCGCGGCCTTGCGCTTCACTGCGCGCATATAACGGCAGCGCCAGCATACTGATGGCGCTGGCAAAGATGTCCATCGGCATTTTGCCGGCGGTGTAGGCACGCGAGTAAAACGATTCGGCCAGCACGCCGGAGCCACGCCACACGGGCAGGCGTGGCCGCTGAATTGTGCCCACCAGCCAGTCATCAAACTGAAAAACTATTTTTCCGAGCAGCCCGGCCGTCCACATTGTAAAACCAAGCGAAAGCAAACGCCGGGCAATGGCAGTATCCCATAACAATTTAGGGCGCCAGCCACTGACCCACGCCGCGCCCGCGCCAACTACAAGCACCGGCAGCGCTGCATCCAGCAGCAGCGCCGCCAAAGGATAACCGCTCCACGCCAGCCACACCGCGCCCGCCAGCCCGATGATGGACTGCACCACGGTCAGCTTGCCAATGGCGGCCTGCAGCATGCGCCGTTCCGCAAGATAGCGCCCGGTGGAAGTAACAGCCTCCACTACTGTGAGCGCCATCAAAACAAAAATTACACTCCACACGGCGGGCAGCCAGCCCGCCTGCACTTCGCCAAACGCAAACAAGACACGCGGCGCAAACAAATACAGCAGCGCTGCAATTACAACACCCGCGGTGGCCAGCAGCACGTCCAGCCAAAACTGCACCACAAGCATTGCTGCATCTTCCGCCCACGTAATCACTGCTATTCGAAAATCAAAGCGCAGCAGCGTCAGGTAAGTCATCCAAGCTTGAGATAGCGCCAGAATACCAAAGTACTGCGGCTCAATCAGGCGTGCCAGCACCATCGTCTTAGCCACACCCAGCGCAAAGAGCCAGTACTGTGACAGGCCGGTCCACAACGCGCCACGCACGGTGCGCTGCGCAAGCTGGCTTGGTGGTTCATTCATTTTGGCACAAAGTTTTGGCGCCACTGATTCTGCAAAGTTGCATCACAGCCTGCGCGCAAACTCACACGGGCGCAGCTACCACCCGCTGCAAAAACGCATAGGTCTGCTGCGCAACTTCGGCATGCGTAAACTGCGCCAAAACCCGCGCCCGCCCGGCAGCGCCCAGCATCTCGCGCCGCGGCGCATCATCAACCAGCTGTTGCAGCGCCGCAGCCAGCGCCGGCACATTGCCCTCCGGCACCACCGTGCCTGCCGCCCCCACCACCTGCGCCATCGCGCCAGAGTCCGAAGCCACCACTGGCAATCCGCAAGCCATGCCCTCAATCAGCACGTGCCCAAATTGTTCTATCCAAAAGTTGGTGGTGAGAGATGGAAGCACAAGCAGATCCATGGCATTCATCCATTGCGGTACATCCGCATGTGGCACGGTGGCTTGAATGTGAACTCGCTGCCCGCTTGGCAGCCCGGCACCCCACGCGCTGATCTCCGCCGCAAGCGGGCCGCGCCCCATCAACACAAGTTGAAAGTCTCCGCGCACCTGCTCCAGTGCACGCATCAATACCCGCAGTCCCTTCTCGGCTACCAGCCGGCCCGCATAACCAATCACCACAGCGCGCCAGTTGAACTCAGCACGCAGCGCAGCATTCTTGCGCGGTGCAAAGTGCGTGGTATCCACCCCCAACTGCGGCAGCACCTCCAGTGCCCCGGTAAATCCATGCTCGCGCAGGATGGCAGCCGCTGCCTGATTGCCCGCAATCGCGCCCTGGCTTTGGCGCAAGTTCCATTGTTCAAGCTTGTGCAGCGGCGCCCGCGCCCGATACGGCAAATTCCACCACGTAAAAAATACGGCCCGCGCCCGCGGCGCATATTTCCGGCGGCAAATCAAGAACTGGGTATAAGCAAACGCACCCGCCCCATTTTCAACCAGCAGCACATCCGGCTGCAATTGCTGCATGTGCAGGTCACGGGACAAATAAATGTAGCGCATCTCATTGCCCGCAAGTGCCACGCGCGTCGGATAGAGCTGCCAGCGCGCATCAGCCGTGCGCTGCGGCCGCAGCTCATTTTGCAAAGGCTCATGCCAGCGGTGCGGCACAATGGCAGCCAGCGCCACGCCCGGCAGTTGCGCCAGCGCCGCAAGTTTCTTTTGGTTCTCTGCAACCATGTAAGTATGGCCAGCCACCAAAATCTTCAAGCATTCCACCTAATAATTTGCCGGCACAGGTTAGTCATCGCCCGCGCGCACGGCCTCAATGCATCCATGCCAGATTCCGGCCAGGTTGGCCAGTGCTTCCACATTGCCCGCCGCAAAGAACGGAAGCAGATCTTGGTTGCGGCAAGGCGACAGGCGGGAGAGCAGCCACGCCCGGCGCGCCGCGGGCAGCAGCAGCAAAATGCCTGCTGCATTAATTAGAGTTTGGGTCACTGTGCGCAGCACCAGCACGACCAGTGAATTGTGTTCACGCTGGCGCCACATTTGGGCCGTGCCCTGCCCGCGGCCCACGCGCTGCGCCCAAAAGCTGCGCCACTGCGCCGGCGCAACATGCGTTGCCACCAGCGAGCGGTCGAACACTTTGCGAAAGCCGCGCGCTTGCAGGCGTTCGCCAAACCACCCATCCTCGCCGGCCACCAATGGCACCACGCCACCCTCCGGCTGCAAGCCCGCATCCAGCGCAGCTTGGCGGCGACAGGAGAAGCCCTCGGTCCAATTCATATTGACGGCCGTATCCACTCCATACTGGTATGAATGCTGCGCTTGCATGTAGCGCGGCAGCAAATATTCGATATTCTCAATCGCGTTCTCCACCAATACATAGTCAGCGCCCGCTGCATAATGCGCTTCGAGGCGGCGCAAAAAATCACGCGGCAGATGCACATCGGCATTTAGAATGACCAGAATTTCGCCGCACGCAGCGCGCATGCCTGTGTTGCGGGCCGCTGCCCGCCCGCGCTGCGCGCCCTGCTCCAAGCAGCGCACGCCAGCCGCTGCAAAACTGCGCACAATTTCGCGGGTGCCATCGGTCGAGTCATCCACCACCAGCACCTCGAATGCTGCGTGCTCCAGCGCAAGCAGCGCACGCAGCGTGGCAGCAATATCCGCCGCCTCGTTGCGCGTGGGCACGATGATCGAAAAGCGCGGCGCAGCTTCAGCTTGCATAGCCCACACGAAACACATCACTAAACGCCCGCATGCGCAACCGCCATGCAACTACTTTGGGGAGGATGTCGCAATTTCCGCCGCTCGGGCGCAGCCTCGTCGCATGCATTCTCCGCGTGCCCCGCAGCGCACTCGGGCACCCGCAGCCGGCATCAAGTTGTGGCGTGCGCTGCACCCGCATTACGCGGAGCCCGTCAATGCAGCATACCGCCCGCATAGCTCGCGGTGGTAGTGCGCCCAGGTAAATTGCTGCACATATTGCTGCGCACTGGCAGCCATTGCAGCCCGCTCAGCCGGATGAGAATAGAGATGCAAGATTCGCGCGGCCAGCGCGTCAACATCGCGAATGGGCACAACATAGCCATCGATGCCATCGCGCAGCGCAGCGCCCACATTCTCCGTGGTGATGACCGGCAGCCCGCACGCTGCCGCCTCGTAAACCACCATGCCAAAACCATCCTGCAGCGACGGCAGCACGAAGACCGAACCCTGCTGATACAGCGCCGGCAGCTCGGACTGGCGCACAAATCGCACATGCCGATACGCGCCTGCGTAGGGCGCGAGAAATGCACGCGCTTCAGGATACTCGTTGCCCACCAGCAGCAGTTCGCTGTTGGGCAGCCGCAACTTTGCAAAGGCCGCCAGCAAATATGCCACCCCTTTTTGCAGGCTGAGCCCGCCGGCATAGATGACCCGAAAAACAGAATCATGCTTGGGGCCGGGCACAAAACGCTGCGGGTCAAACCCAAGCTGCACGCGCAGCAATTTGTGCGCAGGCACTCCCGCAGCCAGCATTGTGCGTTCCACAAACTCCGATGGCACCATCACATAGTCTGCAGCCGCATACTCGGCCACATGCTTGGCGTGCAGGCGCTGGTATGCGCGTGGATAGCGCAGCCCATGGCGCTGAAATTCATCCACCAGCAGCTGGTGGTGATAGGTTGGGTGCGCCGACGAGCGTTCCACAATTGCAAGCGCGCCGTGCAACTTGGCGACTCGCATGGCGTGCAGGCCGTAATGATTGAAGAAATGAAAAACATCCGCGTCATGCACATACGCGCGGGAGAGCAGGTCAAAGAGATTGTCGGCCAGATGGTATGTGATCGCTTGGGCCGCCGAACCCGGCAGCAGCGCCATTGCGCGCGAAAAATAGCCAGCCAGCCGCAGCTGGACTACGCGCGCGCGGTCAATGCCTGGCTCAACGCGCGAATATATTGAAGTGATAAAGCGCTGCAGGTAACCACCGGACTGGGCACCGCGCGCCAGGTGGTAAGCGTGGAAGACACCCGCGCTCGAGACCACAACCCGCGCGCGGCTCATCCGCTGCAAGCGTAGACCGTAGTTTGCTGCGCAAGCTGGCTGATGCTCTTGCCCGCATCGCCAAGCCATGCGCCCGCAACCGTGCCCACCGGCCGGCAGCGCGTGCGCACCAGCTGCTGCAGCGCCAGCGCCTGCTCGCCCGGCCCGTCCTGGCATGCAAGCGCATTATCAAGCGCCACATAGTCCGGCCGGAGCAAATCCAAAGTGCGCGCCAGCGCCGGCGTTGTTTGCAGCTGGCTGCCTATGCCCAGAAAATCGCGCACTGCGGCATGCTGCGTTTGCAGCAACACAATGAAATATTCTTCGGAGAGAAAAGTGCGCCCATCGCGCAGCGCCCACCACCACACCGGGTCAGCCAGCACGCGCGCACCTGCTGGCACCAGAGTGCGCAGACTTGCTTCCAGCTGGCGGTAGTTGCCGCCGCGATAGCGATACGACAGCCAACCCGCAGCAAACAACTGCGCCAGCAATAGCGTGACGACCAGTGCAGTTCCTGCCAGCATACGCAGCGCGCTTGAAAAACGCCCGCCTCCAATGTTGACTGCAGCCACTACCGCCCCAACGCCAAGTAAATACCAAAATGGAGACCACAGCACGCCGTACTGCACCAGCCGCTGCGAAACCGCCAAACCGTAAGCCAGCAGTGCCACCACTGCAGTTGTTGCCAACATGCGCGGCGCCGCCAAGCCACTGCGCCAAGCCCAAGCCAAACCAAACACCGCTAGTGCTGCCTCCATCAGTGAAATGGGTCCGGCGGAAGTCCAAAAAATATTTTTGCCCCACACCGCAAACATGGAATAGAGATTTGCGATCCAGCCAGTCATTGCGCCGCCAGCCGCAGCGGGTGTGTAGTTGAATGCCGTAAACTGCTGCAAGAAGCGTGCGTCGCTGCCGGGCCAATGCAGCCAGCCCCACATTGCCAGCCCGCTTGCCAACCCGGCGGCGTAAATACTTGCGGAACGCCATGCGTGCCGGCGCACGCCCATCTCACCTGTTACTGCCACTCCAAAGCCGAGCGTAAACACCAAAGCCAAACCATGAAAGTCAGCCGGCCATGCAGCCAGCGCACCAGCCAGCCAAATGGCACCGGCGTGTGGCGCGCGGGCGCGCAGCAACCAGAGCGCTGCACAGGCCGCAAGCAATATGCTCGCGGCCGTCCAAGACTCGGGGCGCGCCAGGTGCGCGGTGAGAAACACCTTTGTGTTTGACGCAAAGAGCAGCGCCACAGCGAGCCCCGCCCAACGCCCGTGCAGCTGCACCCCCAGCCACGCGGCCAAACCGGCCGCCAAGAGCCAACCGAGCATGGCGTGCGTGCGTGCCGAAAGCCACGCAATCCCGCCCATGCGCATTACCGCAGCCAACGAAACAATGTAAGAGCGCCCAAACTGCACCATGTTTTTGTCACGCAAGAATGGGTCGCCGGCGGGGAATAGAGTGACGCCAAAATTGCCTTGCTCCAGCAGCGCCACCGCGCTGCTCGCATAAATCGCCTCGTCACAAGTGGGGGGCGGATAGGTGCCGATGGTTGCGGCGAACAGCGCCACAGTGCATGCAGCAAACGCCAGCGCACCGGTGCCTAGCAGCATGGGGCCCGCAGCAAATAGTTTCACGCTGGCGCCGCCGTCCCATTGCGGCGCTCCGCATGCCATACTAGCGCGAACACTGCCACAAGTGGCAGTGCACAACCCAACAACAGCCAGCCAAGCTCGATGCGCGCATAGCCGAAGTAAGCAACAGAAAGCAGCCCGAGCCAGCCAGTTCCCAAAAGATAAAGGCCGGTAGTCTGCGCATGGCTCCAGCCCGCGCGCACCAAGCGCTGATAGAAGTGCGTGCGGTGCGCATCCAGAATGCGTTCGCGGCGGCGAATGCGCAGCAGCAGCGTAGCTCCAACGTCAGCCAGAAACATGCCGAGCACAACCACGCTGGCAGCAAACGGCACACCACGATCCATATTCAGAACCGCCAGTGATGCAAAACTGTAACCCAGCCACACACTGCCAACATCGCCCATGAAAACGCGCGCTGGCGGAAAGTTGTGCACCAAAAATCCCAGCGCACCACCGGAAAGTGCCGCGGCCAACACAGGCAGCCACGCATGCTCGCGCAGCAAACCCAGCCCGGCAAGCGTTGCCATGCCAAGCAGCGCCTGCCCGGCAGCCAGCCCATCAACCCCATCCATAAAGTTATAAGCGTTGGACGCACCCACCAGCCACAGCACCAGCAGCAGCGCGCGCCATGGTGGCATCCATGTACCGGTTGCGGCCAGGAAAGCAGCCGCGACCGCAAGCTGCACCGCCAGCCGCAGCACAGCCGGCAGGCCGCGCCAATCATCGTACAGGCTCACCGCAGCCAGCAGCCAACTGGTAGCCCACCAGGCTGCAACACCGTCTGGCAAGCCGCCCGTAACCAGCAGCTGCGCTGCCGCAAACACCACCGGCGCCACAATTACAAACACCACGCCCGCCGCACGCGGCACAGGAACAGAATGCGAACTGCGCGCATTGGGCACGTCCAGCCAGCCGGCGTGCTGCGCCAACACGCGAAAAGCCGCCACGCCGGCAGCCGTCAGCAGCGCAGCTGCCACAAATGCTGCCAGCGCTACGACCACCAAATGCACCACCAGCGATTTTCAAGCGGGCACGCATACCATGGCAGCTGCGCGCCAAAAAACATAATCAGATTGGCAGCAAACAATCCCAGCAGCAGGCCACCCACCAGCCGGCGATGCCACAGCGGCGGGCACAAATTAAACAAACCCAACAGCAGCAGGCCCGTCACAGCCGGCAGCGCCGGCAGCAAAAAGCGCGCCGTGGCATAAAAAAATGGCTGCGCAAGATTTGGAAAAATATCAATCCGCAACACCACAACTGCAAGGCTCGAAAGTACAAAGAACGCCAGCAATGCAATCGCGCTCTGCTGCCGGCCGCGCGCCACTTTGAAGAACCATACGCCGCGCAGCAACCCGCGCCCGATGCCAGCCAACGCCAGCCATACCAGCAGCGCCATGCCGCCAATCACACTCGTTGGCAGGCCCGGGTAGTCACCCGCAAACGCACCCCAGAGCGTTGCAAAAATTGCGCGCAAGCCGGTGAAGTATGCAGGCAGCGTGCGCTCTTGGTCTAGCAGGCTGTACAGGCGGCGATTAAATCCGCGGTCTGAAAATCCGGTGATCATTGGCCAGCCCGCACTTCCGTCCGGGTTGTCCACCAGATTGATAAACGGCAGCCCGTCCCATGTGCCAGTTGCGTGACGCCCATCTGCAAACACCGGCACCCCTCCGCCCGCAAACTGGCCCTGCGCCAGCACCACACCGGAATAACTTACAGTGCCGAGCGCCGCGATTGCGCCGCTTGCAGAGAACGGCGTACTTGATACCAGTACGGACCATTTGGGCAATTCGTCCTGCACCCGAATTGGCATGAACATCAGCCCGCGAACGGGCTGCACCTTTCCAAAGTCCAGCTCTAGCCAGCGGTTGCCGTCTGAATTGACTCCGGTCGCCACAAGTTCTGCCGGCATTCCAACACTGCGCGCAGCATCGCCATGCACAGGCCAGACCTGCAGCGCTGCATTGTTTGCCGCAGGCTCCGGCGGCTGCACAACCCGCACATGCCTGACGCGCGTATTTTTCATAAACGCAATGCTGTTTGTTACCGCGGTGCTGCCCGGCAGGGTAAGGCGCAAGTCTTGCGCAGCTTGGTCGACACGCACGGCATAGGATCCAAACTGCCATTCGCCACTCGCAGTGAATCCGGCTCGTTGAAAATCCGGCCCGCCGCTGAGCAGTGGAAGATGCACAAATTGTCCGGCGGGCGCACGCACCCACGCCCCAACCGTCGCCCATTCCCCGCGCAACGCTTTTATCCGCGCGGGCGCAATGTATTGGAAAGGCGCCCGGTCACCAACTAGCGGATCCACCCGGATAGCGCTCAGTACCGGTCCGCCATTTGCGCGCTCGCGCAGCGGCAGCACAATGTCATCATGCGGAATGCCCGAAGGGTAGTACCAATACGCAGCCCGGCAGCAAACCACCGGCAGTAACTGCACCCCCGCCGCCGCTGCGACAACAAGCACCGCAGCAAATCCAACCTGCAACTCCCAAGGCAGGCGCGGCAGGTTGCGCCACAAGCCTCTGATTATTGGCGGCACCCCAAAGAAAAATGTGCCGGATAGCAGCGCTGCCCACACAGTCTGCTTGGCCACAAGCGCCAGAAAGACCGTCAGTACGAGCAAATACACACGCAGCCGGTTCCATCCATGCGCCCAGCCCCACGCCGCACTAGCGAGCAATGCGCACATCACAACAATGGCGCCGGCATCCGTGCTCAGCGTCACCATAAAAATGACAAATGACGGCATGAGAACAGTTGCAGCAGTTGCAGCCAGCGCCAGCAAACGCGGCCCAAACAACATGCGGTTGGTCACATAAATTACGGGGATCAGCGCAATGCCAAACAACAGCAAAAACAAACGCGCAGCCAAAAAGCGCCCGGCCAGCGTGGTGCCGGCCGGCAGCAACATTTGCGGCACACCATAAACAAAGTACAGGTCGCTCAGCCACCAGGCACTGCGCGAATAACGCTCATATGCGCGGGCCTCTGCATCCACGCTGAGGTCCGGCCGTGTGATCAGCGCCTGCAATTGATAATCGTAAACTTGAAGCGGCGCCCAACCAATTGCGCGCGTCATGTAGCGCGCCGCCCCCACCGTGCGCGCAAAGTGGCGCGTCTCATCCACAAATGCACCCGTGCGATCTCCGAGGGGCACAGTCAGCGCCTGCAATGTGCCAAGCGCCGCCAGCGCCACTGCCAACGCCAGCAAAAACCAGCGCGTGCGCACGCGGCTAGCGGCCGCGGAAACCAAACATCACCCCAATTGTGCGAAAGAGAATTACGAGGTCCAGCAGCGGGCCGCGCTGCTTGATGTAGTACAGATCATATTGCAGCTTCTTCTCAGAATCTTCCACCGAAGCACCGTAGCCAAAATTAATCTGCGCCCAGCCGGTGAGCCCGGGCTTTACGCGCAGGCGCAAGCGATACAAGGGAATTTTTTGCTCAAGTTCGGCAACAAACTCCGGGCGCTCCGGGCGCGGCCCCACGAGCGCCATTTCGCCGCGCAATACATTCCAAAATTGCGGAAACTCATCAAGGCGTGTCCGCCGCAAAAACCGGCCAACGCGTGTCACGCGCGGATCGCGCAGCTCAGCCCAGCGCGGCGCACCGTCGCTTTCCGCACCAACCCGCATGCTGCGAAACTTAAAGATGGTGAACAGGCGCCCTCCCTGCCCGATGCGCAGCTGCCGGAAAATAATCGGTGAACCAGACTCCAAATATATGCCGGGCGCCAGCAGCGGAAGCAGCAGCGCCAAGAGAGTTAACCCCAGCAGCGCGCCCAGCACATCTGCCACGCGCCGCACCATCCGCGCCAGATTGTTCAGGCGCGCCGCATCTACAAATGATGTCATCACCCAATCCGGCGGAAGATGGCGCACTGGCACCTGCGCACTAATCTGCTCGTACAGCACCTGCGCGCGCACAATGTCTATGCCTTTTTCCTGGCAGCGCATCAGCTCCCGGAAGAGCAGCGGCGGCAGCTCGCCCGGCACGGCAAGAATTAATTCAGCCACATCATTTTGCTGCACTGCAGCCCACAGCCCGGCAGCAGTACCCACAACTGGCAGCCCGCCCACAGCCGATGCAGGCGGGCCGTCATCCACAAATCCCGCAATGTCATATTGCTGCTCGGAAAACTCATCCAGCGCTGCAACAATCATGTGCGCCAGCGGGCCTGTGCCCACCACCAACGCGCGCCGGCGAAACAAGCCGCGCACCAAAATGTTGATGTATGCCAGCCGCCATAAAAGATCGATTGAGAAGGCACCACCGATGAAATAGACAAAAACCAAGCGGGGCAGCAACCCGCGTGGCGCAAAGAAAAACACGCCAAGGTACAGCACCAAGGCAATGCCAGCCGATCCCAGCAGTGCCGGCAGCATGCGCGCCGCTGCGGCCGCGCGCTGCAGTTCATACAAGCCGCTGTTATATAAAAGCAGCAACCAGAGCGGAATCAGTACCGCAAACCAGCTGATATTTTGCTGCAGATATTGCTGGTAGCCGAAATCGTCGGCGGTGATGGACCACAACCAAAGTGCGAGCGCAGTTGCCAGCCCCGCAGCCAGCACATCGCCTACGAGCAAAATTACACGGCGCTCCGAGATCTGCAGGCCCCAGCGCGGCAACCGGATTGGAGAGACAGTCATTTGTGGTTTGTTCAGTTCAACAAAAGGTTGTGGCAAAACAAAAAGGCCACTTGCGTGGCCCGCTGCGCCCAGCCTTGCACCTGCACTTATGAAATGCAGTATAGCATCGCATAAGCGCGCAATTCTTCAGCGTGCCTGCTTAGCGCCCGGCACGCGCCCACGCGCGGTTGCCACTGCGGCGCACGCTGCGCCACAAGCCCAGCAGTGTTGCCAGATTTGAGCCGGCAAAGAAGTACGGGAAAGTAAGCCAGCCGGGCAGGCGCATATACGGCTCCAGTGCGTATCCGGCAAGTGCTGCCAGATACGCGGCAATCTGCAGCGCCAGCACCGCCTGATAAAACGCTTGGCGCCACAGGGCGCTACTGGCTGCCAGCAGCAACATCAGCAGCACAGGCACAGCCCAGCGCAAAACTTTGTGCGACCACAGCATCCAGGCAACGCTGCCGCGATGCGGCAACAGCAAAGGCCAGAGATCCGCCATGGCATTGAAGCCGGCTTCACCAACGCGCACACGGCGGCGCAGCTCCTCACGGATGGTGCTGTTGGCGGCCTCGCGCGCAATTGCTTGCGGTGCAAAAACCATCCGGCGGTCCTGCTGCAGCACGCGCGCGCCAATCAATAAATCATCCGAGGTAAGGCGCTGCACTGGCAAGGCGCAGTACAGTTCGCGCCGGATGGCGTAGATGGCGCCGTTGGCTGCCGCCAAAATTCCCAGGCGGCCCTCCAAACTCTTAATAAATGTTTCGTAGCGCCAGTAGAGCGACTCGTTGGCAACCGCTGCGCTCGGCTCAATTTTGGGGCGCTCCAGCCGCAGCGCGCCGCACACGCCGCCGACTGCTGCCGACGCAAACGGCCGCACCAGTTCGCGCAGCGCATTCGCATCGAACATGCTGTTCGCATCCGAAAATACAAGCAGCGCACCGCGCGCGGCCAGTACAAGATCATTCAGCACCGCCGGCTTGCCGCGGCGCTCCGCAAAACTAATGAGGCGCATGTGCGCAGGCAAGCCGGCACTTTGCAGAATGTCGGCTGTGCCGTCATCTGAACCATCGGAGCCAAAAATAATCTCGAGCTGCGCCGCCGGATAGTCGAGCAGTTCGCAGTTGCGCAGCTTGCGCAAGATTACAGGCGCCTCGTTGTAAGCTGCTACCAACAGCGACACGGACGGCGGCAGCTCAGGTGCGGGATCTTCAACCGGCGCCCGCGGCTGCAGCCACGCAAGCACGAATAAAAGCGCGGGGTACACCGCGTAGGTGTACGCCATCGCGCCGGCGGCGCACCAAAACACAATTTCCATCACGCACGAAGCGCCGCACGCGCACTGGCATACTCTGCGCGCAGCAGCGGCATCCAGTTGCCCGCAGCCAAAATCACACCGCCCAGCAGCAGTTTGGGGCCCAGCGCCACAACATAAAGCACAATCGCGTATCCAGTCGCTGCATTCCAATCAATGCCAAGCAAGCTGAGCGCGGTGACGGTGAGCAGCTGATGCATGCCCATCTTTGCCGGCAAGGCCGGCAAGGCGTCACCCACTTGATGCCACACAAGTATCAGCAGTGCAGCGCTCCACCCCAAAGGAAATCCGAATGCCTTCAGCAGCAAGTAGTTGGTGCCCATCGAAAGCACCAGCACCAGCAGCGAAATGCCGGCAATTGCCAGCGCCATTCCAGCATGGCGCAACGCCGCCAATCCCGCCAAAGTGGCGCGCACTGATTCACCAACCCACGCTGCCCAACTCTGCGGCAGGAAGAATGCGCGGCGCTCCAGCCAGCGCCATAACGGCGGCCCGGCCACGGCGGCCACAAGCACCAGCGTGAATGCAACAATACCCAGACTCGCCCGCCGCAACCAGCCCGGCAGCAACTCCAACACGGGCGGCGGCAGCGTGCCCGCAAGCAGCAGCAGGCTGATGGAAAAAGCCGCCAAGTCGGCGGCCTTCTCGGCACCCAGCGTGCCCAGCACGCGCAGTTTGCTCAGCCCCTCGCTATGCCCGGCGGCATACACGCGCACCACCTCGCCCACAAACAGGCGCACCGGGGAAAGAATGTTGAGCATTTGCGAAACCACAATGCCGGCCAGCAGCGCGCGCCAGCTGCGTTCGCGATGCTCAGGATAAAACAACAACTGCCAGCGCAATGCCAGCATCCCAAGCGTAACGAAAATTGAGAGCACGGCCAGCGCGCACAAGCCCGCATCCACCCCGGCAAGCACGGCGCGTACGGCGCCCCACTGCACGTCGCGCAATACAAGCCACAGCGCTGCGCCGCCCAGCAGCGCGCCCGCCAGCCCGCGCATGGCGTTTCGAAACACAGCGCGCCGCTCAGGCCGGTGCGCTGCTGCGCCCGGCATCACGCGCCACACTCAGCAGCTGCCCCAGCGCCAGCATCGGCCAAATGATCATGCCCAGCTTGCTGCCCAGCGGCAGCGAGTCGGACAACCCAAAC
>OFRD01000454.1_pt1 | contig 15725 bp, 15 predicted proteins | sample 1543041 | NCBI WGS metagenome assembly OFRD01 (sample SAMN07774234, study PRJEB24372) | wastewater metagenome | isolation source: Exp Tend CN 100WW | collected 2016-02
GTTAAAGTTGTTTTACCATGGTCAACGTGACCAATTGTGCCCACGTTTACGTGTGGCTTATTACGTTCAAACTTAGCCTTAGCCATGAGATCTTCCTTTTTAAACTACTCATGGGGGTTAACCCATGAGCACTTGGTTTTTAACTATGAATTAGTTTGGGCTTATAGTAATCGAAAGATTACTCGTCGTCACCTTTTTTACCGCCAGATTGGAACTTAGAAATGATGCCTTCAGCCACGTTACGTGGAGTTTCAGCATATTTAGCAAATTCCATAGAGTAGGTCGCACGACCTTGAGACATAGAACGCATAGAAGTTGCGTAACCAAACATCTCAGCCAATGGAACTTCAGCTTTAATTGCTTTAGTACCACCAGGTAAGTCTTCCATACCCTGAACCATACCACGACGACGGTTTAAGTCACCCATGATATCGCCCATGTAGTCTTCTGGAGTTTCTACTTCAACTTTCATGATTGGTTCAAGAAGGATAGGATCCGCTTTCATGAAACCATCACGGAAGGCATAAGAACCTGCCATTTTGAACGACAATTCGTCAGAATCGACATCATGGTAAGAACCATCAAATAATGTCGCTTTGATACCCACAACAGGGTAACCAGCCAATACACCATTTTTCATGCGTTCTTGAATACCTTTATCAACCGCACCAAAGAATTCTTTAGGTACAGTACCACCGACAACTTCTTCAGCGAATACGTATTCTTTACCAGCTTCTTCGACATTCATAGGTTCTAAACGAACATATACATGACCGAATTTACCTTTACCACCTGTTTGACGTACGAATTTACCTTCTTGCTCAACAGTCTTTTTGATTGTTTCGCGGTAAGCAACCATTGGTTTACCAATGTTCGCTTCAACGTTAAATTCACGTTTCATACGGTCAACAAGGATGTCAAGGTGAAGCTCACCCATACCAGCAATGATTGTTTGACCAGATTCTTCGTCTGTGCGAACACGGAACGATGGATCTTCTTTCGCCAAACGACCTAAAGCGATCGACATTTTTTCTTGGTCAGCTTTTGTCTTAGGCTCTACAGCTAAAGAAATTACTGGCTCTGGGAATTCCATACGCTCTAGAGTGATGATGTTTTTCTCATCACATAGTGTATCACCAGTGGTAACGTCTTTAAGACCTACACATGCAGCGATATCACCAGCGCGGATTTCTTCAACGTCTTGACGATCGTTCGCGTGCATTTGCACGATACGGCCAATACGTTCACGTTTACCTTTAACTGGGTTATATACTGGGTCGCCTTGTTTAAGCACACCAGAATAAACACGTACGAAAGTTAAGTTACCTACGAACTTGTCATTCATGATTTTGAATGCAAGTGCAGAGAACGGAGCTTCGTCAGATGCTTCACGAATCGCTTTAGTTTCAGCTTTGTCGTCAAGGATACCTTCGATAGGCTTAACTTCTGTAGGTGATGGTAAGAATTCAATCACAGCATCCAACATACGTTGAACACCTTTGTTTTTGAACGCTGTACCACAAAGCATTGGCTGAATTTGGCAAGCCAAAGTTTGTGCACGAATACCCGCAATGATTTGTTCTTTCGACAAGTCACCATTGTTTAGGTATTCGTCCATCAATTCTTCATTAGCTTCAGCCGCAGCTTCAACCATGTTAGTGCGCCATTCTTCAGCAAGCTCTTGAAGATCTGCAGGAATATCACCATATTCAAACTGCATACCTTGAGATGCTTCATCCCAAATGATTGCTTTCATTTCAACTAGGTCAACAACACCTGCGAATGTATCTTCAGCACCAATTGGAATTACTACAGGTACAGGGTGTGCACCTAGACGTGTCTTCATTTGTTCAACAACACGGAAGAAGTTTGCACCAGTACGGTCCATCTTGTTCACGAATGCTAAACGAGGCACTTTATATTTATTTGCTTGACGCCATACAGTTTCTGACTGTGGTTGTACACCACCTACAGCACAGTAAACCATGCATGCACCGTCAAGAACACGCATAGAACGCTCAACTTCGATTGTGAAGTCAACGTGTCCTGGTGTGTCAATTACGTTTACACGGTGTTCTGGGAATTGTTTACCCATACCAGACCAGAAACAAGTAGTAGCAGCTGAAGTGATTGTAATACCACGTTCTTGCTCTTGTTCCATCCAGTCCATTGTTGCTGCACCATCATGTACTTCACCAATTTTGTGAGATACACCTGTGTAGAACAAAATACGTTCAGTAGTCGTGGTTTTACCAGCATCAATATGAGCTGAAATACCAATGTTACGGTAACGAGAAATTGGGGTTTGACGAGCCATGATTTCTTGCATTCCTAAATTTTGTTGTTTAAAACAGGACGCTTTAAGCTGCATAGCAACTTAAAGCGATTCGATGACAATTCAGTGAAACTGACTCACCACCCTCCTGACTAGGGGCTGTTTTATCCGCTTAGAAACGGTAGTGAGAGAATGCTTTGTTGGCTTCAGCCATACGATGCACATCTTCACGTTTTTTAATAGCTGAGCCTTTACCTTCAGCTGCATCAAGCAACTCACCAGCAAGACGTAAAGCCATAGTTTTTTCAGAACGCTTAGCAGCAGCATCTACTAACCAGCGCATAGCTAAGGCAGTACGACGGGATGGGCGTACTTCCATAGGCACTTGATAAGTAGCACCACCAACACGGCGTGCTTTTACTTCGACCATAGGACGAACTTTTTCAAGAGTAGTCTCGAAAAATTCAACTGGGTCTACTTTACTTTTTTCTTGAACGCGGTCTAAAGCACCGTAAACGATACTTTCAGCAATAGATTTTTTACCATCTTGCATTACGTGGTTCATGAATTTAGCGATTGTTTGGCTGCCGAACTTAGGATCCGGAAGGATTTCACGGGCAGCGACTACGCGACGTCTTGGCATTTTAATACACCTATAAATATGACACTTCAGGTTTATCCAGCATGAGTACAAAGTGTCATGTACTGTTCGCTGGCCTTACTACACGTCGCTTGAATTTCACAAAATTAAATGCAGAAATCAGACAAGCGAGACGATAAAGGATTGCGGTTCTACGTTCTTAAGAAAATGATCTTAAAAGATTATTTCTTAGGACGTTTAGTACCGTATTTAGAACGAGACTGGTTACGATCTTTAACACCAGCGCAGTCTAAAGAACCACGAACGGTATGGTAACGTACACCTGGTAAGTCTTTAACACGACCACCACGGATAAGAACAACACTGTGCTCTTGTAGGTTATGGCCTTCACCACCGATATAGCTTGATACTTCAAAACCTGAAGTTAAGCGAACACGGCAAACTTTACGCATTGCTGAGTTAGGTTTTTTAGGTGTAGTAGTGTAAACACGTGTACAAACACCACGACGTTGTGGACAAGCCTTCAACGCAGGAACTTTTGATTTTTCAATCAAAGTCGTACGACCCTTACGGATCAACTGATTTGTTGTTGCCATTTGGCAAATCTCCCGTTAATAAAAAGCCTCAAAAAAATACTACTTTTCGAGGGCACGCAATTGTAAGCGAAGATAGAAAAATGGTCAATATTCGAGGTGACGTCAAATATTGACCATTTCCTTGTATTTAGACCATTTGAAAGCATTTAGCAGACTTCATGCTGCACTTTTATGATTTCTTTTTTGTAACTTTTTTCTTTACAGCGACAGGTTCAGCATTTGCTTGAGGTTGAATGGAGGCAGACTGATCACCCTCCTCTGCTACACCATTATCGTCTACTGCATATTCATCCAACTCAAATTCTTCTACAGAGATTGCTGGTTTTTGAGGTTCTACATATTCGTGTTGCTCAAGCATTTGTTCCGCCAACTGCTCCAAACCCTGTTGAACTTTTTGACTTTTTTCAGTTTCATCTACTTTTAGAGAGTCTGTTTTCTTTTTAATGGTCACTTTAGAAATGGTCTGATGGTTATCAATCTTTATTTCCTGATCTAATTTAATGTCACTCGCAGCCACATCCACTTTAGCAAAATGATCTAATAGTTTTGGCGTTGCTTGCGCCAATAATTCTAATGATTTTTCATAAGCGGCTATAGCCGATAACTCGACACCCTGATGCTGCTGTAAATAACTTCGTGCATGTGAAAATATTTGTTGTGCTTTCTGATTTACATCTTCAACCAATTTCCAGCTATATGCTGCACCAATGCTCGCACCAACAACCGGGGTCAATTTACCCAGCAGTGAAATTTTAGGAATGTGATTCAACCAATCCCATTTCATTTCACCACTTTCATTGACCAGCCATTTTTTCAGCGATTCAATATCATTACTTGAACCCAATATTTGTTGGAATTGAGAAATGTCATGTGTTTGCAACATATTCGATAAAGCTTTTAACGCCATCAAAACACTTTGTTTCTCTGCAATCATGCCTAAATCAATTTGTTTAAAAACAAACTGAACGATATCTTGTTCTGTTTCTTTATTCAGTTCAAAACCATAAGCACGTCCAACTTGATAAATCATGCGTAAAGACATCACCAAGGACAGAGGAACATCAATCGCTGAACCGATGACACCTGTCGCACCTGTTACAGCACCTTGCAGCGATGCAATCCATTTATTTTGTTCTGCCAATGCTTGGCTAATTCGCTTGGAACGATCAACATCTTGAGTCAGTTCTTCTAAATCTCGTGCGCCTGCTTGATCAAGCACCAAATCGACAGAGCTTAAATCCGAAGTAAATTGATTCAGATGATCAAAAAAATAGTCTGATAATTTATCTGAAAATTCTGGGGACACAAAAGTGGCAACACGATTCACTTTATTATATTGACGACCCAATAATTGTTTAGAAACATTGGGCAAATATTCGCGCAGCATTTGTTGAGGATTCTCATATTTTGGCGATTCAAATGGGCTCATATGACGCGAACTCCCCTCAAACATCTGACCATTTTTCGAGGGTTGCATTACCTTCGCTACCCGGTCTGAAGCGACGTGGTTCAGCACACCCATTCCAGTTGCACTGATCTTTTTAGCCACTCCAAAGGCATTTGAGAAGAAACTATGTGAATGTTTATTATTACTATCTGTCATTCTTTATCCTCATTTTTGATTCTTACAATTATTGATAAATACTAGGCATAGTCTAAGTTTATCTCAATATTAATGTGTGTGTTTTAGTTAATTGCTTTGTGGTTGTTTCACAAATACACAGACAGGGAAATAGGCATAATATTTGCCATAAGAATTCAAAATTCTTTCTGCTATCATGATTGCAATTCAAAAATATGAGCTGCGTGCCACCGGCTGCTGATTCCAGCGCCCGCAAGGCATGCCTCAATCTCACCATAAAGGGATCTGTAGATGAAACGTGTTGTAATCACTGGTATGGGCATTAACTCATGCATTGGTAATACATTGGAAGATGTCACTCACTCTTTGCAAAACGGGATTTCGGGAACACGTTTTAACCCCATTTATGCGGAAATGAATTTTAAAAGCCATATCAGCGCAGCTGCTGAACAGAACTTTGACGGCATTGACCGCCGCTTAAAGCGCTTTATGGGCGTATGTGCAATGTATGCCTATAACGCAGCATTGGCGGCTGTTCAACATGCGGGTCTGACCGCAGAACAGATTGGCGGCAACCCGCGCTACGGCATTGCTGGTGGTTCAGGTGGCGGCTCTACAGCCTCTGTGATGGAAATGAAAGAGCTGCTAGACACCAAAGGCGCACGTAAAGTTGGCCCGTTCTTTGTACCTCGTAACATGTCTAACACTATTACTGCAAACGTTGGTGTTGCCTTCAAAATGCAAGGTATTGCACATACCATTACTAGCGCTTGTGCAACGTCTGCCGATGCTATTGGCTATGCCTACAACCTAATTCAATTAGGCAAACAGGATTTAATGTTGGCAGGTGGCGGTGAAGAAGATCACTGGTCACAAAGTTTATTGTTTGATGCAATGGGTGCACTTTGTTCTAAATACAATGACACGCCTGAAACAGCTTCTCGTCCTTATTCTGCTGACCGTGATGGTTTTGTGATTGCAGGTGGTGGTGGTTTCGTAGTACTTGAATCACTTGAACATGCGCAAGCTCGCGGTGCAACTATTTTGGCTGAAGTTGTTGGCTATGCTGCAAATAGTGATGGTGCAGATATGGTTGCGCCAAGTGGTGAAGGTGCAACACGTTGTATCCTTATGGCCTTAGAAGAAGCCAAACAACATGGTGTAGATAACATTGATTATGTAAATACTCACGGTACATCTACCCCAGCAGGTGATATCACTGAATTGCAAGCTATGGGCCGTGCTTTTGGTGAAGGTCATGTACCACCGCTTAGTTCGACTAAATCGATGACAGGTCATAGCTTAGGTGCTGCGGGTGTACAAGAAGCAATTTATTCTATCCTAATGATGCAAAATGACTTTATTGCACCAAACATCAATGTGACTGAACTTGATGAAGGTACAAAAGGTTATGACATCGTACTTGAAAAACGTGACGCAAAATTGAATACTGTGATGAGTAACAGTTTTGGCTTTGGCGGTGTAAACGCCTGCCTCGTTTTCAAGAAGTGGGATGCATAATCCCCGATAGGATTTTCGATGGATGCACCTTCTGATGCTTTCTTGTGGGTAAAAGCATTACATATTATCGCCGTGGTCTGCTGGTTCGCTGCTTTGTTCTACTTACCACGTTTATATGTTTACCATGCCATGAGTGATGATGCCGTCAGTCATCAGCGTTTCGAAGTCATGGAACGTAAGTTATACCGCGGCATTATGTGGCCATCTATGATTGCCACACTCATCACGGCGCACTTTTTGGTAGATTGGGGCGATGCAACGCGCCACTATCATGAAGCGTTATGGTTTTACCTCAAAGTTGGCTTGGTTGGTTTGTTGGTGATTTACCACTTTGTTTGTGGTTATTACCGTAAAAAACTGATTGGCAATGCACACTACAAATCGCATAAGTTCTGGCGTTTTTTTAATGAAATGCCAACCCTGATTTTAGTTGCAGTGATCATTTTAGTGGTGGTTAAGCCGCAGTTCTAATCCTGCTTAATCCTGAAAGTTTTAAAAGCCTCGAATCATTCGAGGCTTTTTTTATTATCTTTTGTTTTCTTTGCAAACTAAGGCAATACCCTGCTGCCAATTCCCCTCTACAAAATCACAGGCAAATTTTTATTTACGTTCAGATTTAATCAATATTGTTCGAATTTTTAAATTCAATGGTACTGAATAATACTTTTCAATTGCCCAACTCAAAATAAACGTCGTAATAAAGAATATGGGCAACAATATTAATTTTTCGGTTGGCAAAGTTTGTTTAGGAAAATAGATAACTTTAATCAAGCCCAAAACAATTAAATGAAACAAATACATTTCATAACTGCGTTGCCCGATCCAGAGCATCGCTTTAGACATTTTCGATTGAGCTACTGCTTGAGGATTTTGTGCAAAACAGAAAATTAACCCTGCGGATAACAATGCAAAAATGCTGATTCCCCATGTACTCACTTCTTTAATGGGTGCATATAAATAAAGACCAATCATCAATAAAGAAATAAAAACAATGACAGACTGATTCATTTTTCTATTCAATTGAAACCTTTGTACCATTAAAGCAGTTAAACAGCCTATTGCGATCCCATCAAAACTGGAGAAATAATGATAAAGATATGCGCCACTTTCCTCACCAAAATGTAATGCACGAAAATACGGTGCATAACAAATCACGGCCAATAAAAACAAAATAAAGCCTTTACCACGCCCCAATAGCAAACAGAGCATTGGAAAAACCAAATAAAAAACTTCTTCTACCGATAGTGACCACAATACACCAAGCGCATAATTGACCCAGCCATATTGAATAATCAAAATATTCATCCAAAAACTAAAAGCTGAAAATACTGTTAAGCCATAGGACACTTCAATATCATTCGGCGCTTGATTTAAAAATGGCTTTAAACCAAAACTTCCGAGAATAGTCACCACTGCGACCAATAAAACCAAACATGGCATAATGCGCGCAATACGGCGAATGTAGAAGTCTTTAAGATTGATTTGAGCGAGTGAAGCACTGCGTTGTAATGTGTGTTGGGTAATTAAAAAACCTGAAATAACAAAGAACATCGTCACGCCATAATTACCATTGCGGGCAATTAAAGTACTCAAGCTTTCTCCAAAGATATCTACGCCTAAAAATGTATCATGCAGTTTATAAGGGATATTAAAATGGTGGAATAAAACTAAAAGTATGCAGATTCCACGTAGTACATCAATTTTATAATTTCGCATCTACACTGTTCTTATTTTCAAAGCGTTCTATTAAATAATAATGATCATATAATTGCATTTAATTTTGGATCAAAATAAAGAAGCGTTATTTTTATATTCTGAGCATGGCTCAATAAAAAGAGGCTGATGTATCAACATCAGCCTTTTTTAAATTCAAATCAAATCACTACTAAAGCTTTTTGTTCAGCTTTTTCATGCGTGGCTTATACAGAACGTGATACGTTACCGCCAAAATAACCAACCATAATGGGCTAATAATTAATGCTTTTAACGTATCTGGCTCTAGGCTTAAGATCACTAGCGTAAACAATAGGAATGCCAAAACAATGTAGGACATCCATATACCACCTGGCATTTTAAAGGTTGATTTCGTATGTAGCTCTGGATTCAACTTTCTATAGCGTAAATAACACACCATAATCAAGCTCCAAATACTAATAAACAAAATCACACACAGAGAGCTGGCCAAGGTAAACGCTTCTATGGTGTTCGGAACAAAATACTGTAATGCCGCGCCACTCATAATAAAGGCGCAAGAAAACAACAAGCCTTTCGCAGGAACTGCACGCGCAGAAAGTTCTGCTAACTTGGTTGGTGCTTGTCCTTCTTTGGCTAAACCAAACAACATACGACTGGTTGAAAATACACCACTATTCATTGAAGACAGTACTGAAGACAACACCACCAAGTTCATAATAATGGCTGAAACTGGAATACCTGCATGCAAGAACAAGGATACAAATGGGCTTTGATCTGCTGGAATTTCTGTCCATGGTGTAACAGACATCACAATAAATAATGCGAGAACATAAAATAAGATAATTCGTGTTGGAATAGCATTGACCGCTTTCGGTAGATTCTTTTCAGGATCTTTGGTTTCAGCAGCCATCGTACCAATCAATTCGACACCGACAAAGGCAAACAGGGCAATTTGGAAACCAGCCAAGAAGCCTTCGCCACCTTTAGGGAACATGCCGCCATGAGACCAGACATTACTAAAACTTGCGATTGAACCACCTGGTGCTTGATAGTGAGTGAACACCATAAAGCCACCAATAAAAATCAAACCAATAATGGCTAAAATTTTAATCAGTGCAAACCAAAATTCAATTTCACCAAATAATTTGACGGTAAGTAGATTAATCCCTAAAACAAAGAGCACACAGCCTGCACTAATCAGTGCCTGTCCCATTGGGGTGAAGGTCATGTCTGGCGGTAACCAAAAGCCTAAATAGTTAATAATGGCGGCTAAATCTGCGATACCCACCAAAATCCAGCCTAACCAATAAGACCATCCAATATAGTAACCTGCCCCCGGCCCGATTAAATCATGAGCCATATCAATAAATGATTTATAGTGCAAATTCGATAATAAGATTTCACCTAATGCACGCATCAGGAAAAAGAACATACCGCCAATAATCATATAAATGATGAGAATTGAAGGTCCTGCTAGAGAAATGGTTTTTCCAGAACCCATAAAGAGTCCAGTTCCAATCGCACCACCAATCGCAATTAACTGTAAATGGCGGTTCGATAATTTTCGCTGCAACTCATGGGGCGACGATTGTGCGTCTTCGTGTTGGCTTGAAGTGGTCATAAAATATCCTTTTTGACATATCCCTCAACAGGTAAATCATGCTTTTGGCGCTTGAGCGTTCTACTCAATAATGTGATTTACCCGTCCAAGAATGAAACGAAATGGATGACATTTCATTTTCATTCTAAGTGTTTCATTTGTTTCTCAACAACACCACATTACTTTTGTGCTGCTGTTACTGCGATTTCAATGAGCCAATTTGGGTTAACCAAATCGGCTTGAATTGTTGCGCGCGAAGGTGCCACACAACCTTGAAGCCAGTCAATCCAAATTGCATTCACTGCTGAAAAATCAGGTAAGTTTTTTAAATAAATTTGAGCAGACAATAATCGTGTCTTATCTGTATTGGCCAATGCCAATAATTCATCAATGGTCGCTAAGATTTCACGCGTTTGCCCAGCGACATCTGCATCGGTATTTTTAGGCACTTGACCTGATAAATACACCACCTGATTAAACACGGTTACAGCACTCATTACTTCGTTGCTGTTGATCTTTTGGATATCATGGTTTGACATGCTTATGTCCTTATTCTTGATTGATAAAATTGACACGTGCGGTGACTGCACACATCAGTTCATAGCCGATTGTTCCTGAACTTGCAGCGACTTCATCGATGGGAAGAATCGTGCCATTGGACGATTTCCCCCAAAGTACAACCTCGCTGCCCACGTCCACATCTTCAATATTTGAAATATCTACTGCGAGCATATCCATACTGATACGCCCGATAATTTTGGTCCGAATTGAATTCACCAGTACAGGCGTTCCCGTCGGTGAAATACGTTGATAGCCATCGGCATAACCGCAGGCCACAATGCCGATTTTCATCGCTTGCTCTGCAATAAAAGTCGAGCCGTAGCCGACACTGTCATGACTTTGGATGTCTTGAATGGCAATAATTTCACTGCGCAAGCTCATGCTCGGCTGCAAATTCCAATCTTGAATGGTGTGCGTTGGATAATCGGGAGAACTCCCATAAAGCATGATTCCACTGCGCACAGTGTCTGAATGTAGCGCTGAATGTCTAAGAATTGCAGCACTATTACACACCGTTCTTTCACCGGGTAAATCGCGAATCGTTTCTTCAAAAATGGTGTATTGATAGTCAATACCAGATTCGCCAAATCGATCACTGTCTGCATCGGAAAAATGCATCATATGGGTGATGCTTTGAATTTGATCCAGCTGATTTAATCTGTGCCAAGCATGTCGATAATGCTCAGGCTGAAAACCTAAACGGTTCATGCCACTATTCATTTTTAAATAAACATCAAAGTGAGCAACGGGAGAAAATTGCTCAATCCAACGAAGTTGATGTTCACTATGAATGGTAAAACTTAAATTTAACTCAAGGCAATCCTGTAAATCTTGCGCAGAAAAAATGCCTTCCAATAATAAAATTGCACCCGTCCAACCCAGCTCACGTAACCGTCTAGCTTCGGCAATATCGAGCAAGGCAAAACCATCTGCCGTTTTAAAGGATGGATAGACATGTTCGATACCATGACCATAAGCATTGGCTTTAACCACGGCAAAGACTTTGCTATTCGGCATCTGCTGTTTGGCAATGGTTAAATTATGCTGTAATGCTTCGTGATGAATGATGGCAGTAATTGGGCGTGGCATTTTATTCTTCCTTGAATAATCAATTTCAAATGATTTTAAGCAGCATGTGGATAGCGCAGAATAGACAAGCCATCCGTACTAATATCTGGCTTATGATTCATGACCAAATCACTGATTAATTTGCCTGAACCACATGCCATGGTCCAACCTAAAGTGCCATGACCAGTATTGAGGAACAAATTCTTATAACCTGTTGCACCAATAATTGGTGTGCTATCAGGGGTCATTGGACGTAAACCTGTCCAGAAAGAAGCCTGTGCTAAATCACCACCTGGGAATAAGTCTTGGGTGACCATTTCCAAAGTTGCACGGCGGTCGGTATTTAAACCATGGTTAAATCCACTCAGTTCAGCCATACCGCCCACACGAATACGTTGATCAAAACGCGTAATCGCAATTTTGTAGGTTTCATCCAACACAGTCGATTGCGGTGCAAAAGCAGGATCAACAATTGGAATTGTGAGTGAATAGCCTTTCACAGGATAAACCGGTAAATTCAAATTGAGTGGTTTAAGGAAGTCACGTGAGTAGCTACCAAATGCCAAGACGTAACGATCCGCAGTCAGGACTTTACCATCGACCACAACACCTTTAATTTCATCGCCTTCAACCACAAGTTTTTCAACATTTTGGTTAAATTTGAAATCGACACCTAAACCTTTGGCTAAATCGGCTAAGGCATTGGTGAACATATAACAGTCGCCTGTTTCATCATTCGGCAAATGCAAGCCACCGACCAATTTATCTTTGGCGTGTTCTAAAGCCGGTTCTACTTTTGCAAGTTCATCTTTAAGTAACAGTTCATAATCCACACCACACTCTTTAAGTACTTGAATATCGCGTTGTACCGCGTCAAGTTGAGCTTCGTTACGGAATACTTGTAATGTGCCTTTTGAGCGATGTTCGTAACTGATACCCGTCTCTTTTCTGAGCTCTCTTAAACAATCACGGCTATATTCTGCAACACGAGTCATGCGCTCTTTATTGATGGCATAACTATTTGGATTGCAGTTTTTAAGCATTTGCGCCATCCAATTCAACTGCCACATGCTGCCATCAATATTAATGGCAAGTGGCGCATGATGTTGGAACATCCATTTTACAGCTTTAAAAGGAATCCCTGGTGCAGCCCAAGGTGTAGAATATCCAGGTGAGATTTGTCCTGCATTACCAAAACTGGTTTCTTCTGCTGGACCCGACTGGCGGTCTAAAACAGTTACGGTTGCTCCCTGCTGCGCTAGGTAATACGCACTTGCAACACCAATAACACCACTACCTAAGACAATTACACGCATCGCTCTTCCTTTACGTATATTTAGTTTATTTAACTAGTATATTTTGCAATAAATAGTTTTTTTCACTGTTTTAATCACTATAATGTAGTTAAATTAATAAATTCAGTATGAAATAACCCTAAAAAAAGGAAAAAACTCATGCGTAAATTAGATCGAATTGATCATCAAATTTTAGAGATCTTGCAACGTAATGGGCGGATTGCAATTAGTGAGTTGGCATCACGGGTTAATTTATCGACCACACCCTGCTCTGAACGCGTGAAGCGTTTAGAACGGGATGGTATTATTATGGGCTACTATGCTCGACTTAACCCTGAGCTGGTAAATCGTAGTTTATTGGTTTTTTTAGAAATTAAATTATCGGCTAAATCGGGCGATGTATTTGATCAGGTTGCCCGTGACCTAATTGAAATCCCTGAAGTCTTAGAATGCCATCTCATTTCAGGTGAATTCGATTATTTGGTCAAAGCACGGCTAAAAGAAATGAGCGCCTATCGTCGCTTACTAGGTGATTTACTAAAGAAATTACCCTCTTCCGCCTCATCGCATAGCTATATCGTGATGGAAGAAGTGAAAGAAACGCTGTACCTCGATTTGAGATAACATTTAAGACGAATAAGATGAACTGAAAATCGTCTTAAATGTAAATTTCAGCAAGGCTTTGCTGTAAAAAAGCGATTTACGCATCAGAAATCACGCAATCGCTTGATCAGGGTTAATGCCCGACATGATTTAAAATTTCTGAAAATTGTTGAATTCGTGCTTTGGGTTGTGCCGCATCCAACTCTGCTTTTGAACCATAACCATATTCCACCGCAATGGTTTCTATTCCATAACGACGCGCACCAAAAATATCATGTTCACGGTCGCCAACCATCAAACATTCAGCCGAATCTAACTGTTCTTTTTTAAGAATATATTCAATCAAATCGCCTTTATTGGTACGCTCCCCGTTTAATTCGCTGCCATAGGGATATTCAAAATATTGCAATAAATCAAAATGCTCTAAAATTTGTTTGGCATACACTTCTGGTTTTGCCGTTGCTAAAAATAGACGGTAGCCTTGTTGTTGCAATGCTTTTAAGGTTTCAGCCACTTGAGGAAAAACGTGGTTTTCATATAGGCCCGTAACCGCAAATCGTTCACGATATCCCATTAAAGCTTGTTCAGCCAAAACATCATGTACATCCACATTTAAAATTTTTGCCAGAGAGGCTTTTAATGGCGGGCCAATAATCCAATCAATATTGACATCATCGGCAATGGGATGACCAATTTTATTTAAACCATAACGTGCACTGGTGGTAATCCCCACTTTGGGATCCGTAAGTGTTCCATCTAAATCAATCAAAATATTTTTAATCACAGACTGACCCTTTTAACTTAAATTTTTACTGAATAAATACTATCGAGACTTGGCTCAAATTTGCCTATACTAAGGCAAATTTTGTCAAGAAGGATATCATGGTGCGCCCTACTGTACTTTGCTTTTCTGGTTTAGATCCATCAGGCGGAGCTGGCTTGCAAGCAGATATTGAAGCGATTGGTCAAAGTGGTGCACATGCAGCCATTGCTTGTACCGCCCTGACAATTCAAAACTCGCAACAAGTGTTTGGCTTTACAGCGACCTCTAAAGAACTTTTACTTGCTCAAGCCCATGCTGTGGTCGGCGATTTGCCCATTAAGTGTGTTAAGTCTGGCATGCTCGGCACCACGGATAATATTGCGGCTTTGGCTGAATTTCTACGCGAGCATCCAGACTATTTATATGTGCTCGATCCTGTACTCGTTGCCAATAGTGGCGGTTCATTAGGGAATCAGGAAACATTGGTTAAAGCTTTTGTAGAGCTCGTTCCTTTGGCGACAGTGATTACTCCGAATACTGTTGAACTGCGTGCTTTAACTGGTGAACAAGACTTAGAAAAAGCCACAGCGAAACTCTTCGAAATGGGTGCTCAAGCCGTTTTAATCAAAGGTGGACATGAAGACACCCCTGACTATATTCGCAATGCTTTATACAGCAAGGGTCAGATGGTTTCTGAAACTCGCTGCCCGCGTCTGGAAGGGGAATATCACGGTTCAGGTTGCTCATTGGCGAGCTTTATTGCAGGGCGTTTAGCGCAAGGTGATGAATTAAAAGTTGCTGTTAATCATGCTGAAGCATGGCTCTTTGGCGTACTGAAAAATGCTGAAATGCCTGTGCCAAATGGGCAGAGAATTCCTAAGCGCTTTTAATCCTCAAGCGATTAAAACCTGTTCATCCATTCGTTTATCGCTTGGAGATCAGGTTTTATCCTATTTTAAAAAGCGGCAACAGGTGTTTCATTGATCTATAAAAAAGTATGTATTCATACATACTTTGATGTACATATGGCTTTAATTTAAGCTGTTAAATCTTTAATTGTCGTACTTGAACCATTACTTTTGACCGACTCAATTCCCTTTTCACGCGATTGCTCAGTTGCATAAAATTGACTGGTTCCAATAATTTGATGATTAACCGCTTTTAAATTAAAATAAGGCTTACCATTTTTTGCTTCCTTGCGTTCAAAATGACCATCATCTGCACTATTTTTTTGTACCGATTCAATCCCATTTTGTGCAGAGGCTCTCGCCTTATATAATTCACTGGTCAAAATGACTTCGCCATTTCCTGCTTTTAAAACAAAGCGATATTGTCCGTCACTGCTTTGACTCAATTCATACCATCCTGACATCGTGAACACCCTCTTGTTATTTTAAAGTTTATAAACAACATCATGTTGATTAAAAATCAACCTATTTGTATTCAATATAAATGACTTTTCGCTTTTTAAAAAATCTGTTTTGTTACGAATTGATAATGTGATTTTTTCTTAGAATACAGCTTTAACAATCCAAATGATTGCATGATTTATTTTGAGTCATCAA
>OFRD01000455.1_pt1 | contig 15709 bp, 10 predicted proteins | sample 1543041 | NCBI WGS metagenome assembly OFRD01 (sample SAMN07774234, study PRJEB24372) | wastewater metagenome | isolation source: Exp Tend CN 100WW | collected 2016-02
GTGCATCCACACCGCTGCCGCAGCGCGCGCGCGCCGTGGTCAACTGCCGCATCCTGCCGAGCGAGAACATCGAGCAGACCCGGCAGACCTTGCTGCGCGTGCTGGCCGACGAGAAGATCGCCGTCAGCCCCATCGGCGACGGCGTGGTCAGCCCGATCCCGCCGCTGACGCAGACGATCCACCATATTCTCGACGAACAGGTCGCCGATGCGCCGTTCTGGCACGATGTCGCGCGCGCCGTGCTCGATCCCTATCCGAAGCGCGTGGCGCTCGCCGCGCATCGCTCCATCTATGAAGAGAAATTTTGCAGCCCCGCGCTCACCCGCAATGCGCCGTGGATCTGCACCTGGAAATGCGCGCTGCGGCTGTGGCCGGACAGCCCGACCTTCTCCAACCAGATGCTGCGCTATTGGCGCAAGCCCGAGGGGCTGATCCACGAACGCGGCCTGCCGGCGCACCGCGCCTTTCCCGACGCCTATGTCACTGCCTTCCACTTGCGTGACATGCTGAACGCGGTCGGCATCGACCAATTGCTCGCCTGGTCGAGCGTGCCCGGCTTGCTGCCGCGCGTGCGCCAGGGGCCGGATCGCGGCAAGGAGTGGAGCGAGGCAAGCGACGAGACCATCGCCACCATGCTGGAGGATCGCGACGAGGACGTCCGCTTCACCGCCGAGACCGAGCGCGCGCGCCGCCGCGCTGCCTAACCACTTGATCCAGGTCAACAACCGCTGGCTGGCGTTTCGCGCAAGGCCTGCGTAAGGGCGGCGCATATGTTCGAACGCATCGTTCAGGGATTTGGCATTGGCGAAGGGCGCATGCAGCGCTTCCTGCTTACCTGCATGGGGCTGGGCTTTGCCGCGCTGATCGCGGTGGGCGTGGCGGCCGGCTGGTCGACCGCGCGCAACGAAGGCCATACGCGCGACGTCAACCACACCTATGAGGTCGAACTCGCGATCGACCGCGCGCGTATCCTGGTGGAACAAAGCGAAACGTCGCGTCGCGGCTTCGTCTTGACTGGCGAGCAAGTCTATCTCGACACCTACCGCGCCGGGATGGCGACATTGCCAATGACGCTGGCGCGGATCGCCGCTCTGACGCGCGACAATCCCCGCCAGCAACGCAATATCGCCAACCTGCGCGTGCTCATCGCCGATCTGACCGCACAGCGCGAACGCACGATTGCGGCGATCGTGCGCGGGGACCGGCTCGGTGCGCTAACGCTGTTTCGCGATGAAACCAGCGCACGCCGGATGCGCGCCGTCCGCCGTGTGGCCGATGCGATGGTCGCCGAGGAGCAACGCCTGCTCGCCATCCGCGACGCCGAACAACAGGCGAGCGTCCGCATCTTTTATGCCACGCTCGCGCTTGCCGGGCTGTTGCTCGTTCTGGTTGCCCTGATCTCGTTGCTGACCGTGCAGCGTTACACCCGCGACCTCGCCGCCTCGCACGATGCACTGCGCGATTTCGCCGATACATTGGAGGATCTGGTCAAGGAGCGCACCGCCGACCTGACCCGTGCCAATGACGAGATCCAGCGTTTCGCCTACATCGTGAGCCACGACCTGCGCAGCCCGCTGGTCAATGTGATGGGCTTCACCGCCGAGCTGGAAAGCGCGACCGCCACGATTGGCGACCTGATCGATCGGGCCGAGCAGCGCGCGCCCGACATCGTCACCGAGGACGCCCGGCTGGCGGCGCGCGAGGATTTGCCCGAGGCGATCAAATTCATCCGTACCTCGACGCAGAAGATGGACCGGCTGATCAACGCCATCCTGAAGCTGTCGCGCGAGGGGCGGCGCGTCATCGTCCCCGAGCCGCTCGACCTCGGCTCGATGGTCGATACGATCGGCGCAAGCCTGACGCAGCAACTCGACCATCGCGGCGCGACGCTCGCGATCGAGCACCCGCTCCCGGCGATCGTCAGCGACCGGCTTGCGATCGAGCAGATCCTGTCCAACCTCATCGAAAACGCCGTGAAATACCTCAGCCCCGATCGTGCGGGGCAGATCGTGGTCCGCGGCCAGCGCGACGGGCAGCGGGTTATGATCGAGGTTGAGGACAATGGTCGCGGCATCGCCGCCAGCGACCATCAACGCGTGTTCGACCTGTTCCGCCGCTCGGGCAACCAGGATCAGCCGGGCGAAGGAATCGGTCTGGCCCATGTCCGTGCCTTGGCGTATCGCTTGGGCGGCGTGATCGAAATGGCGTCGGAACTGGGTCGGGGTACCACCTTCCGGCTGAACCTGCCGGCCAAGCTCGACATGACCAACGGCGATTCTCGGGAAAGCTGAATATGAACGACCACCAAAGCGTCAGCATCATCATGATCGAGGATGATGAAGGCCACGCCCGCCTGATCGAAAAGAACATCCGCCGCGCGGGTATCCTCAATCACATCACCCATTTCACCGACGGTACCACCGCACTCGACTATCTGTTCAACAACGCCGCCGGCCCGCAGCGCAACGGCCCGGCGCTGGTGCTGCTCGATCTCAACCTGCCCGACATGAGCGGGACCGACATTCTTGCCAAGATCAAGGCCGCCGACGGCCCGCTGCGCCGCACCCCCGTGGTGGTGCTGACGACCACCGACGACAAGATCGAGATTCAGCGCTGCTACGATCTCGGCTGCAATGTCTACATCACCAAACCGGTCAATTACGAAAGCTTCGCCCAGGCGATCCGCCAGCTCGGGCTGTTCCTGTCGGTGATCCAGGTCCCCGAGACCGAGGGGTGAACCGAACCGCCCCACCTGCGGTCCTGTATATCGATGACGATGCGGGGTTGCGGCGGCTCGCCGCGCGCACGCTCGCGCGCCATGGCTATGCGGTGACGGTTGCCGAAGGCGGTGCCGAGGGCGTCGCACTCGCGCGCAGCCAACCCTTCGACCTGATCGCGGTCGATCACTATATGCCCGGCATGGACGGGCTGGAAACGCTCGAGCAGCTCCACACGCTGCCGGTGATGCCGCCGGTCGTTTATGTCACCGGCTCCGAGGAAGGCCGCATCGCCGTCGCCGCGTTGAAGGCCGGGGCCGCCGACTATGTCGTGAAGACCGTCGGCGTCGATTTCTTCGATCTGCTCGCCAGCGCCTTCGCGCAGGTGCTCGAACGCGCGGCGCTCGAGCGTGGCAAGGCCGCCGCCGAAGACCAATTGCGCGCCAGCAACGCCCGGCTTGAAGCGCTGCTGCGCGAGGTCAACCACCGCGTCGCCAACAGCCTGCAACTCGTTTCGGCGATGGTGCGCATGCAGGCGACCGCGCTCGATGACGACAATGCCCGGCTCGCGCTGGAAGACACGCAGCGCCGCATTACCGCGATCGCGCAAGTCCACCGGCGCCTCTACACCAGCAACGATGTCGAACAGGTCGACATGCGCGAGTATCTCGGTGCCTTGGTCGATGAACTGGGCGAGACCTGGTCCACCCCGGCGGCACCGCGCACGCTTCGTCTTGCCGCCGAACCGATTCGGCTATCGACCGATCGCGCGGTGTCGCTCGGGGTGATCGTCACCGAGCTGGTCAGCAACGCCTGCAAATATGCCTATCCCACCAATGGCGGCGAAGTGCGCGTCTCGCTGCACGGCGATGGCGACGCACACTTCCGGCTCGCGGTGGAGGACGATGGCATCGGCATGAAGGCAGACGCTGCCCCCACCGGCACGGGCGTGGGCACAAAGCTCATCCGTGCGATGGCGCAAAGTCTGCAAACCATCGTCGAATATGACACCGGCGCGCAGAGCGGCGTCCGCGCGACGCTGCGCGCGGCGCTCGACTAAGTCCGCTCAGCGCGGCTTGCGGAATTTGTAGACGAACTGGTCGGTGTGCCCCCGAATGGAGGGGTCGAAGACGTTGGCACTGTGGTCGTCCGCCGGATTGCGCAGGACATCGCTTTCGCCGACGAACTCGAACCCCGCTTTCACCACCTCCGCCTTGACCGCCGCCGGATCGATCCGGTGCTTGGTCGAGGTGCCGCTAAGGCCGGTGCCCGCGGCGTCGGCATGGTCGATCACGACATAGCTACCACCGGGCTTCAGCGCCCTCAGCACTTCGGCATTCAACTGATCGAGCGCGGCTTCGCCCCCTTTATTGGCGACGTCGTGATAATTCTGGACGGTCCACACCAGATCGACCGGTTCAGATGCCGCCACGATGCCCGAGCCCAGCACCTTGGTGGTCACATTGTACAAATGCAGCGCGTCGAGCGCGGCTTCGCCCTTGGCGGCGGATTGGGCCGAAGCGGCCGGCCAGATCGCATAAACGTGCCCCGCCTTGCCGACCGTGCCCGAGAAGATCCGCGTCCAATAGCCACCGCCCGGGATCCAATCGAGCACCTCGTCACCGGGCCCCACACCAGAAAAGGCCAGCACCTCTGCCGCCTTGCGCCGCGCGTCATCGCCCGCTTGATCGGCCCGCGCCGGATTGGCCAGCCCGGCGGCAACGGCACGTTGCGTTTCCTTCGGCGAATGTTTGGAGGCGGGCTCAACCGCTGCCACTGCCGCCGTTGCGACCAGCGCCGTCACCGCCAACCCCGTCAAAACACCGCGCATGCTGTTTCCCCTCACCGTTTGCGCAAATCTACGCCAACAGGCCGCCCCGAGTCACGCGAAAGAGAGGCCACGCGCTTACTCCGGACCGTCCCGGTCGGTGACGACACCGGACCAACCACCCCCCATCGCCTGATACAATTGCACGCGCGCGGCCAACGCATCGCTCCGCGTCTGGATCAGCGCCAATTGTGCGCCGAGCAAGCCGCGCTGCGCATCCAGTTGCTCGAGATAGGGGGAATAGCCTTCGCGATAACGGTTGGTCGCCAATCGCAACCCTTCGGCGAGCGCAGCACGCTGCCGTTCCCCCGAGGCGACTTGCTCGTCCAATCGGTGCACTGCCGCCAGCCCATCCTCGACATCGCGAAAGGCACCCAAAGCGACGCGGCGATAAGCGAACGCCGCCTGGTCGCGTTGTGCGCCCGCGGCATCGGCTTGCGCGGTCAACCGGCCGCCCTGGAACAATGGGGCGAGCACACTCCCACCGAGCGACCATACCGTGATCGGATTGGTGAGCAGCGTCGAAAACGCCGCGCCCCCCGCCGCGCCGAGCCGCAATTGCGGTAGGAAGCGCTTGCGCGCCGCGGCCAGCGAACTGTCGCTCGCAGCCAGTTGATATTCGGCTTGTGCGACATCGGGGCGGCGGCGCAGTAACTCCGAGGGAAGGCCCTCCGGCACCGGTGGGGCGACCAGTCGATCCAGCGTCGTGCCGCGCGCCGTCGCGACCGGAAGCGCGCCGGTCAGCACGCTGAGCGCATCCTCGGCGCGCGCGATCGCAAGCGCGATTTGCGGCACGATCTGCGCGGTCGCTTCATATTCGGCCTGCGCCTGTTCGAGCTCGAGCTTGGGCGAATAGCCGTGCTCCACCCGCGAGCGCGCGATCCGCAGCGATTCAGCGCGCGCCGCCAGCGTCGATCGCGCGACCTCAAGGCGCGCGTCGAGCCCGCGCAGCGTGAGGTATCCGCTGGCCGTTGCGCCCGCGACCGACAACCGCACCGCATCGCGCGCCGCCGCGCTCGCCAGATAGGCGTCGCGCGCCGCCGAGCGCTGATCGGCCAGACGCCCGAACAGATCGACCTCATAGGCGACTTGCAGCTTCGGTTCACCTGCGGTCTGCTTCTCCGGCTGACCGAACGCGTCGACTTCGCGCGAGCGCGCGCCGCTGAGACTGGCGTCAAGCGTCGGCAGCAATTGCGACCGCGCCACTGCAACATTGGCGCGCGCCTCGCGAACCCGCGCGACCGCGACGCCGATATCGGTATTGTTGGCCAGCGCCCGCTCGACCAGCTCGGTGAGGACCGGATCGCCAAAGCCCTGCCACCATGTCCGGTCTAGTGGGGCAACCGGACCGGGATCGGTGCGCCACGCCGGTGCCGGAGCAAGCGGTGCCACCGTCGCCGTCTTCACCGTCGGCCCGGCACAGGCGGAGACCGCCATGGCCAGCAGCACAGTCGCGCGGCGGCTCATCGGCGGGGGTTTCCGTCGGTATCGATGCTGACCACCACCGACATGCCCGGTCGCAGCCGCGCCGCCAGCGCCTGCCCCGGATCGATCGCCACGCGCACCGCAATACGCTGCGCCACCTTGACGAAATTGCCGGTGGCATTGTCGGGCTTCAACACCGAAAATTCCGATCCTGCAGCGGGCGACAGGCTCTGCACATGGCCGGTCAAGCTGGCATTGCCCAGCGCATCGACGCGGAATCGGGCGCTTTGCCCAGGGGCCATGCGATGCGTCTGCGCTTCCTTGAAATTGGCCACCACCCACACGGTGTGGGGTACGAGGAACAGCAATTGCGTGCCCGCCGTCACATAGGCACCCTGTCGGACGCCGATTTCCGACACTTGTCCGTCGGTCGGTGCACGGATGATGGTGTTGTCGAGATCGATCTGCGCGAGGCGCAATTGCGCCTTGGCGGCATCGACCGCTGCTTCCAGCCCGCCGCGCCCGACCGCGACCGTGCGCACGTCCTGCGTACCGATCGCGCGGCTGGCCTGCGCCTGCTGCACCGCCGCACGCGCTGCCAGCAGGGTCGCACGAGTCTGGTCGAATTCGCGCGTCGAGATCGATCCGTCGGCGACCAGCGCCTGCGCGCGCTTCATGTCGGCTTCGGCGCGCGTCAATTGCGCCTTGGCATTCTCGATCCCGGCCTCCTGACTCAGGATCGCGACTTCGCGCGAACGTCGCGCCTGGGCGGAATTGGCCAGCGCCGCCTCCTGCGCCGCGACATTGGCCTGCGCTTGCGCCACCCGCGCGCGATAGATGCGGTCGTCGATCGTGGCCAGTACCTGACCCGTCTTCACCTCGGCGAAATCCTGCACCGGCACGCTGGTGACATAGCCGCTGACTTGCGGGCTGATGATCGTCACGCGGCCGCGCACATACGCGTTGTCGGTTTCCTCGGCCCAGCCCGCGAACGGCGGCAATTGCCATGCATAGAGGATGATGACGATCGCAACGACCGCCAGCGCGACGATGGTGATCGTCGCCGGACGCGATTTGACGGGCGGGGCCCAGCCGCGCGGGGCCGCAACCTGCGGATCGGGGGCGGTGGCCGTCGGTGTCGATGGGGAAGCGTCGCTCATTTCATTATCCCTGGTGACCCTGGGCTGCCTGGGTTTGTTTTTGTTGCAAGAGCAGAATCGGCGATATCTCGCCGCGCCGCCGGATCGACCAGCGGATCGCATAGCCCCACACAGCCGTCAGCGCAGCCAGCACGCCGACCAGCAGGAAGACGTCGTTAAACGCCAGGATATTGGCTTCGCGCGCCACCTGTTGCGCCAGCAGCGCGGCCCCTTCCGCACTGCGCAACGCCGGGTCGCCGACGACCCCGGCAACCCGCCCCGCCCCGGCGCGCAACCGCGCCGCCACCAACGGATCCGTCGCCACGATATGCTGCACCAACATGTTCGAATGAAATTTCTCGCGCACCACCTGAAAGGTCGACAGCAACGCCGTACCGACCAGCCCGCCAACGCTCTGGCTGAGGCTGAACAGCACGACGAAGCTCACGAAATTGCGCCCGCCCGCCAGCAGCGTGCGCGCGATGCCGATCACCATCGCCTGGCCAAGGAACAGCAGCGACGCAAAGCCGATCATCGCCTGGCTCAAATACAGGTTGCTCGGGCGTGTCAGGTTGGTCGCATCTGAATCCATGAACGCGGCGATGGCGACCAGGATGATCGCGATTGTGATCGGCCGCGTTACGTTGTGTGGATCGAACGTGAAGATCGCCACCACCAGCCCCGCAATCGAGGCCGCCACGACGATCAGGTTGAGCGTGACCATTTGGTCGTTGATCAGACCGACCGCATTCAACAGGCCGATCGAGCCAAATGCCTGTTCCGACAGCAAAATGCGCACCGACGCGGCAATCGCCATCAGCCGCAGCATTTCGCGCGTGCCGAGCCAGCGCGTGTTGATCAACGGGCTGGCGCGGTGATGCTCCACGATCAGCGCCGCCGCGACCAGCGCGACGCTGCCCGCCAGTGCCCATCCCATCCAGGCGCGCTCGGTCCACCATTCGATCCGTCCTTCGGACAGCACAGCGATCAGCAGCCACAACCCCGGAGCGAGCAGCGCAAAGGTGAGGAAGTCGAGCGGTTCGAACGCCTTGCTGCGCTCGCTCGGCGGCAAGGGCAGCGCCATCACCGCTGCGAGTGTGGCCAGTGCCAGCGCCAGTTCAAACCAATAGAGATGATGCCAATCACCCGACTCGAGCAACCGCGGCGACAAAGCACGCGCCAGCGGCGTCGCCAGTTGCGGGATGCTGATACCCATCATCACCCCGATCAGCCGCTTCGGCGCAGGCATCGACTGCATCAGATAGAGCAGCGTCAGCGTCGACAGGCCGCTCGCCGCGATTCCGCTCATCGCGCGCACCGCCACCGAGGTCCAGAAACCGTGGACGAAGAGATGCATCAGCGTCGTCGCCGCATAAGCAAGCAACATGTAGCGGATGAACGACTGCAACCCGAATTGTTGACGGTATTTCACCAGCAGCAAATTCGCGGTGACATTCGTCATGTAATAAGCGGCGGTCAGCCACGCGCTCTCATTGGTGTTGAGCCCGAGCGTGCCTTGCGCGAAATTGAGGTTCACCTGCACCAGCGCATTGCCGAGCGCGCCGGTGATCCCCACCAGGCATCCCACCGCGAAATAGCCGATATGCCGCGACAGCGGATGTTCCGGATTGGCGGGCGAGCCGGGCAGCGTCGGGCGCTCATTCGGTTTGAAGACGTATTCCGCCACGTCTCTAACTGCTCCCTGCCCGACCGCTCGCCCAAACACCCCGCCGCATGGGGTGGAATTCGCCTATCAAACGTCCAGATTGGCGACGCTCAGCGCGTTCTCCTGGATGAACTCGCGTCGCGGCTCGACCACATCGCCCATCAACCGCGTGAAGATCTCGTCGGCGACATCGGCCTGTTCGATCTCGACGCGCAGCATCGAGCGGTTTTGCGGGTCGAGCGTGGTTTCCCACAATTGCTCGGCATTCATTTCGCCCAGGCCCTTATAGCGCTGGATCGCGAGACCCTTGCGCCCCGCCGCCAGAATCGCCTCGAGCAATTGCGAGGGCCGCGCGACCATCGTGCTGCCCTTGGACGGGGCGACCGCTGCCGGCGCTGCGGGTTCTTCATCGGCGGCATCGGCCGCCGCATCGGCTTCGGCCTGCACCGCCGCTGCGGCCTTGCTCGACACGATCCGCGCCGTCTGGACATAGGCCTCTTGCTGCTCGACCGCGAGCGCATGGAGCTTGCGCGCCTCGGCCGAGCCCAGGAACGCGCCCTCGATCGTGTGACGATCGGTCACGCCGCGCCACACGCGTTCGACATGGAAACCGCTATCGTCGGCCAGCCGCGCCGACCAGCGCGCCTCGGGATCACCGGCATCGAGCCCGCGCACCACTTGCACCACCACCGCACGCCGCGCCTCGGGGTCGAGCGCCGGATCGAGCGCACCGCCCATGGCCAGCGCCTCGACGATCGTCGGCTCATAGCGCCGCGGCACATAGCGCATCAGCGTGCGCATCCGCCGCGCATGGTCGACGAGCGAACGCAGATCGGCACCCGAGCGCGATCCGCCAGCACCTTCCAGCACCGTGCTCGCCACGCCATTCTCGACCAGATAGTCGTCGAGCGCGTTATCGTCCTTGAGGTAGACCTCGGAGCTCCCGCGCGTCGCCTTATACAGCGGCGGCTGCGCGATATAGAGGTGCCCGTTGGTGATGATGTCGGGCATCTGCCGATAGAAGAACGTCAGCAACAGCGTGCGGATATGCGCGCCGTCGACGTCTGCGTCGGTCATGATGACGATCTTGTGGTAGCGCAATTTCTCGACGTTGAAATCGTCGCGCCCGATGCCGGTGCCCATCGCCTGGATCAGCGTACCGATTTCCTTCGATGACAGCATCCGGTCGAAGCGCGCGCGCTCGACGTTCAGGATCTTGCCGCGCAAGGGGAGGATCGCCTGGAAATGCCGGTCGCGGCCCTGCTTGGCCGATCCCCCTGCCGAGTCACCCTCGACCAGGAACAGTTCGGACTTGGCCGGATCGCGCTCCTGGCAGTCGGCGAGCTTGCCGGGCAGCGAGGAGACGCTGAGCGGGTTCTTGCGGGTCAGCTCGCGCGCCTTGCGCGCAGCCTCGCGGGCTGCGGCGGCCTGGATCACCTTGCCGACGATCTCCTTGGCTTCCTTCGGATTCTCCTCAAACCAGGCGGCGAGCGCCTCGTTGAGGACGTTCTCGACCACGGGTCGAACCTCCGAGGAGACCAGCTTGTCCTTGGTCTGCGACGAGAATTTCGGATCGGGCACCTTCACCGACAGCACCGCGGTGAGGCCTTCGCGGCAGTCGTCACCGGTCAGCGCGATCTTTTCCTTCTTCGCATTGGCCTCGGCGTAGCCGTTGACCTGGCGCGTCAGCGCGCCGCGGAAGCCGGCCAGATGGGTGCCGCCGTCGCGCTGCGGGATGTTGTTGGTGAAGCACAGCACGTTCTCGTGGTAGCTGTCGTTCCACCACAGCGCGGCCTCGACGCCGATGCCGTTGGCTTCCGATCGCACCATGATCGGCGCCGGCACGATCGCCTTCTTGTTGCGGTCGAGATATTTGACGAATTCCTCGACACCGCCGGAATAGTGCATCTCCTCGCGCTTCTCGACCGCGTGGCGCATGTCTGACAGCACGATGTGGACGCCGGAATTGAGGAAGGCGAGCTCGCGCAGCCGGTGCTCGAGCGTCGCGAAATCATATTCGACGTTCTTGAAGGTCTCGGTCGAGGCGAGGAAGGTGACCTCGGTGCCGCGTTTGCCCGGCGCATCGCCGACCACCTTGAGCGGCGCCACGGCATCGCCGTGCGCGAATTCGATGTAGTGCTCCTTGTCGTCGCGCCAGATCCGCAAGCCGAGCTTGCTGGACAGCGCGTTGACGACGGAGACGCCGACGCCGTGCAGGCCGCCGGAGACCTTGTAGGAATTCTGGTCGAACTTTCCGCCGGCATGGAGCTGGGTCATGATGACCTCGGCCGCCGAGACGCCTTCGCCCTTGTGGATGTCGACCGGGATGCCGCGGCCGTCGTCGAACACGGTGACGGAATTGTCGGCGTTGAGGGTGACCAGCACGCGGCTCGCATGGCCCGCCAGCGCCTCGTCGATCGCGTTGTCGACGACCTCATAGACCATGTGGTGCAGGCCGGACCCGTCGTCGGTGTCGCCGATATACATGCCGGGCCGCTTGCGGACGGCGTCGAGGCCCTTCAGCACCCGGATCGATTCCGCGCCATATTCGGCCGGAATGGGATGCTCGGATTCGGCAGGGGTCTGCCGCGCAGGTTCAGTCATGTGAGGCCTTCGAGGATGTCCCGAATCAGCTGCGCATGATGAGGCGCTGATTCCGCTATTTGTGCCATGAAAGAGGTGTTGCGCCTAGCGCAAAGTCTCCGTCTGCAAACTATTGAATAGATGGGATTTTTTCGGCCTGTTTCAAGGTCTCCGAGGGCCGATTCCGGCAGTCTTGAAAAGCCCGATTCGAAGGCGGATTCGAAGCCTCTTCGGAGCCTGCTCCACGACCTCAGCCGCGCCGTGTGGCGCGGCCGGATTCGACGTCGAAAATCTCCCCCGTCGGGCCGATATCGACGAAGGCTGCGGGATCTGCGCCGGTCATCCAGACTTGCGCGCCGAGCCTGGCGAGCTCGTCGAACAGCGCCCGGCGCCTGCCGGGATCGAGATGGGCGACCACCTCGTCGAGCAGCAGCAGCGGCACGATGCCGGTCATCTCCGCGACCATCGTGGCATGCGCCAGCACCAGCCCGATCAGAAGCGCCTTCTGCTCGCCGGTCGAGGCGTCGCGCGCCGGCATGTTCTTCGGCGCGTAGACCACCTGCAGATCGGTCAGATGCGGGCCGTCGAGCGTGCGTCCGGCGGCGGCGTCGCGCGGCCGGCTGGTGCGCAGGGTCTCGCGGTAGCGGTCTTCCACGGCCGTTGCGGGTTCCTGCAGCAGCGCATTCTCCATCCAGCCATCGAGCATGATCTCGGCGGAGGGGAAGGCCGACGCCGCGCCGCGCTCGCGCAGCATCATCGCGAGTCTGGCCGCGGTCTGGCCGCGCGATGCGGCGACCGCGACCGCGAGCTCCGCGGTCTCGCGCTCGATCGCGTCGCACCAATGGTCGTCATAGTTGCGCACCTCGAGCAGCCGATTCCGCGAGCGCAGCGAGCGCTCCAGCGCCGAGACACGGCTGGAATGGTCGGAATCGATCGCCAGCACGAGGCGGTCGAAGAAGCGTCGCCGCTCGGACGCCGCGCCCATGAACAGGCCGTCCATCGCCGGCGTCAGCCACACCATGCGCAGATGGTCGCCGAACGCGGTCGCGGAACCCACCGGCTCGCGATCGATGCGGCAGCGTCGCGTGTTGCTCGCCTCGCCGGTCGGTGGATCGATGCCGGTGCCGAGCGTCGCGAGCCCAAGCGCGCCCTCGACCTCCGCGGAGACCGCCCAGGAGCCGTCGCCCTGATTGTCGGCGATGTCCTCCAGCGTCGCGCGGCGCAGGCCGCGGCCCGGCGACAGGAACGAGACCGCCTCCATGCAATTGGTCTTGCCGGCGCCGTTCGGTCCGACCAGCACCACCATGTCGCCTGCGACTTGCAGCGTCGCCGTCCGGTAGTTCCGGAAATGCGTCAGCGACAGGCGATGAATGCGGGACGGGGTCATCTCAGCTCGTCATTGCCGGGCAGTCGTGCCCAGCCACGACGCAATCTAGTGCCGATGCGCGCGAAGAGAAGTGCTTACACCCGCATCGGCATCAGCACGTAGAGCGCGCCCTTGCTGTCCTTGTCCTGCACCAGGGTCGGCGAGCCAGGGTCGGCGAGCTTCAGCACCGCGACCTCGCCCTCGATCTGGGCGGCGATGTCGAGCAGATAGCGCGAGTTGAAGCCGATATCGAGCGCATCGGAGGCGTACTCGACCTCAAGCTCCTCGGTGGCGCTGCCGGAATCCGGATTGGTAACCGAGAGCACCAGCTTGCCCGCGGACAGCGCGAGCTTCACCGCGCGGCCGCGTTCGCTGGAAATGGTCGAGACGCGGTCGACGGCGGCCTCGAAATCCTTCTTGTCGACCACCAGTTCCTTGTCGTTGTTCTGCGGAATGACGCGGCCGTAGTCCGGGAAGGTGCCGTCGATCAGCTTCGAGGTCAGCACCACATTGCCGAGGGTGAAGCGGATCTTGCCGTCCGACAGCTCGATCGAGATCTCGGCGTCGTCGCCCTCGATCAGCCGCTGCACCTCACCGACCGTCTTGCGCGGCACGATCACGCCGGGCATGCCGGCTGCGCCGCTGGGTAGCGGAAGGTCGATCTGGGCCAGGCGGTGGCCATCGGTCGCGACGCCGCGCAGGGTTGCGGCCTTGGCGCTGCCCGCGGCGTGCAGATAGATGCCGTTCAGGTAGTAACGGGTCTCTTCGGTCGAGATCGCGAACTGGGTGCGGTCGATCAGGCGCTTGAAGTCGGACGCCGGCAGCGAGAACGAATGCGTCATGTCGCCGGCGGCAAGGCCGGGGAAATCGCTCTCCGGCAGGGTCTGCAGCGTGAAGCGCGAGCGGCCGGCGCGCACCGCGAGCACCGAGCGGTCGCCGTCAGCCTCCAGCACGATCTGCGAGCCGTCGGGCAGCTTGCGGACGATGTCGTAGAACATGTGCGCGGGTACGGTGGTCGAGCCGGCGGTTCCGGTTTCGGCCGCCAGGGTCTCGGTCACCTCGAGGTCGAGGTCGGTCGCCTTCAGCGACAATTTGGCGCCCTCGGCGCGGATCAACACGTTGCCGAGGATCGGGATGGTGTTGCGGCGCTCGACCACGCGATGAACGTGACCCAGCGATTTCAGGAGTTGCGCGCGCTCGACGGTGACCTTCATTGCAATACCCGCCAGATCCCTCAGATGGAAAAGCCGGGCGGCCGTTCAGGGCAGCACCGCGGCGTCGGAAACCCGAAAAGTCGGATCAATACCGGATTTGATCAAACCCACGGGGGGACCGCAAGGTGGCGCGGATGGCCGGCCGGTGCAAGGGAGACGGGCAGGAAACGGGCCCCGTTCCCCACGTTTTGGGCCGGAAAAAAGTTTAGCCCTCCCCTATGGTAAAGGGGAGGGCCATGGAACGCGCTAGAACGACGCGGCGCCTTATTCCTGGAGCTGACGCTTCAGCGACTCGACTTCCTCCGACAGCGCCGTGTCCTTGGCGACCAGTGCCTCAATCTTGCGCACTGCGTGCAGCACCGTGGTGTGGTCGCGGCCGCCGAACCTGCGGCCGATCTCCGGCAGCGAGCGCAGGGTCAGGGTCTTCGCCAGATACATCGCAACCTGGCGCGGGCGCACCACATTGGCGGTGCGGCGCGACGACAAGAGGTCGGAGCGGCTGACATTGTACTGCCGGGCGACCACGCGCTGGATGTCCTCGATCTTGATCCGCTTCGGCTCCTGCGGGCGGACCAGGTCGCGCACCTCGCGCTCGGCCATCTCCAGCGTCACCGGCTGGTTGTTGAGCTTGGAATGCGCCAGGAGGCGGTTGATCGCGCCTTCGAGGTCGCGGCCGTTATGGGTGATGGTGCGCGCCAGATAGTCGAGCACCTCCTCCGGCACGTCGAAGCTTGCGTGGTGGGCGCGGGCCGCGGCGACGCGCGACTTGAGGATGCCGAGCCGCAGTTCCTCGCCGAGCGAACCCATCTCGACAACCAAACCGCCGGCGAGCCGGGAGCGCACGCGATCGTCAAGGCTTTCGAGGTCCGACGGCGGACGGTCGGCCGCGATCACGACCTGGCGGCCGGCATCGATCAGCGCATTCAGCGTGTGGCAGAACTCGGCCTGCGTCGACTTGCCCTGCAGGAACTGCAGGTCGTCGATCACGAGCACGTCGATGCCGCGCAGCGCTTCCTTGAACGCCAGCGCCGTCTGCGTCTTCAGCGCCGCGACGAAGCCATACATGAACTTCTCGGCGGTCAGATAAAGCACCTTGCGCTCGCCGCCGGAATTGCCGGCCCAGGTCACCGCCTGCAGCAGGTGCGTCTTGCCGAGGCCGACGCCGGCATGGATGTAGAGCGGGTTGAACATCACGGGGTCGCCGCGGCGTCCCTCTGCGACCTGGCGCGCAGCCGCATGGGCCAGCGTGTTGGAACGGCCGACGACGAAGCTTGCAAAGGTCAGGCGCGGATCGAGCGGCGAGCCGCCCAGCGCGTCATGGCTGGCCGACACCGGCGCGGTCGCAACCGAGCGCAGTTCGGGCGCGGGGCGGCCATCGGTGCGCTCGACACGACGCATCTCGACCGGCGCAACCGCTTCCTTTGCCGGCGCCATCGCACGGATCGCTGAGCGCACGGTGAGGTCGATGCGGTGCACTTCGGGCATCTCGGCCTGCCAGCAGGTGAGCACACGGTCGGCGTAATGCGCCTGGATCCAGCTCTTGAGGAACCGGGTCGGAACCGACAGGTGCACGCTCTCGTCGTGCACGCTCTCCAGATCCATCCGTGCAAACCAGCTCGTGTAAACGTCCTCGCCAACGCTCGTCCGCAAACGTCCCTTCACCCGCGACCAGCGATCCTGTTCCGTGTTCGTCATTGCCTTCGTACTTTTCCAAATCTGAGAGATGATGATGGCGAAAGCGCCGTGCAGGTTCCCTGACACGACGCGACCT
>OFRD01000456.1_pt1 | contig 15704 bp, 17 predicted proteins | sample 1543041 | NCBI WGS metagenome assembly OFRD01 (sample SAMN07774234, study PRJEB24372) | wastewater metagenome | isolation source: Exp Tend CN 100WW | collected 2016-02
CATACTGCGCAGCCTCGGAGCCGAGTCGAGGCTTGGGTGTTGGGAAGAAGAACGGGTTAAGTCGCCCATCAATGACCGTCGGAATGGCAAAGCCACTGATGCCCGCTTGCTTGTCGCGCATGACCTCACCCACCGTGTATCGAATCAATAAAACCGGAATGGGGGGTGACCCCCGGGCTGGATCGAAGTGCCCCAAACCCAGGTTGTCGCGCAGGGCGTTTGGCCAATCAGCGCCAACGGTTTCGAGTAAATCGTCAACGGCGATTTCAGTCGTTGCGAAAGCCGGGCGGCGGTCTCGTCGCTTGTTCCAAACATCACAGACCCTGCTGAGAATTGCATCATCGCGATTTTTAACAGCCCGCTCAAGTTCCGCCAAATCGAGCCCCGAATTCCCCAGAGCGAAATTGACATCCTCGATACGAAGCAAAAAAAGGTTTTCCTCAATGTTAGGCCAGCGATTACTTGAATTGGCCGAGCCGAAAGTGTCAGGAGTAGCCGACTCGTCGATATCAATTTCAAGATGCGTCTCTGCGTATCGGGTGTGTGCCGCTTTTACGTGATCTAAGTGAGAAACGCTGTTGGTAAATCCTTGTGCATAGCGCCCAAGTCGCTCGATGCTCACCCGTTCTTCCCATTGCAGGTTCTCAAGAACAGCGCGTTCTGTCGCTGCGAGGCTGGAGTCAGCCAAGCAGGAGCTAACGTATTTATCGAGCGTTGGAAGGGCCGAAAGGTGCATGGTGATCTACGTCGACAACAAAGAGGCTGATGGTATCAAAGTGCGAATGTTATGGGGATGGCGTAATTTGATTTCAAGTTATCTGCAGAGTGCTATATCTTTTGTAGCTGCTTACGCCTATTTTACAAGGGCTGGCGGCTGGTTGCTTATATAAAAACCTGGGAACGCAGGGCCGCCAGGTTCAGCACCCGCAGGCCCCCGTATTCCACCCGGATGGCGCCTTGCGCGGCCAGCGCGGTCAAGGCCTCGTTGACGCGCTGGCGCGACAGGCCCACCAGGTAGGCCAGCTCCTGCTGGGTGATGCGCAGCACCTCGCCGACGCCGGGGTAAAGCACGGGGTTGAAGAGTGAGGCCAGGGTGCGCGCCACCCGGGCATCGGGGTTGTTCAGGCGGTCAATTTCGCGCGCGGCGATGAACTGGCCCAGACGCTCGTTGAGCTGGTTCATGACAAAGCGGTTGAAGCCAATCGAGTGATCCAGCAGCCAGTGGAAGGTGTCCACATGCAGTCCGGCCACCCGGCTTTTGCGCAGCGCCTGGATGTTGTAGCGGTAGCTTTCTCGCTTGAGGGCGGTGCCTTCGCCAAACCAGCCGCCGGGCGGCACACCGGCGAAGGTCATGGTGCTGCCCTCGGCGTTATCACTGCTCATTTTGAGCAGGCCGTCCACCACGCCAAACCAGTAGGTCACGGGGCGGCCAGTGCGGCAGATGTAGTCGCCGGGGTGCGCTTCGGAGATCTTCAAATCGGCCACCGCACGCTGGTGATCGGCCGGGGCCAGCAGGTGCATCCACGGGATGGCGTCGAGTTCTGCGGCGCTCAGCGAGCGGCGGCGCTGGTGGAGAGGGGGCTCAGAGTTCATGCTGATATGGCATCCGAAATAGGCCTGAATGTGCAGGGAAAACACCTACCGAGAAAGGCTTCAATTGTCGTCCAAACGACAGCTTGGCGTCAAATCAATGTCTATGATTCAACACATTCGAGCAACTCACCGGCAGGCGCCCAGGTTGCTTTCCATTTGAAGACAAGGTACCGGGATGCAGACAACTTTCCCTCGACTTCTTTTAAACCACGCCGCCCAGCGGCCGCTTGAGCCCGCCATGCGGGAAAAAGAATACGGCATTTGGCAGGCACTGTCATGGGCTGATCTGGCGCTGCTGGTGGAGCACCTGGCGTGCGGCCTGCACCAGGCCGGCCTGCGCCGGGGCCAGCACATGATTGTGGTCGGTGCCAACCGGCCGCGCCTGTACGCCACCATGCTGGCGGTGCAGTCGCTGGGGGCGATTCCGATCCCGTTGTACCAGGACGCCGCCGCGCTGGAGTGCGTTTATCCGATCAACGACGCCGATGTCTGTTTTGCCTTTGCCGAAGACCAGGAGCAGGTCGACAAGCTGCTGGAGATTCGCGACAAGTGCCCGCAGCTGGCGCACATCTTCTTTGACGACGCCCGTGGTCTGCGCAATTACGACGAGCCGGGGCTGGCGTCGGTCGATGCGCTGGTGGCGGGCGGCAAAGAGTTTGCCGCGCTGCATACCGACTTTTTCAAAGCCGAAGTGGCCAAAATCCAGCCCGGCGATGTGGGCGCCATGTTCTTCACCTCGGGCACCACCGGCAACCCCAAGGGCGTGGTGCATACCCACCACTCCTTGCTGAACCGCGCCAAGGCCGGTGCCGATTTTGACAAGCTGACCCATGCCGAAGAGGTGCTGGCCTACCTGCCGCCGGCCTGGATCGGGCAAAACATTTTCAGCTACGCCCAGTGGCTGAGCTGTGGCTATGTGGTGAACTGCCCCGAGTCGGCCGCCACCGTCACCATCGACCTGAAGGAAATTGGCCCCACTTACTACTTTGCCCCGCCGCGCGTGTTTGAAGGGCTGCTCACCAGCGTGATGATCCGCATGGAAGACGCTGGGGCTTTGATGCGCGGCATGTTCGAGCACTTCCTCGGCGACTACTCGCACATCGAGCACAACATCATCCGCCACGGCCTGGCCGGGCTTGTCGATCTTGCGGTCTCCCGCGAACACTAGCCCCGCCATGATCAGCGCCTGCGCGCGCGTCCGGCTTTCGGCCAGGCCGCGATCGACGAGAAGTTGGTCAGCACGGGTCTTGGACATGCCGATCTTCCAACGCGAAGCCGCGCGCATGCGCAAGGGGGCTTCGAGTCGCTTGGCCTGTGGCAACCCCGCAATCACGCTCCCCCTGGCCCGCTTTACGCCGCGCCGTCGTCCCCATTTCGGGTCACCGCACACGCCGTTCTTTCTGGCGCAGCGCTATTGCCTATCTTTTAAGTAGGAATACATTTTCCTCTTGGAGGCGTGGCCATGCGGCGTCCCCCTAGAGCACGGGTGGCCACGTCTCTCCGCCCGCTGTTCCGGGGCTTATTGGGAGAGGATCGATGGGTACCTTCTCGAATTTCGACCCCGTTCAGCCGACCATTCTGACCGTTCCGGGCCTGGGTGGCTCGGGGCCGTCGCATTGGCAGACCTTATGGGAACAGGCGCGCCCGGACACCATTCGGGTCGAGCTGGGCATGTGGAACACACCGCATCGCAATGCCTGGGTTACCAAGCTCGACCAGGCGATTCGTTCGGCACAGGCACCGGTCGTGCTCGCCGCGCATAGCCTTGGCTGTCTCGCCGTGGCGTGGTGGGCCGAGCTGACCCGGCAGCCTTATGGCTGGCCCGTCGCCGGGGCGCTGCTGGTCGCCCCCGCCGATGTCGACCGACCGGACGCGCAGGCCGAACTCGCCGCCTTTGGCCCCACTCCCGTCAGCCCGCTGCCCTTCCCGTCGATTGTCGTCGCCAGCCGTGACGACCCCTGGATCACGATCGAACGCGCGCACAGCCTGGCGGTCGGCTGGGGCAGCCACTTCGTCGATGCCGGTGCACAAGGCCATCTGAACGCCGCGAGCGGGATCGGATGGTGGGAAGAGGGTCAGGAATTGCTCCACCGCGTGATCGGCGCGGCGGCGGATCGCAACGGCAAGCCCCTGACACCGGGCGATGCGCGCTCCATCCTCGCCATCAACGCAACCGACGCGGCGCAGTCGCATTATCTGGCGGGTGGACCGATCGCCTGATCCTGCACATCAATCGAAGAACAGATAGGCAGGGTCGAAATCGGCGAAGCGCCGCAAGGCGTCCCAATCGAGGATATCGACTGTTCCCTGCCGAAAACTGACCAGTCCCTGCTCCCGCAACTGACGGAGCATGCGGTTGGCGTGAACGGCGGTCAGACCGGTGGCGTCGGACAGGTCGACTTGGGTCAACGGCAGCGCGAAGGTGAAGCCGTTGGTCATCCCGATGCGCTCGAGGCGAACGTACATCTCGCAAAACAGGTGCGCGAGCCGGACCACGGCGCTGCGCGCGCCGATCGAAACGATCCATTCCCGATTGATCGCGGCGTCGATCAGGGTCGAGCGCCACAGCAGTTCGGTGAGTGTCGCGGATCGCTCGGTTAGCGCCCGAATCGCGCTATGCGGAAAAAATGCGACCTGTACGTCGGTGAGGGCGGCAACCGAGTGTTCGAGACGCTTCAGCGGATAGCTGTGCAAATCGACAAAATCGCCTGGCACGTGAATCGCGAGAATTTGCCGCCGTCCCTCTGGCGTATCCTTGTAGCGCTCGACAAACCCTTCCAGCAGCAAGGTACATTGGGTCAGCGGCGTGTGCTGACGAACGATGATTTGCTTGGCCGAAAACTTGGCCGTCCGTCCGACCGCGCCTTCCAGCGCAGCAACGTCATCGGCGTCCAGAACCGGGTGGCGATGAGTCTTAAGGAACAGGCTAGTGTACATAGTTTCCCCTATTTTCCCGGAACATGCGCCGCAGCACCGCGTTCTGTCCACCGGGAGAGATTAAATGTCGAAACCACCGAGCGATACGCCAATCCGTGTAGCGGCGGAGCGAGGCGAAGTCTTGCTCGACGGGCCGGACGGCCTGGCTGCCTCTTTAACTCCGCAAGCCGCCAAACAATCTGCCGAACAGCTCCATCGTGCAGCAGATCTCGCCGATCGTCGCCCCGACGAGGAATTTCCCTGGAATCATTCATGCTAAGGGAAGAATGTTAATCACGGCGCGCTACTTCGCACCAGTGCCGTTTCGAAAACTCTTCCTCAGCCGCTGGTCGGCGCTGCTTTGGGCGATCGGCATCCTGTGGACCGCAGTCGACACAGTTGGCTTTGCCCCTTCCGGTGGACATGGTGAAACGGCGGCGACGGCCAATGCCACTGACGCCACGGGTGCCGCCATCGACAATGCCGACCTTGCCATTCTGGCCAACGCCATGAAGGGCGACTGAGCCCCCTTAACGACGCGGTGCGTCTTTCACCTCGATCGACTGGATGCGCCATTGGCGTTGTTCGGGGGAAGCGCCGTCAATATCGGCCGTTCGGTGCAGCGTAACAGTACCGATCTGATAGAGCGGTTTCCGGCTTTGCTTCAGCCGGGCGTAAATCTGTACGGGAACGGTGACATAGCGCTGTCCGGCTCCGGCATCCACTGGCCCGGGCGCGCCGATATTGGCGTGATATTCGCTATAACGCGCAAAATCGGCAGCGAACGGTCCTGCGCTTCCGGCAGCGCCCGAGCCGGGGATGCGAAGCGCGAAGGCCTCGCGATATTTCGCTTCCCCGATCAACGCGTAATAGGTTTGTACGACATTTGCCGCGCCTTGCGCACTGTCGGGCGCGAACGGTGTCTCCGCAATCGGGGTGCGATCGTCCGGCAATCCGCCCGGCGTGCCCGGTGCAGGCGGTTGCAATGCGTCGGGCGGCACCGAAGCCTCCTCATTGCTGGCGACTGAATTGCGCGCACCGCCTGCGTCTCCGGAATGGGCATCGACCGCCACCGGTTCCCGTTGTTTCGCCGCTTCGGTATTCACCGCAGGATCGCGCGCAGGCTGCGCGGTGCAGGCAACGAGGAAAAACAGCGGCCACGGAGCCAGAACAATACGCGACATCACCACGTCTCACACAAGGAATCGGAGGGACAATAAGGCTAGCGCCCGGACGCGACGTGGCCGCCAACCAGCCATCGCAGCGCATTTGCGGCGGTCAAAAAAAAGCGGCCGACACCCGTCGGCCACCCCTATTTTACGATCAGGGACGCAGGGCTGCGTCGTCGCGGTCGCTCAATTCGTCCTCATCGACCGTATCGTCGTCGAGTTCGTCCTGAACGTCGTCTTCGTCTTCCTCGTCCTCGTCTGGATCCTTTTCGGTGTCCAGATCGTCATCTTCCTCGCCGAGATCATCGTCTTCCATGTCGAGATCATCGTCGTCATCGTCGTCATTTTCGGACGCGATGTCGGGGTTGAGGTCGGTCAGCAGATTGCCATCGCTGGGGCCGTCGCGCGTTACCTCCAGGATTTCAGCGCGCTGGCTCTCGTCATAGCCTTCTTCGTCATATCCGTCGTCGCCGGTGCCTTCCCCCGGCACGCGGTGTCCACCCATGCTCATTGCGTCTCTCCCGACAGCCCACACGATGTAGGATCATTCCAAACTTCGAACCGTGCAACCCTCGTTCGGTTCCGCATTGCGCCGAAATTTGCTCAGCTGGGACGAAACAACCGCCCACGTTCCACGATCGCCGCGATGCCAAGCCCCGCCACGCCGGCGATGAGGAAACCCAAATGCATCGGCGCGGTCGTGCCGTCGAAGCTGCGGCCAATCGCCCAGCCGATCACCCCGCCGAGCGTGATGCCGAAAAAGCCCTGCACGCTCGACGCGATCCCCGCAATCTCTCCCATATTTTCCATCGCCATCGCCGACATGTTGGACGTGGCAAGGCCAAAACACGCCATCGTGATCGCCTGCACGACCACGAACACGAGCAGCGGTTCGTCCCCAAGATGGCCGACCGCCAAGCCGGTACCGGACGAGGCGATCATCACCACCAGCGCAACCTGCGAAATACGGCGCATTCCCAAATGAATCACGATCCGCGAATTCAGCAGGTTCGCGACCGCCATCGTACCCGCCGAAGCGGCAAACACGCTGCCGAGCAGCGCGGGACGATGAAAGACATGCTCCATGATCGGTTGAATCGAGCTGAGATACCCGAAAATCGCGCCCTGGCAGATCAGCGCCGCAATCATATAACCCAGCGAATAGCGATCGCGCAGCGTGTGCCGCCAGCCCGACAGCGTGCTGCGGAGCGACAGCGGCGCACGGTTTTCCGGGCGCAGGGTTTCGGGCATACGAAGGACGAACCAGACCAGGCACAACAACGCGGCCGCCGCGATCATCTCAAAAATCAACCGCCACGACCCCAGCAGCAAAATCGCCTGGCCGATGCTCGGAGCCACGATCGGCACCGCCATGAACACCATAAACGCCAGGCTGGTCACCTGCGCCATTGCGCGGCCCGAAAAACAGTCCCGGATCACCGCTATGGTCACGACGCGGCTGGCAGCGATCGCCAATCCGCTAATGAATCGCATCGCCAGCAAAAGCGCGAAACTGTTAGCAAGCCCGGCCAGCAGATTGCACACAATGTACCCGATCAGGCCCGCGATCAGCACCGGCCGACGCCCGAAACGATCGGTCAGCGGCCCGTGGATCAATTGCCCGATCCCCAGCCCAACCACGAACACCGTCAAAATCAACGGGCCGTCGACAATCGCATCCACCCCCAGCCGACGTGCGATATCCGGCAAGGCCGGCAACATCGTATCGATCCCGAGCGCGCCGAGCGAAATGAGCGCCGCGATCAGAGGCACGAACTCCACCAGGCGAATTGGCGGCGAGTCCTGCACAGAGGTGTCGGTAGAAACAGGCATGCCGTTCCCAATGCCCGAGCCCGCCGCGCAGGTCACCCATCAATTCATCCGCACTCCAGCTTGAATCTATCGCGCGTCATGGAACCGTAGCACCGTTGCGGCACTTTCGTGGCTCCACCACTCGGAGCATGGCGATGGGCATTTTCAGCATGATCAAGGATGCAATCTGGGGCCAGAAGGCCGCCCCGGTCGAAGCCGTTCCCTCCACTTCGGCGATGCCGCAGATGAACACGCCGTCCGACCCGGGCAACCCGCCCGCAGAAACCACCCCGGCTGCCACCACCGCACCGGTTGATGTCGAAGCGATCCTCACCGCCAAAGCCGAGGCCAAGGGGCAGGAGCTCAACTGGCGCGAGTCGATCGTCGACCTGATGAAAGTGCTCGATCTCGACCCGAGCCATGAAAACCGTCTCGCCCTCGCGCACGAACTCGGCTTCACCGGCGATACCGAGGACAGCGCGACGATGAACATCTGGTTGCACCAGCAGGTCATGGTCAAGCTCGCCGAGTCCGGCGGCACCGTGCCCGCCGCGCTGACGCACTGAGCTCTTGACGAACGGCGTGGCGGACCGTTAGTGTATTAATACTATGATACACATGAGGTCCGCCATGCTCCGTTCCCTGGTCTGCGCGGTTGCGCTGCTCCCCCTTGCCGCATGTGGGGCGGACAAGGACGGCACCTCGATTTCGATCAACACCTCCAATGGCGACGGCTCGGTGCTCGCCGGTTTCGACGGCAATGGCGAAGCGTCGATCGACACGCCGTTTTTCAAGGGCAAAGTAACACTCCCCAACGTGAAGTTGGACGCGAACAATTTCGATATGAACGGCGTCCATCTGTATCCGGGTTCGACGATCGGCAGCGTGAACATCACCGCCAAGAACAAGCCCGATGCCGAAGAGGACGGGCACGTCCGTGTTGCCTTTACCAGCCCCGCTTCCCCCGCTGCGGTCCGGGACTGGTTCAAGACCAAACTGACCTCCGCCGGATTCACGCTGACCGCAGAGGGCAATGGTCTCACCGACAAGACCAATGAAGGTGAGCCTTTCGCGCTCGACCTGGTGCCCAACGGCAGCGATATGGCGAAGGGCGTCATCACCATCGGTTGAGCAGGGGGTGGCGGTCTATGGATGACGTGCGGGCGAATCCGGTTTATCGGGTTGCTTTACCCTGACGGACGCCCGATCATGCTCGATACGCCGACTGCTCCCACAACCGCGCAAGTCCCAGCGCTTTCGCTCAACGACGAAGCCGCCGATCCAGTCGCCTTTGCGGCCGCGCTCGGCGGGTCGTTCGAGCGATTTGGCTTTGCCGTCGTCGCAGATCATGGCGTTCCCGCCGATCTGATCGCGCAGGCATGGGCGATGACCGAGGCCTTCTTCGCGCTGCCCGAGGACACGAAACGCGCCTATTTCGTCGCAGGCGGCGGCGGCGCGCGCGGCTACACGCCGTTCAAGACCGAGATCGCCAAGGGCGCGAGCCATGTCGACCTGAAGGAATTCTGGCATATCGGTCGCGAGCTGGCCAAGGGCCACCGCTTCGAGGCGCAAATGTCCCCCAACATCTGGCCCGACCAGCCCGAGGGCTTCCGCGAGACCTTTATCGAACTGTTCGCGGCCTTCGATACCGCGGGCGATCGCTTGCTCTCGGCGATTGCGCGCCATTTGGGTTTGAGCCCCGACTGGTTCGATCATGCCGTAAAGGACGGCAATTCGGTGCTGCGTCTGCTGCATTACCCCCCCGTCCCCGCCGACGCCCCGGAGGTCCGCGCCGGGGCGCATGAGGACATCAACCTCATCACCCTGCTGCTCGGGGCCGAGGAGGCCGGGCTCGAACTGCTCGACAAAAATGGCGCGTGGCTGGCGATCAGGCCGCCCGAAGGCGCGATGGTCGTCAATGTCGGCGACATGCTCCAGCGCCTGACCAACCACGTTTTGCCCTCGACCACGCACCGCGTCGTCAATCCGGCCCCCGAACGCCGCGGCCATTCGCGGTATTCGATGCCGTTCTTCCTACACCCGGCTCCCGATTTCCTGATCGAGACGCTGCCCTCGACGATCTCTGCGGAAAACCCCAACCGCTATCCCACCCCGATCACCGCGCACGATTATCTGCATGAGCGGTTGGTCGAAATCGGGTTGGTGAAGGCCTGAGGTGATCCGGGCGGGACGATACCTGCAATTGGCGATCGGTGCGCTCGGGACGGTGCTGGCCGGGCTTACGGCGCTGTCTGCATTGACCCGTCCGGCCCAATTTTTGGCTTTGCCGTTGCCGGTCTCGATCTTGTTAATTGTTGCCGCAGTCAGCGGCTTAGCACAGTGGATCGCCTTCCAACGCCGACACTTCGACACAGCTGTGCGGCTGTTTGGCACTACGATCATAAGCTGGAGTGCCGCGATTCTCGTTCACGTCGCGTACACAATGCCGGATTGCAGCAAGGGCTGCACTCTAGTCGTGATCACGCCCCCAAAATAAGTGCGATCTTGTTTCAGGGTCGATCGTGCCGCATGAGCCGCCGCGCAGTATAAGGCAGGAAGTCGAACCCATGACCAAACCCCTCCGCATCGCGCTTGCCGGTCTCGGCACGGTCGGCGCAGGCGTGATCCGCTTGCTCGACACCAATGGCGCGCTGATCGCGCGGCGCGCCGGGCGGCCGATCGAAATCGTCGCGGTGTCGGCGCGCGATCGGAGCAAGGATCGTGGCGTGGATATCGGTCGCTTCGCCTGGGTCGACGATACCACTGCGCTCGCCCATGCCGATGTCGATGTCGTGGTGGAATTGGTCGGCGGGTCGGACGGCCCCGCGCTTACGCTGGCGCGTGCCACGTTGGGCGCGGGCAAGAGCTTCGTCACCGCCAACAAGGCGATGCTGGCGCATCACGGGCTGGAGCTGGCGCGCGCCGCCGAAGGAGCGAACGTCGCCTTGAAGTTCGAAGCTGCCGTCGCCGGCGGCGTGCCCGTCATCAAGGGGCTGCGCGAGGGCGCTGCCGCCAATGAGATCGAGCGCGTCTACGGCATCCTTAACGGCACCTGCAATTTCATCCTGTCCAAGATGGAAGCCGAAGGCCGCGATTTCGCCGACGTGCTGGCCGAGGCACAGGCGCTTGGCTTTGCCGAATCCGACCCAAGCTTCGACATCGATGGCGTCGATGCCGCGCACAAGGTTTCGCTGCTCGCCAGCCTCGCTTTCGGTACGCAGCCCGCCTTTGCCGACGTCGCGGCCAGCGGCATTCGTGACGTGCTCGCCGCCGACATCGCCGAGGCGGCCTCGCTCGGCTACCGCGTGCGCTTGATCGGGCTGGCCGAGTCCGGCCCGAACGGGCTGTTCCAGCGCGTCCATCCGCATCTCGTGCCCGTCAGCCACCCGCTTGCGCATGTGATCGGCGCGACCAACGCCGTGGTGGCGGAAGGCAATTTCGTCGGGCGCTTGCTGTTCCAGGGGGCCGGTGCCGGCGACGGGCCGACCGCGTCCGCCGTGGTCGCGGATCTGATCGACATTGCGCGCGGCGAATTCGGCCCCGCTTTCGCCATGCCTGCCGACGCCCTGTTGGCGCAGGGCCCCGCCGATGCCGGCAACCGGATGGGACGCGCTTATGTCCGCTTCACCGTCGCCGACCGCGTCGGCGTGCTCGCGGAAATTGCTGCGGCGATGCGCGATGCCGGCGTCTCGATCGAAAGCCTGATGCAGCGTGGCGTCCACGCCGATGGATCCGTGCTGGTCGCCATCGTCACGCATGAAGGCCCGGAGCGCAGCGTGGCGCAGGCCCTGGAACGGCTGCGCGGTTCGCAAAGCCTGGTCGGCCGTCCGCTCTGGATGCACATTCTCGGCTAGCCGTGGTTACCCGGTAACCTTGCCGAAGGTCGCAGGCGGCGTGTCATCCAACGGGATCGGCACGCGCCGGGATTTGTCGGGCTTCTTGCGAAAGGCGCGCTTCACCCCGCCAACCGTGTCCTTGGCGAGCCGGAATACATTCGTGCCCTCACCCGGCTCCTCGCAGCAACTGCCCGGCGCGACCGCTTTCTGCACCAGCCGCACTGCCGCCGTGCCCATGCCGAACAGATCGATGCCGCTTCCGCAGCCGCCGCTGCGCCCGGCGCACGGCGTTGCCTCAAGGGCAAGCGCGCCGGTTCCGCGCAAATCGGGGTTGGAGGGCCGCGGTTCGTCCAACACCGCCTCATTTGGATACGGCAGCGCTTGCGATGGCAGCGGTTTGCCGCACACCACGATGTCGTCGGGATCGGTGTTTTTCGAGCCGCGCCGAACGCACGGTTCATCGGGCACTGGCTGCAAAATCGAGAACGATGTCGGTGCTGCAGGAGGACTCGCCGCAGGGCTTGCGCTTTGCGCGGCGAGGAGCAGCAACAGCATCATCTGCAAGTTGCGCCGCAATCGTGGCGAATTTCAGGCGATCGGCGCGATCCCGAGACGCGGCAGTTCGATCGCGGGACAACGGTCCATTACGACCTTCAGCCCCGCCGCCTCGGCCCGTTCCGCTGCGGCCTCGTTGATGACGCCCAATTGCAGCCACACCGCCTTTGCGCCCGCCGCAATCGCCGCGTCCACCGCCTCGCCTGCCGCTGCGGAATTGCGGAAGATGTCGACCAGATCGATCGGATCACCGATCTGCGACAGGTCGCGAAACACGAATTCGCCGTGCAGATGTTCGCCGGTGATCTGTGGGTTGACCGGAATCACGCGATAGCCGTGCTCCTGCAAGGTCCGCATCACGCGGTAGGACGGGCGGTCCGGGCGGTCCGACGCCCCGACCAGCGCGATCACACGGGTTTCCTCGAGCAAAATACGCAAATCGGCATCCTGGGTAAGCGGCATCAGCCTTGTCCTTTTATCCAATCGCCAACCTTGTCGGCCACGCCCATGAACGCAACGCCTTCGGGACCGTTCCCGGCCGCCGGTGGCTGCCCGGCATCGGAGGCCACGCGCACACGAATATCGAGCGGAATGCGCCCGAGAAACGGCAGGCCCAGTTCCACCGCAGCGGCCTCGGCCCCGCCTGTGCCAAACGGATCGGAAATCTCGCCGCACGACGGGCAGACATAGCCCGCCATATTCTCGATCAGCCCGACGATCGGCACGCCAGCCTTGACGAACAGGTCGATCGCGCGCCGTGCATCGATCAGCGCCAAGTCCTGCGGAGTAGAGACGATTACCGCGCCGCTCGGGCGATATTTCTGGATCATCGTCAATTGCACGTCGCCCGTGCCGGGCGGCAGATCGAGCACCAGCGTATCGGCCGGCCCCCAATTCGCGTCCATCATCTGCGTCAGTGCGCCTGCCGCCATCGGCCCGCGCCACGCGATTGCCTGGTCGGCGGCGACGAGCATGCCCATCGACAGCATCGGCACGCCATAAGGCGTCGGCACCGGCTGCAACACTTTGTCGCGCGCGGTTGGCTTGGCGTCGGCAACGCCCATCAGGCGCGGCTGCGACGGGCCATAGATATCGGCATCGACCAGCCCGACCCGCCGCCCGGACCGCGCCAGCGCGATGGCGAGATTGGCCGAGACGGTGGATTTCCCCACCCCGCCCTTCCCGCTCGCCACCGCCAGCACGATTCGGCGCGAACGCTGGCTGGTCAACGCGACGCGAACGCTGGAAATTCCGGGAACATCGCTGGCGGCAGCGCGGACATCGGCCTCCAGCGCATCCCGCGCGGCGTCGTCAAGGCCACTGACGTCGACGATGATGCTGGCGCGTCCTTCCTCGATCCGGGCGGTGGCGCGCCCTTGGGCGACACGAATTAGGGCGGCATCTAGCAAACTACTGTCAGTCATCGTGCGCAGATAGGCGACGCGAACGCGCTTGCCACTGTTTTTCGCAAGAACGCGCCCCTATAAAGGTCGCATGACGATCTTATCGGGCTGGTTTCAGCGCCTCTCCATCCTCGCCGCCGACAATAAGGGACCATGGGGCAGCGGCTCCGGTTCCGACAATGGCGGAGGCGACAGTGGCGGCCCGCGCAACCCGTGGGCGCAGCCACCCGGCGGCAAACCGCGTGGTGTCACGCCGGGTCCGAGCGCGCTCGATGAATTTCTCAAGCGCGCGCGCGGCGGTGGCGGCGGCTCGGGTGGGGACGGCGGACGGCCGCGCATCCCCGGGGCTCCCAGTGCTGGGCAATTGTGGGTAATCGCGGTCGGCATCCTGCTGGTCGCCTGGATTGCGCTGACCAGTTTCCATTCGATCGGCCCGCAGGAGCGCGGCGTCGTGACCGTGCTCGGGCGCTATTCCGAGACGCTCGAGCCCGGCATCCGCTTCACCTTGCCTGCCCCTTTTGTCGAGGTTGCCAAGGTCGATGTCGCGGCGATCAACACCGATACCTTCCCCGATGACAGCAGCACCGTCACCGCCGGCAATGACACCGACAAGCTGATGCTGACGAGCGACCAGAACATCGTTGATCTGGATTATTCGGTGCGCTGGCAGATCGCCAACCCACAGGACTTCGCCTTCCAGATCGCGCGCCCGCGCGAAACGCTGCGCGCCACTGCGCAAAGCGCGATGCGCGCTGTCGTCGCCACCGCCACGCTCGACGAAGCGATCGGTGCCGGACGCACCGCGATGGAAGTGAAGGTCCAGCAGGCGATGCAGGAAATCCTCGATCGCTATAATGCGGGCATCCGCATCCAGGGCGTCGCGATCAAGGGCGCTCAGGCTCCCGCGCAGGTGGCGGACGCCTTCAAGGAAGTCTCAGCCGCGCAGCAACAGGCGCAAAGCGACATCAGCCGCGCGCGTGGTTATGCGCAGCAGGTGCTGGCCAAGGCGCAGGGTGAAGCCGCCGCCTTCGACGTGATCTACGCGCAGTATAAGCTCGCGCCCGAAGTGACGCGCCGCCGCATGTATTACGACACGATGGAGCAAGTCCTGTCCAAGTCGGACAAGACGATCATCGAATCGCCCGGCGTCGTCCCCTATTTGCCATTGCCCGGTATGCGCCGCGTGCCGTCGGCACCGTCCCCCGCCATTGCCGCTCCTCAGACTCCGGGAGTCGCCCAGTGAACCGCGCCTTGCTCCGCAATCCCATCGCCCTTGGCGTGTTCGCCTTGGTGTTGCTGATCCTCGCCGCCAGCACCTTCGCGATCGTGCCGGAAACGCGCCAAGCAGTGGTGCTGCGCTTTCAGCAGCCCGTGCGCACGATCAACGAATATCGCCCCAATGAAGTGTTCGGCCAGACCGGCGCCGGCCTGACCGCGCGCGTGCCGTTCATCGATCGGCTGGTATGGGTCGACAAACGCGTGCTCGATGTCGAACTCGACAACCAGCCCGTGCTCTCGACCGACCAGACCCGGCTGGAAGTCGATGCCTATGCCCGCTTCCGCATCGTCGATCCGTTGAAGGCGGTGATCTCGACCGGCAGCACGTCTGTCACCGAACAACGCGTGCAGGATCAGTTGAAGCCGCTGTTCAGCTCGTCGCTGCGCAACGAGCTTGGCAAGCGGCCGTTCGCGGCCTTGCTTAGCCCCGAACGCACGCAAGTGATGGGCAACATCCGCGCCGGGTTGCAAAAGCTGGCATCGCAATACGGCGTGCAGATCGTCGACGTGCGCATCAAACATGCCGATCTGCCGAGCGGCACGCCGTTCGACAGCGCGCTCAACCGCATGCGCACCGCGCGCCAGCAACAGGCGCTGACGATCAAGGCGCAGGGCCAGCAGACCGCGCAGATCATCCAGGCGCAAGCCGATGCCAAGGCCGCGCAAATCTATGCCGACGCCTTCAACAAGGATCCCGATTTCTACGATTTCTATCGGGCGATGCAGTCCTATCGCTATACCTTCGCGCAGGATGCCAAGGGCCAGACCTCGTTGGTACTGTCGCCCGACAATGCCTATTTGAAGGAATTCCAGGGACGGCGCTGACGGATGGCCCCATAACCATCCACCAGCCGTTCATATTCAATCGCCGTTCAGCATCGCTTAGTATCTACAAAGGCGATGCTGCCAATTGGTAGACGAGAGGAAACGACCAAAGTGCGCTACGCCTACGCCATTACCGCCGCCCTGTTGCTGAGCGGCACCGCGACCGCCATTGCCTTGCCGTCCGCCGGGGGCGCGCAGACCGCGCAGAACGAACCCGCCGTGATGGCCGCCACCGCCCCCAAGCCGGGTGCGCCGATGAGCTTCGCCGACCTGGTGGCGAAGCTGCAGCCGGCCGTGGTCAATATTTCGACCAGCCA
>OFRD01000464.1_pt1 | contig 15589 bp, 15 predicted proteins | sample 1543041 | NCBI WGS metagenome assembly OFRD01 (sample SAMN07774234, study PRJEB24372) | wastewater metagenome | isolation source: Exp Tend CN 100WW | collected 2016-02
AAGATTCAGCAAGAAGCTGGTCTTGATTCGTTGAGCAAAAAAGAGCAGTTGATGTTCGCCCGTGAACTCGCCAAGCTGGAGCGCGACATCGGCGGCATTCAGGATATGACCGTTCTGCCGGATGCAATTTTTGTGATTGACGTGGGTTTCCACAAAATCGCCATTGCTGAAGCCAAGAAGCTGGGCATTCCCCTGATCGCCGTGGTTGATACCAACCACTCGCCAGAAGGCATTGATTACATCATTCCTGGTAACGATGATTCGTCCAAGGCTGTGATCTTGTATGCGCGTGGCATTGCTGACGCGATCATTGAAGGTCGTGCCAACGCCGTTGACGATGTCGTCAAGGCTGTTGTCGCTGAAAATACGGAAGAGTTTGTCGAAGTGAACGAGGCAGCTGCCTAAGTTATCTGCGACCCCAAAAAAGGGGGGCTTTGGTGCCCCCTTTTTTTTAGTCCCTTTTTGAATCATTGAACTGAGTACGGAGAATTAAATGGCTGCAATTACCGCAAGCATGGTGGCTGAACTGCGTGGCAAAACTGATGCCCCCATGATGGAGTGCAAACGTGCATTGACCGAAGCTGAAGGCGATATGGCCAAAGCGGAAGAGTTGTTGCGTGTCAAGCTGGGTAGCAAAGCCGGCAAGGCCGCTGGTCGTATCACTGCTGAAGGCGTGGTGACCAGCTATATCGCTGACGGCGTTGGCGCTTTGCTTGAAGTTAACTGTGAAACCGACTTTGTCACCAAGAATGACAGCTTCTTGGCGCTCGCCAACGCAGCGGCTGAATTGATTGTCAAGAATAACCCGGCTGACATGGAAGCGCTGGGTGCCTTGTCTTACGCCCAAGACGGCTTTGGTCCGACCTTGGAAGATGTGCGCAAAGGCTTGATCGGCAAGATCGGCGAGAACATGAGCTTCCGCCGCTTCAAGCGTTTTTCGGGCAGCAAGCTGGCAGCTTACTTGCACGGTACACGTATTGGTGTGGTGGTTGAGTTCGAAGGTGACGAAACTGCCGCCAAGGATGTGGCGATGCACGTTGCTGCCATGAAGCCAGTGGCCTTGTCCAGTGCCGATGTGCCTGCTGAGCTGGTGGCGCGCGAGCGTTCTGTGGCGGCTGCCAAGGCGGCTGAAGATGCGTCGGTTGCCACGGCTGCAGGCAAGCCTGTTCAGTCAGATGAGATTGTCGCCAAGCGCATCGAAGGCGGCGTTCAAAAGTACTTGAAAGAAGTTTCGCTGTTCAATCAGTCCTTCGTCAAGAACGACAAGCTGACTGTTGAGCAAATGCTCAAGGCCGCTGCGACCACCGTTAAGGGCTTCACCCTGTACGTGGTTGGCGAAGGCATTGAGAAGAAGGTTGACGATTTCGCCGCTGAAGTCGCCGCCCAAATCGCTGCCGCCAAGCAGTCAAGCTGATCGTTATCCCGCCAGCGACAACCGGTTTTTCCCATGTCCAAATTCAGATCGAAAGTATCGGGTTGAATTTGGATTTATCCCGCTCAACATTTATTACATCAAGGAATCCATCATGACCATCGCCCAACCAGCCTACAAGCGCATTTTGCTCAAGCTGTCAGGCGAGGCCTTGATGGGGGATGACCAGTTCGGCATCAACCGCAATACGATTGTGCGTATGGTGGAGGAGGTGGCTGAGGTGACCCGTCTTGGTGTTGAGGTGGCGGTTGTCATTGGCGGTGGCAATATTTTTCGGGGCGTGGCGGGTGGCTCCGTTGGCATGGATCGGGCGACGGCTGATTACATGGGGATGCTGGCGACCGTCATGAATGCCTTGGCCTTGGGTGATGCCATGCACAAAGCTGGTCTGACAGCGCGTGTCATGTCGGCCATCGCCATTGATCAGGTGGTTGAACCCTATGTGCGCCCCAAAGCACTGCAATACCTTGAAGAAGGTAAAGTCGTCATCTTTGCCGCTGGCACGGGCAATCCATTTTTCACAACCGATACTGCCGCCGCTTTGCGGGGTGCAGAAATTGGTGCCGCCATCGTATTGAAGGCAACCAAAGTGGATGGTGTTTATACGGCAGATCCCAAGAAGGATCCGTTGGCGACCCGGTACAGCAAGATTTCATTTGATGACGCCATGTCGCAAAATTTGGGCATCATGGATGCCACCGCATTTGCCCTGTGTCGCGATCAAAAGCTGCCTGTCAAAGTGTTCTCCATTTTTAAATCCGGCGCTCTCAAGCGTGTGGTGATGGGTGAAGATGAAGGTACTTTGGTCTACGCCTGATCACGTCAAAGTTGCACCGCATACACGCATTCTGTGAATAGTCTAGAGAGGAGAGATATATGCCAATTTCCGAGATAAAAACAACGGTTGAATACAAGATGGATCAATCCATTGCTGCATTCAAAAATAACCTGACCAAGATTCGCACCGGTCGCGCTAACCCTGCGTTGCTGGATTCAGTTCAGGTTGACTATTACGGTTCCCTGGTGCCAATCAGCCAGGTCGCCAATGTGTCTTTGCTGGATTCCCGTACCGTCAGCGTCCAGCCCTGGGAAAAAGGCATGGGCGCGAAGATTGAAAAAGCTATCCGTGACAGCGACTTGGGTCTTAATCCTTCCTCCATGGGCGATTTGATCCGCGTTCCCATGCCCGCCATGTCGGAAGAGCGGCGCAAGGAACTCACCAAACTCGTTCGGAATGAGGGTGAAGGCGCCAAGATTGCGGTGCGTAATTTGCGTCGCGATGCCAATGAATCGGTCAAAAAAGCCGTTAAAGATAAACTGGCTTCAGAAGATGATCAAAAACGCTCTGAAGCAGAAATCCAAAAAACAACAGACCGCCACATCATCGTCATTGATCAGCTGGTTGCAGCCAAAGAGCAAGACATCATGGCGGTTTGACATTCAGTCAAACGCCTGGTTCATCTGTCATGACTTTGCATAGCGTGGTGCCACACCACATCGCCATCGTGATGGATGGCAACGGTCGTTGGGCCTCCAAACGATTTCTTCCGCGTGTCATCGGTCACAAACAAGGGGTTGAGGCACTGCGCCGCTGCGTGAAGGCTTGCGCAGATCGGGGTGTTGGCGTCTTGACGGTATTTGCGTTCTCCTCGGAAAACTGGAATCGTCCTGTTGAAGAGGTCTCCGGTTTGATGGATCTCTTTGCCATGGCGCTGACCCGCGAGGTGCCTCGGCTCAATGCGGATGGGGTGCAGTTGCATTTTGTCGGCGAACGCGCCGGTTTATCCCTCAAGGTGGTGGCCGGGATTGAGCAAGCCGCGCTAGCGACGGCTGCCAATTCAGGTTTGATCCTGAATGTTTGCTTTAATTACGGTGGGCGCTGGGATATTGTTCAGGCCGCTGCCAAATTGGCGGCCTTGGGCAAGCCCGTGACAGAAAAGTCTTTGAGTGAATCGATGGCCTTGGCGCATGTTCCGGATCCTGATCTGCTGATTCGCACCGGAGGTGAGCAGCGCATCAGTAATTTTCTGTTGTGGCAAACCGCTTATTCCGAATTTTATTTCAGCGACAAACTTTGGCCCGAGTTTGATGAAGCGGCGCTTGACTTGGCCATTGAGGCCTTTGGTCAACGTGAACGGCGGTTTGGAAAAACATCAAGTCAGCTCGTTGCTCAAGCGACTCCCCCACCTGTTGCCTGAGGATTAAAGATGCTGAAACAGCGTGTAATCACGGCTATTGTCTTGCTGCTCATTTTGTTGCCAGCCTTGTTTTACCATTCTCCTGCGCCGTTCTGTGCGATTGCCTTGTTGCTGATCGCTGCTGGCGCCTGGGAGTGGGCTCGCCTTAATCAGTATGGTTCAGTGGCATCACTTCTCTCCGGTTTGGCCTGTGCTGCTGCTTGCGCTGCGGCATGGTGGCTTGGCCTGCTGGCACAGTCGTTTCCCTTGTTGTGGACTCTTGCTGGCGCGGCGTGGGTGCTTGTTGGTGCCTGGGTGTTGCGCCGTGGCGTCTCGGCCTGGTCTGACTATCCTCGTGTGATACGGCTGGCGGCGGGTCTGTTCGCACTTTGGTTGGCTTGGCTGGCGGTGGCACAGGCCAGGGTGATTGGCATCAATTTTTTACTGTCAATTTTGGTCTTGGTGTGGGTGGCTGACATCTTTGCTTATTTTGCAGGCAAGGCATTGGGTGGACGCTTTAGTCAAGAAAAACTGGCCCCCAGCATCAGTCCCGGCAAAAGTTGGGAGGGTGTGTGGGGCGGTATGGCAGGCGTACTCGTTTTGGCGTTTGTCTGGCGTTGGGCAGATACCGTCTGGGACGGCGCCGCTGCGCCAAGTTTGTACAGCCACCTTGGCAGCAAAGGCAGCTGGCTGCTGTTGATTGCCGTGGTGTTCATGGCCGCGATGAGCGTGGTCGGTGATTTGTTTGAATCGCTGGTCAAGCGCAGTGCCGGTGTCAAAGATAGCAGTGCTTTACTGCCCGGTCATGGCGGTGTGCTGGATCGCGTGGATGCTTTGTTGCCGACACTGCCGCTGGCAATGATGCTCTATTCCTTGTAAATCCCCTGATGAATGATTCTGCAAATATCGTGAAACAGCGTATCGCTATTTTGGGCTCCACGGGCTCTATTGGGATCAGCACGCTGGATGTGATTGCGCGCCATCCTGATCGCTTCGATGTGTTTGCCCTGAGCGCAGCAACCCGGGTTGACTTGATGTTGCAGCAATGTGTGCAGTTCAAGCCGGTGTATGCCGTCATGGCGAGCGAACCGCATGGTCGGGCGCTGGAGCAAAAATGCCGTGACCTCGGTTTGGCGACGCGGATTCTTTGGGGTGAGCAAGCGATCACCATGATCGCCTCGCATGAGCAAGTGGATGCGGTGATGGCGGCGATCGTTGGTGCGGCCGGGCTGGCTTCTTGTTTGGGTGCCGCACGCGCGGGCAAGCGTTTGCTGCTGGCCAATAAAGAAGCGCTGGTGGTAGGAGGCGACTACTTTATGCGGGCCGTGACCGCAGGTGGAGCCAAACTCCTGCCAATTGACAGCGAACATTCCGCTATTTTTCAGTCCTTACCTGCCGATGCCGCCGTCTGGCCCAAACAGATAGACAAAATTATTCTCACCGCTTCCGGTGGACCATTCCGCCAGCGCGCCCTCCATACACTGTGCGATGTGACACCAGCGCAGGCCTGTGCTCACCCCAATTGGGTGATGGGACGCAAGATATCGGTTGATTCCGCCACCATGATGAACAAGGCGCTGGAGGTCATTGAGGCCCGCTTTCTGTTTGATGTCACACCAGCGCAGATCGAGGTGGTGATTCACCCGCAGAGTGTCATTCATTCGATGGTGCAGTACAAAGACAACTCGGTGGTCGCACAGCTGGGCACGCCGGACATGAAGGTTCCCATTGCCTATGGCTTGTCCTGGCCAGACCGAATGGAGTCGGGTGCGGCGGCGCTGGATTTCAGAACCATGGCGGACATGACGTTTGAGTCGCTGGATTCAAATGGTCATGAGCAACGCTTTCCTGGCCTGAAACTGGCGTGGTCTGTTTTGAATGGCCCCTCCGGTTCCACTGCCGTGTTAAATGCGGCCAATGAAGTGGCGGTTGCCGCGTTTCTTGACGGACAGATACGCTTTGACCAGATTCATGTCGTCAATCTCGAAACGCTTGAAATGGTCGTTACCAGCAGTCCGCAGTCACTGGAAGATCTGTTGGCGCTGGATGCACTGTCCCGCGAGGCCGCCCAGCAGGTGGTTCGCCGCGTTGGCATGTAAAACCTGCTCCTGAACCCATCATGCTCACGCTGGCTGCATTTGTACTCGCCCTCGGCCTATTGATTGCAGTGCATGAATACGGCCATTACCGGATGGCAGTGGCTTGCGGTGTCCAAGTGCTACGTTTCTCGATCGGCTTCGGAAAAGTGTTGTTTCGTTGGCGCCCCAAGGGATCCTCCACCGAATTTGTCCTTGCTGCCTTTCCGCTGGGGGGCTATGTCAAGATGCTCGATGAGCGTGAGGCCCCCGTGGCCGACGCGGAGCGCCATCTGGCGTTTAATACCCAGCCCTTGCGTTCGCGTGTGGCGATCGTGGCGGCGGGGCCGCTGGCTAATCTGTTGTTGGCGGTGTTGCTCTATGCCGTGGTGAACTGGAGTGGTGTGCAACTTCCTGCTGCCATTCTGGCCAGCCCTGTCGCAGAATCCCTTGCTGAGCATGCCGGATTGATCGGTGGCGAACGGGTTCAGCGTGCCGGTTTTGATGGTGATGAACTACAGAGTGTCGAGTCGTTTGACGATGTGCGCTGGCTTCTAACCCGGGGTGCACTGCAGGGCCACGATGTCCGCTTGGCGCTGACCGGGTCTGCGCGTGGTGCTCAAAGTGAAGTAGTGCTAAAACTTCGTGGCATGGATGCGAGTGAGGCAGATGTTCGCTTGTTTCAGAAGATCGGAATTGTGGGGCCTTTTACCCCGCCCGTCATTGGCGAGGTCTTGCAGGGATCGGTGGCTGACAAAGCGGGTTTGCGGGATGGTGATGTGGTGCGGCAACTAGGGTCGGTGGCGGTAGTCGATGGCCAGCAGTTGCGCCAGTTGATTCGCGCTTCGGTCGTGAACGGTGAAGTGCTGGCGGGCATTTGGAAAATCAATCGTGCTGGTGCAGAACTTGAAGTCAGTGTCAAGCCCGAGATTCGACAAGAGGGTGAGTTGCTGGTCGGGAAAATTGGCGCATTCGTGGGAGGCATGCCAGAGCAGGTGATGGTGCGCTATGGGGCCGTCGATGGTCTGTGGCGCGGCATGCTTCGCACCTGGGATATGTCGGCCCTGACACTCAGAATGATGGGGAAAATGCTGGTCGGCGAAGCATCCCTCAAAAATCTCAGCGGCCCTTTGACGATTGCCGATTATGCGGGTAAATCGGCCGGTATGGGCTTGACGCAGTACCTGCTTTTCCTGGCCTTGATCAGCGTTAGTTTGGGTGTTTTGAATTTACTCCCGCTGCCGGTTTTGGACGGAGGGCACCTGATGTATTATCTTTGGGAAGGCATGACGGGGAAACCCGTTTCTGACATCTGGATGGAGCGCTTGCAACGAGCTGGTGCCTCTGTTCTGTTGCTCATGATGTCGATTGCCCTTTTCAATGATATTACCCGCTTATTTGGCTAAATGACTGTTGTTGCTTGTCAACACCGGTTTGACTTCTCACTATTAAAAATGCAATTCAATCGATCTCAATGGCGTTCCGTATCTGCCGTGGCATCTCTGGCTTTTGTGGCCAGTACGGCGTGGGCCGTTGACCCTTTCACTGTGCGTGACATTCGTATCGAGGGCCTGCAGCGGGTGGAGCCGGGAACCGTTTTTGTATCGCTACCGGTTCGGGTTGGTGATGTCTATAGCGATGAAAAGGGTTCCTCCGCGATTCGGACGCTGTTTGCGTTGGGTTTGTTCAAGGATGTGCGCATTGAGGTCAGTGGCGATGTGCTGGTGATCCTGGTTGAGGAGCGCCCCACGGTGGCCGATGTTGACTTTGTCGGAACCAAGGAGTTTGACAAGGACGTTCTGAAAAAAGCGTTGCGTGATGTGGGTCTGGCCGATGGCCGTCCTTATGACAAGGCGCAACTCGATCGCGCAGAGCAGGAGCTCAAGCGGCAATACATCAATCGCAGTCTGTACGCGGCAGACGTGGTAACAACGGTCACGCCGATTGAGCGCAATCGCGTCAATCTAACCTTTACAGTGGTCGAGGGTGAGCCCGCCAGAATCAGTGAAATACGGATAATTGGCAATCAGGTTTTTGACGAATCAACGTTGCGCAAGCAGTTTGATCTGGATACGGGGGGCTGGATGAGTTGGTATACCAAGTCAGATCGCTATTCACGCGCCAAGTTGAATGCCGATATTGAATCTTTGCGCTCTTATTACCTGACGCGCGGTTACCTGGAGTTCAAGGTCGATTCCTCGCAGGTGTCGATTTTGCCGAATAAAACCGACATCGCCATCACGATCAATATCACCGAAGGTGAGCGTTTTGTGGTCAGTGCGGTCAAGCTGGAGGGAAACTTCCTTGGGAAAGACGACGAGTTCAAATCGCTCGTGTCGATTCGCCCTGGGCAGGCCTACAACGCCGATGAAGTGGCCAAAACCACCAAGGCGTTTACCGACTACTTCGGTAATTTTGGCTTTGCTTTTGCGCGGGTGGAAGCGCGACCTGAATTTGACCGTGCCAACAACCGGGTGACGCTGGTGTTGCAGGCGGAGCCATCGCGCCGGGCTTATGTCCGGAAAATCAATGTGGCAGGCAACAACCGCACGCGCGATGTGGTGGTGCGTCGGGAGTTTCGCCAGTTTGAAGCGTCGTGGTATGACGGTGACAAGATCAAGCTGTCACGCGACCGGGTGGATCGTTTGGGCTACTTCAAGGATGTCGGTGTCGAGACTCAGGAGGTTCCTGGTTCACAGGATCAGGTTGACCTGACCATCAACGTGGCTGAAAAGCCAACCGGGAGCTTGAGCTTGGGCGCTGGCTTTTCAAGCGGCGATGGCCTTGGGCTTTCATTTGGTCTGAATCAGCAGAATGCCTTTGGCTCAGGCAACTCGCTGGGCGTGCAGATCAACACCAGCAAGACCAACCGTGCGGTCGTTTTCAACACGACCGATCCCTACTTCACGGCGGATGGCGTTTCCCGTACCTTTGATGTCTATCACCGAACCACCAGTCCGTACCAGGATCAAAGCTACTACCAGTTGGTGACCTCGGGTGGCAGTTTGCGGTTCGGGGTTCCCTTTACCGAGACGGATACCGTTTACTTTGGTGCAGGGGCCGAGAAAACGACCATTGTCCCGGGCACCGCGCTGCCCACTTCGTATCAAACTTATGCGAATGAGTTTGGCTATGACAGTACAGCTTTTCCCGTGACGGTGGGCTGGTCGCGTGATCGGCGCGACAGCGCGTTGGCGCCTAATTCGGGTCGCTACCAGCGTGCCAATGCCGAGTGGTCATTCGCGGGGGATGCCCGCTACCTGCGCACGACCTACCAGTTTCAGGAGTATTTCCCGCTGAACAAACAGTTCACGGCGGCGTTTAACGCCGAGGCGGGCTGGGGTGTTGCACCAGGGGATCGTCCCTACCCGGTGTTCAAGAACTTCTACGGCGGCGGTTTGGGTTCGGTACGGGGTTTTGAGCAGGGCAGCCTGGGGCCACGGGATGTGAGTGGCACCGTGACGGGCGGCACCACGAAGGTGAATTTGAACGCGGAGATACTCAGCCCGTTTCCCGGTGCAGGCAATGACCGGACGTTGCGGCTGTATGCTTTCCTGGATGTCGGTGCGGTATCAGGTTCGGACGGCGGTTTGGTGATCAATGAAAATGCGAGTAGCCTGCGTTCGTCCACCGGTGTTGGTATCAGCTGGATCTCGCCAGTGGGGCCTTTGCGTCTGGCCTTTGCCAAGCCGATCAAAAAGTTTGATGGCGATAAAATACAAAGCATGCAATTTCAGATCGGAACCTCTTTCTAATGAATAATTTTTTACGTCAATGCAGTGCAGGCTTATTGTTGGGTGGTCTGCTGGTGTCTGCACAAGTGCAGGCGCAAGAGTTCCGCATCGGGTTTGTCAATACCGACCGGATTTTCAAGGAGGCGAGTACCGCCAAGGCCGCCCAGAGCAAGCTGGAGCAGGAATTTTCCAAGCGCGAGAAGGAAATTGTTGACTTGGGGGCGACGCTGAAGTCCATGGCCGACAAGTTCGAGCGCGAAGCACCGACTTTGCCAGAGGGGCAGCGCGCGACGCGGCAGAAGCAGTTGCTCGAGCAGGATCGCGAATTCCAGCGCAAGCGCCGCGAATTCCAGGAAGATCTCAATTCCCGCAAAAACGAAGAATTGCAACAAGTGCTGGAGCGCGCCAACAAGGTCGTGAAACAGGTGGCAGAAACTGAGAAATATGACCTGATCCTGCAAGAGGCGGTCTATGTCAATCCCAAGCTCGACATCACCGATAAGGTGATCAAGGTTTTGAATTCGGGTAATGGTAAATAATTTCGCCTAAGGCTTGTGCAGCGTGGGTTTACGTCTTGCTTCGATTGTTGAGCTGCTCGGAGGTGAGCTGCTGGGTGATGCTGGTCTGGCGATTGAGGGACTGGCGTCGCTCGAAGCCGCAACGCCGCAGCACCTCAGTTTTCTCAGTCACCCCAAATACCAGCAGCAACTGGCAGCTTCTCAAGCCGCCTGCGTCATCGTGAGTCCACAAATGCGTGACCTTGCCGTGGCACGGGGCGCCTGTATTGTGTCGGAGCAGCCCTATCTGTACTTCGCCCGTGTCACACAGCTGTGGAAGAAAAGTTTGCCACAAATCATGCGCCCGAAAATACATCCGAGCGCGGTCATTGATCCCGAGGCTGTTATTCACCCCCTGGCGCGCATTGGTGCTCTCTGTGTCGTTGAACGTGGTGCCCGCATTGGCGCCGATACCGAGCTCAAGTCAAGGGTGACGGTGGGTGAGGATTGTGTCATCGGTGACCGCTGCCTGTTGCATTCCGGCGTCGTCATCGGTGCCGACGGTTTTGGCTTTGCTCCCAACGCCGGTGCCTGGGAAAAAATTGAACAGCTGGGGGCGGTGCGCATTGGCAATGATGTTGAAATTGGCGCCAATACCTGCATTGACCGGGGTGCCTTGCAAGACACGGTCATCGAAGACGGCGTCAAGCTCGACAACCTGATCCAGATCGGTCACAACGTGCGCATCGGCGCGCACACCGCCATGGCAGGTTGTGTCGGCGTGGCGGGCAGTGCCAGCATTGGCGCCCATTGCACGGTCGGTGGCGGCGCGGTGGTGCTGGGCCATCTGGCGCTGGCTGACGGCGTCAACATCTCGGCCGCCACGGTCGTGACGCGTTCCATTCGTAAACCAGGGCATTACACCGGCATGTTTCCGATTGACGAGAATGCCGCGTGGGAAAAAAATGCGGCCTCGCTCAAACAATTGCACAGCTTGCGCGACCGTATCCGGGCGCTGGAAGAACAATTTAAAAAATAAACCCTGGCGGGACAGGCCGGTGCGTTGTGACGCGCTGGACGGTTCCCCACTCATTAAGAAAATAACAAAATCATGATGGATATTCACCAAATTCTCAAGCAATTGCCTCACCGTTACCCGTTCCTGCTGGTGGATCGCGTGCTGGAGATCGAAAAGGGCAAAACCATCAAGGCCTTGAAAAACGTCACCATCAACGAGCCGTTTTTTGTCGGCCATTTCCCGCACCGTCCGGTCATGCCGGGCGTGCTGATGCTGGAAGCGCTGGCGCAAGCCGCTGCTTTGCTGGCGTTTGACGCGCTTGGCACCTCGCCCAGCGATGACATGGTGTATTACTTTGCCGGCATTGACGGTGCCCGCTTCAAGCGCCCGGTCGGGCCTGGCGACCAGTTGATGCTGGAAGTTGAACTGCTGCGCATGAAGGCCGGCATTTTCAAGTTCAAGGCGCGTGCCCTGGTCGAGGGCGAGCTCGCCGTCGAAGCCGAGCTGACCTGCGCCATGCGCGCCATTGCCTGAGGGGTATCGGGTGACTGCGATTCACGCCACGGCCCTGGTTGACCCGGGCGCCGAACTTGACAGTTCGGTGACCGTCGGTCCGTACACCGTCATTGGTCCGCACGTCAAGGTGGGGGCCGGTACCACGATTGGGCCGCATTGTGTGCTGGAAGGGCACACCACCATCGGCTGCGACAACCGTATTTTCCAGTTCAGCTCGCTGGGCGCGATTCCGCAGGACAAGAAGTACGCGGGCGAACCGTGTGAATTGATCATTGGGGATCGCAATGTCATTCGTGAGTTTTGCACCTTCAACATCGGCTCACCGGGTGATACCGGCATCACCCGGGTCGGTGACGATAACTGGCTGATGGCGTATGTGCATCTGGCACACGATTGCGTCGTCGGCAATAACACCATTTTTGCCAACAACTCGCAGTTGGCGGGGCATGTTCACGTGGGCGACTGGGCCATTCTGGGTGGCTTTACCGTGGTGCATCAGTTTGTCAAGATTGGCGCCCACAGCATGACGGCGATGTGCACCTTGCTGTTTGCCGACCTGCCGCCTTTCGTCATGTGCCAGGGGCAACCGGCACAGGCCCGTTCCATGAACTATGAAGGGCTGCGCCGTCGCGGCTTTTCGCCGGAGCGGGTATCTGCCGTCAAGGCCATGCACAAGGCCCTGTACCGCGATGACCTGACCTTGCAGGCGGCGCGCGAGCGCATTGCCGGTTTGCTTGAAACCAGTCCGCAGTCCGCGCCGGATGTGCAGATGATGCTCTCATTTTTAGAGCAGGCCTCGCCGCAGCGCGGCATTGTGCGCTAGGCACGCATGCAGCATACAAGCAGTGCGGCGGCTGATGGCTCTCGCGCACTCCAGGTGGCGCTGGTGGCCGGTGAAACTTCGGGTGACTTGCTGGCCGGTTTGTTGCTGGACGGTTTGCAGGCGCGCTGGCCCGCGCTGACGGCCGCCGGTATTGGTGGCCCGCAGATGGCACGGCGCGGTTTCAACGCCTGGTGGCCGCATGACAAATTGTCGGTTCATGGCTATGGCTGGGAAGTGTTGCGCCGCTACCGTGAAATCGTGGGTATTCGCGAACAGCTGAAAAACCGCCTGCTGCAGCAGCGCCCTGATGTGTTCATCGGCGTTGATGCGCCTGATTTCAACCTCGACCTGGAAGCGGCCCTCAAGGCGCAGGGCATCAAGACAGTGCATTTTGTGTCGCCCTCGGTCTGGGCCTGGCGCCCCGAACGGGTCGAGAAGATCCGCCGCAGTGTGGACCATGTGCTGTGCATTTTTCCGTTCGAGCCGGCTTTGCTGGCGCAGCACGGCATTGCTGCCACCTATGTCGGGCATCCGCTGGCCAATGTCATTCCGATGCAGCCGGATCGGGCTGCGGCCCGGGCCACGTTGGGATTGGCGCCGGAGGATCAGGTGGTGGCCATTCTGCCGGGTAGCCGCAAGTCCGAGATCCGGCATCTGGCTTTGTGCTTCTTTCAGGCTGCAGCCCTCGTCCATCATGCACGGACTGCTATTAAATTCATAGTACCTGCAATTCCTGCGCTGAAGGCTGAGATTGAGCAGGCGGCGCGTGCCAGCGGCATGTCAGCTCATTTGCAGATCATCGAGGGCCAGTCGCACACCGTATTGGCGGCCTGCGACGTCACCTTGATCGCCAGCGGCACCGCCACGCTGGAAGCGGCCTTGTTCAAGCGCCCGATGGTGATCGCTTACCGCATGGGCTGGCTGTCGTGGCAGATCATGCGGCGCAAAAAATTGCAACCGTGGGTGGGCTTGCCCAATATTCTGTGCCGCGACTTCGTGGTGCCCGAGCTGTTGCAGGATGCCGCCACGCCGCAGGCGCTGGCCGCAGCGGTGTTGTCCTGGCTTGACGCCAGGGACGCGGCGCCTGAAAAAATAGCCCATCTAGAACAAAAATTCACCGCGCTGCATGCCGAATTGCAGCGTGATACCTCTCAGTTAGCCGCCCATGCCATCCAGCAAGTACTCCAAGGCTGATCAAGCCGCCCTCCGTCAAGCGGCCGCCAGCCAGGCCGCACTCAACTGGGATATTCCCGGTCTGGTCGCCGGGGTGGATGAGGCCGGACGCGGCCCGCTGGTCGGGCCGGTCGTCGCTGCCGCCGTGATTCTGGATGACCTGCATCCGATTGCCGGTTTGGCGGATTCCAAAATACTCTCCGCGCTGCGCCGCGAGCAGCTGTTTCATGAAATCCGGGCCAAGGCCCTGTGCTGCTCCATTGCCGAGGCCAGTGTGGAAGAAATCGAGCAGCTCAATATTTTGCAGGCCACCCTGCTGGCCATGCGCCGGGCGGTAGAGGGGCTGCGACTCAAGCCACAGATGGTGCTGGTGGACGGCAACCGCCTGCCGGTGCTCGACATCCGGGCCGAGGCCATCGTCAAAGGCGACGCGCTGGTGCCAGCCATTTCGGCGGCTTCAATTCTGGCCAAGGTGCACCGCGACCGCTGGTGTACCGAGTACGACCTGCAGTTTCCGCAATACGGCTTTGCCCGGCACAAAGGCTATGGCACCGCTGAGCACCTCGCGGCCCTGAAAGCGCATGGCGCCTGTCCGCAGCACCGCAAGACCTTCCGCCCGGTGACCGAGGTGTTGCGATGAGCCAGCCGCCCGTCCAGCACATCAGCTCGCGCGACAACGCTTTTCTGAAAGACCTGCGCCGCTTGTCGCAAGACAGTACGGCCTACCGCAAGCAGGGGCGTTTCTGGGTCGAGGGCGACCACCTGTGCCGTGCGGCGCTGGTACGCGGCGTAGCGCCTGCGGTCGGCGTCTATGCTGAGTCTTTTTGGCCTCTGGCCCCCGTGGAATGGGCGCAGGCAGCTATTAAAAACATAGTGATTCCCGATGCCTTCTTTCACGACATCAGTGGGCTGGAGTCACCGGCCAGCATGGGCTTTGTGTTTGATCTTCCTCCCACGACCGCCTTGCAGCCGCAACTCGCCAGCGTGATTCTGGATCGGGTGCAAGACGCCGGCAATGTCGGCGCCATCTTGCGCAGTGCCTCCGCGTTTGGCTTCAAGCAGATCCTGGCCCTCAAAGGCACGGCGGCGCTGTGGAGTCCGAAAGTGCTGCGCGCGGGCATGGGCGCGCATTGGGGTTTGCAGTTGCAGGAAGGGCTGACGCTGTCCGATTTGGCGGCGCTGGCGGTGCCGGTCATTGTGACCAGCTCGCACCGTGGCTCTTTTTTACACCAGGCGTTACAAAATAAAGCGCTGCCCATGCCCTGTGCCTGGGCGCTGGGGCATGAAGGGCAGGGCGTGAGTGCCGAGCTGGAGACCATGGCGAGCCTGCATGTCCGCATTGCCCAGCCCGGTGGCGAAGAGTCATTGAATGTGGCGACCGCTGCGGCGATTTGCCTGCACGCCAGTGCCACGGCGGCCTTGTCCTGAGCGCGCATTGAGTGCCCCTCGGGTATAATGGGGGGCTTCACCGCATCCCGTACGTCTAGAGCTTTCTCAAGCCAATTCCCCTTCAGTCGCAAGCCAAGAGTTGTTTCTTGAGCGAGCTTGGGCGTACCCGAAAATATCATCCGGAGAACCCAGTGCTTTTGTCTTTACAGGGAACCTTCCCCCCCGCCATTCTGGCGCTCGCAGACGGCACGGTGTTTGTTGGAAATTCCATCGGAGCCGCTGGCTCCACCGTTGGTGAGGTGGTGTTCAACACCGCCATGACCGGCTACCAGGAAATCCTCACAGACCCGAGCTACTGCCAGCAACTCGTCACGCTGACCTATCCCCATATCGGTAACTATGGCGTCAATGCCCAGGACGTCGAAGCCGCGCAAGTGCATGCAGCGGGTTTGATCGTCAAGGATGTGCCTCTGGTCATGTCCAATTTCCGCGCCAACATGACGTTGCCGCAGTATTTGGTGCAGCAAAACACGGTGGCAATTGCCAACCTCGATACCCGCCAACTCACGCGCCACCTGCGTACCCATGGGGCACAAAACGGCTGCATCCTGGCGTTGGCGGCAGGCGAGTCCATCACCCAAGTGACCATTGACCGAGCTTTGGCATTGGCCAAAGCCGCGCCCAGCATGGCCGGTACCGATTTGGCCAAAGTGGTGTCGGCCAAGGCAGCCTATGAGTGGACCCAGACCGAATGG
>OFRD01000466.1_pt1 | contig 15572 bp, 12 predicted proteins | sample 1543041 | NCBI WGS metagenome assembly OFRD01 (sample SAMN07774234, study PRJEB24372) | wastewater metagenome | isolation source: Exp Tend CN 100WW | collected 2016-02
TCGCTGGCGATTCTGGGCCTGGGCCATGTGCGCACCATGGCGGCAGCGGCGGCCTCGGGCGCCTCGTTCAAGGCGGTGCCGGGCATCCACCTGCAGCAGTTCTGGGCCTACAGCCTGAACGTGGCCAAGCTGGCGCGCTCGCTGGCGGGGGTGGTGCGGCAGAACCCGCAGGCCGCGTTTACCTGCGGCCTGATTCACGCCGTCGGCGAGCTGGCCATGCACCTGGGCATGGCGGACGAGGTGGCGCTGCTCAATCGCAAGCTGGGCCCGCTGGATCTGAAACGGGCCAGGCTGGAGCGGCGAACTTTCGGTTTCTGCTACGCCCAGGTCGGCGCCGGATTGGCCCGGCAGTGGCAGTTTCCGCAACCGATGGTGGACGCGCTGGAGCACCAGTACGCCCCGTTTGACAACGAGGTGTACGAGCCCCTGGCCGGGGTGATCCATCTGGCCGCCTGGCGTGCCCGCGCCAAAGAAGCGGGCCTGTCCGAGAAGGCGCTGGCGGTGAGCTTTCCGGGCTCGGTGGGCGAGGTGCTGGGGCTCGATATTGACATCGTGCTGCAGCAAGACCCGATCGACTGGTCGGCCCAGGTGTCGGGGCGATTTCAAGCGGACTTCTAGACGTTTTCACCGTCCAGCCCTCGTGGAATAAGCGTTTATTGCTATTAAATAGATAGCATTGCTGCACCCCGTTCGGGGATACATCAGGCCCGCGTTGCGGGCCTTTTTGCTTGTGCGCTGGCTGCGCAGCCCTGCGTCCCGTCACGCGCCAACCCGACCTGGATCAATACCCCGTCATTCTGGCTGTTGCCCATGCGGGATTAGCTTGAAAAATTAAGTTGGCTTAATGATTAATTTCACCATGTTTGTAAAGTGGGCTTCGGTTTCACCCCATTTTTCCGCGCATTTTGCGGACAACCATGGAAGGTAGCGTTTTGAATATTTCCAGCGCCATCGTGTATGCAAGGCCGGGCCAAGCCCCGTCTTTGAGCACGTCTTTATCCCAGGTGCCGGGCGTGGAAATCCACGCCAGCACCGATGACGGAAAACTCGTCATCACCATCGAGAGCGAGAACGACCGCAGTGCCGTTGACACCTACGAGGCGATTGAACGAATGGACGATGTCTTGTCCATCGCCATGATCTTTCAGCAAACCGAATCCAACCCTGACCAGGAGCTAATGAAATGCAATTAACCCGTCGTGACCTTATCAAGGCAAACGCCGTCACCGCTGCCGCCACCGTGGTGGGTATCAGCGTTCCAGGCGCGCAAGCGCTGGCGCAAACTGCACCCAGCGACGGGGTGCGCTGGGACAAAGGGGCCTGCCGCTTTTGCGGCACCGGCTGCGGGGTTCTGATTGGTGTCAAGGACAACCGTGTGGTCGCCACCCAGGGCGACCCGGATGCGCCCGTCAACAAAGGCATCAACTGCATCAAGGGTTACTTCCTGTCCAAAATCATGTACGGCAAGGATCGCCTGACCGAGCCGCTGCTGCGCATGAAAGACGGCAAGTTCGACAAGAACGGCGAGTTCGCCAAAATTTCGTGGGACAAGGCTTTTGACATCATGGAGGAGAAGTGCAAGTCGGCCCTCAAGGCCGGCGGCCCCAAATCCATTGGCATGTTCGGTTCCGGCCAGTGGACGGTCTGGGAAGGCTACGCCGCTGCCAAGCTGTTCAAGGTCGGCTTTCGCTCCAACAATATCGACCCGAACGCCCGCCACTGCATGGCCTCGGCGGTGGCCGGTTTCATGCGCACCTTTGGCATTGATGAGCCGATGGGCTGCTACGACGATTTTGAGCATGCCGATGCGTTTGTGCTGTGGGGCTCCAACATGGCCGAGATGCACCCGATTTTGTGGTCGCGCCTGACCGACCGGCGCCTGACCGCCAAGCAGGTCAAGCTGCATGTGCTGTCCACTTTCGCGCACCGCACCTGCGAGCTGGCCGACAACGAGCTGATCTTCAAGCCGCAGTCCGATCTGGCGATCCTCAACTACATCTGCCACCACATCATCCAAAGCGGTGCGGTGAATGAAGAGTTCGTGAAGAAAAACGTGAACTTCCGCCGGGGCGTGACCGACATTGGCTATGGCTTGCGTCCGAACCACCCGCTGGAGCAGGTCGCCAACAACAATGGCTACCCCGGCGCGGACGGCAAACCCAAGGGCAATCCCGGCGCCTCGGCACCCATGACGTTTGACGAGTTCAAACAGTTTGTCTCCGAGTACACGCTGGACAAGGCGCATGAGATTTCGGGCGTGCCCAAGGATCGGCTGGAAGCGCTGGCCAAGGCCTATGCGGATCCGAAAACCAAGGTGATGTCCTTGTGGACCATGGGTTTCAACCAGCACACGCGTGGCTCCTGGGCGAACAACATGATCTACAACGTCCATTTGCTGGTCGGCAAGATCTCCGAGCCCGGCAACGGCCCGTTCTCCCTCACCGGCCAGCCCTCGGCCTGCGGCACGGCGCGCGAAGTGGGCACCTTTGCCCACCGCCTGCCAGCGGATATGGAAGTGACCAATCCGAAGCACCGCGAGCTTGCTGAAAAGCTGTGGAAGCTGCCCGCCGGCACCGTGCCGGATTGGGTCGGCCTGCATGCGGTGGCGCAAAGCCGCGCACTCAAAGATGGCAAGCTCAACTTTTACTGGACCTCGACCAGCAACAACATGCAGGCCGGCCCCAACATCAATGGTGAAACCTGGCCCGGATTCCGCAATCCGGCCAACTTCATCGTGGTGTCGGACTGCTACCCGACCGTGACCGCCCTGGCGGCCGACCTGATTTTGCCGTCCGCCATGTGGGTGGAAAAAGAAGGCGCCTTTGGCAATGCCGAGCGCCGCACCCAGTTCTGGCGGCAACAGGTCAAGGCACCGGGCAAGGCCAAGTCGGATCTGTGGCAGTACATCGAGTTCTCCAAACGCTTCAAGCTCGAAGAGGTGTGGCCCGCCGAGCTTCTGGAGAAAGCGCCGGAGTTGAAGGGCAAGACGATGTACGACGTGCTCTACGCCAACGGTCAGGTGAATAAATTTCCGCTGGCGGAGCTGCAGAAGGGTTTCGAGAACGACGAATCGAAAGAGCTGGGCTATTACCTGCAAAAGGGCTTGTTCGAGGAATACGCTGAATTCGGGCGCGGTCACGGCCACGATCTGGCCCCGTTTGACACCTACCACAAGGCCCGTGGCCTGCGCTGGCCGGTGGTGGAGAGCAAGGAGACGCTGTGGCGCTTCCGTGAAGGCTTTGATCCGTATGTGAAAAAAGGCGAGGGCGTCAAGTTCTACGGCAAGCCCGACGGCAAAGCGTGGGTCTTTGCCTTGCCCTACCAGCCCGCTGCCGAGCAGCCCGATGCCGAGTTCGACCTCTGGTTTTCCAGCGGGCGCGTGCTGGAGCACTGGCACACCGGCTCGATGACCCGCCGGGTGCCCGAGTTGTACCGCGCCATGCCCGATGCCTGGCTCTACATGAACCCGGAAGACGCCAAGAAGCGCGGTCTGCAGCGCGGCGACACGGTCAAGGTGTCGACCCGGCGCGGCGAGATCAGCACCAAGGTGGAGACCCGGGGCCGCAACAAGCCGCCGCAAGGTCTGGTGTTCATGCCCTTCTTTGACGAGCACCGCCTGGTGAACAAGCTGACGCTGGACGCCACCTGCCCGATCTCGAAAGAGACCGACTTCAAGAAGTGCGCCTGCAAGGTCGTCAAGGCCTGATGTGACGCAAGAGCCTGTTGTTTGCCATGAAAAAGCCTGATCCAGCCCAGCTTGCCGCCCGGCGCCAGTTCATTTTCGATAGCGCGAAGATGGCCTGCGGCGTGGGCGCCATCGGGCTCGGTTTGGGTCTGTACGGGCAACAGGCCCGGGCCCTGCCAGCGGGGGTCATCCGGCCCCCCGGTGCGGGCAGCGAGCCGGATTTTCAGTCGGCCTGCATCCGCTGTGGCCTGTGCGTGCGCGACTGTCCCTACGACATTCTCCAGCTCGCCACACCGGCGCTGCCGGTGGCCACGGGCACGCCTTTTTTTGTGGCCCGCGTCAAACCGTGCGAGATGTGCGAGGACATTCCCTGTGTCAAAGCCTGCCCGACCGGGGCGCTGGACCCCAAGTTGACCCAAATCACCCAGGCCAAAATGGGCCTGGCGGTGCTGGTGGATCACGAAACCTGTCTCAACTTTCAGGGCTTGCGCTGCGACGTGTGTTACCGGGTCTGCCCGGTGATCGACAAGGCGATCACGCTGGAGCTGCAGCACAACGAGCGCACCGCCCGGCACACCATGTTTTTCCCCACCGTGCATTCGGAGCACTGCACCGGCTGCGGCAAATGTGAGGCCGCCTGCGTGCTGGAGGTGGCGGCCATCAAGATCTACCCCGTCAAGCTGGCCAAGGGCGAGCTGGGCGCACATTACCGCCTGGGCTGGGAAGAAAAGCGCAAGGCCGGCCAGTCTTTGGTGGAAGACAAAGACCTGATCGACCTGCCCGATCGCCTGCCCGAAGGCCTGACGCTGCCGGGGCATTTCGACCCGGGCAGCACCGTTTCCAACGAGGCACCCCGATGAGCCGCAACACACATAGCGTCGGGCAGGACGCCCGGCAGGCCAAGGGCTGGTGGGGCGCGCACCGCTGGCTGGTGCTGCGCCGCGTGTCGCAGCTCAGCCTGCTGAGCCTGTTTTTAATCGGGCCGTGGTTCGGCTGGTGGCTGGTCAAGGGCAACCTCAATTTCAGCCTGACCCTCAACACCGTGCCGCTGACCGACCCGCTGGTGTTGCTGCAATCGCTGCTCACGGCGCACGCCCCCGAGCGCAATGCGCTCATCGGTGCCGTGCTGGTGTTGCTGTTGTATGTGCTGGTGGGCGGGCGCAGCTACTGCGCCTGGGTCTGCCCGGTCAACATCGTGACCGACGCGGCCAGTGCGCTGCGCCACAAACTCAACATCCGGGGCGGTGGCGACATGCCGCGTTCGACCCGCTTCTGGCTGCTGGCGCTGATTCTGGGGCTGGCCGCCAGCAGTGGCAGCATCGTCTGGGAGCTGGTCAATCCGGTGTCCATGCTGCACCGGGGCCTGGTTTTTGGCATGGGCGCGGGCTGGATGCTGATCGTGGCCATTTTTTTGTTCGACCTGTTTGTGATGAAGCGCGGCTGGTGCGGTCACCTGTGCCCGGTGGGCGCCTTTTACAGCCTGGTGGGGCGCTTCAGTTTGCTGCGCGTGTCAGCCAGCCAGCGCGAGGCCTGCAACAACTGCCTGGATTGTTTCGTGGTCTGCCCCGAGCAGCAGGTGATCCGCCTGCCGCTCAAAGGTGCCAGCAAGGGCGCCAGCCCGGTGATTCTGGCGGGCGATTGCAGCAACTGCGGGCGCTGCATGGATGTCTGCGCCAAAGATGTTTTTACCCTGGGCACCCGCTTCAGCCCCCGCACTTCAACCCTGCCCGGCACCGCCCCCCAGCTGCCGGATTGATTTCAAAGTCTTTTTACACGTGGAGATCCCCCTCATGAACATGACCCTCAAAATTTCTCTGGCTGCGGTGCTTTCTGTGGCCTCCTGCTGGAGCACGGCACAGCAGGTGAGTGCCATGCGCGGCGCTGAAGTCTCCGCCACCGACAATGCCCCGATCGTGCAGCCTTATCTCGGCAGCAAGCCGGGCCAGCAAGCGCTGATTACGCGCACCTTCAAGGAGCAGCCGCCCCTGATCCCGCACAAAGTGGATGGTTTCGATGACATCAGCGCCACCGACAACACCTGCCTGGACTGCCACAGCCACACCGAGTTCCGGGGGCAAAAAATACCGCGCGCCGGCAAAAGCCACTTTCTGGCGCCCGCCACCGCCGATGCAGCCCCGGTGCTGAACATGCAGCGCTGGCAGTGCAACTCCTGCCACGTGCCGCAAATTGATGCCAAGCCGCTGGTGGAAAACACGTTCAAAGGCAATGTGAGCCAGTAAGCGCTCTGTGGCGCGCTAGCATGGGCGCATGCACAGCTCCCCTCACCTTAGCGCAGGCCCCGCACGGCTGATTTTTCCGGCCTTGCTGGCCTGGGTGCTGGGCACGGCCTGGCAGCTGCAGCAGGCCGCGCTGTCTTCCTGGCTGGTTTATACGTGTTTTATGCTGCTGGCCCTCGTGCTATCTGCGCTGGTAGCTATCAAATCAATAGCAAAACGACTGCCTCTGTGGGGCCGGATGGGCTTGCTGGCCCTGGCGTCGGGGCTGCTGGCCTTGGCCCTGACCGGTCTGCGTGCCACGGCCTTTGCCAGTGATGCGCTGGACGCCGCGCTGGAGGGGCAGGATGTGGCGCTGACCGGCATCATCGCCGCCATGCCGCAGCACAACGAGGCCGGTCTGCGTTTTCGGCTGGACGTGGAGGCCGCGCAATGGCAGGGCCAGCCGGTGCAGCTGCCGCCCAGCATCGACCTGGGCTGGTATGCCGGGGTGTTCGGCGGCGGGGCGCCCGGTCTGATGGGTGAGCTGCAGCGTCCCCCGGCCGCCATTGAAGCGGGCGAGCGCTGGCAGCTGACGGTGCGCCTGAAGGCGCCGCATGGCGGCAGCAACCCCTTCGGCTTCGACTACGAGCTGTGGCTGTGGCAGCAAGGCGTGCAGGCCACCGGCTATGTGCGCGCCGGGCCCAAAGACCCGCTGCCGCAGCGCCTGGGCCAGACCGGCCAGCATCCGGTGGAGTGGGCGCGCCAGCACGTGCGTGACCGGATTTTCGAGCGTGTGGCCGAGCGCTCCTACGCCGGGCTGATTGCCGCACTGGTGGTGGGCGACCAGAAGGCGATTGAGCGCGTTGACTGGGATGTGTTCCGCGCCACCGGTGTGGCGCACCTGATGAGCATCTCCGGGCTGCACATCACCATGTTCGCCTGGGCTGCCGCTTTGCTGCTGGGCTGGGGGTGGCGCCGGGGCGGGCGGCTGTGCTTGTGGCTGCCCGCGTCGAGTGCGGCCCTGCTCGGCGGGGTGGTGCTGGCCACGGCGTATGCCTTGTTCAGCGGCTGGGGCATTCCTTCGCAGCGCACGGTGCTGATGCTGGCCACTGTGGGCCTGCTGCGCCTGTCGGGCAAGCGCTGGCCGTGGCCGCTGGTGTGCTTGCTGGCCTGCGCCGTGGTGCTGGTGCTGGACCCGTGGGCGCTGCTGCAGGCCGGGTTCTGGCTCAGCTTTGTCGCCGTCGGTGTGCTGTTTGCTACGGATTCAGGAGCTGCTCACGCAACAAATACGGGGGCTGGCGGCCGATTGGCCTTGATGTTTCGGGAGCAATGGGTGATCACGCTGGCTTTGACGCCGCTGAGCCTGCTGCTGTTTGGCCAGGTCTCGCTGGTGGGGCTGGCGGCCAACGCGCTGGCGATTCCGTGGGTGACGCTGGTGGTGACGCCGCTGGCCATGCTGGGCGTGTTGGCGGCGCCCCTGTGGGACGTGGCGGCGTGGGCGATGGCCGCGCTGGCGTGGTACCTGCACCTGCTGGCGGCCTTGCCGTTTGCTTCTGTTTCGATAGCGCAAGCGCCTTGCTGGGCGGGGGCTGTCGGCGTATTGGGCGGTGTGTTGCTGGCCATGCCGCTGCCCCGCAGCCTGCGCGCGTTGGGCCTGCCCTTGTTGCTGCCGGTGCTGCTGTGGCAGGCGCCGCGCCCGGCCGAGGGCCAGTTTGAGCTGCTGGCGGCGGACATCGGGCAGGGCAACGCCGTGATCGTGCGCACCGCGACCCATGCGCTGCTGTACGACGCCGGGCCGCGCTTCAGCCGCGACAGCGATGCCGGTCACCGCGTGCTGGTGCCGCTGTTGCGCGCGCTGGATGTGCCGCTGGACCTGCTGGTGCTGAGCCACCGCGACAGCGACCACGTCGGCGGCGCCCCGGCGGTATTGGCGATGCAGCCGCAGGCGGCGCTGCTGAGTTCGATTGAGGACGGGCATGAATTGCAGGCCCTGCGCCCAGCCACCCGCTGTGTCGCCGGGCAGCGCTGGCGCTGGGATGGCGTTGATTTTGAGGTGCTGCACCCGCAGGCGGACGACTACACAGCGGCTCACAGCTCCAACGCCATGAGCTGCACGCTGCGCATTGCCAGCGCCACTGCTTCAGCCTTGCTGGTCGGTGACATCGAGCAGCCGCAGGAGGCACGCCTGCTGGCGGCCGGGGTGGCGTTGAAGGCCGATGTGCTGCTGGTGCCGCACCATGGCAGCAAAACGTCGAGCAGCGCCGCCTTTCTGGACGCGGTGCAGCCGCAAATTGCGCTGGTGCAGGCCGGTTACCGCAACCGCTATGGCCATCCGGCAGCGCCAGTGATGGCGCGCTACGCCGAGCGTCACATCCGGGTGCTGGATTCACCGCATTGCGGCGCCGCGACCTGGCAGTCGGCCCAGCCGCAGGCGGTGCAATGCCAGCGCACGCAGGCCTTACGTTACTGGCAGCACCGCTTGAGCGAGTGAGCAGGCCAGCTGGCCGACGGTTTTGAGCGCTTCTTCAAAACGGGCGTCGCCGGGGTGGCCGTAGTTCAGGCGCAGGCAGTGGCTAAAGCGCCGGTCGGCCGAGAACAGATGGCCGGGCGCCACGCTGATGCGCTGCGCCAGCGCCAGCCGGTGCAGCTGCAGGGCGTCCACCTGCGGGGGCAACTCCAGCCAGACAAAGTAGCCGCCTTCGGGCCGCGTTACGCGGGTGCCGGGCGGGAAATGTTTGGCAATCAGGCGCAGCGCCAATGTCTGCTGCGTCGCCAGGGTCTGGCGCAGCTGGCGCAGGTGGCGCTCATAACCGCCGCCCTGCAAATAGTCGGACAGCGCCAGCTGCGACGGAATGGAAGTGGCCAGCGTGGTCATCAGCTTCAGGCGCTGCACCTGCTGGGCAAAGCGGCCAGCCGCCACCCAGCCCACGCGGTAGCCGGGCGCCAGGCATTTGGAAAACGAGCTGCAATGCATCACCAGCCCGTGCCGGTCATAGGCTTTGGCGGGCAGCGGGCGGCGCAAGCCAAAGTACAACTCGCCGTAGACATCGTCTTCAATCAGGGGCACGCCGTGACGCGCCAGCAGCTCGACCATGGCCTGTTTGCGGCTCTCTGGCATCAGGCTGCCCAGCGGGTTCTGGAAATTGGGCATGAACCAGCAGGCTTTCACCGGGTGGCGCGCCAGCACCTCGGCCAGCGAATCCAGGTCAACCCCGTCGCGCGGGTGGGTGGCGACCTCGACCGCGCGCAGGTTCAGCCGCTCCAGCGCCTGCAGGGCCGAGTAAAACGTGGGCGACTCCACCGCCACCACGTCACCGGGTTGGGTCACGGCTTGCAGGCACAGGTTCAGCGCCTCCATGGCGCCGTGGGTGATGACGATTTCATCGACCTCCACGGCGGCCCCGCCCAGCACATAGCGCAGGCCCAGCTGGCGGCGCAGGCGTTCATTGCCGGTGGTCAGGTCTTCCACCATGCGCTGCGGTGCCAACCGGCGCATGGCCGGGGTCAGGCAGCGCGCCAGCTTGTCCAGCGGGAACAGGCCCGGGCTGGGGAAGGCGGAACCCAGCGGCACCACGTCGAGCTGGCGGGTCGACTCCAGCACCTCAAACACCAGGTCACTGATGGCCACGGCGGTGGACTGCGCTCCGGGCCGGGCGGTGCCGGGCTCGGCCTGGGTGCTCAGCGGTTTGGCGTTGACGTAGTAGCCCGAGCGCGGGCGCGCCTGAATCAGGCCGCGCGCCTCCAGCAGGTAGTAGGCGGCAAAGACGGTGGCCGGGCTGATCTTGCGGCTGGCGCTGGCCTGGCGCACCGAGGGCAGCCGGTCGCCCGGGCGCAGGGTCTGGGCCCCGATGAGCGCCGCAATTTCCTGCGCGTACTGCTCGTAGCGTTTCATGCGGGCGTCTGCCGGGCCTCCAGCGCCTCGATTTGGGCCAGATGGCGGCGGTACACCGTCATCGCCGACAGCAGGTTTTTCAGCAGCCAGCCATTGGCCCCCATCAGGGCCAGGCCCGCCGGGTAGGTCAACCACTGCGGCCACACAACGGCCAGCAGCAGCAGGCCCAAGGCCACAAAATGCGCCAGCACCTGGCGATCCATGGGCGTCTCGGCCAGTACTTTTTTCATGTTCGGGGCTTTGAGCCGACCCTGGCCGCGCTCCTGCAAATGCAGCCAGACCAGAAACGGGACGATCTTGTACAGCATGCCGACCATCACCGACATGAAGCCGCCACACAGCAGCAGGGCCCCGAATAGCAGCGGCCAACCCTGCCATTGATCCAGCAACGGCCATATCCGCACCAGCAGCCACAGGGCACAGGCTGCCAGCGTGCTGAGCATGGCGAGCTGCCACAAACGTTGAACGGCATTCAGTTTGGCGGGTTTGCGCTGGCGCTGCAGCCAGAACGTGGTTACGGCAAAACTGGCCGCCAGCAGCACCACGCCGACCGACAGAACCGAGGCGAGGCGTTCCCAGTCCGCCCCTTCGGCGATGCTCCACAGCAGCACCGTGCCCAGCGTGGCATAGGCAAAGTGGCGCTCGAACCAGCCCGGGTAATTGGGCGTTTGCTGGAACATGGGCACCACCACAAAGCCCACGGACGCCAGCAGCACCGTGCCCCAGCCCGCCAGGCCCCAGCCCAGGTGGATGTTGGCCCATTGCGCCAGTGCCACCTCCAGCGACCAGCCCAGGGACGCCGCCAGCCACAGGCCCAGCCCGACGGCGATGCACAGCCCCAGCAGGGCCAGGCGCAGGCCGCGCACGATCGGCGTGCTGCCGGGTACACCCAGCAGCGCATGACCGGCGGCCCCGATAAAGGTCAATACCCCGGTGCCCATCAAGAAGACGGCGGCCCTGAAAAGCCAGGGCTCAAAGCCCAGAAAAGCGCCCACCAGGCACACGGTGCCCAGGGTGATCGTGGCATGCACCAGCGTGGCGACCCGCCGTGGCTGCCCGATGTTGGCCCCGGCCACCACCGGCAGCAGTTGCAGCAGGGCCCCCAGCATCACCTGCAGCATGAAGCCGGCCGTGATCAAGTGGGTCAAGGCGAGCGCGGCGGGTGTCCAGCGCGAGGCGAATAAAGCGGGGCCGCTCCACAGCAGCAGGGCGCCTGCGGCGATGGCAAACAGCGGCGCCGTCAGAAAGAAGCGCACCGGCGCACTGATGGGCGGCGCCTCCTCCAGTGACAGAAGCGCCTGCATCAGGGTTTCGGGCGCCAGATCAGGATTTCAATCGTGCCCTGCAGCGTGACCTCGGTTTGATGGGTAAAGCCCAGGCTTTGCAGTTTGCGGTACAGGGGGTAGGGCTCGCGGGTCAGGATCAGCAGCAGCTTTTCGTCCGGGCCCAGGGTGTCGAGCGCTTCCAGCGTCAGCACCATCGGCTCGGGGGGCTCCATCTCGCGGGCATCGATGATTTTGTCGGCTTGTGTCTGGCTCATGGCTTAGTCCGCAGGGGTTTGGATTGTGTCTTGCAAGCGGGGCAGCAGGGTGTCCACCTGGGCGCTCAGCAGCTGGTCGCACATCGGGTAAAGCACGTTCTCTTCCTTCACGTTGTGCTGCTGCATCATGATGAACAGCGTCTCCGCGTTGCCTTCATAGTCGTCTGCATCCTGCGCCAGCAAGGCTTCGTGCGCCGCTGCCATCAACTCGCGCATCTGCACATGCTCACCGCGCATCACCTGCGTGGGGCCGCTGTGCATGCCGGTTTTTTCCTCAAAGGCCGGAAAGAGCACGCTCTCTTCGGCAGCGAAATGCTGGAGCACGGCATGTTGAAACCCGGCAAAGGCGGCGCTGGCCGTTTCCCACGAGCGGGAGGCGACCGCCTGCTCGGCAGTGGCCAGAAGCTCGTCGCACTGGCGGTGATCGCCAGCCATGAAGTTTTTGATGTTATGCATGTGAAAAAGAAGAGGGAGGAAGAGGAGATAAGAAACGCTAATTGTCCAAAGGCGCCGCGCAGGGCGCCTTAAACAAGATTAAATAAATAGGAGTCCCTTGCGATCTGATCCTGTTTTTTTAAGTGGAACTGAATCTACCATCTCAGATGGCTCTGCGGCACAGTCAGGGCCATGTCTAAAAAAATCATTCCCATCGTGGCTGCAGCCGGTGCAGCCGCCCCCCGTGAGCCATTTTTTGAGCCCAAGAACAGGATTTACGTGCGTGCTGTGACCGGCTGGTTTGCCGCCTGGCGCTGGGCGCTGGTGTGGCTGACACAGTTGGTGTTTTATGGCATGCCCTGGCTGTCATGGAATGGGCGCCAGGCGGTGCTGTTCAACCTGGAGAGTCAGCGCTTTTACCTGTTTGGCCTGTCGCTCTACCCGCAAGACCTGATCTACCTGACCGTGTTGCTGGTGCTGTGCGCGCTGGCGCTGTTTTTCTTCACCGCCGTGGCCGGGCGGCTGTGGTGCGGCTTTGCCTGCCCGCAAACGGTCTATACCGAGATTTTTTTGTGGATCGAGCGCCGCGTGGAGGGCGATCACCATGCCCGCAAGCGGCTGGACGAGGCTCCCTGGTCAGCCGGGAAAGTGACGCGCAAGGCGGGCAAACAAGGGCTGTGGCTGGGTTTGAGCCTGTGGACTGGCTTCACCTTCATGGGCTACTTCACGCCGATCCAGGCGCTGGCGGCCAGCGTGCCGACGCTGGGCATGGGGCCGTGGGAGGCGTTCTGGATTCTGTTTTACGGCCTGGCCACTTACGCCAATGCGGGCTACTTGCGCGAACAGGTGTGCAAGCACATGTGCCCCTATGCCCGTTTCCAGGGCGCCATGTTCGACCGCGACACCTTGATCATCGGCTACGACCCGCTGCGCGGTGAAGCGCGTGGCTCACGCCCGCGCAGCGCCAACGCCCAGGCGCTCGGGCTGGGTGACTGTATCGACTGCAAACTGTGTGTGCAGGTCTGCCCGACCGGCATCGACATTCGCGATGGCTTGCAAAGCAACTGCATTGGCTGCGCTGCCTGCATTGACGTCTGCGATTCGGTCATGGACAAGATGGACTACCCGCGCGGCTTGATCCGTTATTCGACCGAGAACGGCTTGCAGCAGGGCTGGGACAAGCCGACGCTGCTCAAACGCGTGCTGCGTGTGCGGGTCTTGATTTACGGCGCGCTGTTGCTGCTGGTCGCGGCTGTTTTCGGAGTCAGCCTCCAGCTGCGCAGCCCGTTCAAGGTGGACGTGATCCGCGACCGGGGCGTGATGGCCCGGGTGGTGCAGGGGGATGCGGTTGAAAACGTGTACCGACTGCATGTCATGAATGCCACCGAGTCGGCGCAACGCTACCAGGTCGATGTGCTGGGGCCGCAGGGGCTGGCCATGGCCAGCCCCGTGGCGATCCTGCTCGGCCCGGTCGAGGAGCGCACGGTGCCTGTCAGCGTGCGCCTGCCTGCTGCTCAGGCGGCGACGCTGGCCAGACAAACCCTGCCGATCAAGTTTGAGGTGACGCAAGAGGCGGGCAGTGCGCAGGCCGCACGCGTTCAGGAAAGCAGCACCTTTCACTTGCCGCATTGAGTCCCCGTTTTGGTGCGCCCTGTTTTGGGGTGGCCGGGGTGCGCGCCGGGAATAGGGGCGTAGTTACATTCTGTAAAGACTAGACCTGGATCAATTTAGCTTGGCGCAAAGCTTGCTAAGCTAGCTTCAGGAGGGGAATTCTTTATGCAGAAATTCGACGAGATGTACACCCAGTTGCCTTATGAGTTTTTTACTCAAGGGGCGCAAATTCGGGATCACTACAAAACCTACGATGCCTGGCTGGCCCGCCAGCCCGGCGACATGATGGCCAAGCGGCGCGAAGAAGCCGAAATGATCTTCCGCCGCGTCGGCATCACCTTCGCCGTCTATGGCGAAAAAGACGAAGATGGTGCCGGTGCCGAGCGCCTGATTCCCTTTGACCTGATCCCGCGCATCATTCCGGCGCACGAGTGGCGCAGCATGGAGCGTGGCCTGGCGCAGCGGGTCACCGCGCTGAATCGCTTTGTCCACGACGTGTACCACGAGCAGGAGATCATCAAGGCTGGCATCGTGCCGCGTGACCAGATCGAGAACAATGCCCAGTTCCGCCCCGAGATGATGGGCGTGGACGTGCCCAACCACATCTATTCGCATATTTCCGGCATCGACATCGTGCGCGCGCCCAACGCCAAGGGTGAGGGCGAGTACTACGTGCTGGAAGACAACCTGCGCGTGCCCAGCGGCGTGAGCTACATGCTGGAAGACCGCAAGATGATGATGCGGCTCTTTCCCGAGCTGTTCAATATGCACCGGGTGGCCCCGATTGCCCATTACCCCGACCTGTTGCTGGAAACCCTGCGCGCCAGCAGCCCGGCCACCACGGCCGAGCCGACGGTGGTGGTGCTGACGCCCGGCATGCACAACAGCGCCTATTTCGAGCACGCTTTCCTGGCGCAGCAAATGGGCGTGGAGCTGGTCGAGGGGCAAGACCTGTTCGTCAAAGACAACTTTGTGTACATGCGCACCACGCGCGGCCCGAAACGCATCGATGTGATCTACCGCCGGGTGGACGACGACTTTTTGGACCCCAAAGTGTTCCGCCCCAACTCCACGCTGGGCTGCGCCGGGCTGCTCGACGTGTACCGCGCCGGCCATGTGAGCATCTGCAATGCCGTAGGCACTGGTGTGGCCGACGACAAGTCGATCTACCCCTACGTGCCGAAGATGATCGAGTTTTACCTCGGCGAGAAACCGATCCTCAACAACGTGCCCACCTACCTGTGCCGCAACCAGGACGATCTGGCCTACACACTGGCGAACCTGAAAGACCTGGTGGTGAAAGAGGTGCATGGCGCCGGTGGTTACGGCATGCTGGTCGGCCCGGCCTCGACCCAGGCCGAGATCGAGAACTTCCGCCAGGCGATTCTGGCCAACCCGAGCGGCTACATTGCGCAGCCCACCCTGAGCCTGTCGAGCTGCCCGACTTTTGTGGAGAGCGGCATTGCGCCGCGCCACATCGACCTGCGTCCCTATGTGCTGAGTGGCAAAACGGTGCAAATGGTGCCCGGTGGTCTGACGCGCGTGGCGCTGAAAGACGGTTCGCTGGTGGTCAATTCCTCGCAGGGCGGTGGCACCAAAGACACCTGGATTCTGGAAAACGGTGTGGCGCCAGCGACACCTGCCCCGGCGCCCAGCCGCAGTCCTACCCCAAGCCAAATACAGTTGTCCTGAGCGCCAAGGAGCCCCACCATGCTGTCACGTACCGCCGATCACCTTTTCTGGATGTCCCGCTACACCGAGCGTGCTGAAAACACCGCCCGCATGCTGGATGTGAATTACCAGACCTCGCTGCTGCCGCAATCCGAAGCCACCGCGCTGATGGGCTGGCAGGGCCTGCTCAGCATCAGCGAGCTGCTGCCCCGTTACCGCGCCCGCTATGGCGACATCACCGCCCGCAACGTGATGAACTTCATGGTCAAGGACGAGAACAACCCGTCCAGCATCGTGTCGTGCCTGAGTGCGGCCCGCGAAAACGCCCGCGCCGTGCGCGGCACCCTGACCACTGAGGTCTGGGAGACGCAAAACCAGACCTGGCTGGAGATCAAGCGCATGATCAAGTCCAGCGAGTTCGAGCGCGACCCGGCGGAGTTTTTTGAGTGGGTCAAGTTCCGCTCGCACCTGTCGCGCGGGGTGACGGTGGGCACCATGCTGATGGACGAAGCGCTGCACTTC
>OFRD01000467.1_pt1 | contig 15556 bp, 12 predicted proteins | sample 1543041 | NCBI WGS metagenome assembly OFRD01 (sample SAMN07774234, study PRJEB24372) | wastewater metagenome | isolation source: Exp Tend CN 100WW | collected 2016-02
CTCACTTTTGACAATCGAAATTCTGTTAGTGGCATTCGCGAGTTCGCGCACTCCCGCGGCGCACAGGTCACCTACATGCCAGTCCCCCTGCCAAATATGGGCGTCGCCGCAGACAAAATTGAGTTTGCACTTTCCTGTCTGGCACCGCACAACCTGGTTACAAGCCGCTGGCAGCAATTTCACCACCAACCTATAAATTGGAGCGAAACATGTTAACAACAGACAAACTATTCCGCCACATGGCATGGGCCAACCAGCAGCTGATCGTGGGGCTAATGGCGCTGCCTGACGCGGCGCTCGGCGCATTCGTTGCCAACAAAGACTGGCCCGTCGCAGAAATTCTGCGCCATATCGTTTCCGCAGCTGATTGGTACGGCCACCGGCTAACCGGCAAGCCCGAAACTAAGTTTAGTGCGCCCCGCGCGATGCAAGAACTAACCGAATATTTGGAACTGGCAGCGCGCTTTGATGAAGAGCTGCGCCTTGCAGCGCAAGCCCCGGACGCCATGCTCGAGCATTCCAACGACGGCCGGCCGGAAGTGTGGGCGCGCTCCACCATACTCTCGCAATCAATTCACCATGCCACCGAGCACCGCGCCCAGCTAGTGGCCGCGTTGGAAGCCAAAGAGTTCAATGGCATCAATCTTGACCGCATGGATTTGTGGGCCTTCTCCAAACTCACCAGCGCCTAGCATCACGCACACTATTCACGCGGATAAACTTCCATGCATGACTGCAAACGCAATTAGCGCTCATCTCAACCAATTTACCGGAATGCAGCGCAAGGCCCTAAATGCGCTACGCGCCGCCATTGCCCAGGAACTGCCCACCGCCAGGCTTGTCATCAAATATGGCATACCAACTTTTGTTGTTGCCGGCGTGCCCCTGATCGGGTTTAGCGGCTACAAAAACCACAACAGTATCTTCCCCTACGGCGGGCTTGTGGCAGGCCTGCTCGCAAAGGACCTCGCCCGTTACAGTCAAACCAAAGGTTCCTTACATTTCCCGGTGGACACAATTTTCCCAAAGCCACTGTTGAAGCGACTCCTCAGGCAAAAGTTAACCCAGATTAATTCCACTTTCCCAAATCGCAAAGGCGAATACCTGGAACTTTACGGCAACGGAATTGTAAAGGCGCAAGGCCGCTATCGTGCAGCCAAGATGCATGGCGATTGGGTGTGGCACAGAAAAGACGGTTCGCGATTGCGATCCGGTGCCTTCATAGCCGGCAAACAAGTCGGCATCTGGATCACATACGACCGCACCGGCAAGCCATACAAGAAAACAAACTTCGGACCGTAGCGGCTAACACCACCACAGCGTTCCATTAGTCCTTCAACACACAACCTACGCTGGTAAATGCCTCCGTCCCACCGCTATGCTTGCCCCAGCTTCCAGATGCCTAACAGCCGGCAGCCGGCACTGACCAAGAACCCAGCCCGCTCAGAGAAACGTCTTACATGATACGCATAGCCTTCATAATTATCTCCACCGAGGAGAAACCTTGGTCTGAAATTCACCGCAATGGCCAAGTGCCCACCTGGTTGGCGGGCTTGCATGCGGAAGAAACTTACCTCTGTGCCTATAGCACCGGAAGCGAGGGGCAAAGTTGGATTTCCAAAACAGATCACCGCAGAATTGAATATGGGCGACACGCCAACAAAAGCTTTTCCATCAGGGAACCGGCGCTCACGAATGCACACCACGCATATTTTGACGCCGTGAATGGATACGGCTCGCTTATAACTTGCACCCTTTCTGCCATGAACTATTTGGTGCAGCATTTCCAACCCGACTACATTGTCAGAACCAACGTAAGTTCGTACTGGAACTTACCCCGGCTGCGCAGTTTTTTGCAGACTGCTCCCCGAACAAATTTCTACGCGGGTCTGCCCCGCAGAATCTACAGCGGGATTCGCGGCCGCTTCAATCGGACGAAATATGCCACTGGGGCCGGAATGATAGTCAGTGTTGATGTGGCGACCAATTTCGTCAAGCACCACAAGACTTTCTCGAACACACTAATCGATGACATGGCATTTGGTTTGCAGGCGAAACGATTAAAGCTTGATTTGACTCCCCTAAATAGACTGGACCTTGAGACTTATCCCGCTGCGCAAGCCTGCGCAATAGCAAAGCTCACTGAAACTTTCCATGTGCGCTGCAAGAGTTACATCAATCCGGGTGATTACTTGCAACGGGATGATGTCAAGATTATGCATTTCATTCACTCGAGGATCACCGGATCCAGTCCCAACAATTCGGCGCCCCCACCCGCGCCCCACTCACTTTAAATCCAATCTCCGGCCCGTTATGAAACCGCCCAATCAGCGTGCCTGCGTTGTGCGCCCGGCTTAGGCACCGGCACAAATCGCAAGCCTGCCCAGACCCGTCACCAAGTGGAACCACAACAGATCGCAGCACATTACAACCGGATCGCGCAGCACTGGGCAGCCGCGTCCTTTCCAATCGCGAACGGCATCTCCCAGCACGCGCGAGCTCTTCAGTTTTTGGCGGCGCGCGGCAACGCGCTGGACATCGGCTGCGGCAGCAGCGGCCGGATCATTGACCTTTTGCTCGCGCACGGGCTCACCGCCGAAGGGCTCGATATTTCCACAGAAATGCTCCGGCTGGCGCGCATCAAACATCCCGGCGTCACGTTCCACCTGGCCGATATTTGCATCTGGGAGTTTCCATGCAGCTATGATTTCATCACCGCTTGGGACAGCATCTGGCACGTTCCGCTTGCGCGGCAGGCTCGCGTGCTGCAGAAGATTTGCGCTGCGCTCAAACCGGGCGGCGTTCTCATTTTTACCAGTGGCGGCGTGGATGCCCCTGACGAGCGCACAAATCCAAGCCACGGGCAAGACCTATATCATGCTGCGCTGGGCATCCCGCACTTATTGCAGCTCATCGCTGCATGCGATTGTGTTTGCCGGCATCTGGAGTTTGATCAGCATCCCGAACAGCATCTCTATCTGATTGTTCAAAAGTTTGGCGGACTGCCATTTTCTGCTGCCGCCTGAGACTGCAGCCACTGCAGCGCGCCCAAGCCCGCCCGTCTTCCACTTGCGAAACACGCCGTCAAAAGGTAGCCGCCGGTTGGCGCCTCCCAGTCCAGCATCTCGCCTGCGCAAAACACACCCGGCAGGTCGCGCAGCATCAAATGCTCATCTAGCGCAGCAAACATCACCCCGCCCGCACTGCTGATGGCTTCATCCAACGGGCGCGCTGCAATCAAAGGCACGGGCAGCTGCTTGATGTAGTACGCCAGCCGCGCCGCATTCGCAATCTCCGCCTGCGGCACAAACTCGCGCAGCAACCCCGCCTGCACGCCCTGCATCCCCACAGTGCGCTGCCAATGGCTCGCCAGCGAGCGTGAGCCACGCGGCCGGTCCAGCTGTTCCAGCAACTGTGCTTCCGTTTTATCAGGCGCGAGATCCAGCCGCACCACAGCCTTTGCACCGCCAAGAATTTCCTCGCGCAGCATGGCCGCGGCAGCGTACACCAAGCTTCCCTGTACGCCATATTTGGTGACAATAAACTCGCCCTGCTGCCGAAAACTCCCAAATGCCAACACCACCGGTTTGACCGGTTGGCCTTCAAATTTCTGCTTGAACACCGGACTCCACGCAACATCGAAGCCGCAGTTGGCGGGCTTCAGCGCAGCTACTTGCACGCCAGCCTGCCGCAGCCAATTGACCCACGCGCCGTCTGAGCCCAGCCTTGCCCAACTGCCGCCGCCTAACGCCAATATCACCGCATCGGCCGCAACGGATTTGCGCCCATCCGGCGCTTCAAACTCCACGCCCGGTGCGCGGCTGCTGGCGCTGCGCCCCACTCTATCTCCGGACGCCGCGCCACTCTGTGCAAATGCTCCATTCCACAAATGGCGCCGGTGAAAACTAACGCCGCCATCATGCAGCCGCTGCAGCCACTTCCGCAGCAGCGGGCTGGCTTTCATTCCCAGCGGAAACACGCGCCCGGAGCTGCCCACAAATGTCTCCACTCCAAGCGCATGCGCCCAAGCGCGCACATCCTGCGGCGCAAATTCCTGCAGCCAAGAATCAACCTGTGCCTGCCGACTACCGTAGCGGGCAGCGAAAGTTTTGCGGCTCTCTGTGTGCGTCAGGTTCAGCCCGCCCCGACCAGCCAGTAAAAACTTCCGGCCGAAGGTTGCCATGCCATCATACACATCCACTTTCACGCCCGGCTGCGCCAGCACTTCTGCCGCCATCAGCCCCGCCGGCCCGCCGCCAATGATTATTACTGAACGCTGCAAAACAGCCTCGCCAGACACGCATTACTCCCGCGAGCCGGCTTCCGGCAGCCAAGCCGCGCGTTCAGCTGCGCAGCAATAGCCACAGCCAGCGCCCGGCGCACAATCTTCTGCCATGCCGCAACTCTAACCCAACGAGCCTGTGGTTAGCCTCCCGCTGCAGCCCTGCGCAGACTCTCACGCAGCGCTGGCAATTGATTCGCGAATCACATTGGCCCGGTGGTGGGGCTGAGAAAGCATGGGCAAGAAAACGATTGCCTAATACAATAGTTTGTAAGCGGAGAGGCACTCTCCAGTTACAAAACAGAAAGGAGTCAGGATGGCAAAGTTGACGGTGGAAGGATACGGTACATTTGAGGTGGCTAAAGGTAAACGGCTAGTCTTGGCGCTGGCGGAGGAAGCCGGCGTGGATCAGCTTTACGCATGTGGCGGCAATTGCCGTTGCACAACCTGCCGGGTGGAGTTTGTGGCTGGTGAGCCGCAACAAATTACCCAGGCCGAGAAGGACAAGCTGGCGGAGAAAGGCCTGACTGGCGTGCGCCTATCCTGCCAAATTCTGCTTGACAACGATATGCATGTGCGCGCAATCAGCCGCCTAGAAGGCAGCGGGCGCGCGGATGCCGGCTCAAAACCGGCAGCGGCAATTAGTCCGGAACCAGTTTGGGTGGCGAAGACTTAAGCGGCGCACAGTAAGACCGCATTGATGAAATAGAGCGTGGCCGCGCAACTAAAGCGGTCGCGCTCTTTTTTAGTGGTGGTGCCACCAGAGCGAGAATTGGCAGCCGCCCCAGCAGCATTTACCTAAAGCAGCGCAGCGTGGTGGCAGCGACCCGCCCCACTTTCGTGGATATTTTGTGCCCCGCAAGCCACACGCGCGACTATCACGCACTGCAACCAATAATTCGGGGACGCACTTGCCGTGCACCCGCTCACTTGCGGTCGAATTTTGCCCGGAGCACGGGAGAGGTAAACGCCGACCAGACTGTGCCAGTTTTCGATCTAAGCACTGCCCATTCGTATTTCATAAGGTTGTCGACTCCAATTGCATTGTCGGTCCAACTCTGTGGCACAAATCCCGTCCCTGGCATGTTCGCTGGGGGGGCGGAACGGTCTTCAGTTATACATTTATATATGCTCGAGGTCTAAACTGGTTGCAACAATGCTCGAAGGTGCCATTTTCTAATCTTCCTCTTAATCTAATGTCAGGTTAGTTATGTGCACAACACATTTTGCAGGAAAAGTTGTACGTGTCTTTCGAGCAGCTTGTATACAACCTTATACATGCTTTGACCAATCTCCCGGCTTTGCAAAACATAGACAAGTGCAGTTCACTTCCGCTACTGGCTCAGTTTGAAACGGCTTCTGTTTCACACGCTCCTTTGCATGACTGGGCAACGCTTGAGTGCATTTGCACGTGTGCATGCTGGATGGTGTGACTGCGCTACGCTGGCAGCGGCTGGAGTTTCGCGCGGCGCAAGTGGATGCGGCTTGTAATCCGGGTTGACCCAGATGCGCGCTAGCGTTGAAGTAGCTTCCACGTAATGCGGTGGGGCCAGCCCACAAAGCTGGTCCCGCTCTTTGTTCTGGCGGTCGCGTCGGTCAGGGTTTGGTCAACGCCTAAACAATCGCCCAGTCCCTATCCGTTTCTACATTGGCATTGAGAAATAAACCGGCGCTCTGGCACACGCACACCTCACAACCTGCGTCTGTTGACCATAAACTAACTACATCAACTGCGTAAACACCGTCCCATGTATTTGACTCCTTTAGCACAAGCAACTGTTACAACCCAGATCAAAGAAATGCAGGATTGCTGGCACAACTCTATGCGCGTGGAAACGCGGGGCTAGCGCAACGTCGCAGCTACTTTCTTCGCAACTTCCACGCCAATGTGAAAAGCACCCTCAATCAGTCCGGGGCTGACGGTCGCCAATTCAGCAACGCCCAGAAACACGCGCTCGGCCCAAAAGGGCTGACGCAGAAGCGCCGGCACAAGTTGCGGGTGCTGCGGAGGTTCCGCCACATCCAGCGGCGCGCAGACAAACGCATTTTCAGCCCAGTCCTCGATGCAGAAATAATCTGGTGTGCGCGCGTCTTCTCCGAAGCATCGCACCAGCTGCGCAACGATTGCGTTCTGCAAGGTGCTTGCGTTGCCGAACCGCACTTGGCGCGGCCAACCAATAAAACCGAATAATGCTGCGGGCTTTCCGTGCGCACCACTGTGATCATGCACCTCGAAGAGCGGGCCGACACGGCTGGCGATGCGGCCGGATAGTCCCCGCGCGCGCCAGAATGGCTGGCTGTAGACTGCGATGGCCTTGGCTTGCGCGGCCATCCATGTCGGCGTCGCCTCCATCAAGCGCATGCTGCGGCTGTCGAGCGCCGGCGACCAGACAATTGCATTGGCCGCAACCCGCAGAGGCACCGCCACAATCACGCGCTGCGGGCGCAGCATCGGTAGAGCCGGGTTGTCCGTGAAGACCTGGATTGATCCGGTTTCGCTGGCAACGCTGCTAACGCGCGTGCCGATGTGGATAGCTGAACCCGGCAGCCGGCCCGCCAGCCGCTCCACAATGGCAGTTGTGCCTCCGCCAACGCGATAACTCTCATCCATGCCCGGCAACCGGTGTCTTTCCGGCATTGCGTCGACAGCCAAATCGATGATTGCATCGCCTCTGTCAAACTGTGGCGTCAGTTCGAGGTTGAGATTGCGCAGCCATTGGGCGGCGAAGGGCTGGGCCTCAGGCCACACCCAAGTTGGGCCGAGGTCGGCGAGATAAGCGTTAGAAACCCGGTCGCGCAACGAGTGCACGCGGCCGCCCAGCCGTTCCGCAGCTTCGAGGACGGTCACCGTGTGACCCGCCTCGTGCAGCCAAACTGCCGCGGTTAGCCCGCTCAGCCCACCACCTATTATTAGAACTTCGGATTCGTCGCGGAGCGTTGCACCCATCCATCTAACCTACGCCGATAATTTCGCCAATTATAGGATGCCCGCGCGATCGGCCAGCCCATGGCCCATAAGAGCGGCCACGCTCAGCATGCCGCAATGGACTGCCAGCAGGACTTAACCGGCCTTGACCATCCGTCAACCAGCACTGCGCCGCCACGCAGGCTGCCTGAGCGCAAAGCACCAATCCCCAACGACCATGGGAATCTCGCGCGCACAATAATCTTTCGATTCTGGCGCATCAAGACCCGTACGTCAGCTATCCGCGCTGCCCGCCCAATCACAAGTTCTTCAACTTTCCAATTTTGCAGCCACCGCTTCTGGAATGCCGGCAGTTGCCTGTTGCGCCAATCCATTTGCAACAGCCTGAGTGTCTTCATAAACATCAAATCTATATGCTTTACCCCACCTAAGATTGATGATATGCACGCCCAGATTTGTATAGAATTCGCCATTCTTAAGTCGAGCTGTTGCCACCCAGCGCGCAATGACCGTGGTATCCCACGGCATCCCCTTCACCAAAATACTCTTGACTTCGAATTCAAGATTTGGCAACACCCTTCCAAGTCTCTCAAACCATTTTCGGAGTGTTACCAAATCACGCCGGGTGCCGCCAAGCGCGTGATCACCGGCAAAATGATGGGTGATGTTTGCAGAGATACCGCTCATTACATCATCATACTTGTGCGCTTGCACGTTCCTAAATGCTTCCACCACCTTCTTTTTCAAAATATAGCTATAAATCATGTGGGAATCATATCTCATTTCTGGATAACCCTGACTTGAACAGCATAGTCCAACAGCTATTTTCTTCCCAATCGGTGCCCCATGAACAATCGCGATATGCTCCAACAGTCCGGGCCAGTCTCGATTCTTTGCCGCAAACCTCAAGATTGCTCGAACCGCTACCCTCAAAACTCTGCGCATGCCTCTGACACACTATGGGTAACACCTCGCAACAATCACCGCTAATTGCTGGTAAGCCTGCCGGCCGGAGTGGAGCAGTTGCCCGCCTGCCTGCAATTGCGGCAGAAACACTGCGTGCACGGGAACGCAGCTATCGCCTGCAATGTGTGGAAACCATAATTAGTATGCCGCGCGCTTACACGGCCACGTGCACCACTCTGCAGCCCGTATACCAGCTCCAGGGGAGCACGCATTTTTCCGACCAGATCAAATCAAGCCTCTTCACCACTGATGAAAATTAACCGCCGATGAAAATGCGCAAGCAGTCCAATCTGCCCAGCAAGGTCTGCGTGACTTGTGGCTTGCCATTTTGCTGGCGCAAGAAGTGGGAAAAGGTGTGGGATAACGTCAAGTATTGCTCTGAACGCTGCCGGCGTTCCCGCCCTTCCACCCCAAATCCCGGGCTCTCATCATGAAGACAATCGTTGTCTATTGGTTCCGCAATGATCTGCGTGTCGAAGACAATCCGGCTTTGAACCATGCATGTGCCTTGGCAGGTGACCTGGGTGCATATTTGCTCCCGGTGTTTTGCCACACTTCACGTTACGGCGCTTTGCGCTCCAGTAAAACAAGCTGGGGGTTTGTGCGCATGTCGCAACACCGGCAAAATTTTTTGCACGCAACTCTGGCAGACTTGCACCGCCAACTTGGTTCGTACAACCTCGCTTTGCTGGAGCTAGATGGAGAATTCAGCGAACAGGTTGATTTTCTCGCACATCTTGCGCAGAACTATGCACTTGAAACAATTGTCTGTGAAGACATTGTGGCCCCCGAGGAAATCTCACAGGTGCAGTCATTGCAGGCATTGGGGTTGCCGGTTCACTCTGTTTGGCAATCATCGATGTACGACCCGGCAGATTTTGATTTTCCCTTGGCGCGCCTGCCAGACCAATTCACTGCCTTCCGGCACAAAATTGAAAGCCACGATTATCCAATTCGCCCGCCTGCGCCGTGCAGATTATCAAGTTCGCTGGCCTTGTCCGATCACGCGCTTTTCCAGTTTTCATCCCGGCACACATCTGACAGCGCGCCAGACTATGACCAGCTAGTGCCGGACCATCGTTCGTCCTTTCCCTACTGGAAAACCGAGTTTCATGGCGGCAGCCAAGCAGCTATGCAGCACCTAGAGCGCTACTTTTCCACCGCTCTGGCGCACAACTATAAGCAAACGCGCAACCAGCTACACGGAGTCCCATTTTCAACCAAATTCTCACCCTGGCTGGCGAGTGGCGCATTATCAGCACCGCAGATTGTGCACGCCTTGCGCGCCTTCGAAAAACACAAAGGGAAAAGTGACAGCAGTTATTGGATTTGGTTTGAGCTGCTCTGGCGCGACTACTTCCGCTTCCTGCATCACAAGTTTGGCGCAATACTTTATCGTGCCCGCGGTATGTCTAAGACGCCAATCGTACCGCCCCGCTTTGATGCGGAAACTTTCCGGCGCTGGACGCACTCCGAAACCGGCGAGCCACTCATCGATGCCGCCATGCGCGAATTGAAAACAACCGGGTATTTATCGAATCGCCTGCGTCAGCAGGTTGCCAGCTACTGGCTGCATGAACTTGCCGGAGATTGGCGCGTCGCCGCGGCCTGGTTTGAATCACAACTGCTCGACTATGACGTCTACAGCAATCAGGGCAATTACTTGTATTTGGCAGGATTAGGAACTGATCCGCGCGGCCCGGTGGGTGGCCGATGGTTCGATCCGAAAAAGCAGGCACAACAACATGATGCTGACGGCAGTTATCGCCAGCTTTGGAACTCCATATGAAACACGCAACACAAGCAGCGCAAACTTTGCGCTTGATTTTAGGCGATCAGCTAAATCCCCAACATAGCTGGTTTCAACATAAAAGCAAAGATGTGCTGTATGTGCTCCTGGAAATGCGCCAAGAGACCGATTACGTGCTGCACCATGCGCAAAAAATCATCGCGATCTTCGCCGGAATGCGTGAGTTAGCCCGCCAGCTGCAGGCAGCCGGCCATCGCGTTCACTATCTGGCGATTGATGATGCCGAGAATCAACATGCGCTCCCGGCAAATATTGAAATGCTGGCAGATGCCTATCGCGCCAAAGAATTTCAGTATCAGGCGCCTGATGAATATCGCCTTGATCAGCAATTGCATACTTTTGTTCAGAACAGTCCATTGCGTTGTCAAATATTTGACAGTGAGCATTTTTATACGCAGCGAGCTGAGGCGGGCAAGCTCTTCGAAGGGCGAAAGAAATGGTTGATGGAACATTTTTACCGGCAAATGCGTGCCAAACACAATGTCTTGATGGCAGACCAAGAACCAGCTGGCGGCGCGTGGAATTTCGACCATGAAAATCGCAAGGCTTGGCCGGGACTGCCCAGCGAGCCGGAAGACTTTCGGCCACGGCATGATCACAGCGCACTGTGGGCAACGATACAGAAGGCGGGCGTGGCGAGTTTTGGAAATCCGAATGCCGCCCATTTTGCCTGGCCCTTGCATAGAGATGAGGCCCTGCTGCAGCTACATGCTTTCGTACGCCACGCTTTACCGCATTTTGGCGATTTTGAAGATGCGATGAGCAGCAAGGCGCAGCGCTTGTTTCACTCCCTGCTGTCGTTCGCCCTGAACACAAAAATGATCAATCCGCAGGAAGTGGTGAGTGCGGTGGAAGCAGCATGGGCACGCGGCGCCATCCCGATCGCAGCGGCAGAAGGCTATATCCGGCAAATTCTCGGGTGGCGTGAATATGTGCGGGGAGTGTACTGGCACTTTATGCCCGACTATGCACAGGAAAATGTCTTTGACCACCAGTCAAAATTGCCCGCCTGGTTTTGGACAGGCAAAACGAAAATGCGCTGCCTGTCGCATGCCATCGGCCAATCCTTAGAACAAGCACACGCCCATCATATTCAGCGATTGATGGTAATCGGGAATTTTGCGCTACTGGCCGGTTTGCATCCACAGCGCGTGCATGAATGGTATCTTGGCGTGTACATCGATGCGTTTGAATGGGTGGAGTTGCCAAATACACTTGGCATGAGCCAGTATGCGGATGGTGGTGTGCTTGCCACCAAACCCTATGTCTCCGCCGCGGCTTATATCGATCGCATGAGTGATTATTGCAAAGGCTGCCACTATGATAAAAAGCAGCGCGTCAGCGAAAATGCCTGTCCCTTCAATGCCTTATATTGGGACTTTTTCTCTCGCAATGAACGGCAGCTATCCACGAATCCACGGATCGGAATGGTGTATCCCCAATTGCGCAAGATGAGCGCGGAAGCGCGCAATGAACTTGCCGCACGCGCCGTTTATTTACGCCAGAATCTAAATGATTTATGAGCGGCCCGCCTGCGCACAATACGCAAGCAAAGCTGAACCGTATGACGGCTTTCTAAAAAACTATCGGCACTACAAGCCCTGCCCCAGCAAAGCCAGATAACTAACGGTCAATTGTGGCACCCCGGTGATCTTGCGCCAAACACCATCAGTACCGGAAGCTTGCGCAGCTTCCGGTTGCAGTCATTCGCACCGCGGAATCAGTCACGCCCAGCACCCCGCCAGCCCCTGCCGCCGCTGCCCAAACCGCCTACATCCGGCAAATTAGCAGCTCGCGCTCGTAAACCATCTCCTTCGGCAGATGCGCATGCAGATCGAGAAAGAGTTCTTCATGGCCCAATACCTCGGCGCGCCAGGCGGCCCGGTCAAAGGCCTGCAGTTCCTCAAATTTCTCCTCGGAGAAATTGAGGCCCGTCCAATCGATATCTTTGTAACGCGGCACCCAGCCGATCGGCGTTTCTTTGGCCCGGCCACCCGCCCGCACGCGGTCGCAGATCCATTTCAACACGCGCATGTTTTCGGAAAAACCGGGCCAGATAAATTTTCCATCCTGGTCTTTGCGAAACCAGTTCACATGGAAAATACGCGGGGTCTCGCTGAGATTGCGCTGCATGTTCATCCAGTGGCGGAAGTAATCACCCATGTTGTAACCGCAAAAAGGCAACATCGCCATCGGATCGCGGCGCACCTTGCCGATTGTGCCCGCAGCGGCGGCGGTCATCTCCGAACCCATCGTGGCGCCGACATAAACGCCACTCGACCAGTTGAACGCCTGATAAACTAACGGCATCGTCGTTGCCCGCCGGCCCCCAAAAATAAACGCGCTGATCGGCACGCCCGCAGGATTTTCCCAATCCGCATCCATTGTCGGGCACTGCTTGGCCGGCGCGGTAAAGCGGGAATTTGGATGCGCGGCCTTGGCGCCTTTTTCTTTGGCGAGCGCCGGCGTCCATTCGTTACCCTGCCAATCGATCGCATGCGATGGCGGCATGTCCGTCATGCCTTCCCACCACACACCGCCGTCGTCAGTGAGCGCCACGTTGGTGAAAATGGAATTCTTCGCAAGCGCTTTCATCGCGTTGGGATTGGTCTTATTGCCAGTGCCAGGGGCAACACCAAAGAAGCCAGCCTCAGGATTGATAGCTCGCAGGCGCCCGTTGGCATCCGGCTTTATCCACGCAATGTCATCGCCAACGGTCCAGACTTTCCAGCCCTGCTTTTGGAAATGCAGCGGCGGGATCAGCATGGCAAAATTTGTTTTGCCACATGCACTCGGGAAAGCGGCGGCCACATAAGTCTTCTTACCCTGCGGGTTCTCCACACCAAGGATCAGCATGTGCTCAGCCATCCAGCCTTCATCGTGCGCCATCGCAGAAGCGATGCGCAGCGCAAAACATTTTTTACCGAGCAGTGCGTTGCCGCCGTAACCGGAACCGTAGCTCCAGATCTCGCGCGTCTCCGGGAAGTGCACAATGTATTTCTCATTGTTAGACGGCCACGACACGTCCTTCTGGCCTTTGGCGAGCGGCGCACCAACAGAGTGCACACAGGGCACCACCCGCTTAAAGTCCTGATCAATCAGCTCAAACACTTTCTTGCCAATGCGCGCCATAATGCGCATGTTGACGACAGCGTAAGGCGAGTCGGTTAATTGCACGCCAATCTGGCTCATAGGGGACCCAAGCGGCCCCATGCTGTAGGGCAGCACGTACATTGTGCGCCCCTTCATGCAGCCGTTGAACAAACTCTTGAGCGTCTTGCGCATTTCAAAGGGATTGACCCAGTTATTGGTCGGGCCGGCAGCTTCTTTGGAGAGGGCACAGATGAAGGTGCGGTCCTCGACGCGCGCAACATCGCTCGCATCAGATCGCGCAAGAAAACAGCCCGGCCACTTTTTTTGGTTCAGCTTGATGAAGGTGCCGGCAGCGACCATCTGTATGCATAGCTGGTCATATTCATGCTGGGAACCGTCCACCCAGTGAATAGCGGCGGGCTTGCAGAGCTCCGCCATCTTTTCAACCCAACGCAGCAAATTCTTATTTGTGCTTAGCGGCGTGGCGGGGCTGCGCATTTTCATATGATATTAGGACTGCCTAGAGCCTGAGACAAGTAACCGCACGTTCTGAGCAAGGCGGGCAGCAAGAGTTCATTCAGCAGTGCATGGGCCGCCGGTCGGCGAGACACGCAACTGCCTGCCAAGCAGGGGCAACACTGCTCCGACCTATTAACCCGCCACCTTGCGCCCTGCCAATATTTGCTTTTGATCAGGGGCCGCTGATGTTTCAGTAGTAATTAACTGAGAAACACAACCGGGCGTAACCGATAAAACCTTTAGGGAGCGCACCATGTGCAAATAATATGCGCTGCCCCCGCGCATGTCAAGGCTGGCCATGCACTACACACTGCCCATCGTTTTTGCGAGCAGGCAAACCGGTTTACCGTACGGACCGACACACGCGAAATACAAAGTGAAGGTCAGTCGACGTGCTGGATCGGAATTTTTTAGCACCTACAGCCGCGCGCCCAACTATGGCTACAATTGCCACTCCGGTCAGGTGCGCCATGAACAAAAACATTGCCAGCGCAATCGCGATATTCATACTGGGCCTTGGCCTGCGTCTGGGCCGAATCAACTACCTCAGCGCGTTGGGGATCACCCCCTTGCAGGCATCCTCACAAGCCATCGAATATGTTCTATTGGGAAAAGGTCTTTTGCACACGGGCGGCTGGTCAGCCAACTATTTTGTCGCTCGCCCGCCGCTAATGCCACTCCTGATTGCTGCCGTGTACGCAACTACAGGCGAAGCGCCGCTGCTGGTTGCAATCATCAACTGTTTGCTTGGGGCAGCCACCGCCACCATAGCATTCTTCTACGCCAGGCAATTATTGAACGACTCCCGCATCGCATTCGTGACAGGAATTTTAGTCGCTATAGATCCAGCCTCAATATCGCAAAACATGACATTGCAGGCCGAAACCTTAACTAATTTCCTTCTGGTGCTGGGCACATGGCAGCTGGCAGCCGCGCTGCAGTCTCACCGTTGGAGAGGGTTTTCGCTCGCTGGGCTGCTGCTGGGCATGGCCGCCCTTGCCCGCCCCACCACTGTATTTTTCTACCTGCTATGTCTGCCCCTGTTGGTTCTACTGGTTAAGAAATGGGCGCGCATGTTTTTGGCATTGGCGGTGCTGCCCACAATTATGCTGCTGGCTTGGTGCACACGCAACTACTACTTCTTCGGTGAATTCACCTACAGCACAGCCAGTGACTTCAATCTGCTCTTTTATCGAGCGGTAAGTGTGGAACGCCTCGCCACCAAGAAAAACCCTGACCTGATCCGCCGCGAATTTGCACTTGAGATCGAACATCGCCTTGGCAATACCTTCACATTGGACGAAGTTGACTCGGGCTACTACTGGAACAACTTTGCGCCAGCAGACAGCCGCCGGGTACGGCTCATGCGCAATCTGGCATTGCAGGTTTATTGGGCTCATCCAATTGAGTATTTCGCAACCCTGCCGATTGGGCTCTACCGCATGTATGCATTCTCCGCTGCATACGGCAGCCCATATTTGCCGGAGCTGGTCTTCAACCTGGGGCTCTATGCTTTGGCAGTGCTTGGTGCGTACCACGCCTGGCGCAAACAGCAGCGCCTGACCTGGGCATTGAATGGCCTGCTAATAAGCTATGTGACGCTGGCAACACTGATCTCGCAAACTTCCGGAATGGATACGCGCATGCGCACCTCCATCACGTTTGCCTTGGCAATACTCGCTGCCGTCGGCTCCACATGGTTGTGGGACGTATTTCGCCAGTCAAATAAGTCCAGAAGACTCTTTAACCGCTCCACAAATGCCAACGTGCATTATCCAAACTGAGCAGCGCACGCCAAACGAAATTTCCAGCATTTTGTTGAGTTCTGGAAAAAGCCTAGGAACTTTACAGACACAGCATTTCAAACTTCTCTGCATAACCACCCCAACTGCGACGCTACGGATACATCCGCATCACCGGGATGCTTGCAGCCCTCGGGACTTGTCCCGCGAGATGCTAC
>OFRD01000472.1_pt1 | contig 15453 bp, 16 predicted proteins | sample 1543041 | NCBI WGS metagenome assembly OFRD01 (sample SAMN07774234, study PRJEB24372) | wastewater metagenome | isolation source: Exp Tend CN 100WW | collected 2016-02
GCGCATGGTGGAGACTGCAGCGCACTTGGTGGAGCACGTGTATCCGGCGGTTGCAGTGCAGCAGTGGGTGGTGGTGTTGCCGAAGCGGTTGCGGTACTTTTTACACTGGGATGCCGGCTGTCCGAACCGGGTAGTGGGAATTGCCATGCGCGAAGTGCAGCGCGCCACAGCGCGCGCGTACTAGCACAGCTGTGGCAGCGCGGACAGCCGGCGTGCGTCACAATCCATCACGAACCATTATCAATGTTCGGCGCCATAGACGAAAAATTTACACTCTAGTCCTGACCCGTATAATTAAGCTCGAGCACATGCGCAGACTGCCATAGCCTTCTGAAAGCAAAACGACGATACCAACCAAGGAAAGCGTAAAAGCAAAGCTGTGGCACGTTATGAAAGCACTTAAAGAACTCAGCAATAATCAGAGAGTCGCCATAGTTATATCCGGGATATATGTCTTTTGGGTACTTGGGATGCTGTTCGTCGCGAACGACCATCTCTTGTGGGATTTCAAAGTATATAGCTCCGCAGCGACTGCCTATCATTTAGGGTTAAATCCATACCACCTTGATGGATCACTTCAACCACATCAAAACGTAGCCAGCCTTCCGTTTATGTATCCTCCGTTAGCCCTTTATTATTATGTTCCGTTTGCGTGGTTACCTTCGGGGCTTGCCATACCTGTATTCTCCTCAATAAAATTTCTCGCCCTCTGCGGCCTGTTTTTTGTGTGGGACAAAATTGTCCCGCTTCAAAAACACGCCCCCGTATTTTTGATGTTTAGTTTCTTCGCCTTTAATGCTGCCTTGCATAGAGACTTAATTTCAGGAAATATCTCTGTATTCGAGCAATTATTACTGTGGATCGGGATCTACTATTTTATAGAGGGAAAAATCTGGCATTTCGGATATCTAATTGTCCTAGTTTCAACAGTCAAGCTTTTACCGATTGTATTCTTGGGGTTTTTATTACTCTCGGATAAAAGAGACAAATACAAAGCTGTCATTTGGTTTCTTGCACTGTTCATATTTTATCTGGGGTTGAATTATGTATTGGAGCCGACACTAACGCCAATTTATGTGGAATCGTTTGTTTCCGCTAATGTCAACTCCATTGCATCTAATGACCACAATGCTGGAGGCATAAACAACGCGAGCACCTATGAGTTCATGAAAGCATTACCTGCGATGCTATCGGTCGATTTCTCTGGCACTGTGCCTTTGGTGTTGTACATACTGCTTGCGATAGGAGTAACTCTAATAACCTGGCAAAGTTTGCGGCCAATTATGTATTCTACAGAGAGAGACCACAAACTAATGCTGGTGTTTACTCTATCCATGTTGGTATTACTAATACTGCCCCGTGTGAAAGATTATTCGTACATTCTTGCTGTCTTGCCAACGTTCCACATTATGGTCCGCAATCGGCTCCGTGACAGTCTTTTAGTTCTGTTGGTGCTAATTTGTTTATCGGCCAGAGATTTGAAAGCGCCTATTTTCAGTGAAATGCTGGTTTACTACTGGGATTTTTATACATTGGTGCTGTCTGGAGTTGTTTGGGGATTGTATATTCGGGAGGTCCGCGAGGTTGGTGCGCCTAATAATTCTGAGCCCGAAAGTCTGGTAGGTTTGGTCGAGCGAGTTTGATTTCGGTTTAGGGTGGCCGAATCAAGTGCTCGATGCCAATAGGCTTTGGTTGATTGATGGCTCGTCGCGTACTTCTTGGTGCAGTGCGCTGAGGTTATGCTTTTTTATGTGAACTTCGAGCAGCGGTTCACCTAGACCTTTGGGTTGGTGACACTACATCGTAGAAGTATTAGTTTGGGCTGCGGGGCGCGATTTGTAGTAGTGCGCACGTCACTTACGGAGTGCAGCGTGTGCTACGGTCAGGTAGTAAAGAAGCGCTGCCCGTGCCCCTACTGCTGACTGCTCGCAGCGCTGATACACGCGCGGCACTTGCGCACTTGGAGAGAAACATTGGCGCTTGCGGAACAAACTTGCAATGCTCGTTCCGCGCTATAGTTCGCGCATGATTGACTATCCAACACGGCTTCGCAAGGCACAGGCCCGCATGATTGACCTGGGCGTGGACTTGATGTTTCTGCCCTATTCCGCAAGCCTGCATTACCTTATGGGTGTGGCGCGGGAAGAGCAGAATTTTGGCAACACGATTTACCCGGGTGATTGGATGACCGGCGCATGGATCGCGGCTGATTGTGCGCCAATCCTAACTTTGCCGCGCATGCAGGCGGCTTTTCACGGCACACACACGCAACACGCGGTGCGTGTGCTGCCCGATGCAGGCGACCCGCTCGCGCTTGTGCAGGATGTGCTGGCTGCGTTGCGTATCAGCGGGAAGGCGCGGGTGGCAATTGAAGATCGCGCGCGTGCGGAGGCAGTATTGAATATTCAAGCGCTGCTGCCCGGCATGGCGCTGACCTGCGCCTCGGATATCTTGCAACCGCTGCGCATGCTGAAAGACGCCGCCGAGATTGAAGTGCTGCGCAAAGCCGGCGCAATAACCGAGGCAGCGTATGAGGCCACTCTGAGCCGCATCAAGCCCGGCATGACCAATCTTGACCTGATCACCGAGGTGAACTACCAGCTTCTAAAGGCGGGTTCATTTGCACCGTCATTTCAAACTTCGTTTTACAACATGGGTCCCGGGTTTCCCTTTGCATTTGGCAACGCTGCGGATGTGATGCTCGTGCCGCTTGCCCCGCCGGTCGCAATCTGTTTTGATTTTGGGGCGGTACTGGACGGTTATTGTTATGACTTCGGCCGGGCGGTGCATTTTGGCGAGCCGGGAGCCGAGTACCGGCGCGCATACGACCTTGTGATTGCTTCGCAGGCGGCGGGCATCGCCGCACTAAAAGCGGGCAACACCTGTGAACAGGCCGATGCAGCCGCCCGGGCAGTGATTGTGGATGGTGGCTACGGCGAGGGGTTCCGCCATCGGCTGGGCCATGGCATCGGGATGGATGTGCATGAGCCGCCGTTTCTGACGGCGGGCAGCAGCACGGTGATGGAGCCTGGCATGTGCTTCACGGTGGAGCCGAGTATTACGTTGCCGCATGTCTTTAGCGCGCGCGTTGAAGATGTTGTGGTGGTTGGTGAAACCGGCGGGATGGCACTCACCGCGCGATTCAAAGAGTTGCGCGTATACGCATAGCTGCGGCGCAGCCATGCGCACTGCTAACGTACGCTGCGCACCTGCGCAGCGCTGGCAGTTTCGTGAATTTATTGGGCAATGGTTGCTGACATGACTTTTCTTTGCTTCCACGGCGCGATGCTGTTGCTGGGTGCGATCTCGGAAGTGCTTGGTGCACGGCATGCCACTTAAGCGCGCGCCTTCTGCGCCAGCTGGGGGTGCGCGATCGCGCAGTGCCCGAGACCCGCACCTCAATCGGGAAGAGATTATTGAGCGGCTACGGCAAGCGCCGCGCCGCATTGCCGCGGCAACGCGGGGTGTATCAAACCGAACACTGCGCGCAGCACCAGCCCCCAACGAATGGTCACTGGTTGACATCCTTGCGCACCTTCGTGCCAGTGCCGACGTGTGGGGCGGCGCCATTGAACAGATCTTGGCTGCGAAGCGCCCCACTTTTAGGGCGATAAGCCCGTTTACGTGGCTGCAGCACACCAACTACCGCGGGTTGCAGTTTGCACAGACGCTGCTTGCCTACAGGCGCCAGCGCACCGCTCTGGTGAAGCTGCTGGAGAGCCTCCCCGCGCACGCGTGGGATCGCACAGCCATCGTGACCGGGTTTGGCGCACCGGCTGAGCGCACCCTCACTTGGTACGCCCTTGGCATTGCCGGGCATGAGCAGTCACACCTAAAGCACATTGAGCGCGTAATGCGGGCGCGCCGTCCAGCGCGCTAGCCGCGCACGCTAACAAGCCAAGCTGGCTTTGGCAATCTGGGCAGGCGCGCACACATTGGAGCGTGCATGTTCGTTAGCTGCGGATCGGCAGCGGGCTTGCATTGCGGAAGCCGCCCACATTTGGAAAAGTTATCCGCGCGGCGCTTCGGCTGCACTTGACATGTTTCCGGTAGAGCACGACTATCTGTGCGCAGGTGCGATTGGACAGGCCACAGCGGGCTTGATGCCTGCGCCTGCAAGGCAGTGTGCAAGGAGCGCAATCGATGAGTATTTTTGGCGGCAGCAGTGTTGGGACGGTGTTGGCGACGGGCGTGGCAACCGTTTTGGTTTTTGGGGCGGGTATCCAGCTTGTGCCGTATGGCCATGCGCATACAAACCCGCCGGTGGTGCAAGAGCCCGCATGGGACAGCGCGCGCACGCGCCAGCTGTTTATGGCGGCGTGCGCCGATTGCCACACGAACGAGACCCAGTGGCCGTGGTACAGCAGCGTTGCACCGGTGTCATGGCTGGTGGCGCGGCATGTGCAGGAAGGGCGCGAGCGCTTCAATGTTTCCGAGTGGAGCGGCTTGAATGAAGGCGGTGAGGAAGCTGCCGAGACTGTGATGCGGCGCAGCATGCCCACCTGGGATTACATGCTGATGCATCCCGCGGCGCGCCTGAGTGCGTCAGAAACCAAAGAGTTGGTGACAGGCTTGGTTGCAACTTTTGGTGGCTAGGGTGGCGAAGGCGGTGAGGAACATAATGGGGGCGACGACCATTACTCCAAGGGCGGCACGGATTATTAGCCAGTTCAATTTTTTCGGATATTAGCGGATGGCAACCAAAACGGATTTCCCGGAACAAAGCTGCTGCTGCTCCAGCGTAAGTTTATTCACGGGTGGAAGCAAGCTTGCTGTTGCGTGTGCCGTGGGCGCACAAAATGGAACTTGATGCTGCCGCGGCTGCGCTCGATGCGGGCCAATACACGCTGGACGAGATTCGCAAGTATGAGGCGGTGTACGGGCGGAATTTTGTAAGCCCTGGCGGCGCTGGCACGGCGCGCCAAATCTTTTCGCTGTTGCAATGGACTCCCGGCATGCAAGTGCTGGATGTGGGCTGCGGTCTGGGCGGTGCGGCGCTGCTACTGGCGCAGTTGTACGGCGCAAAGGTGCATGGCATCGACCTCTCGCGCAACATGCTGGCGCAAGCGGCGGTGCGCAGCGCGCAGGCTGGGCTGGCGCACGCCGTCAGCTGGGAGCATGCCGACATTCTGGATTATCAGCCGCAGCAGCCAAGCGACGTGGTGCACAGCCGCGATGTGTTTTTGCACATCCACCGCAAGCCGCAGCTGTTGGCGGCACTGATGCGCTGCCTGCGGCCCGGCGGCAGTCTGCTTTTCTCTGATTATTTGTGCGGGCCCGCTCCGCACAGCGCGGAATTTACGGACTACATTCGCATTCGTAATTACCACTTGTGCACGCTGGCCGGGTACTGCGCTCTGCTGCAAAGTGCCGGCTTTGAGGTGCTGGTGGCAGAGGATCGCACCGCGGCGTTTGTGGAAATTCTTGAGCGTGAGCTGGCCGGCATGCAAAGCGCTGCGCTTTCAGAAACCGAGCGCAGGGCTTTGGCGCACAGCTGGCAGCGCAAAATTGAGCGGGCGCAGGCGGGCGAACAACGCTGGGGAGTATTTTGCGCGCGCCGTGCGCCAGGCTAGCAGCAGCGGCAGCACACTAATGTGCGCGCTGCGTGGCGGCTTGCGTTATGCCACGCACCAAAAATCAATTGTCTCGCGCAAGTTCCAGCCTGCCAGGCGGCTGCGAATAATGGCGCGCGGGCCGGCCGCAGCTACAGCCACCAGAATCAGCTGCTGCGGGTTGGCTGCGTGCAGCTCAGGCAGAATTGTCGCGGGCAATACCGGCGCGCCGTGCAGTTGCGTTCCGTACTTTTGCGGGTTCACGTGCAAAAATGCCGCCACCTGCGCGCCCGCGCGCTGCAAGTGCTTGGCCAGGCACCGCGCCATCTGCCCCGCCACCCACATGATTACGCGCTCGCGATTGTGCAGCGGACCGGCCAGCAGGTAGTGCGCCTTGGCGCGCAAAAAGTTTTCCACCGCATAGCGCGCGTCGGTGCGCGTGGCGCGCGCTGGATCGTCGCGCCAGTGCAGCAGCACCTGCGGCAGCGGGCGTACGCGCGCATCACGCTGCGCATACGCTTGCAGCAGCGCCAGTGTGCCGTCGCTGGAGCCGTCGTCCAGCGCCACCACCTCAAAGTCCGGCAGGCTTTGCGCCAGCAGGCTGTCCAGCGCAGCGCCCAGCGTGGCGCTTGCATTGTGCACCGGCAGCAGCACAGAAACCAGTGGCATGCGCGCATTGTACAGGTGCGGCGGGTTCGGGCGGTACACTCACCACGCTGTTAAAATTGGCAGCATTCCAGGCAGGTCAGTTATGCAAAAAATCCGTTCATCTGAGATTACATCCGCGGCAGAGTATGTGGCTTACCAGCGCACGCTCAGCCGGCGCGGCTTGCTGGGCGCACTGGCCGGCGTGGCGGGCGGCGTTCTGGCCGCAGCGTGTGCGCCTGCATCCGCTGCAGTAGATGCGCAGCCCGTCGCCACTATGGCAGCAGACCCCACCATGGCGCCGGTGCCAACATCCGCGGGCACTGTGGCAGCACCCGCAATTGCTGCAACGCCCGCCAGCGTTGCTGCAAACGCAGACGAGCTGGGCGACTCCTTCACCGAGCGCGCATCTGTTACCGGCTACAACAACTATTACGAATTCTCAACCGACAAAGAAGGCGTGGCGCCGGCAGCGGCGGGCTTTGCCGTTGATCCTTGGACCGTGCAAGTGGGCGGGCTGGTGAACAAACCCGCCACGTTTGACATCGGCCAGCTGCGCCGGCAGTTTGGCGAGGAAGAGCGCGTCTACCGCCTGCGCTGTGTGGAGGCGTGGTCAATGGTGATCCCGTGGCAAGGCTTCCAGCTTAGCAAGCTGCTGGAGGCGGTGGAGCCGCAAGGCGCTGCAAAGTATGTGCGCTTTGAGACGCTGTTGGATCCCGCGCGCATGCCCGGCCAGCAGCAGGCTTGGTACAGCTGGCCATATGTGGAGGGCCTGCGCCTCGATGAAGCCATGCACGGCCTGACATTGCTGGCCACTGGTTTGTATGGCAGTGCGCTGCTGCCGCAAAACGGCGCACCGCTGCGGCTTGTGACGCCGTGGAAGTACGGCTTCAAGAGCATCAAAGCCATTGTAAAAATTGACCTGGTGGCAGAGCAGCCCACGTCGCTTTGGATGGCGGCTGCGCCCAACGAGTATGGCTTCTACGCCAATGTAAATCCGCAGGTGGATCACCCGCGCTGGTCGCAGGCATCCGAGCGCCGCATCGGCGAGTTCAGCCGCCGCCCCACGCTGCCCTTCAACGGCTATGCGGATGCGGTGGCCGGCTTGTATGCCGGCATGGATTTGCAAGCCAACTTTTAAATATGATGGCGCACTGGCTGCGCCGCAACTGGCCGCTGCTCGCGGCGCATGTTGGCGGCTGGTATCCGCTTGCCAGCCTGCTGCTGGACGCCGCGCGCCAGCGCCTGACGGCCAACCCCATTCAATACATCACGCTGCACACCGGCAAGCCGGCGCTGGTGCTGCTGGTGCTGTGCCTGGCGTGCACCCCGGCTGACCACTTTTTTGCGGTGCGCCCGGCGTTGCGCGTGCGCAAGCTGCTGGGCCTGTACGCATTTGGCTACGCCACGCTGCACTTTTTTATCTTTGCCGTCATCGATTACGGGCTGGATGTTTCGCAGATAATGAACATTGTCGCCAAGAAGCCTTATGCGCTGGTGGGCTTTAGTGCGCTGCTGGCGCTGCTGCCGCTGGCGCTCACCTCCACGCGTGGCTGGCAGCGACGCCTGGGCAGCAAGTGGAAGCAGCTGCACCGGCTGGTATATGTGGCCGGGCTGCTGGCAGTTGTGCATTACATCTGGCTGGTGAAGTCTGATGTGCGCCAGCCGCTGCTGTGGGCGGCGGCGGTGGGGGCGCTGCTGCTGCTGCGCTTGCGGGCTGCCAGCCCGCTGGCGGCTGCCACGCGCACATGGGTGCGGCGCCAGCTCACCCGCGTGCAGTGAGCCGGGGTGTATCGGGCGCCCAGCTTGCACAGCGCAGTGCGATAATTGTGCAAGGCTCCCTTGAAAAGTATGCACCCGAATTATTTTCACGGCAACGCGCAGCGCGGGTTTACCTGCCGGGCTGCGCTGCCGCGGTAAGTGGCGCATGTCTTCCAGCACATTTGATTTTGTAATCATCGGTGGCGGCTCGGCTGGCTGCGTGCTTGCCAACCGCCTGAGTGCTGACCCGGCTGTGCGCGTGCTGGTGCTGGAAGCCGGCCGGCGCGATTACAGCTGGGACATCTTCATCCACATGCCCGCCGGATTGGCCACACCGATTGGCAACCGTTTTTATGACTGGCGCTACGAGTCCGAGCCCGAACCGAACTTGAACAACCGGCGCATTTATCACGCGCGCGGCAAGGTGCTGGGCGGTTCCAGCAGCATCAATGGCATGATCTTTCAGCGCGGCAACCCGCTGGATTATGAAAAGTGGGCGGGCGCTGCCGGCATGCAGGCGTGGGACTACGCGCACTGCCTGCCGTACTTCAAGCGCATGGAGACCTGCGGGGCGGGCGCGGATGAGTACCGCGGCACAACCGGGCCGCTGGTGGTGGAGCGCGGTCCCTGCCAGAGCCCGTTGTTTGATGCATTCTTTGCAGCGGTGCAGCAGGCCGGCTACCCGCTCACCAACGATGTGAACGGCCGGCAGCAGGAGGGCTTTGCGGCTTTCGACCGCAACATCCAGCGCGGCCGGCGCCTGAGTGCTGCGCGCGCTTACCTGCACCCGGTGTTGCAGCGCCGCAATCTGCAGCTAATATGCGGCGCGCTGACCACGCGCATTTTGTTTGAGGGGCGGCGCGCGGTGGGCGTGGAGTATGTGCGCGCTGGCCGCACCGAGCGGGTGCTGGCCGGGGAGGTGCTGTGCTGCGGCGGCGCCATCAACTCGCCGCAGCTGCTGCAGCTCTCGGGCATTGGCAATGCAGCAGAGCTGGCGCAGCATGGCATTCATGCAGTGCAGCATCTGCCGGGCGTCGGAGAAAATCTGCAGGATCACCTGGAGGTGTACGTGCAGCATGCGTGCCTGCAGCCGGTCTCCATGCAGCCCGCACTGCGCTGGTACAACAAGCCATGGATCGGCTATCAGTGGCTCTTTCACCGCACGGGCCCGGCGGCTACCAATCATTTTGAGGCCGGCGGCTTTATTCGCAGCAATGCACAAGTGGCCTACCCGAACCTGATGTTCCACTTTTTGCCGCTGGCCATTCGCTACGACGGTAGTGCGCCACGCGCCGGACATGGCTATCAGGTGCATGTGGGCCCCATGTATTCCGATGCGCGCGGTTCTGTAAAAATCAAATCGGCGGATGTACAGGAACATCCGGCGCTGCGCTTCAACTATCTTTCCACCGCCGCCGACCGAAACGAGTGGGTGGAGGCGGTGCGCTGTGCGCGCAGCATTCTGGGCCAGCCGGCATTTGCCGCGCTCAATGGCGGCGAGCTCTCGCCCGGGCCGCAAGTGCAAACCGATGCACAAGTGCTGGAGTGGGTGGCGCGCGACGCCGAGACCGCGCTGCATCCGGCCTGCACCTGCAAGCTGGGCGTGGATGCGCTGGCTGTGGTGGCGCCGGACAGCCTGCGTGTGCACGGCGTGGATGGCCTGCGTGTGGTGGATGCATCCGTGATGCCCAACATTACCAACGCCAACATCTATGCGCCGGTGATGATGATTGCCGAGAAGGCGGCAGACTTGATACTTGGGAATGCGGCGCTGGCGCCGGCGCACACAGCCGTGAGTGGGATGCCCAAAACTCATCCTTAGCCATGGCCATAATCTGTTCGTAGGCCGCTGGTCGGCGAACCTGCATGGAGTCGCCCGAAGTGGCTACAGTAAAAATGATCTTGACTTTCAGCCAGTGGATTTCTGCACGTTTTGAAAGTGCGCTGGAGCACAAAAGTGTTCGTCATCTAATCTTTACGCTCTTTGCCGCGCTGGTTATCTGGGATCGCTACTCCATAGCCGGCATTGCTCAATGGGGGGTGGATCAGGGTTCGCATCTGTGGCTTGGCAGTTTGCTTCTAAATAATTATCCGAGAGTTGGCTTGGCCAGCTCTTACTCGGTCTTTAATCCGAATGGCTTCCCGTTGTTGTGCTGGTTCCTGAGTTTTTTGCCGACCCTGCGATCCATAAGTGTGTCCATTGGCGTACTGCAGGCACTTGTTATGTGGCTGCTTGCGGATCGACTATTAGATGATCGCTATACACGGTGGACATTCGTACTTGTTGCAATTGCTTCACCGGCTATGAAAGGGATTTCGGTGGAGCTGAATCAGCTCTGGATATTTGCCTCCCTCACTCCGCTGTGCGCGCTATTCTTATTTGCGGTTATCACCAGACGGGCTGGATTTTGGGTGCAATTTACATTTTGGTTTTTATTAATATTATGTCCTGCGATATATTTCTCCGGTGTCATTCTGCCGATAGTGTTTGGGCTGATTGTGTTATTTTGCGCTTTCGCCCCCAAGGTTATTGGTGCTGGTACTAACAGGTCATTTTTATTTTCCCAGCTCATTAGCGCGCATTCAGTGTTGGCAGCGGGCTGTGCTCTCTGCGTCTTTTGCGCGCTTACTTGGCTGCCCTACTTCACCGTTGTTAATTTTACCGATCTGACTGGATTGGCAGAGCCGGATTATTGGATGCGCCTGAAGATGGGTTATGAAGCAATCCTGATGGCACCAGTTTATCTGTACGAGTTCACGGATTTTCTTTGGGGGCCCAATCTGTCTGACCCCGCTATTTTAGGTGCGAGTCTGATGGGGCTTGTATCGGTGCTGTCTTGGCAGCTGAAGGTTCAGTACTTTAGTCTGTGTGGCGTTGTAATTTTGCTTGGCGTGGACATTATTTTCCGTGCAAAGGTTATTAGGCGCAAGCTTGCTCCCAAGGCGGTGTTTGGTCTTGCGCTTGGCTTGCTGCCGCTATGGGCTGCTGTGGCCAGTGCCTGGGTGGGCGGACCCTTGTTTCACAAGGGAGAACGCGGCAATATTGCAATTCAATTCACCCCTTTTTTCTTGGTACTTATTTTTCCAGCGTACGAAATGCTGCTTGGTGAATTGCCGCGATTGGCTTTGTTTTTGAGACCGTTGAGTAGAGTTAATGCGGGCGTGTTTTTTTGCCTGTCAATGATTGCTACGCCGTGGCTCGCAGTGCAGCACCTGAATTATCGCGGTGATCACTTGATTGGCGCTGATGTTCCACTAACTGTTAAGGAACAAGCGATTGCTTTTATTGCGAACGACTGGGTTGTGAATGGGCGGGGCAGCAGTGTGGTACCGGTTGATTATGATTTGATCGGGGCCTGGCCTTGGCTTCCTGAGTGGGGCGCAAAGAACGCAGTGGGTGACGGTGCCTTATTTTTGATCTCCCTCCATAGCGAGTCGGATAGGGCCTGAAGGACGAGGGCCTCCGCAGGGGAGGGCAACGCGATTTGACGGCATAGTCCCTTCCCTTTCTCTACTTTCATTCGCAAAATTGGAGCGGGTATGTAATCTCCGTTGCAAATCAGCGCCTCAAGTGCGGCACACCTCTGCCGGTGTTCCATATGAAAATCTAGGAACTCGACGGCATCCGGAATAATCTGTTTCCGCATGTGATCTCTCACGCCACGTTTCTTCTTCCAAAGCGTGGCGAGCACAGATGATGCCACTATCCTTTTAAACTCTAGGGCTTTTTGCTGAAACTTTGGTGAGTGCATATACCAAGCATATAAAGAAGCTCGTTTGGTGCAATGAAAGATTTAAGTTGGCCAATTACTAGGCTTCAAAAGAACTCCACTCCGTACACCCCACAACCCGCAGCCCCCGCCCAGCCCAAGTCCCAACACGCGCCCGCACCTGCAAGAACAGCCAATCCGGGATCGCGCCATAAAAGGGCGTGCCGTCGTCCAGCACGCGCACATCCGGCTCCCGCCAGCGGAAGCCGACCTCCCGGCTCAACCCAGCGCCGCCAGCGTCATGGGCAAAAGGTGCGGCGATCCGGGCTGACGGTCAAAATCGCCTACAGTCCCGCCGCCTTGCGTAACGCGGCATTCGTCTGGCCCTGCCAGCCCGGCCCATCGGGGCGAAAGCGCTCGATCACGTCGAGGTGGAGCGGCAGCGTCGGCGCTGCAAGCCTACCGCCCCGCAATCCCCTTCTTCCCGCTCCGCTTCTGCGCTATATTCCCCCCATGCCCAAGCTCTCGCCCATCGAGTCCGAGTTTGAATCGACCGAAGCGGCCGAAGCGCATGATCGCTGGGTGCGCGAGAAGGTGGAGCAGGCGCTCGCCGACCCAGCGCCCAGTATCCCGCACGATCAGGTGATGGCTGACCTCCAAGCCGTTCTCGACGGACACGCGCCCCGCTGATGCTGCGGTTGGTCTGGCGTCCAAAGGCTCGCCATGACCTGCTCGACATCGCCGCCTTCATCCGCCAGCGCAATCCGCTGGCAGCGCAGCGCCTGTCCGCCCTGATCCGCGACGCCGCCGAGCGCCTGCCGGAACATCCCTACGTCCACCGTCCTGGCCGGGTGCCGGGCACGCGCGAGGCGGTGGTCCACCCCAATTACATTCTGATCTATCGGGTTTTGGCGGACACCGTCGAGGTGATCACCGTCCTCCACGCCCGCCAGAACTATCCATGAACCCATGCCGCAGCGCCCCGCGACCCGCCCACGGTCTTTGACAGCACCGCACCACGGCCCCACCCCAACCCAGCGTCGGGCGAAGGGGAGGGGCCATCCGCGCCGCTACCGGTGCAGCGTCCGGATCGCGTCCACGATCACTTGCGGGCTGTGCAGCCCCTTATAGACCGGCGGCGGGGTGCGATCGAGTTTGAGCAGCGTGTACACTGCGGTCATCGCGCAGCGCACCGAATATTCCACGGTGAACACCACGTCGTCGGGCTGCTCGGCATATTGGCCGAGAAAGGCGAGGTTGGTCGATCCCTCGGGCACCACCTTGGGCCGGTCCTTGCCCGTCCGCACCATGAACTGGCTGGTGATATAGGGCATCGCGCAGGGGATGCAGGTCGATGCCGCCATCACCGCCGCCTGGTCGGCCGCGCTGAAGTGCAGATGGCCGAGCACTTCCTCCAATATCTCCGCGCCTGTGCAATCGACCATGCGCTTCTTGACATAATCGCCGACGCGATCGTGGAACAGGCCATAGCCCCACCATACCGACACGCCCTCGGGCTGATCGGCAAAGAACGGCTGGTGATAGATGGACAGCGTGATCAGCCAGCTCGAATCCTTGAAGGTGATCAGCCCGCCCGTGCCGGGGGCGCTGCCGCTGAAGCGTTCCATCAATTGCAGGAACAGCGGGTCCTTGACCGTGACGGTATAGGAAATCCACGAGCTTTCCGCGATGTTGCCGTTGAACGCGGCGGGGTTGCCGAAGGCGGGGCGGCCTTGCGCGAGCTTCTCCCAGAGTTTCCACGCGCCCGAATGGTTGCTGGCGTCGAGGCCGGGGGCCTTGGTCATCGATCCGAACGCCTTGTCGGCGGTCATCGATCCATTGGTGACGAACACGCAGTCGCCGGGCGCGACCGGGATCGCCTCGGGGCCGTGGTCGGTAAGCGTGGCGATGCTGGTGACGGTGATCGCCTCGCCGCTCGCAAAGCCCAGATCCTCGACCCGCACGCCGAAGCGGAACTGCACGCCGCGCTCCTTCAGCCAGTTGACGATCGGCACGGCGAAGCTGTCATATTGGTTGAGCAGGCTGCGATAGATGCCCTCCTGCGTGTCGATCGTCGAGAAATGGTGGACGAAGCGCTGGAGGTAGCGCTTGAACTCGATCGCGCTGTGCCACGGTTCGAAGGCGAACAAAGTGCACCATTCGAACCAGAAATTGCTCTGGAAGAAATGCGGCTGGAAGCAATCGACGATGCGCTTGCCGTCGAGCAGATGCTCGGGCTCGGCCATGATCTTGACCAGGTCGATACGGTCGCGCTCGGTAAAGCCCATGGTATGGAAATCGGGGATGCTGCCGTCGCGATTCACCAGCCGCACCTTGTTGTGCCACGGCCACTGCGCATTGGCGCGGTCGGTCTCCTCGCGCACCGAGATGCTCGGGTCGCTCGCCGAGGGGATCGAATCGAGCAAGTCGAAGGTGCATTGATACATCGCCTCGAACATGCGGCTGCCGCTCATGAAATAGCCGTTCTCGGCATCGCCATGCGCATCGAACGCGCCGCCGAATTTGTGGCTTTCCTCCAGGATGACGATGTCCTCGCCCGCCACGCCGCCGTCGCGGATCAGGAAAACCGCACCGGCGAGGGAGGCGATGCCGCTGCCGACGAAGGTATATGTGCTCATGGGATGCGATCCTTTGTGCTGCCGGGCCGCCGTTTACCAGCGGTCCCGCGCGCACGATCAGCCTCGGAAACTACGCAGGTAAGCCCTGTGAAAGGGCCGGATCGCAACCTTTTCGTGCGCGGCGCATTACCCGTTCTACGATACAGGAGGATCTCGACATGCGCGCATTCACTCTGGGTTTGATCGCCGCCTCGACGTTGGTGGCCGGCTGCACCGAATATGGCGACGGGCCGCGTCGCGGTTATGGGGATGGCGGCTATTCGCGCTACGATTACGATCGGCCCGATCCCGCGTATAACGGGTATGACGCGTCGCGTTATTACCGCGACGATCCGCGCCGCTATCAGGAGCGCCGCCTCAGCTCGAACGACCGCGTCTATCGCGGCAGCGACGGGCGCTATTATTGCCGCCGCAATGACGGCACGACCGGTCTGATCGTGGGTGGCGTCGCCGGTGGCGCTTTGGGCGCGGCGATCGCGCCGGGCGGCTCGGGCGTGCTTGGTGCGCTGCTCGGCGGCATTGGCGGGGCGCTCGCGGGGCAGGCGATCGACAAGAGCGACAATCGCGACGTGCGCTGCCGCTGACGCAATTGGGCCGGGCGAGGGGGTTCCCTCGTCCGGCTCGCGCAAACTTGTGCGGCTGGATTGCGCAGCCGTAATCCGCATCCCATATCGCTGCGCATGAGCGAGAACCCAATGGTGTGGCACGGCACCACGATCCTGTCCGTGCGCAAGAATGGCCGCGTCGTCGTCGCCGGAGACGGCCAGGTGACGCAGGGCCAGACCGTCATGAAACCCAATGCCAAGAAGGTCCGCCGCCTCGGTGACGGATCGGTGATCGGCGGCTTTGCCGGCGCGACCGCCGATGCCTTCACGCTGTTCGAGCGGCTTGAGCGCAAGCTCGAGCAGCATCACGGACAATTGCTGCGCAGCGCGGTCGAACTGGCCAAGGACTGGCGCACCGACAAATACCTCCGCAATCTGGAAGCGATGATGATCGTCGCCGACAAGGACGTCACGCTGATCCTGACCGGGAATGGCGACGTGCTGGAGCCCGAGGCGAGCCCCAATGGCACCGTCGCGGCGATCGGATCGGGCGGCAATTACGCGCTGTCCGCCGCACGCGCGCTGGTCGATTACGAAGCCG
>OFRD01000480.1_pt1 | contig 15384 bp, 13 predicted proteins | sample 1543041 | NCBI WGS metagenome assembly OFRD01 (sample SAMN07774234, study PRJEB24372) | wastewater metagenome | isolation source: Exp Tend CN 100WW | collected 2016-02
CCCCACTGGCGTCAAGATGGACGACAAGCACGAGCCCAAGCGCTCGGCCGCCGAAATCGCCCTGACCGAACTGCACGCAGGCGGCAAATTCAACCAGAACAGCTACAAAGTCTCCGGCGGCCTGCACGGTGTCGGCGTGAGTTGCGTCAATGCGCTGTCCAAAATGCTGCGCCTGACGATTCGCCGCGACGGCAAAGTGCATGTCATGGAGTTCAGCAAAGGTTTTGTGCAAAACCGCCTGACTGAAGTCGTTGATGGCGTCGAAGTGTCTCCCATGCGCGTCATAGGCGAGACCGAGAAACGCGGCACCGAAGTGCATTTCGCACCCGATCTGGAAATCTTCCAGACCAACTCCGACTTCCATTACGAGATTTTGAGCAAGCGCCTGCGCGAACTCAGCTTCCTGAACAACGGCGTCAAAATCCGCCTCAAAGACGAGCGCAGCGGCAAGGAAGACGACTTCTCGGGCGCCGGTGGCGTCAAGGGCTTCGTCAACTTCATCAACAAAGGCAAGACGGTGTTGAACCCCAACATCTTCCACGCCATGGGCGACCGCCAGAGCGACCAGAACACCAACATCGGCGTGGAAGTGGCGATGCAGTGGAACAGCGGCTACAACGAGCAGGTGCTGTGCTTCACCAACAACATTCCCCAGCGCGACGGTGGCACCCACCTGACCGGCCTGCGCGCGGCCATGACGCGCGTCATCAACAAGTACATTGACGACAGCGAAATCGCCAAAAAAGCCAAGGTCGAAGTCAGCGGCGACGACATGCGCGAAGGCCTGTGCTGCGTGCTGAGCGTGAAAGTGCCCGAGCCCAAATTCAGCAGCCAGACCAAAGACAAACTGGTCAGCTCCGAAGTGCGCGGCCCGGTGGAAGACATCGTCAGCAAACTGCTGTACGACTACCTGCAAGAGCGCCCGGCCGACGCCAAAATCATCGTTGGCAAGATCATTGAAGCCGCCCGCGCCCGCGAAGCCGCGCGCCGCGCCCGCGACATGACGCGCCGCAAAGGCGTGCTCGACGGCATGGGCCTGCCCGGCAAACTGGCCGACTGCCAGGAAAAAGACCCGGCAGGCTGCGAAATCTACATCGTCGAGGGTGACTCCGCCGGCGGCTCCGCCAAGCAGGGCCGCGACCGCAAGTTCCAGGCGATCCTGCCGCTGCGCGGCAAGATTTTGAACGTGGAAAAAGCGCGCTACGAAAAACTGCTCACCAGCAACGAAATCCTGACACTGATCACCGCGCTGGGCACCGGCATCGGCAAGGCCGGCGGCAGCACCGGCAACGACGACTTCAACGTCGCCAAGCTGCGCTACCACCGCATCATCATCATGACCGATGCCGACGTTGACGGCGCCCACATCCGCACCCTGCTGCTCACCTTCTTCTACCGCCAGATGCCCGAACTGGTCGAGCGCGGCCACATCTACATTGCGCAGCCACCGCTGTACAAAGTCAAGGCCGGCAAGGAAGAGCTGTACCTGAAAGACGCCCCGGCGCTGGACAGCTTCCTGATGCGCATTGCCCTGGTCAACGCCTCGGTGTTTACCGGCGGCGACAACGGCAGCACCATCAACGGCGACGCCCTGGCTGATCTGGCACGCAAGCACCAGGTGGCGCAAGCCGTGATTGCCCGCCTGAAAAACTTCATGGACGCCGAAGCCCTGCGCTCGGTCGCCGACGGCGTGGCACTGAACCTGGACACCGTGGCCGATGCCGAACTGTCGGCCGCCGCCCTGCAAGCCAAGCTGCCCGACGCCGAAGTGGCGGGCGAGTTTGACGTGCGCACCGACAAGCCGATTCTGCGCATCAGCCGCCGCCACCACGGCAACGTCAAGAGCAGCGTGCTGACGCAAGACTTTGTGCATGGTTCCGACTACGCGGCCCTGGCCGAAGCCGCCAAAACCTTCAAGGACTTGCTGGGCGAAGGCGCCAAAGTCATGCGCGGTGAAGGCGAGCGCCAGAAAGAAGAAAAAGTGGGCGACTTCCGCGAAGCCATGGCCTGGCTGATTGCCCAGGCCGAGCACGCCACCTCGCGCCAGCGCTACAAAGGATTGGGCGAGATGAACCCCTTGCAGCTGTGGGAAACCACCATGGACCCGACCGTGCGCCGCCTGCTCAAGGTGCAGATCGACGACGCCATCGAAGCCGACCGCGTGTTCACCATGCTGATGGGCGACGAAGTGGAACCACGCCGCGAGTTTATTGAGCAAAACGCCCTGCGCGCAGGCAACATCGACATTTAAGTCGTTGTCGGCAGTGTCCGCCTCGCGCCACGACCTCGAGCAAGCCCTGGCGCACCATGGCTTGCGCCTGCGGGGCGGCTGGGTGCCGGGCCCTGGCGATGCGTTGCCTGTTTTGCCCCACGGGCAGCAGGCGGCCGTGCTCTGGCTGGTGGGCGTGGTCGGCTCCGAGATGTGGCCCGCCTTCAAGGCCTCGCCGTTTTTTCAGGATGGCCAGCCCGATCCGCTGGATCGCTGGAGCCAGGCCATTGGCAGCGATTTGGCGCAGCGCTGGGGCGGACTGGCGCTGTTCCCGTTCGAGGGGCCGCCGTACCACCCGTTCCAGCAGTGGGCCCAACGTGCCGAGCCGCTGCAAACCAGCCCGTTGTTGCTGCAAATTCACCCCCAGCACGGCCTGTGGCATGCCTACCGCTTCGCGCTGGCCTTGCCCACGCTACAGGCAGGCGACCTGCCGCTGGCACCCGCAGGGGCCACCCCGGCCGATCTCTGCCTGCGCTGCGACGGTCAGCCCTGCCTGAGCAGCTGCCCAGTACAGGCCTATGACGGCCGCACGTTCCAGCTGGACGCCTGTGCCAGCCATTTGCACACCGGGGCGGGCGCCAGCTGCATGCAGTCCGGCTGCCTGGCGCGGCGTGCTTGCCCGCAAGGTAGCTCCCAACGCTACACGCCGGAACACGCCGCCTTTCACATGCGGGCGTTTACCGAGCGGCATTGAGCCGTTGCAGAGGCTTTCTTGCCTCCAGCCCTTATCTTGCATGCGTGAGCCGCTATTAAATACATAGCGAATACCTGATCCAGAGGTGCATCCAAAGAAAAAAGCGCTGTCGGCTTATTTGGCGGCAGGTGTCGCTGCCGTTGCTTCTTTCGCAGCGGGTGCTTCAACCTTCTTGACTTCCGGCTTGGCGGTCGCAGCAGCAGCGGCCGGGGCGGTCACCACAGCGGGGGTTGCCGGGGTGGCGGCGTTGACGGCTGATACCTTTGATAACAAAGTCAGCCCGCTTGCTCCATCACCCCGATCAAGCCACGGCTCATGGCTTCCAGCTCAGCCTCCGGGAAGCCGTGTTGTGAAAAAAGTTCCTGCATCCCGTCAAAACCATCGAGCAGGAATTGCTTGATTTTTTCAATGTCCATTTCCACCATGCCCGCGCCCGGGTAAGACTTGCCGCAAACGCAGGAGCCCAGCAGGATCAGGCTGTCGTCCACCTGGTTGAAGAAAAAGCCCCAGTACGGCCACTGCAGCGTGAAATCGCCCAGGAAAGACCGTAGCGCCGCAATATCCACCAGTTCGCGCGGATCCTCCTCGTAGCCGCTCACAGCGAGTGAGACCTGACCCCGGTAGCCCCAGCATGCTTCGCGGCTGGCTAACAGGGCTCTGAGGGGCTTGGTGACCGACGCCATGTCGTTCGCCTCCACCTGGTCGCGTGAAATCATGATGATGACCGGCTCGGTCACCTCGGGCTGGGGTGTTGGGTAAGGGCTTGGCATGCGGTGATTTTATGGAAACCGGCTCAAATTCATGCCCGTTTCCTGAATTTCCTGACTTTGCTATCTTCTCTATGGGTTCTATTAATACATAGTAGTAGTAGATAAGGAGTGCTCACTCCTGTGGATAAGCAGATTTTTTTGTTTGTAATCACCAACTTACGTGATGTCGACAGATGTGGACTTCCGTGCTTTTGCGATGTACCCGAAACTTGGACAAGTTTTCATTTTTTCATTTTCCTGTGGATAAGTGCCCACTTATGCCGGAACTATGCACAGCGTTATCCTTTTGGACATGAAACTTACACCGTAAATCTTGGTGTTATCCTGAAACCCTCTTTCAGGCACGGTGATCCAACCCGCGCAAGAGGTGTTCAGCGCCATGGGTCGGGCGCCGATATTTTTCTTGCTTGACCGTCTTATATGGCTCCAGCCCTTGTTGAATCTACGTAACCAGCTATTGAATTCATAGCAGACAAGAACTCATGCAACACAAGAAGCCTTTTGAAATCGCACGCGAAACACTCAAACAGCTGACGGAGCGCAAGCTGGCGCCGACGCCCGCCAACTACCAGTCGATTTACAACGAGGTCGCTGGCCTGCCCACGGAGCCGCCTTTTCCGCTGGAGCGCCTGCGCGATATTGCGCAGGCCCTGCCGACCAAAACACCGGGCCAGCAAAGGCATCGCGGCCTGCTGGACTCTGCCATCCGGCAACTGAACTGGGATGGCGTCAAAACTGCGCTGATGCACTACGGTGGCTTCAGCCCCCCGGCGCCCGAAGCGGGGGCCGGATTTCAGGCCACACCGGCCGTGCCGGTGGCCGCCGTGGTCAGCGCCCCGGCATTGACGGCCGAGTTTTTTGCCCAAATGGCGCGCCTGATTGAGTCCACCCTGCCGGCGCTGGGCGCCGACGATGCCCGCTTTACCGAGCAGACCCAGTGCCTGCTCAAAGCCATGCGCCAGCCGGTCGCCGACGTGCTGGCAGTCAAACAGCTGCTGGGCAATTTTGGCGACCGCCTGTCTTTTGCGGCTGAAGAACAGGCCGAGATCAAGGTCACGCTGCTCAAACTGCTGCACCTGATCATCGAGAACATTGGCGAACTCAGCCTGGACGATCGCTGGCTCTCGGGCCAGATTGAGGCCCTGATGACCGCCTCGGCCCCGCCGCTGAGCCTGCGCCGGCTCGATGACGTGGAGCGGCGCCTGAAAGACGTGATCTTCAAGCAGACCGAGGCCAAAGGCCGGGCCATGGAAGCGCAGGAAGACATGCGCCAGATGCTGGCCACCTTCATCGAGCGCTTGTCGCAGATGACCGAGTCCACCAGCGTCTACCACGGTCAAATGGAAGCCAACGCGCGCCTGATCGAGCAAGCCAAGACCCTGGCCGACATCGCCCCCGTGCTGAAAGAGGTGGTGGGCGCCACCCGCGCCATGGCCCATGACAGCCTGAGCGCGCGTGATGAACTGCGCGGCATGCGCGAAAAAGCGCAAGCCACCGAAGCCGAGCTGGCCCAACTGCACCAGGAGCTGGACCGGGTCAGCAGCCAGGCGCGGCACGACCCGCTGACCGGCGCCCTGAACCGCAAAGGGCTGGACGAAGCGCTGGAGCGCGAAGTCTCCAGCGTGCGGCGCAAAGACACGCCCCTGTGCATGGCCCTGCTCGACATCGACAATTTCAAAAGCCTCAACGACCAGCTCGGCCATGCCAGCGGCGACGCCGCGCTGGCGCATCTGGTCAACGTGGCGCGCGAGGCCATGCGGCCGCAGGACACGCTGGCGCGCTACGGCGGCGAAGAGTTTGTCATTTTGCTGCCCGACACGCCGCTGGACAACGGCATTGAAGCCATGACCCGCCTGCAGCGCGAACTGACCAAGCGCTTCTTCATGGCCGGTACTGAAAAGGTGCTGATCACTTTCAGCGCCGGGGTCGCGCAACTGGCGGCTGACGAAACCGGCCCGCAGGCCATCAAACGCGCCGATCAGGCCATGTACCTGGCCAAGCGCTCCGGCAAAAACCGCGTGCTCGGCGCCTGAACTCCACAAAGAAGCTATGACCTATCTGATTCTGGGTTTGATTATTTTCCTGGGCGTGCATTCGGTGCGCATCATCAATGACGACTGGCGCACGCGCACCCGGGCGCGCTTGGGCCCACACATGTGGAAAGCGCTGTATTCGGCGGCCTCGCTGCTGGGACTGGGCCTGATGGTGTGGGGCTTTGGCCTGGCGCGCCAGCAACCGGTTCAGTTGTGGAACCCGCCCGGGGGCATGCGCCACCTGGCGGCGCTGCTGACGCTGCTAGCCTTTGTGCTGCTGGCGGCGGCCTATGTGCCGGGGAACGGCATCAAGGCCTACGTCCATCACCCGATGGTGCTGGCCGTGAAGGTGTGGGCGCTGGCGCATTTGCTGGCCAACGGCAACCTGGCGCATGTGCTGTTGTTTGGCTCATTGCTGGTCTGGGCGGTACTGGATTACCGCGCGGCACGCCAGCGCGACCGGGCGGCGGGCACACGCTACGCCCATGGCACCACGGGGGCCACCGGCATCACCGTGGCGATCGGCGTGGGCACCTGGATTGCCTTTGCGCTGTGGCTGCACGGTTTGCTGATCGGCGTGCGGCCACTGGGCTGATCAGCCCCGGGATCAGGTACTGCACCATGAACCCGGCCGCTACCCGACCCCGCCCGGTGCTGGCACGGCGGGTTGGCATGGTGCTGGCATGGCTGGTGTTGTTGCTCGGCAGTGGCTGCGCCTGGCTCCCGGCGCCGCCGGAACCGGCCTCGCTGGCGCCAGCACTGCAGGCCTGCAGCGATTGGTATGCGCGGCTGGATGCGGCGATCGACCGCGCGGGCGTGCGCGATGCCGGTGCCACCCGCCTGGCCGGTTTCGCGCATTTGCGGGTGGATCGTTTCACCGCGTCCTGGCGGGACGCACTGCGTGCCGACCCGGCCGCGCCCGACGCCGGGCGCCGACGTGCCGGGCTGCTGCAGCGTCTGCTGCAATTGGATCTGGAGGCGCGCCGTTTTGAGATCGCCAACCTGCCGGCGCCGGTGCGGGCGCAGCTGGTGGCCGGTAGCGCCCTGCGCCCCGACGCGGCCGCCTTGCTGCAGCACACCCGGGACTGCGCCGCAGATCTGGGCGCATTCGAGCTGGCCACGCCAGCGCGTCTGGCCACCTTGCAGACGCGTCTGCAGGTGCCTGACGACTATGTCACGGCTTACCGCGTGGCCGGGCTTTACCCGCTGACCCGCCTGGCGTTTGCACGCGGCATCCGGCACTTTGAAGCCGAGCGGCGCGCGGTCTTTGCGCGTGATGAGCTGCCCGCGCCCGGCATCACGCGCCTGCGCCTGTCGCCGCCAGCGGATCCGTCGGTGGCGCCCCTGAGCGCCCCGCAGCTGCGCGCGCTGCTGGCCCCTGCGCCGCTGGATCCCTGGCAGTTACCGGCACCGTCGCCGCAGGCGCAGGAACGCCTGCTGGCCCATTTCGCCCCCAGTTTTGACCTCGACATCGCGGGTGACGACGACCGCCCGGGCGCCCTGCTCTGGCGCCCCGGCGCAGCGCCAGACCAGCCCGAAACGCTGGCCGTGGACAGCCGCACCCCGGTGCTGTACCGGCACGCCGCCTACACACGCTACGGCGCCCATACGCTGCTGCAACTGGTCTACACGTTGTGGTTTGCGGCGCGCAGCGCCAGCGGCCACCCGGATCTGCTGGCAGGCCAGCTCGACGGCCTGGTGTTTCGCGTCACGCTGGCGCCCGATGGCACGCCGCTGGTGTACGACAGCATTCACCCCTGTGGCTGTTATCACCTGTTCTTTCCAACCCCGGCGGCACAGCCCCGGCCCGCGCCCGAGAGCGGCATTGAATGGGCTTTCAGTCCGCAAACGCTGCCCGCCATCGGCCTGCAGGATCGACTGGTGGTGCGCATTGCCGCCGGCAACCATTACATCAAGCGCATCAGCGTGGATCCGCAGCCCGGTGCAGCGTTTTATGCCTGGCGCGATGACAACAGCCTGCGCGCGCTGCCCACCAGCGCGGGAGCCTCGCGCAGCGTGTTCGGCCCGGACGGTTTTATCGAGGGTACCGATCGCGCCGAGGCCTGGCTGTTCTGGCCCATGGGCATACGCCGTGCCGGGGCGATGCGGCAATGGGGGCGGCACGCCACCGCCTTCGTCGGGCGCCGGCATTTCGATGATGCGGATTTGCTGCAGCAGCGCTTCATTTTTGATCCGGCGCATTTCGGCCCTTGAGGGGCCCGGGTTGGCAGGCGAAACCAGCCCCTCACTTGATGTTCATCAGCCACTGGATCATGTACTTGGCGACGAAGCCGACCATGCCAAAGCCCAGCCCCAGAAAAATGATGAAGGTGCCAAATTTGCCGGCTTTCGACTCCCAGGCCAGCTGGCCGATGATGAACAGCATGTAGAGCATGAAACCGCCCACGCCGAAAGTCATGCCAAAGGCGGTAATTTGTTCTTCTGAATAGCCAAACATAGCGGTGGAATTTCCGTTCAAACAGGCGCCCGGCAAGGGGCAACAACCTGTGGTGATGGTGGGGGGTGTCTGCGGGCTGCGAGTTTAAGGCTAACTCCATAATGGGGTTTTACCGCCGCAGGAGATTGCCGTGCCCCGTCCCATTCTTGATGAAGCCCACATTCACCCCGCCATCCGCGAGAAGGTGGCCCACCACGAGCAGGCCATCGTGCGCGAGGTGCAGGCGGCCATCGCGCAGCACGCCGTGGTGGTGGTCGGCATGGGCATGAACCCGTTTCCGAAAAAAGCGCGCCAGGCGCTGGACGCGGCGGGCGTGCCCTACCAGTACCTCGAATACGGCCATTACTTCAGCCAGTGGCGCCAGCGCAACGCTCTCAAACTGTGGACCGGCTGGCCGACCCTGCCGATCGTCTTTGTCAAAGGCGTGCTGGTGGGCGGCGCCAGTGACCTGATCAAGCTGATCGACAGCGGTGAACTGAAGCAACTGCTGTCGCTATCAAATCAATAGCTGCTCACGCATATTCCACGAGGGCTAGAGGCCTGAAACACCCGCAGCCTGGCGCCGCTGAGTGAGATACCCGGTTCAGGGCTTGGCCGGTGGCGCCGGGGCTTTGCCGTCCATGCCCATGCGGCCACCCATGTGGCGACCGGCCCCTTGGGGGTACATGGCGTGGGCGTCAAACACTTTTTGCTGCTCCGGCGTCAGCGTGGCGTAGAAGGCTTTGGTGGCATCGCCGCGTTTGTCCATGACGGCGTTCATGTCGTTCATGTGCTGGGCGCGCATGGCCTTCATTTTGTCGATGCGCTCGGGCGTGCTCAGCTTGGCCAGTTCGGCCTGATCGGCGTAGTGCTGCTTCATCATGTCCACGGGCGGTTTCATGGCGGCGGTGTAGCTGCTCCAGGCGCCTTCCTGGGCTGGGGTCAGTTTGAGCTGGGCCTTGAGGGCGGCGTGGCGCTTGTCCATGTGGGCCTGCATTTTGCTGCCATCCATGTTGCCCATGCGTTCATGTTTCATGCCGTCGTGCATGGCGCCGCCCATCATGCCGGGGCCCTCCCCCATGGCGGGTGCTTGGGCCAGAACAGAGAAACCGGCGCTGGCCAGCAGACCCGCCAGCAGCAGGGGTTTGAACACGGATTTCATCATGGCGTTTCCTTTAAGGTAGGTCTGATGCACCGGACTGGGCATCAGCTGGGCGTCCAGTTTGCCCCGCTTGTGTATCGGGGCCATGACGCGGCGCAAAGGGTTTGTAAAGTTTCATGAAAAAATGCACGCCCGTTTGATGGGATGATGGGCCCCGTCAAAAATTGAATCTATCGAAAAAAGGCAGCAAGTGTTCAAAAACGTCATCATGTATCGCATCGGGGCCGGCTGGTCCGCCACCGTGGCGCAAATCGAAGAAAGCCTGGACAGCGCCCGCTTTGTCGAATGTGGCGCCTCGCAGGAAAAATCCATCGGCTGGATCGAGCCGCGCGGCGAGGCCAACGGCCCGCTGGTGGAGTCGGTCAACGGCCAGCTGATCCTCAAACTGATGATCGAAACCCGCGCCCTGCCCGGTTCGGTCATCAGCAAAAAGGCCAAAGAGCGGGTGGCGCACATCGAAGCCACCACCGGGCGCAAACCCGGCAAAAAGGAAACGCGCGAGATCAAGGACGACATCAAGCTCGAATTGATGCCCATGGCCTTTTCCAAAGAATCCTCGGTCTGGGTCTGGATCGACCCCAGCGCTGACCTGCTGGTGATTGACGCCGGCAGCCAGGGCCGCGCCGACGAGGTGGTGACCATGCTGGTGAAGTGCCTGGCCGGGCTGGCCGTGGCGCTGATCGACACCAAGGTGTCGCCGACAGCGGCCATGTCCGAGTGGCTGATCACGCAGGAGCCGCCGTCGGGCTTCACGGTGGACCGCGAGTGCGAGCTCAAAGCCGCCGACGAATCGAAAGCCGTGGTGCGCTACACGCGCCACCCGCTCGACACCGACGAAGTGAAAGCCCATGTGGAAAGCGGCAAGCTGCCGACCAAGCTGGCGCTGACCTGGGACAGCCGCGTCTCCTTCATGCTGACCGAGGGCCTGCAGGTCAAAAAACTGGCGTTTCTGGACGTGGTGTTTGACGGCGCCTCCAGCGGCAAGGACGACGGTTTTGACGCCGACACCCTGATCGCCACCAGCGAACTGCGCAAACTGCTGCCCGACCTGCTGGACGCACTGGGCGGCGAGGCGCTCAAGGCTTAAGTGCCAAACAGGGTGCCAGCCCTCGTATTACCTGCGTGAGTAGCTATTATTTTCATAGCAACAACAAGGCGTATCGGAGGATTCAGGCAATCGACACCCCGATCAGCGCGCCGGTGGCATAGGTCACGCCCGCCGCCGCAGCGCCAATCCCGATCTGGCGCAGCGCGGAATACAGCGGCCCGCGCCCGCTGAACAGCGACGTGCCCAGGCCGATGACGCCGAGCGCCACGGCGCTCAGGCCGGTGCTCCAGGCCATGCCGGGCAGACCGCCGGTGAAGAAAAACGGCAGCACCGGAAAGAAGGCGCTGACCGCAAACAGCAGGAATGAAAACCCGGCGGCGCGCCAGGGGTTGCCGCCCAGCTCGGTCGGGTCGATGCCCAGCTCTTCGCGCGTCAGCGTTTCCAGCGCGGTTTTCGGGTCGCGCATCAGCTCACGCGCCACGCGCTGTGCGTCCTCGCGCGGCAGGCCCTTGGCCTGAAAGATCAGGGCCAGTTCCTTGCGCTCGGCCTCGGGGTTCTCCTGCAGCTCCTGCTGTTCCTGCGCGATCTGGGCGCGCGCAAATTCACGCGAGTTGGTGACCGACAGCCACTCCCCCAGCGCCATCGACACCGCCCCCGCCACCAGCCCCGCCAGCCCGGTGAGCAGGATGATTTGCGCCGCTGCGCCCGCCCCGGCCACGGCCATCACCAGGCACAGGTTGGACACCAGGCCATCGTTGGCGCCCAGCACCGCCGCGCGCAGTTCATTGCCGGAGCCCCGGCTGTGCCAGCGCTCGGCCCGGGCAATGTCGCCGCCCAGCATGCCTCTGGGCTGGCCCAGCACCGCGTCCAGCACGGCCGCATGCGAGCGCTCGTCGGCGGACAGGGCGCCAGCGTCTGGCTGACGGGCGTATTTGTCGCGGTCGGCCAACTCGGTCACGGACAGCGCGGGCAACACAAAGTGCGGGCCAAAATGCCGGGCCAGTCGCGCCAGCACGCGGGTGCGAAGGCTCGGCGTGAAACGCTTGGGGGCCACACCCGCCGCTTCGAGCTTGCTGCGCCACAGCGCCGCGTGCTCGGTTTCGGCCTGCGCCAGCTGCAGGAACAGGTCTTTGCGCACCGGATCCGTCTCGGCCTGCGCCAGCCCGGCGTACAGGGCGGCGCCATCGAGCTCGTCGCGCAGGTTGTGTTGGTAACGCTCGGTGTCCGTGTTCATGGGGGGTGAAGGCAAGAAGCGCCCTGGTTTCAGTCCACCGGGGGATGGACGCCCAAGGCCGATGATGCATGAAGCCGCGCCACTCCCATACTGCGCAAGCGCAAGAGGCCGGGAGGATAATGAACGAGCCCCTTTGTCACCATCGTCTGGAACTGATTTGACCCTGCCCACCACCTCCCCCGCCGCCCATTCGCCCGAGCTCGAATGGCAAGAAATCGTTCAGGCCACGCCCGAGATCTGCAAGGTGACGCTGGCCAGCACCGTTGCCCAACAGGGGTCTGCGCTGGCAGATCATTTCTACACCTACATGCTCGGCCACCCGCAGGCCAAGGTGTTTTTGAACCATGCGGTGGTGCATGAGCGCCTGCATGGTGGCATGGTGCGCTGGCTGGCTGAAATTTTTCACCACCCGATGCCGGACGCCACGGCCATCGTGGCACACCAGCGCCATGTGGGCGAGGTGCATGCGCGCATCCAGCTGCCGGTGTACCTGGTGGCACGCGGCGCGCGCTTGCTGAAAAAGAACCTGAAAGAGGCCTTGGCGCCGCAGTTTGACGACCCCCTGTTGCTGGCCCAGACCATTGCCTATGCGGCCCAGATCATGGATCTGGCGATTGAGCAGATGAGCGCCTCCTACGAGCGCAACAGCCAGCGTGGTGCGCGCAATGACGAGGCCTACCGGCTGTTTACCGTGGGTCAAAACATTGCGGTTGAGCGTGAACGCCAGCGCGTGGTGCTGCTGGAGTGGGCGCAGGAGGTTTTGTTTTCCCTGCACCGCAGCAGCAGCGGCGCGGTGATACTGCCCAGCCTGGGCGTGTCGGAGTTTGGCTTGTGGTTCAACCACAAAGCGGGCACCATGTTTGAGGGGGACAGTGAGCTGGAGCAGATCCAGATCATCATGGAGCGGATCGACACCAGCTTGCTGCCCTTGCTGCGCGCCCCGGCCCAGCAGCTGCGCCCGCAAGGCGAGTTGGTGCTGCAGTTGCAGCAGGAGATCGACGGCCTCAAATTCCTGCTGACCGCGCTGTTCGAGCGCCACCAGGAGGTTGAAAACGGCCGCGATTCGCTCACGCGCCTGCTGAACCGGCGCTTTCTGCCGGCGGTGATGAACCGTGAAATCCACATTGCCCAGTCGCATCACTCTGATTTTTCCCTGCTGCTGCTCGATCTGGATCACTTCAAGCGCGTCAACGACGAGTTTGGCCACGAAGGCGGCGACCTGGTGCTGCAACAGGCGGCCACCCTGCTGATGAGCTGCGTGCGCAATGGCGACTTTATCTTCCGCTACGGCGGCGAGGAGCTGCTGGTGATGCTGGTGGAAGTGTCGCAAGAGACCGCCTTGCGCATTGCGGAACTGATTCGCTACAAGTTTGAGACCACCGCGTTCCAGGTCGGCCAGGGCCGCTCGCTGCAAGTCACCGCCAGCATCGGCGTGGCGCTGTACGACGGCCACCCGGATCAGCAGTACCTGATCAAACAGGCTGACGAGGCCATGTACCAGGCCAAGCAGCAGGGTCGCAACCGCGTGGTGCTGGCCCAGCGCGGCTGACCTGTTCGGTCACTCCCGCCAAAACCCCGCGAGTCTGCGGGGTTTTTAACTGGCACCAACTAGACGACTGGTCTATTTGCAGCACAATCCAGCCATGCACCACGACACCCCCAGCGCCAAAGACCACCTGCTCGACTGCGGCGAACGCCTGATTGCGAACAAGGGCTTTGTCGGCGTCGGGCTGGCCGAGATTCTGGGCACGGCGGGCGTGCCCAAGGGCTCGTTCTACCATTACTTTGGCTCCAAAGAGCGTTTTGGTGAAGAGCTGCTGGTGCGCTACCTGGATCGCTATCTGGCGCAGCTCGATGCCCTGCTCGGCGCCGAAGGCAGCCCCGACAGCGCCCGCGCCCGCCTGATGCGCTACTGGTCGTACTGGAACCTGGCGCAGTGCAACAGCGCGCCCGAGGCGTGTGGCGAATCGGGCGGCGGCAGCAAGTGCCTGATCGTCAAACTCAGCGCCGAGGTGGCCGACATTTCCGAAGCCATGCGCCTGACCCTGCGCGATGGCACTGACCGCGTGCTGCAGCGCCTGGCACAGTGCCTGGAAGACGCCCGTGCCGATGGCTCGGTGCCCGCCTCTTTAGACGCTCCCGCCACCGCCCTGACCCTGTACGAACTGTGGCTCGGTGCCAGCCTGCTGGCCAAGTTGCGCCGCGACGGCAGCCCGTTCGAGCACGCCCTGCGCAGCACCGAGCTGCTGCTCGGCCCCACCCCCGTTTAAGCCGCCACCCAGCCCGGTTTATTGATTTGCCCATTCACTAGACGACCAGTCTATTAATAACTGCTTACCTTCTCACTCACCACCCCAGGACTGCCATGCAAAACTTTGACTTTCACAACCCCACCCACATTGCTTTCGGCCAGGGCCGCATTGCCGACCTCGCCAAACTGGTGCCCGCCAGTGCCAAGGTGCTGATTCTGGTCGGCGGCGCCAGTGCTGAAAAAACCGGCACGCTGGCCGAAGTGCGCCAGGCTTTGGGCGCGCGCCAGCACAGCACCTTCAGCGGCATTGAGCCCAACCCCAGCTTCGAGACCGCGATGCAGGCGGTGCAGCAAGTGCGCGCCGAAGGCTTTGACTTTTTGCTGGCGGTGGGCGGCGGCTCGGTGATTGATGCCGCCAAGTTCATCGCCGCCGCCGTGCGCTTTGAAGGCGACGCGTGGGACATCCTGCTCAAAGGCGGGCGCAACGTGACGCAGGCGCTGCCCTTTGGCACGGTGCTGACGCTGCCCGCCACCGGCTCCGAGATGAACAACGGCTCGGTCATCACCCGGCGCGAGATCGGTGCCAAGCTGCCGTTTCACAGCAAGCACCTGTTCCCGCTGTTCTCGGTGCTGGACCCGACCAAGACCTACACCCTGCCGCTGGCGCAGCTCTCCAACGGCGTGGTCGATGCCTTTGTCCACACCGTCGAGCAGTACCTGACCTACCCGGTCAACGCGCCGGTGCAAGACCGCTTTGCCGAAAGCCTGCTGCAAACCCTGATCGAGGTCGGCCCGCGCCTGCTGGCCGCACCCGAGCCCATTTATGACGACCGCGCGAACCTGATGTGGGCCGCCACCATGGCGCTCAACGGCCTGATTGGCGCCGGTGTGCCGCAAGACTGGGCCACCCACCTGATTGGCCACGAGCTCACTGCCCTGCACCACATTGACCACGCCCGCACGCTGGCCATCGTGCTGCCCGCGCTGCTCAACGAGTGCCGCGACGCCAAGCGCGCCAAGCTGCTGCAATACGGCGCGCGCGTCTGGGGCATCACCAGCGGCAGCGAAGACGAACGCATCAGCGCCGCGATTGACAAAACCCGCGACTTCTTCGAGCGCATGGGCATTGCCACCCGCCTGAGCGCCTACGGCCTGGGTGCCGACGCCATCGACGCGTTGGTGGCCCAGCTCGAAGCGCACGGCATGACCAAACTGGGCGAGCACGGCGACATCAGCCCCGCCGTCAGCCGCCGCATTCTCGAAGCCGCGCTCTAAACCGTCACCTGATTTGAAAGCCATCCCCATGACCCAGAACGCAAGCCTCAACCGCCAGTGGCAACTCGCTTCGCGCCCGGTCGGCGCGCCCACCCCGGCCAACTTTCAACTGGTCAGCAGCGCCGTGCCGGTGCCCGGTGCCGGGCAGGTGCTGCTGCGCACCCTGTTCCTGTCGCTCGACCCCTACATGCGCGGCCGCATGAGCGACGCC
>OFRD01000482.1_pt1 | contig 15342 bp, 15 predicted proteins | sample 1543041 | NCBI WGS metagenome assembly OFRD01 (sample SAMN07774234, study PRJEB24372) | wastewater metagenome | isolation source: Exp Tend CN 100WW | collected 2016-02
ACTGTTTTTATCAGCTACATGGCTCACTTCCGGTTCTTCGTGAAAAGCAATACCTACACCGTGACCACAAAATTCGTAAACTACGCTATAGCCCTTACTTACAGCATACCTATTTATTTCATAACCAATATTCCCAAAGCGATTGCCGGGGTAACATTCTTTAATTCCAATTTTAAGACATTCTTTGGTTACATCAATCAATTTTTGGGCTTCTTCGTTAATGGTTCCAACCGTATACATTCTGCAAGTGTCGCCGTAATATCCATTTAAAATTGTAGTTACATCTACGTTTACAATATCACCATCCTTTAAAATATAGGGTCCAGGAATGCCGTGACAAACCACATGGTTGACCGATGTGCAAATGACGTGTTGGAACGCTGGACGTCCGGGAGCTGCGCCATAACCTAAACACGCTGGAATGGCATCTTGAACATTGACAATATAGTCATGACAAATCGTATCAAGTTCTAAAGTGGTAACACCCGGAACAATATGCGGTTTGATCATATCCAAAACTTCAGCCGCCAGTCGTCCCGCCACACGCATTTTTTCAATTTCATCTGGGGTTTTAATAAGTCGACGTGGTGCTTGGTAAGTACTGTTCATGATCTCTAAAAACTTTTGGAAATTTATATGTGACTATGGTATAAATAGCCGCCCATTTTATCAAATGCTTTTTCGTGAATATATTTCACGGGCTTTGTTGGATGGGGCAACAAAATCCGCACATATATCGACACATTTCTCTGGGTGCCCTTTGGGGTGGAGAATGCGGATATATGGAGGCCTAACCCAAACTTTAAGGTATAAAGAAAATGGCAGATTACAACGTAAGCATGCGTGACCTTCTTCAAGCAGGCGCGCACTTTGGTCACCAAACTCGTTTCTGGAATCCAAAGATGCGTGAATACATCTTTGGTGCGCGTAACAAAATTCACATCATCAACCTTGAACACACTGTTCCTGCGTTAAATGATGCTTTGAACTTTGTTAACAATCTTGCTAGCAAAAAGAACAAAGTATTGTTCGTTGGTACTAAACGTGCTGCTTCTAACATCATCCGTGAACAAGCGCAACGCGCTGGTCAACCATATGTTGATCACCGTTGGTTAGGTGGTATGTTGACGAACTGGAAAACTCTTCGTCAATCGATCAACCGTTTGAAAGACCTTCAAACTCAATCTCAAGACGGTACTTTCCTTAAGCTTACTAAACGTGAAGCTTTAGAGCGTACTCGTGAGATGGAAAAACTTGAACGTGCTTTAGGCGGCGTTAAAAACATGGGTGGTTTACCTGACGCATTATTCGTAATTGACGTTGACCACGAATCAATCGCGATTAAAGAAGCTAAAAACCTTGGTATTCCTGTAATCGGTATCGTTGATACAAACTCTAACCCAGACAACGTAGACTACGTTATTCCGGGTAATGACGATGCAATCCGTGCGGTTACACTTTACGCTTCTGCTATGGCTGATGCGATTCTTGCTGGTAAAGAGTACGCTCAATCACAAGCAAACGCTCAAGCTAAAGTTGAAGAAGTTGCTAAAGAAGCTCCAGAGGCTTAATGCGTTTTGACGCAAGATTGTCATTTTTGCGACATGTAATGGTGGCAAATTAAGCGTCAAGAAAGCAGAACGGCCCAGAGAACACTTTGGGCCGTTTTTGTTGAACAGATTCATTTTTCTACCGTATTTAGGAGAACAACATGACTGCAGTTACAGCGAGCATGGTAAAAGAATTACGTGACCGTACTGGTCTTGCGATGATGGAATGCAAAAAAGCATTAACAGAATCTAATGGTGATGTTGAATTAGCGATTGATAACCTTCGTAAATCAGGTCAAGCAAAAGCAGCTAAAAAAGCTGGTAACATTGCTGCTGATGGCGCGATCACTATCGCTCAAGAAGGCAACAAAGCACTTCTTTTAGAAGTAAACTGTCAAACTGACTTCGTTGCTAAAGACGAAAACTTTGCTGGTTTCTCTGCTAAAGTTGCTGCTGCTGCACTTGCTGCAAACGAAACTGATGCTGCTAAAATTGCTGAATTAAAACTTGAAGATGGTACGACTGTAGAAGAAGCGCGTATTGCACTTGTTCAAAAAATCGGTGAAAACATCCAAGTTCGTCGTGCGAAAATTGTTGAAGGTGAAAACCTTGCAGTTTACAAACACGGTTTAAAAATTGGTGTAGTTGTATCTTACACTGGTGATGCTGCTACAGGTAAAGGTATTGCAATGCACGTTGCTGCATTCAATCCAGTTGCTGTAAATGCTGAAGGCGTATCTGCTGATCTTATCGCTAAAGAGAAAGAAATTGCTGAAGCGAAAGCAATTGAATCAGGTAAACCAGCAAACATCGTTGAAAAAATGGTGACTGGTTCAGTTGAAAAATACTTAAATGAAGTTGTTCTTGATCGTCAAATGTACGTTATTGACAACGACAAAAAAGTTGCTGATGTATTAAAAGCAACTGCTACAGTTGTAGCTCAATTCGTTCGCTTTGAAGTAGGTGAAGGTATTGAGAAAAAAGCAGAAATGAGCTTCGCTGAAGAAGTTGCTGCTGCTCAAGCTGCTGCTCAATAATTTTACTGTATAAGTAAAAGAATTGTGTGAAAAAGCCCCTTTAGGGGCTTTTTTTATGTGAGTATTTTAAAGTTTTCCAATCAGATATGGGAAAAGGTGATGGCTATAGCTACGTGCGCAATAGTAGCGGACTGGGTGGCTCGGATCGCTGTGTTCTGTTAAATAAGCAGCCAGTGCTTGTAGGGCTGAGCGATCTGGATTGCGGCTTAAAATTAGCTGAAATTTAACAGGTAAATCAATAAAAATGACATCAATACCATTTCTTAGAATGCAATTTAGAATATTATCGAGCAGAATATTTTCAGCTTCTACAAGGATAGAGTCATCTTCATTAACATCATCTTGTTCAAAGTTTTCTACTTCAAGGTCATTTACTTCAAGATCTTCTACTGCAAGATCATCTATTTCAAAATGATCCATTTCAAGGTTGCTAAGTTCGTCAAAATCCAATGCTGGTTCAAAGAAATCATAAACGTCATCAAGAACGCTATCGATAGGAATAGGGTTGTTTTCATTGGCTTTTAAAAAATGAAGTTTAAGATCTAAACTATTTGACCAGTCTTCATAATCACATTCTAAGAGGTATTCTCGGCTAATTGGGTATTCAGATAACCAATTTGTAATCCAAGTATCTATATCTTGAGAATGGTTGATCGGTGGGAAATCGGTAGGTTGGAGTTCAGGGAAAACGGCAATCAGATGATCACGAAACTGTTGGCAAGCTAACATGCAAGAATAAATCTAAAGAAATACAGCGGTAATATAAATCATTGTCTTGTGAAGAGGAAAATAAAATTGTGAATAAAAAATTATAAAATTTTGACGATTAGAGGGGGTAGCCATGGAAAGCTTAAGGGGTTCATCGTTCAAATCACAATCGACTTAAAACATTGAGTGATATTATTTTAAGTCAAAGCACAAAAGGAAGAAGCAATAGTAAAATAAATTTTTGGATGATTAGGGTCTGTTCAAATTTTAGTTCGTGGATTATGAGCGTTTGAAGAGGAAATGATTAAAGCGTAATTAAAAAATAGAGGATAGCAATTTTGTTCTATCCCTTTTTTTTGATCATGTTATGGTGAAGCGCGTTTATATTTTGACTTTATCAAATATGCAAGAGTGGGCAAATTATCTTCATTTACAAGAATTGGGTGGTTTGGAGTTGCTCAAGGCACGCTATCATCAAAAACAATTTTCTAAACATGTTCATGAAGGCTATTGTATTGGTGTGATTGAAGAGGGTGCCCAAAGTTTTTTCAGAACAGGGCAGCTACATACGGCTCCCAAAGGTGACATTATTTTGGTGAATGCAGATGAAATTCACACTGGCTCATCTGCTGTAGAGTCGGGATGGGGGTATCGTGCGATTTATCCGACTCCTGAAATGCTATTGGAGATAAGCCAAGATTTTTTTACCATTAAAAATAGTGTACCGTGGTTTACAAACGCAGTAATTCACGATGTCGGATTGGCGCAACAACTTAGCTTACTATTTGATTTATTAGAACAAAAAGAAAATACGCTGTTAAAAGAAAGTATGTATTTGTCTACTTTAGCGCGTTTAATTGGTAAATATGGTCGGGCAAAAGTTACGCCTTTAAACTTGCCTGAAGCATGTAAAAAAATTGAACTTGTAAAAGAGCTATTGGCAAGTTTTCCTGAGAGAAATTTTTCTTTAACGGAGTTGGCTCATTATGTGGGATTGAGTCCTTGGCACTTTCTCCGTGAATTTAAAAAGTGTACAGGATTGCCACCGCACAGTTGGTTGGTACAAATACGATTACATAAGGCACGGCAGCTATTAAAATATGGCCATTCTATTGCCATGACAGCACAAAATTGTGGTTTTTCTGATCAAAGTCATTTGACTCGACATTTTAAGAAAGCGATGGGAGTCACTCCATCACAATATATTATTCATCTGAAATGAAAGTTGCGCAATTTTGTTCAATTCATAGGACGATGATTCATTCATAGTGCGATTAATAGCAATATCGCTGAGCTTATGATGAATTTACCTATAAACGCCTTATCTAATTTAGAAAAGAAAACTCAAAAGAACGCGTTCAATAAACAGGCCTTTCTCAAAGGGGCTGTTGATATTTTACCGCTTTCTATTGCTGTCTTGCCGTGGGGGATTTTGGCGGGATCAATGGCTGTTAATGCTGGATTAAGCTTTGCCCAGTCTTTTGCGATGTCTGCAATTTTTTTTGCAGGCGCGGCTCAATTGGTTAGTCTGGGGTTGGTCATGTCTGGTGCATCACTATTTACTATAGTCATTACTGTACTTTTTTTAACAAGCCAGCATTTGATCTATGCATTGAATTTTCGTAAAGATATTCGTTGTTTACCTGTGTATAAAAGATTGATAGTTGGTTTTTTACTGACGGATGAATTATTTGCAATAGGAGTTACTCATCAGGCTCAGCGCAGTTTTGCTTATTTATTTGGTGCAGGGATTTGTTTCTATTTTGCTTGGTGTCTTTTTAGTTTATTGGGAATTTTTTTAGCCAATGCCATTCCAAACTTAGAGCGTTTACATTTAGATTTTTCTATTGTCGCCATATTTATATTAATTATTGTTCCAATGATTAAAAATTTAGTGACTTTGATGGGGGTGATAAGCACATTAATTGCGACCTTGATATTCAAATATTTTCAAATTGAAATGGGTATGATTCTTTCTGGTTTATTGGGGATGATCACAGCACTGCTTTTACAGAAATGGCAAGGTGCGAAAAAATGACTTGGGCATTGTTATTGACTTTAGCTGCGATTGTTTTTTTAAACCGTTATTTGTTCTTAGAGCCTCGAGTTTGCCTCAAATTGCCTCATTGGGTTGAAGAGATGCTGCAATATTCTGCTCCTTGTTTATTGACAGCAATTTGTGCCCCTATCATTTTTTATCAAGGGGAAGTTTTAAGATCAATTCCTTTAGATCCATATTTTATTGCAGCAGGCATATGTATTGTTTTGGCCTTACTATTTAAAAGGCTTCTTCCGAATTTGATTGTTAGTTTGCTGTGCTTTTATCTGCTTATTTTTATCTTTAGTTCTTAAGAAATAGATAAAATATGTCAGAAATATTGATCCCACGCTAAAATGCGCTAAAAAGCGAGTTTTTGGCGAGTTTTCCATTTAGGTATCAATTTACCTAGATAGGCGTCCATGCACCATACTGGGCCAATGAGGAGGAATTGGAGGTCTTTAAAGAATGAAGGCTTTTTGCCTTCGACTTTGTGACCATAAAATTGACCAATCCAAGCTAAAACAAAAATACCCAGATAAAACCCAACACCTACAGGTAATGTGTAAATCAACCATGCCATGACCACTAAAAGTGCAGCCATCGCTACAGCGAGAACCAAATCAAGTCGAGCATAAAAAACGAAGCTGAGCACGAGAAGCAAAGCGGTCAATAAGGTACTGAAATGAGCAAGTATACCGATAATGGCAAAAAGGATTGCAGGTACACAAGCCCAGTGAATTGCTTTATTGGTTTTATTTTGATGGCTTTCGCTATATTCATCAAACCATTGGTTCATTGTTTTCATTATCACTCCTGTGGGATGTTGATCCATGCGTTTATTTTTATATGCTTAAAATATAAACCAGAAGCAATTGTGGGTCAAAGTATCTAGCAGTCGGTTTGAGTCATTCAGTTTCATTCAGCTGAATGACCCATTAAAAGAACTCGCGCTAACATAATTTTATGGTGATGTTTTGAGTTCTATGGTTTTTAAGTTTTGGTTTTTATAAATCTGCTGACCTTCTTTGTAGGTGGCTAATATTTGGATATCTTTAATTTTGTTGCTAGGGACTGTAATGGGGTTGTCACTTAAAATGACAAAATCAGCCAGTTTTCCTTTGCTTAGAGTTCCTTTGTTATTTTCTTCAAAATATTGATAAGCAGCCCAGTCTGTGAGCGACTTTAATGCAATATAAGGGCTGACGCGTTGTTCAGCACCCAGTATTTTGCCACTGCGTGTGACGCGGTTTACAGTGGTATCCAGAGTCATCATGCTACGAGGTGGAATAACAGGGGCATCATGGTGCTCGGTAAATAAAATGCCTTTGCGTAAAGCTGAACCTGTTGGTGAAATACGATTTGCCCGTTCTACGCCCAGAGTTTCTTCCCTGTGCCAGTCACCCCAATAATAAGTATGCAATGAAAAGAAGGATGGAATGAGTTCGAGAGCTTTAGCTTTGTCTAACTGATCTTCACGCATCGTTTGTGCGTGGATAATGACATTGCGTCGGTCTAATTTTGGATAGTGTTTGGTTGCAGTATCAATATCATTTAAATATTGGTCAATTGCAGCATCACCATTGGCATGGGCCAGTATTTGCCATTTGTGTTCAAAGGCTAAATTAATGGCATCTTGTACTGTTTTGTTTTCAGGAAAGGCGGGGTAGCCTGCATAGGTTTTTGCTTTACCTTCTGGTGGAATTAAATACGGTTGAGTCAGCCAAGCTGTTTTGCCTTGAGGTGAGCCATCCAAACTCATTTTAACGCCACCTATGCGAAAATGATGATCATAGTTGCGACTCGTGCCATGCTTAAGCATGTATGCTTTTTCATTAATGATGTCGGGATAAGACACCAGATCAATTGGTAGTTTTCCTTGTTTGGCTAAATTTCGCCACAATTCACTTGTTCCAGCATCCGCACGACCTTCCTGAACGGTGGTGTAGCCATTTTGGATATAAGTTTGAATAGCCGTGAGCGCCATTTTCTGCATAATATCGGGTGGAACACTTTTAAAAGCCTGCATCATGGCACTAAAAACAACACTTTCTTCAAGTACACCATTTGGCTCCATGGAGTTGTTCATCCGACGAATCACGCCACCAGATGGATTGGGTGTTTTTGCATTGATGTTGAGTATTTCTAAAGCTTTATGATTTACCGATGCTAGATGTCCAGATTGATGAAGAATTAAGACTGGCTGATCTTTAGAGATCTGATCGAGTTCTGTTGCTGTTGGATGGCGTTTTTCTTTGAGTTGAGCATCATCATAACCGTTGCCCATAATCCAGCCTGATGTTGCCTGAATAAATTCGGGGTTTTTCTGCTGCCAGCTTTTCATGGCAGCAATTAGAGAATTAATATCTGTCACTGTTCCATCTGGAGGAGAATAAAGATTCGCAACCGTTTGTTGTAAGCCGACACTGTTGACATGGCTATGTGCATCAATGATACCGGGGATGACTGTACGTTGTTCTAAATTAAGCTGCTGTGCGCGCGGGGCAATTTTTTGCGCTTGTTCAAGTTTCCCACTAAATTCAATATGACCTGCTTGAATTAGTAATGCTTCGACATAGGTAGGTTGCATTCCCTCCATAGTCAAAATGGGGCCGCCATAAATTAATAGTGTATTTGAGGCTTTTGTTTGAAGTGAATCATGTTGTGATGTGGGTAAATTAGAACAGGCAACAAGTAAAGTGAAGGGTAGTGATGAAACGATGCATTTGGCTATCAAGTTCGATGTATAAGTTTTTTGGGTTTTTAGCATGATGTTCATCCTCAATGCTTATCATTCTTTATAATTTATATGCTGTATTTATTAAACACTAAGATGATGCTTAAAACAAAGTTTTTTAAGGTATTAAAAAAGCCACATTAAGTGGCTTTTTAAGTCAAACGTATTAGAAGTTTTGCATGTGTTTATGAACTTGGGCCATCTACACGTTCAATATTAACCTTGGCTGTACCAGCGTTGGTAATACCCAATTGTTTAGCAGCACCGTAAGACAAGTCTAGAACTCGGTTACCATGGAATGGACCACGATCATTTACTTTTACGACCACACTTTTACCATTGGTTTTATTCGTGACGCGAATATAACAGTTCAATGGCAAGCTACGGTGAGCGGCAGTTAATCCATTCATATCAAATGTTTCGCCACTTGCTGTTTTACGACCATGAAACTGGCGACCGTACCATGATGCTGCACCAGTCTGACTGAACTTACGAACAGTATTGGATGCAACAGTGTTTAACTTTTCAATCACTGAAGGCTCGTCTTCAGGGATTTCAATTTTTGCTGCAATCGTTTCACGACGGATTTTATCGCCAGAACGCTCAGTGATTGAAAGGCTATTTAAATTTGAAAAGTGAGAGTTAAACTTTTGAGCATCTTTATTTAAGACACGCGTGGCTAAGCGAGTGTTGTCATTATCCGTACTGAATGATGACTGAACCATTTCTGCTTGAGACTGACTCAGGGCAAAAGTGGTGGTTAAAGCTAAAATATACTTAAGCGAAGACTGCATTATTAAACTCCTAAAGACCATGTGCTTAACTTCATCTAAACGATTGAAATATCGGCAATCAAGTCTGTTAATTCTCTTTTGCAACTACATTTGACGAGATGGATAATATTCATGCTAGGCTAAAGCTGTCTACTCTTTAATTGAAATAATTACAAAAAGGGTGAAAATATATCAATTTTTGATTAAAAAATAATCAATATTGTAACATATTATTTAAAAAGTGTGTTTTGTGCACTATTTTGTAAAATAAAATCTTGACTTTTGTTGTTTGTGGTAAAAGCTAGTCTCAGCGACTAGCGATTTCAGTGCCTAATTGCCATACGGCAGTCGCATACATACGGCTCTTATTATAAGTCGTAATCACTTGGAAATTAGGGTAAGTAATATAGTAAATCGGTGCATAACTTTCTTGAAGTTGAATCACATTAACCAGATCTAAGTCATCTATTTTAACAATCGGATTAGTTGGCGTAATCCCTTGATTCTTTAAGGCTCCGTAGGGTGTTGGTTGTTCCAAATTTTTGGCAATAATAGAGTCAGGATTGTTTCCTGTGTAGCGAGCTGAGAAACCGATGGGTTGATTGCGCTGCCATCCGTGTTGAGCTAAATAGTTTGCAATTGAACCGATGGCATCGACCGCAGAATTTCGAAGATCAATATGTCCATTTCCATCGTAGTCCACACCAAGTTTTGGAATGTTACTTGGCATAAATTGAGGGTAGCCAATGGCACCTGCGTAAGAACCAACCACTGAATGCGTTGGAACGCCATCTTTATATGACCATGCAATGAGTGCGGCAAGTTCATCTTGGAAATATTGTGCGCGTCGTTCGTAACCAAACCCTAGGGTTGCTAATGCATCACGCGTGACGAAATTGCCTTTATTGGCACCAAAACCCGTTTCCACACCTAAAATGCCTAAGATCACCGATTGAGGGACACCAAACTGTTGTTCGGCACGGTTTAAGGTGTCGGCATATTGGTTTTTAAAACGCACGCCACGTTGAATGGTACTTTCAGCCATAAAATTGGTTTTATATTCGTACCACGGTTTACTTTCACCGGGGCGATTCATAATGTTAATAATATTCGGCAGATTTTTTGAACCATTCATGGCCCAATCGATTTGTTCTGCACTTAAACCATAGGTTTGCATGGTTTTCTGTTTAAAACTGCTATAGCCAGGATGGTTGTAAAAATCATTGGCTTGGCAGAAGCTGGTGATGGAAAGCGCACCAATAAGTAAAGGGAGACGTTTCATTTTGTTATAAAAGTGGATGTTTAACATATTGCTCAAAGTTCCAAAAAATATCATTTGTGTGTATGGATAGACATCACAACGCTAAAAGCAGCCATTAAAGTAATCATTGCAGTACCGCTATAACTTAAAAAAGAAGTGCTGTAATAGCTAAGATAACACTGACCATGCCAGCGTTAACAAATACATATACAAAAAACGACAAACCTAGACCGCCCACCAGTAAGTGACCAGACTGATAAAAACAATTCAGTCTAATTGGCATCGTTTTAAGAATAATGACGAAACATAAAATAATCAGGATCAATACAATGTAAAGGTTGTCATTTAGAGGGCAATCTTGCTGTGCTTGCAGCATTGCGTGGAGTTTGACTAAGAAATCTAGAGTGCAGGTTGGTTGACATGACTTTTTGGGGTGGATAAATGCAAAGGCGATGCTAACATAAACTTGAATTTAGACAATATATATCAATATTTTGCAATAAAAAAACCTAGCAAAAGCTAGGTTTTTGAGCATTTTAAAAAGGCTTAAACATGAAATAAAGTATCATGATATTCAGCAAGTGCCATTAGCTCATCTTTATTGAGATTGGGGATGATTTTATCCGCAGCAATATGCACCGCTTTAATCACAGCAGCAGAACCGAAATCAGCAGCTTTACGTTTGATCATGCCTAGATCTAGCGTCTTATTAAAGTCATTCATAAAATGATGGACTGTGGCTTCTGCAAATTGTTTATAAAGTTCAGCTAACGCTGCTTTATTGACATCATTGCCCGCTTTAATTTCAGCATAACTATTTTTGAGATTTGTCACCAAAGTTGCATCTAGAAGTTCACCAACGCGGAAGTTGCCTTCTGCATCTTTAAATAAACTTTTTTCAGAAAACTCAATGGATTGCTTAACAACGTCATTTGAGGATTTACCCATGAGCTGTTTTAATAAAACAGCAACAGTCGATTTGATATAACCCGCAAGTTTCTCTGCTGTATCGCGTTTATCGCTGGGTGGAAAACGACGGACAAGTTCAGTCAAAAGCCCATCAATGATTTCATCATTAATCAGTAGTGCTGTTTTGTCACGTAAAGGGTAAAGCGGCTCGCTCGAATTTTTCTTTTCCTGACCTGTTTGAATGCTTGTTAATAATTCTGCAGAAGGAATAAAACCAAAAAATGGCATGTCAAAAAACCTCAATATTTTTCATTTTATTGTCGCGCCAAACGAATGGGGCGAGGCATCCATGTGAGATCCGATACACGACAAGGATTAATGTCTAATCCACCCCGACGCGTATAGGTTGCATAAACCATCAGTTTTTCTGGTGCAAAATTTTGCCAGATGTCGGCAAACATTTGTTCCACACATTGTTCATGGAAACCATTATGCTGACGGTAAGAAATAATATAAGCTAAAATACTGCGATAACAAGGTTTTTTACCCTGATAGCGAATAAAAACTGTGCCCCAATCAGGTTGTCCTGTGACTGGACAATTACTGCGTAGTAAATGTGAATACAGTTGAATATCGACAGTTCCAGTATTTTCTGTGTCTAACTTTAATAAAGTTGCATCTGGATGCGTTTCTAAGCGCTCAGGGCTGAAGTCATCAACACAAATGCCCTCAGGTTTAGAAATATCTAAATCGTCGGCTTGGAATAGGCTGAGGGTGACAGGTGCACCTGCGGCTGCGGATAAATCCTTTTCTACAGTAGCAATAAAAGCTTCTTTTGATTCGAATGAAGTGAAGTTCATGCTATTAAAGTAGAGCTTTAAAGATTTTGATTCGATTAAATTCGGTGATGATGCGGGTAGAGCAATACGACCAATCGCAACTTGTGGAATGCCTACTGCATTTAACCAAGATATTTCAAAAACATGCCACCAATCCTGACCTTGTTGAATGCCTTCAACATGAGCATAGTGTTCACGCGCTGGTGCACGTGCAATAGGAAACAGAATATCGGGTTGATATTCTGTTGGATAGTTGGTGTCTTTACCTAATAAAGAGAGTTCTACAGTCATTATTCACGCATTCCTGAACCACGAGAAAGTAAATAGTAAGCTATGCCGTAAAGCGCAACGCAGCATAAGGTAATGATGCTTAATGAAACGGAAACATTGACATCACTATGACCTAAAATGCCGAAACGGAAGGCATTGACCATATATACGATCGGGTTAATTAAAGAGAGATTTTGCCAAAAAGGGCTTAAAGCACTAATCGCATAGAATACCCCACCTAAATACGTCAGTGGTGTAAGTACAAATGTTGGAATAATTGAAATATCATCAAAAGATTTGGCATACACTGCATTAATCAGCCCCCCAAGCGAAAACAGGAGAGATGTAATTAATACTGTATATATAGTCACAAACCAGTTCGTGATATATAAGTCAGTAAAGAACATGCTCATGCTGGTGACAATAATGCCGACCAAAACACCACGGCACACGCCACCAATCACATAGCCCCAAAGAATCATATGTAAAGGCACTGGACTCATAATCAATTCTTCAATGCTTTTTTGAAATTTAGCACTAAAGAAACTCGAAGATACATTGGCATAACTATTGGTAATGACCGCCATCATGATTAAGCCTGGCACAATAAATTGCATGTAGCTGAAGCCGCCCATTTGACCAATACGAGAGCCGACCAAATTTCCAAAAATCACGAAATATAAACTCATGGTGATGGCAGGGGGCAATAATGTTTGTGGCCAAATGCGCATAAAGCGACGTACTTCTTTATGCACAAGCGTATAGAGTGCAACGCATAATTGATTAAAGTTCATTGCGCAGCCCCTTCAAGATTTTTTTCCACCATTTTCACAAACAGTTCTTCTAGGCGATTTGATTTATTACGCATACTCGCCACTTGAATGCCTTGTGCTTGTAAAAGTTGAAACAGTTCATTTAGGGTGTGGGCTTTGTCCATCGTCACTTCTAAGGTAACGGGATCGATTAAATTGAAACGTACACCAATAATGTCGATATGAATAGGCTGAATCGGTTCGACCAAATCGAAAATAAAGGATTCTTCACTAAGCTGATTTAAGAAAGACTTCATGGTGGTATCTTCTTTAATCACACCGCGGTCAATAATGGCGATGCGGCGACAGAGCATTTCAGCTTCTTCTAAATAATGGGTTGTGAGGATAATAGAAGTGCCTTGTTCATTCATTTCAGTGAGGAAATCCCACATTGAACGACGCAATTCAATATCTACACCCGCAGTCGGTTCATCTAAAATGAGCAGTTTCGGCTGATGCATCATGGCGCGAGCAATCATTAAACGGCGTTTCATACCACCAGATAGCATACGAGCTTGAACCGCGCGTTTGTCCCAAAGCCCCAATTTTTCTAAATATTGTTCAGCACGTTGTTCTGCAATTTTTTTGGGAATACCGTAATAACCCGCTTGAGTAACTAGAATATCAAATGTTTTTTCAAATTGCCCAAAGTTAAATTCTTGCGGCACAACACCTAAGCATTGTTTTGCTTCTGAAGGGTGAGTGTCTAGATTGTGCCCAAAAATTTCAACAGTACCAGATGTTTTTTTTGTGAGTGAACTAATGATGCTGATGGTGGTTGATTTACCTGCGCCATTGGGTCCAAGGAGGGCATAAAACTCACCTTCAGGCACGCTTAAGTTAATCCCTTTTAGCGCTTGAAAACCATTTCGATAAGTTTTAGATACGTCTCTCAAGGTCAATGCATCAGTCATGAAATTCTCACATGGTGAATAGTATGAGTATTGTGAGTGATCTTGGGTAATAAACCAAGTCAATAAGGCGGAATTCTGTGTTGCAATTATGGAACATTGTTTAAAGTATGAGCACAAAAAATGATGACTTATAGATAGTTGCTTTACCTTACGGTTTTTTTTGTTATGATGTGCGCATTCCGAAAGAAGCGCTCATAGCTCAACTGGATAGAGTACAGGTCTCCGAAGCCTGTGGCGTGGGTTCGAGTCCCGCTGAGCGCACCAAATCAATAGCAGAACATACAAAAATACAGTTTGAAAGCCTTTAAATACAAGGCTTTGCAATAAAACATAGCAAAACATAACAAAATAAATAAGGATATAGTTGCAAGTTATAAGGATATATATGAGGATATATTCGATTCTATCGACTTTTGTATCCTTATTCCGACTATGGCTAAGCACATAACACCTCTATCAGATTCAAAATGCACAAGCTCCAAGCCACAAGATAAAGATTATTCTTTATACGATGGACAGGGCTTAATTCTGTTTGTACGAAAAAGTGGCACTAAGGTATGGCGATATAAATATAAAAAAGCCAATGGCAAAGATGGGTTGATGACTTTGGGTAATTTCCCCGCATTAAGCCTAAAGTCAGCAAGAGATAAACGCCGTGAATATGAAAAACTACTGGCACAAGGTACAGACCCCATCGAATATGAAGAAATCCAAAAGTATAAAAAGGACAATTCATTTAGTTTTGAAGCCATAGCCCGCGACTGGCATAAGGAATACAGCAATACAGGCAGATGGATACCTGATACCGCAAGCAAAGCATTAAGAAATTTAGAGGACTATGTATTCCCCTTGATCGGGGACAAGTCTATTGATGAAGTGAAGCCTAAAGATTTAGTTATGGTTTTGCGCTCAATTGAGGAAAAAGGATTTACAGAGGTACTCAAGAAAACAAGACAGAGATTTAGTGCCATTTTTGCTTATGCAATCTCAAGAGGTTTATTAGAAGAAAATCCATCTTATTTCTTAAAGGACGTATTTGTTAAGACCAATAAGGCAAAACACTATCCGCAATTACCACTTGAGCGATTGCCTGAACTACTACAGAGATTAAACAATGATACTGGCTATCCATTAACAAGGTTATGCACGGCGTTTACCTTACATACCTTTGCGCGTTCCAGTGAGGTACGTTTTGCTCGTTGGACTGAGTTTGACCTTAAAAAGGGGATATGGGCTATACCACCAGAGCGGGAATTAATAGAGGGGCAGAAGTTTTCTAATCGTGGTGCAAAGATGAAAACTGAACATTTGATACCTTTATCACCTCAAGTCATTTCTATTCTTAACGAGATTCATATCTACAGTCACATGACTAAAAATGTCTTTCCTAAGAATGGCGACCCTCAAGGCTTTATCAGTGAAACAACAATCAATAATACCTTGCGCCGTTTAGGGTATGACACGGATAGCGAGATATGTGGGCATGGCTTTAGG
>OFRD01000483.1_pt1 | contig 15326 bp, 16 predicted proteins | sample 1543041 | NCBI WGS metagenome assembly OFRD01 (sample SAMN07774234, study PRJEB24372) | wastewater metagenome | isolation source: Exp Tend CN 100WW | collected 2016-02
TTTCCGTACAACATCAGCATAAAAATTTAAACAATTTTGACTGGATGGTCACCGTTACCGATATACATGAGCATTATTTAAAACAGCTTCAACTGACTCAACAAATCACCGCACAGAACCAAATGTTAGATGCAAGTCTAGATGGCATTAACATGTTAACTGCGGATGGTCTGGTCAGTTATATGAATCGCTCAGCTTGTCTTGCACTCAATATATCCGTCAATGAAAAAAAATGGGGCATGCCTTGGTTAAACTTATTGCCTGAATCTATGCAAAATTCAGGACAACATGCGTTACATCATGCCCAAAAAGGAGAACATGCACATTTTGATGGCGTAAAGGTGATTTCAGGTCAACCAGCGCAGTATTGGGATCATACCTTAACCCCGATACTGGATAAAAATGGCCTAACCCAAAGCATCCTCTGTGTTTCTCGTGATATTAGCCCACAAAAAATTGCTGAAAAGAAACTCAAACAAGTCATCGAATTAGATGAATTAACAGGTTTATATAACCGTCGGGCATTTAATAAAATTTTTAAAAAGACCATTCAAAATGCACGTCAACAGCAACAATCGGTTGGCTTTCTACTAATTGATTTAGATTATTTCAAACATATCAACGACACTCTCGGTCATATTGCTGGCGATTATTTACTGCAAATTTTAGGTCAACGTTTAAGTGGTTGTTTTAAAAGTGGCGTCGTGGTTGCTCGATTAGGCGGTGATGAATTCGCGATTATTGTGCCCAACCTAAGCGATGAATCTGAATTACTACAGATTGCCAAAACAGCTCGATTACAACTCGATATCCCGATTTGTTATGCGGGACAATATATCAACGGTGGCATGAGTACTGGCTGTGCCATTTATCCTCGCGATGCGCAAAATAGCTCAACGTTACTGCAATGCGCAGATGTCGCCTTGAATGATCTTAAAATCAGTGGCCGTGGTGGCATTCGTATGTTTAAAAGTACCATGTTTAAAGCCATCGAGGTCGCCACAAAACAATTGGCCCTTGCTCGAGCCATCATTCAAAATGATAAAATTGTTCCGTTCTATCAGCCTAAAGTACGTCTGGCTGATGCGAAAGTGATTGGCTTTGAGGCTTTGCTGCGATGGTACGATAAAGAAGGTTGCATACAACTGCCCTCGCATATTTTTTCATCTTTTCAAGATTATGAACTGGCGACGCGCATCAGCGAAATTATGCAATTAAAAGTCTTTCAAGATATGACGCAGTGGCTAGACTCAGGCATGCAGCTTTTACCCATTTCAATTAATGCTGCACCGGTTGAATTCTTAAGAGATAATTATGCAGAAACGTTATTAAATCGACTGGCGCAGTTTAATATTCCATATGAAATGGTGGAAATCGAAATTACTGAGCAAAGTCTTTCAGAACGCGGCTCAGACTATGTCATTCGTGCCCTTAAATTATTAAAAAAAGCGGGAATTCACATTTCATTAGATGATTTTGGTACAGGACATTCATCCTTAACCCGCTTAAGAAATTATCCTGTAGATTGTCTTAAAATCGATCGTAACTTTATCGAAAATATGCATGATGATCCTTCCGCAATGGCAATTGTCAAAGCCATTAGCCAAATAGGCGCCAGTATTTCGTTAAATATATTGGTTGAAGGCATTGAACATCTAGAACAATTAGATGCACTTAAAGCATGTGACTGTCATATTGGACAAGGTTTTTATTTTCATCGTCCGATGGCATTTGATCATATCACAGCATTATTACAGCCTGTGGATGCGCCTGATTCGGGATCTTAAATCGCTACTCACCGCTGCGCCATTCTATAAAACAGTAAATGTCTGAGCACATTGTTTTATTGCAAAACTTTATTCGATTCAGATCATATGACCAGTAAACTTGGGGGCTACCATGTATTTAATCAGTGCTTGTCTTGCAGGTGAAGCGGTACGTTATGATGGAAAATCATATTTGCATGATCAAATTCAACACCTCATTGAACTAAAACAAGTCATCACGGCTTGTCCTGAAGTTTTAGCAGGACTCTCCATTCCACGTAAACCCGCAGAAATTTGGGGGGGTACTGGAGAAGATGTGTTAACAGGTCGTGCGCAAGTCATCGATCTAGATGGTGTTGATGTCACGCACGCTTTTATTGAAGGGGCGTATCAAACCTTAGCTTCGGCTCAGCAGCATCATGTATCCACTGTGGTGCTAAAAGAAAATAGCCCTTCCTGTGGAAGTAACTTTATTTATGATGGTACTTTTTCCAATCAAAAAGTCAGTGCGATGGGCGTAACAACTGCACTATTGAGACAACATGGTTTTAACGTGATCTCAGAAACGGCTTTTTTTGAATTATTCCATCCATCCACTTAACGTACCCAACGCACGATATAATCTTCAATCTCATCTTCATTGACTTCAACTTCAGAAATACAACGACCTGCTGCCGATTTTCTGGCTTGGATCACACTGCTGCGTGTGCCGGTATTTAAATAATGCCAAGAGGGTAATTTTTTCTGTTCTTTTAAACGACGATAAGCACAACTTGCTGGCAGCCAATGAATGGTCGCTAATTTCTCTGGGGTTAATTGAATACAATCAGGGACAAAATCAAGGCGCTGCGCATAATTACTGCACTGTGCCGTTTTGCAATCTAAAAGTTTACAGGACACTTTGGTATAGGCTACTTCTTGAAGTTCTTCATCTTCCAATTTGATTAAACAACATAAACCACAGCCATCACATAATGCCTCCCATTCAGCATGATTCAGTTCAGCTAAAGGATATTTTTTCCAGAATTGCGGACGTAATTGCTCGATCATAAAAGTGAAAAAATAAAGAATATTGCTTATTATAACGTGTTCAAGTTCACGATGTGAGGAATGTTATTTTTACTTTTAATCATATACTTACTATTTAATTGAACACTTTATAAACAGAAGCATAACAATCTTCGAAATTTCTAAGCCCTATACTGAATCTACTTTGAAAATAACAACGCATGGAGAAAGCTTATGTTTCGTTGGGCAATTATTTTTGCAGTGATTGCACTGATCGCCAGTTTACTCGGCTTCGGTGGTGTCGCAGGCTTATCAAAGGACTTTGCGATTATTTTACTGGTGATCGCGGTGATTTTAGCGATTATCGGTTTCCTATCTCGAGGCAAAGTATAACGATCCCCTACATGTAAATAGAAACTGAGGACGTAAACATCGTTAAAAGAGTCTATTTGAGGCTCTTTTTTCATCTGTAAATTTCATTAATACCATTTTATAAAAAACTTGAAGTTAATTGATGAAACATACGTTTTCTGTCCATTAACTTCAAATCAAGATTCATTTTTCTAAGCTAAAGGCTATATTTTTAACGATCGCCTAGTGTTTTAAATGGCGTGGTCTAAAACCTGTTGCAATTAAACCAATACTATAAGCCAATACACCCACCACACACAGCCCGATCACTTCAAAGATACGAATCCATTGTGATAGCTCGCCATTATACCAAGTCAGGGCATACCAAAGCACCGCAATCATGCTGATATTGGCAATAGCAAACTGAAGAAACAGTTTTTTCCAGTGTGCGCCGAAACGGAAGATATCCCGTTTATGCAGATAGAAATACAACATCCCTGCATTGACCAAGGCAGAGCCTGAAGATGCCAATGCCAATGCCATGTGCTCTGCTTGCCAATCAATTAACTTAAAGAAACCAATAAAAATGACGTTTAAAATTGCATTCGCTGCCACAGCCATTAAGCCCACACGGACAGGGGTTTTGGTGTCTTGTTGTGCATAAAAACCAGGTGCAAAGACTTTAATCAACATAAAGGAAATGACCCCAGCACTCATACATTGCAATGCCAGTGCCGTCATTTGTGTATCTTCTAGGGTGAACTGACCGCGTTGGAACAATGCTTGAATAATCGGGGTCGATAGCATAAATAAAGCAATACTGGCAGGAATACCCACCAACATCACGACTTTTGCAGCCCAATCAATCATGCCACGGAACTTGACCTGATCTTGCTCGGCATGACGTGCCGACAGAGACGGTAAAATCACCGTACCAATGGCAACGCCAATTAAGCCTAAAGGCAGTTCAGTCATACGTTCCGCACTGTATAACCATGAGACTGAACCATCTTGCATAAATGATGCCCAGATGGTGTTCAACAGCAAATTAATTTGCGTCACTGACACACCAAATAATGCAGGAAGCATCAGTTTCATGATGCGATCGACACCTTCGTGTTTAAAATCGACTTTAGGTGGAATCAGCAGTTTTTTATGCCATAACTCAGGGATTTGAATCGCTAGTTGCAGCACACCTGCAACCACGACCGCCCACCCCAAGGCCATAATCGGTTCAGCCATATACGGCGTTAACCACCATGCAGCTGCAATCATGGTGATATTTAATAAAACTGGTGCAAACGCAGGGGTCGAAAATGAACCGTAACTATTGAGAATACTACTGGCAAAAGCAGTCAATGACATAAACAGTAAATAGGGAATAGTCAGGCGGAACATGTCCGTGGCTAAAGCAAATTTTTCAGGGTCATCATGAAAACCCGGTGCATAGATATACAAGATTGCAGGTGCAGCAATCATCGCAATAAACGTCAAAGCCGTCATGAAGGTTGCTAAGCAACCAAACACTCGACTAATCAAAATTTGCACTTCGGCATGGGTTTTGGTACTTTTATATTCGGTTAAAATCGGAATAAAAGCTTGTGAAAATGCCCCTTCGGCAAAGAGCCGCCGAAAGAAATTCGGAATACGAAACGCCACCACAAAGGTATCGAAATCTTTACCTGCACCAAATACATTTAGCAAAACGATATCTCGGACTAAACCCAAGACCCGAGACAACATCGTCATTGCACTAACAATAAAGGTCGATCGCCAAAGCGCCATCGTTTCCACCTAGTACTAAAATAAGTCGCTATTGTAAAGAAACTCCAGAGGAATTTCGTTGTTAAATCATAAACTCGAGTTGTTATTGATCTGCTTTCGCTTGTTGTATTAACGCTCTGGTTTTTGCCCAATCAAAAAATGGCCCTGGATCAGTTTTACGTCCCGGTGCAATGTCTGAATGCCCTGCCAAATGCTGTAATATTTTAGGATATGCTGCCTGCAATACGCGAATCACTTCCGCTAAAACCGTGTACTGAATATCTTCAAAAGGCCTGTCATCACTACCTTCAAGTTCAATGCCTATCGAATAATCATTACATTCTTTTTTCGCTAAATAGGTGGAACGCCCCGCATGCCAAGCACGGTCATTAAAATTGACGAATTGTAGAACCTCACCCGTTCGCAAAATTAACAGGTGAGTGGAAACCTGCATTCCTTCAATGGTTTGAAAATAAGGATGCACAGACCAATCGAGCTGATTTTGAAAAAATTGTTCAATATAGCCCCCACCAAACTGCGAGGGTGGCAAACTAATATTATGCACCACAAGCAATTGAATTTCGGTCTGTTCAGGACGTTGATTATAATTCGGGGATGCGATTTGCCTTGCACCGATTAACTGACCATCGATGACCTGAAAAGACGCTGCCTGTTGCATATTCCTATCCTGAGTCTTATTGGTTTAAGCCGCTGATTTTAGCGCAATCCTTAAACTTTAAGCTTAAAATCTGAAATTACAAAGATAAAATCCATTGAAAAAACATTTCTTTTAAATGAACAATGCTAATATAACGCGCAATTTTCATGGGTTAAAAAAGATACGGAAATACTTATGAGCATCTCTCAATCGTTGCTTGAACAATCGATTCAAATCAATATTCAACAGGCATTACAAGAAGATATTGGCGAAGGTGATCTCACCGCTTTATTAACTCCTGAAGATGAGCAAGCCACAGCGACCATTATTAGCCGTGAAGAGATGGTTCTTGCAGGGCAACCTTGGGTCAATGCGTTAATTCAAGCCTACGATGCCAATGTACAAGTAACATGGCTGAAAAATGATGGCGACCATGTTCAAGCCAATGAAGCTTTTTTAAAATTGGCTGGTTCAGCACGTAGCTTACTGACCGTTGAGCGTCCTGCGCTAAACTTTGTGCAAACCCTATCCGCGGTTGCGACGAAAACCGCTGAATATGTCAAACACCTCGATGGTTTAAACACTAAATTATTAGATACTCGAAAAACCCTGCCAGGCTTACGTATTGCACAGAAATATGCTGTGGCAATGGGCGGTGGACAAAACCATCGTTTAGGTTTATTTGATGCATTTTTAATTAAAGAAAATCATATTATGGCGGCAGGTGGTATTGCCCAAGCCATTGCCAAAGCGCGTCAGATTGCCCCAGGTAAACCCGTTGAAGTGGAAGTGGAAACGTGGGATGAACTGAACCAAGCTTTAGAAGCGCATGCCGATATCGTGATGCTGGATAATTTTAGCCAGCAACAAATGATTGATGCGGTTCAACATGTGGCTGGTCGTTGTAAATTAGAAGCGTCAGGCAACATTACCATTGAAAATTTGCGTGAAGTGGCAACCACTGGCGTGGATTATATTTCGATGGGTGTTTTAACCAAAGATGTAACAGCGGTCGATTTATCCATGCGTTTTAATGCTTAAGTTTGCTCAGTCTTATTTTTTACTTTAGAGGCTAATTCTGCTTTAGCGGCTAAATCTTGAATTTCAGTCGATGTTTGCTGCCAAGCCGATTGCTGGGTCTTTTGTGCGGATGCTCTTGGATCACTGGTCATCAATGCCAGCGTTACCATAGAAATAACGATGATCAAGATATTCAACATCTTAAGACTCCTTAAAGTGAAAAGCTGAGTCTAAACAGCAAATATGAACGTCATATTAAGCAAATGTTTAAAAGGGTGCAGCGATTGCACCCTTTTTGTATCTGACTGTTTTTATTTTCAATTGTTTAAAGAAAGCACAGAACAAACAAAACCCCATCCAGAATTCTGTGATGGGGTTTTGTTCTTTGTCTAAAATACAGCTAAACGTGCATTTTTGAAATTAACAACTTACCAGCCTAAAGCTTCTTGTTGTTTTTTAATTAATTCTTGAATGCCTTTTTCAGCCAACTCAAGCATTTCATTGCACTGCGCACGAGTAAACGGTTTTTCTTCGGCAGTGCCTTGAAATTCAATAAACTCACCCGCTTGGGTCATCACCACGTTTAAGTCGGTTTGACAACTTGAGTCTTCTTCATAGCAAAGATCCAATAATGCTTGGTCTTTGTACATGCCCACAGAAATGGCAGCAACCAAGCCTTTTAAAGGATCTTGTTTAATTTTTTTCTTTTCAAGTAGAACATTCATAGCATCAATTAAAGCCACTGCTGCACCAGTAATTGCAGCGGTACGTGTACCGCCATCGGCTTGAATCACATCACAGTCGATGGTAATGGTATTTTCACCCAGTTTTTTCAAATCGACCATAGCGCGTAAGCTACGACCAATTAAACGCTGGATTTCTTGCGTACGACCACTTTGTTTACCACGTGCCGCTTCACGGTCGCTACGAGTATGGGTCGAACGTGGCAACATACCGTATTCTGCTGTCACCCAACCCTGTCCCTTACCTTTAAGGAAACGTGGCACTGAATTATCAATACTGGCCGTACAAAGAACTTTAGTATGACCAAATTCAATCAATACTGAACCTTCCGCATAACGCGTATAGTTACGGGTAATTTTTACATCACGTAATTGATCTAATGTACGTTGGTCGATACGCATAATGGGTCCTTATTGGGGCTAAAATTCATTGCGGCTTAGTATAACAGAAGCAGATCAGATGATTTTGCTACAACTTGATGGTTTTTGCATATCGTCCTCTAAGCAACACCATAAAGATTGAATCCACAAAAAGGGAATAAGCAGACCTTGTGCTGAGGAACAAAGAGGCTCCTTCAGCACAATACAGCGGTTGAATCACATTGCGCGATCAAAATTAGACTTCTTTCATAAGTCCTTTTTTATCAATACAAGTCTTCATCAAGCCAAAATTAAAAACAAATTTTAGGAAATATTGGATTCATGAGTGTGGCATGAATGCCACACATTTCCCATCACGACAAGGATGTCGTGTATGGGAAACAAAGGTTTTTTGTCTACTTTTGACCTTTCAAAAGTAGAGATAATGCCTACGCAAAAGCATAAAAATTGAAGCACTCAAATGAGGCCATGCTGATTTTAAAGAAGCGAATTTTGAACATTTTTTGATTTATGCAAGTTATCTTATGCCTATACCAAAACTCTGACCGCCAGACCACATTTAGACAGTCACTCAGCATCGACGCCATTCAATCAGGCAAACAGCCCTTTCACCTTTTGCATAGACTGGGTAATGCTAGACGACCAGTGATTCGGCAATGAAGCTTTGGCTAAACGTACCCAGACACTGCCAAACTGTTTTATAAAACTGGCTTCGTTATAATGAATGCCATATTCTGCACATAAGGCACGGATTTTAGGTGCCGCTTCTGCATAACGATTGGCGGGCATATCTGGAAATAAATGGTGTTCAATTTGATGACTTAAATTGCCACTTAAAATATGTAACCATTCGGTTCCCGTAAAATTACTTGAGCCACGAATTTGGCGTAAATACCACTCCGCACGGGTCTCATTTTCAGTATTGTCTGCTTCAAAGGTTTCTGCATCTTCAGTGAAATGACCATTAAAAATCACCGCTGATGACCATAAGCTACGAATGACATTGGCGACAGCATTACCCGCAAACACAGGAATGGCATTGGGTCCTGCAATCAACGGGAAAAATACATAATCTTTGGTGACCTGACGTACTGCTTTCTTACGGAATTTCGCTGAATCTTTCCAGACTTCTTTCCATGTTTTGGTTTTATAAGCCACGACATCTTCGATATGCAAATTTTGCAAGCCGACATACCATTCAAAAAACACCATCAATTGAATGGCTAAAGGAATATTGAATAAAAAGCGCGGTTCCCATTTTTGCGACTCGCTGACACGCAACAAGCCATAGCCAACATCATGGTCTTTGCCGACAATATTGGTATAGGTATGATGAATATAATTATGCGTGTATTTCCAATCATCGCCTGTGGCCATGGTATCCCAATCATAATTGGCACCATTTAAGCTTGGGTCATTGAGCCAGTCGAATTGACCATGCATCACGTTATGCCCCAACTCCATATTTTCCACAATTTTAGAAATACCCAATAAACCTGTACCCAACAACCAAATGGGTGGAATCCAGCCACCGAACATCAACATGCCGCGTGATGCGATTTCACTATAGCGAACAAAATTACGAATTTTATAAATGTATTGGGCATCTTGCTCGCCAATACTGTCCATAATTTCACGGCGGATGGTATCGACTTGTTGACCAAATGCTGCCATTTGTTCCACATTTAGATGTTTCGATTTACTCGTTTCTGTAAATTTAACTGACATATTCATTGTTTTTCTCCTCAGCCAAAATAAGCACAATATATTGTTAAAGATTAATCACCACAGGACTCACCGCTTGGCTAATACACAATTTAATTTGGGTATTGCTATCGTGGTCAATTTCACCGGTCAATAGGTTTTTGGTTGAACCACTGACTTTGGTACAGGTACAGGTATTACAAATGCCCATACGACACCCATGTGCGGGTCTTAAACCCGCCTGTTCAGCACTGTCCAGTAAATTACTCTTGGCCTCAAACTGTTGTTGCGCACGTAAAAACACCACTGGTTGTACAGAAGCTGTTTCATCAACTAAGACTTGGAAATATTCTTGTTTCAACTGCTGAGCAATACCCAACTGTTGATAAATTTGATTCAGGCTTTGCATCATGCCCGCAGCACCACAGGCATAACTTAGGCGTTGCCCGAAATCTGCCACCGTAGTTTCCAGCAGTGGTAAAGTTAAATGTTGCTGCTGTGCCACGGTATTAAAATAATGATAGTGCAACTGTGGATATTGCTCTGCCAGTTGCAACAGTTCGGCATGAAAAGCCTCATCACGGCTAAAATAAATCAGGTCAATCTGGCTGATTTTTTGCGTGAGTGCCTGTTGTAGCAGTGCATAAATTGCAGTGATGCCGCTGCCTGAAGCCAACAATAAAATAGAATCTTGTGATGGGTTTAAATTGAAATCCCCTTGAGCCTGCGAAATTTCCACCACACTGCCGCTGCTCAAATGGCTTAATGCATTCGATACTTTACCCTGACGTTTCACTGCAATGATGATGTTGCCAGTGTTGGTGATTTTCACAATCGAATAATGTCGTTGCTGACGCACACCTGCAATCACCACGGTCACTAAAATACTTTGCCCAGCAGAAAAAGCCTCGGCTTGGAAGTTATGATTCGGTTGCAACTGAATTTGATAAAAATCAGGCGCAATGGCTTGAATATCGACAATCGTGGCTTTCACTTTTTTCCACGCCCACAGTGGATTTATTTTTTCAGCAATAAAATCGACGAAATCTTCTCGAATCCATTGCGGCTGATACTGCATCACATGACTCATATGACGTTCCTCTTTTATTGCTGGTTATTTATTTGAGTGAACAGGTGTTCTTACAGTGAACACTTGTACACTATAATTATTTTTTCATTCAGTCAACACCTGTTCACTGACATTCGTCGTTTAATCTGTATTTTTTTGATAGACTTCGCTCAGGATCTTTTTAGGGTAGTCGAATGTCGATACGGGATGAGCGCAAACAACAAAGCCGCCAAGCACTTTTGGATGCTGCACTTGCTTTAAGCACGTCTGGACGTTCTTTCAGTAGCATTAGTTTGCGTGAAATCGCACGCCATGTCGGTTTAGTACCGACGGCTTTTTATCGTCATTTTCAAGACATGAATGAGCTTGGGCTAGAGTTGGTGGATCAAGTTGCGCTGCATTTAAAAGGCATTTTGCATCAACTGGGGCAAGCCTATATTTATCAACCCAATACCAAAACAAAAATTAGCTTAGATCTGTTTTTCCAAGCCGTTGAGCATAATCCTGAACCTTGGGTGTTTTTGATTGCAGAGCGCTGGGGAGGCTCAGAAGTGATTCGACATGCCATTGCACGTGAAATTAATTTTTTAATTGAAGATTTGGCCAATGATTTAGCGCAAATGGAAACGGTCAAACACATTCGCAATGCACAAGACTTACAAGTCCTTGCCAATATTTTAATTAATTTATCCTTTACTTGGGCCATGACTTGGATGAACATGAGTCGTCAATTTCAAGACCAAGCACGCCTAGAACAACAAAAACAATTCAAGCTACAGACCATTACCCAAGTTCACTTAATTTTTCGGGGTATTTCGAATTGGGATATGGCACAAACCACAACAGCAGCGTCACCTAGCCGCTGAACGATTAGACATAAAAAAACCCGCAGAAATGAATTGCGGGCTTTTATACAAAAAAATTATTTTGCTTTACGTTCTTTTTCCACCAAGTAGCTCACCACTTGCGTTACTTTACCGTCTTCACCTTGCACCACATATTTACCATTCACCACAATTGCAGGCACGCCTGTCAATTGGTATTGCTGTGCCAATTTATTTGCCTGAGCCACTTTTGAGGTAATCGCAAATGAATTAAACATGCTGTTAAATTTGGCTTCAGGTACACCATATTTCACAAAAAATTTGGCTTGTGATTTTTGATCGAAAATTTGTTGACCACCCTCATGAATCGCATGGAACAGCGGAAGATGGGTTTTTTTACGGATGCCTAAAGCTTCTGAAACATAATAACCACGCGCGCCTTGCTCCCACAATGGGTTCATTGAAGCCGGTGTACGGATAAAATTGACATCTTTCGGAATATTTCTGAGCCAAGTCTGCATATGTGGTTCTAATTTAAAGCAGTGTGGGCAGCCATACCAAAAGAATTCACGGACTTCAATTTTCCCTGGAACCTGAACTGTACCGGGATTGGCAACGACGGTGTAATCTTTACCTGCAACAAAATTGGCAGCCATTGCCGTGCCTGAAAAGGCAAAAATAGCAGTAGCAACACTACTGAAAAGGAATTGTTTCATTGACCTTATTGTCCTCTAAATCATTATGATGAGTTTATACGATCACTATAAATCAATTATCCCGAATTCGTTTTCATTCTGTGAACTTTTTTACAGCTTTTATCGCTTTTTTTAGAATTAACGCTACACTAATGCAGATGAGATTTTTTAAATTATAACGACTTGATTGAGGTGACACCGATGTCGCAATTGAATGTTGATCCACAAGAAATTGCCAAATTTGAAGCATTCGCAGCCATATGGTGGGATCAGCATTCTGAGTTCCGCCCATTGCATCAAATTAACCCTTTACGCTTAAATTGGATTGATGAACATTCAGGTGGTATCGCGGGTAAAAAAGTGCTGGATGTTGGCTGTGGGGGCGGTATTTTATCTGAAAGTATGGCGCGTCGTGGCGCTCAGGTTTTGGGTATCGACATGGGTGTAGCCCCGTTAAATGTAGCGCGTATCCATGCCGAACAAGAAGGTGTGAGCAATATTGAATATCGTCAAGTTCCAGTAGAAGAATTAGCCCAAGAACAAGCGGGACAATATGACGTAGTGACGTGTATGGAAATGCTGGAGCATGTACCCGATCCTGCATCAATTATTCAAGCCTGCCAAACACTGGTCAAACCGGGTGGGCATGTGTTCTTTTCGACCATTAACCGTAATCCAAAATCATATTTATTCGCCATTATTGGTGCGGAATATGTGTTACGCATGCTGGCAAAAGGCACCCACGATTATCATAAATTTATTAAACCATCTGAACTGGCACATGATATTCGTAGTGCGGGTTTAACCCTCAAAGACATGACAGGATTACATTTCAATCCGCTCACGAAGCGTTATTGGTTAGCCCCGAATGTTGACGTGAACTACATGGTCTATACCGTCAAAGCAGGTGCCGAATGAAAGCGGTTCTGTTTGACCTAGATGGTACACTCATTGACACTGCTGCTGACTTTATTCGCATTATTCAGGACATGTGCCGCGATAAACAATGTGACGTTGTGGCTGCCGATTTGATTCGCACCCAAGTGTCGGAAGGCGCACGTGCTATGGTGAAATTGGTTTACCCAGAATTGGATGTTGAAGATCCAGTTTTTCTCGCTCATCGACAACGTTTTTTAGATATCTATGGCAATGATATTGCAGTAGAGACTGACTTGTTTGAAGGCATGTATCCACTGCTAGAAACATTAGAAAGCCAAGATATTCCGTGGGGCATTGTTACCAATAAGCCACGTTGGTTAAGCGAAGCCTTACTTAAATCGCTGAATTTGACCGATCGCTGTGCTGTTTTGGTCTGTCCAGAAGATGTCAGCAAGACCAAACCCGATCCTGAACCAATGTATCTGGCAGCGAAACACATTCAGATTCAGCCAGAAGATTGTATTTATGTCGGTGACCATCCACGTGACATCGATGCGGGTCGTCATGCCCAGATGTACACCATCTTAGCGGCCTATGGTTATTTACCATTGCAGCACAAAGATGACTTAACAGCATGGCAAGCGGATTGTATAGTAAATACTGTTGCTGAATTACAACAAGTGATTCATCAATTGGTCACGCCCAAGCAACAGCATCATTCTCTAACTTCATAAACACATAAAAATACAATAAACGAGGAGGTCTGCAATGAAATATTCAGAATATCAACCTCGCCCCGATCTGTTAAAAGATCGCATTATCCTGATCACAGGTGCGGGCGATGGTATTGGTCGTGCAGCAGCACTCAGCTATGCACTACACGGTGCAACAGTGGTACTGCATGGACGTGCCTTAAATAAACTTGAAGTCATTTATGATGAAATTGAAAGTTTAGGTGCACCACAACCGGCTATTCTACCGTTGCAACTCTCCAGTGCCTCTCCTCGAGATTATGAATTACTGGTCGATACTTTAGAAAAACAATTTGGTCGCCTAGACGGCATTTTGCATAATGCCGGTATTCTGGGTGAACGCACAGAACTCGCCCATTACCCGATTGATGTTTGGGATGATGTGATGGCGGTGAATCTACGCGCACCTTTTATTTTGACCCAAGAACTGTTGCCGCTACTCAACAAATCAGATCATGCCTCTGTGGTTTTTGCCAGTTCAGGCGTTGGTCGCGAAGCACGTGAGCGTTGGGGTGCATACTCGGTATCCAAAATTGCCATTGAAGCAGTCAACCAGATCTTTGCCAAAGAAAATGTCTATCCCAATGTGCGTTTCAACTGTATTAATCCCGGGGCGACCCGTACAGCCATGCGTGCTAAAGCCTATCCAGATGAAGATCCTAAAACCTTAGCCACACCTGAAATGATTATGCCGGCTTACCTGTATTTAATGGGTGAAGACAGCTTAGAGATGAATGGTGAAAGTATTGATGCACAGGACTAAGCTTTAAACTAAAAAGGAAGCCGTTTCTGCTTCCTTTTTTATGGCTATTTTTTAAAGCATTTCACCGTATATTGCATAAACATGACTTTTAATCGTATTTTCAAATAGATTTTATAAAAATATATGGTTTTTCAAATCAATTCAATCCAGCTATGCTGATCCTCATGGCAAAACACCACATTTGAGGAATCTAAAATGGCTGACCCAAAACGTAAAATGGATACCATTCGCTCGATTGAAAACTTACAACTTTCAACAGCCTTAATTATTGGGCTCAATGATGCCAAACAAGCAGAAAGTATTGCTGAAGCCATCCGCTCCTTACAAGACTTAGCAGAACGATGGAACTAAAATCTGCTGGACTGAACAGTTGCAATAGAGCGTTACCGCATTTTGACAGCAGCCGTTTGAAGCCATAAAATGAATACCCAAAATTGGATAGATTTTTTTAATCAATATCCTGTTTTATAGTCTTTAATATGGACAATAAAATGTCTTCAAATTTTTAAATCATGCACTATGGATGCAGAATCTCCTGATTGTCTCTGCATTTTTTAATAAATGAGTGATTGATCTTCACAGTTTCTCTGCAATTATTTCGTACATTAGTGTTAGTGAAATTAATACTTTTTTTATGAGGGTTCAACATGAAAAAGATTTTGACAATTTTGGCAATTTCTTTCAGTGCATTGATGGCAAACAGTGTAACCACTGCTGCACCTCACGATAACGACCGCAATTGGGATCAACCACGTCATCAATCTGAGAATAAAGGGCGCGACTTTCGTGACAATGATGACGACGATGACCGTATGCAAGATAAACGTCGGGTTCGCGAAGAACGTGGCGTAAAACGGCTACAGCAGCATAAATGGCAAACAGGTTATGTGATGCCACAGCATTATCGTGGTAATGGTTATAAAGTCGATTATAAAGAGCATGACTTACC
>OFRD01000484.1_pt1 | contig 15305 bp, 14 predicted proteins | sample 1543041 | NCBI WGS metagenome assembly OFRD01 (sample SAMN07774234, study PRJEB24372) | wastewater metagenome | isolation source: Exp Tend CN 100WW | collected 2016-02
TCCCTTTTGGTGGTGGACAAACCGAACGCCAAGTGCAACTCATTCAAGACTTCAAGCCCGACATCATCATGGTCACGCCCAGCTACATGTTGGCCATTGCCGATGAGTTTGAGCGCCAGGGCATTGACCCTCGCAGCAGCTCATTGCGCCTTGGTATTTTTGGTGCTGAACCATGGACCAACGACATGCGTGCGGCCATTGAACACCGCATGGGCATTGATGCGGTTGATATATATGGCCTGTCTGAAGTGATGGGGCCTGGCGTGGCCAGCGAGTGCATTGAAACCAAAGATGGCCCCACCATTTGGGAAGATCATTTCTATCCCGAAATCATCAACCCTGATACCGGCGAGCCAGTAGCCGATGGTGAAATGGGTGAACTGGTCTTTACCAGCCTCACCAAAGAAGCCTTGCCCATCATTCGATACCGCACACGCGATTTAACCCGTTTGTTGCCAGGCACGGCCAGAACCATGCGCCGCATGGAAAAAATCACGGGCCGCAGCGACGACATGATGATCATTCGGGGTGTGAACGTTTTTCCAACACAAATTGAAGAGCTGATTTTGAAGCGCCCCGAATTGGCGCCGCATTACCAATGCGTGCTAACGCGCGAAGGCCCCATGGACAACCTGAAGGTGGCCGTTGAAACACGCCCTGGTACATCCCCCGACAGCATCGAGGCCCGAGCTGCCGCCAAAATGTTGCAACACGAAATCAAGGTTTACATTGGTTCCAGTGTTGAAATTGATTTGCGCCCCGAGGGGGGTGTCGAGCGCAGTCAAGGCAAAGCCAAGCGAGTGCTTGACCTGCGCGGCAAATAACTCAGCCCATTCAAGCGGTGCTTGAAGTGCCGTCCAGCCATGCGCTGGTTCGGGCTTTGTGCGCTTGGTCGGAATTGGTGTAACTCAAGCGCCAAGTGTGTACGTCAGATGGGATGTTCAAATCTAAGACAAACACTTTTTGATCTCGCGTGATGGTGGCTTTGGCTTTCTTCTCATTGCCAAGTATCAAGGTCAAGTCTTCCAGTTTTTTCAAACGCCAAGTGGTCGCTTTGGCTTTGCTGCTCGCCACGGCCCACCATTCATCGCCAGCCGCCATGCCTGCTTTCTCGGCGGCGCCGCCGCGCAAGACGGCTTTGATTTGAACCACGCCTTGAACTTCTGCAACACGCAGGCCTAAACGCTGTGCCATTTGCGAGGGGTCTTCGTGCACGACCACCCCATGCGAAGAGAGCAAAGTTTTAAGCGGAAGTTCTTGCGTGCTGTGCACCCAAGCTTTGATTTCTTTTTGCCAGCTTCGACCGGTTTGTTCTTGCAGTTCTGCCAATAAGTCGGCTTCTGTGAGTGGCCCACCTTTGCAGCGTTGCCACAGGCCTCGCATCACTTGATCTAGGTTGGCATTGCCTTCTGAGCGCATGGAAAGATCAAGGCACATGGCCACCAATGCGCCCTTGGTGTAGTAGCTGATGGTGGCATTGGGCGTGTTTTCATCTTGACGGTAATACTTCACCCAAGCATCAAAGCTGGCCTGCGCCACTGACTGAACTTGCCTGCCCGGTGCTTGCAAAACCATGTTGATGGCTTTGTTAATCAATTTGAAATAAGTGGTGTCGTCTATCAGCTTGGCGCGGCGCAACAGCAAGTCATCGTAATAGCTGGTAAAGCCTTCAAAGAACCAAAGCAGCTCGGTGTAATTTTCTTGGGTGTAGTCATAGCGCGCAAATTCTGCAGGCCGCAATTGCTTCACATTCCAAGTGTGAAAGTATTCGTGGCTGATCAAGCCCAGCAAGGTGACATAACTGTCTGGCATTTTCTTCATGCTCAGCGCAGGCAAATCACGTCGGTTACAAATCAGGGCGGTTGAGTTGCGATGCTCTAGGCCACCGTATCCTTCTTCTACTGCGTTCAGCATGAAGACGTAGCGTTTGTAGGGGACGCTGGTGGCGGGCTTTTTCTCGTGCCAAAACTTGATTTGTGTTTCACAAATTTTTTGAGTATCTGCAATGAGCTTGGCGCCATCAAAAGAGGCCATCGCGCCTGCCACCACAAACTCATGGGGAATGCCACAGGCTGTAAATTCTCCGCGCCAGAAGTTGCCCAATTCAAAGGGACAATCGACCAATTCATCGTAGTTCGCTGCCACATAATCGCCAAAGCCCTGCTTGTTGACCTTGGTCGCTTGCAAGCCTGTAGCGGCAAGCCAAGTGCTGCCTTTGATGGCGGTCAATGTGAGGGCATGTGGCCTGTCTTCTTGGCCATGCACTCGCAAGCACAAACTGGTGCCATTGAAAAACCCCCGCTGTGTATCAAGCCATGCAGAGCGTACTGAATTGTCAAAGGCATAGACCTCATAACTCAGTTGCAAAGCTTGTCCTTCTTTGCATTGGATGAGCCACTGACTTTTATGGTCCTGATGTGTTGCAACATGTTTGCCGCCTTGTGTGGCTTTCAGGCGCTGCAAGTTTTTAGCAAAATCGCGTATCAAATAACTTCCCGGAATCCAGACAGGCAAGGAGACAACTTGCCCAGCTTGCGGTTCGGCAATGAGCAGAGAAACTTTGAACAGGTGCGAGTGTGTGTGGCTGGCATCGATGCTGTAGTGAACAGCAGGGGTTATTTTTTTCGAAGTCATGTGGCGGCAGCTCCAATCAAGCAACTTAACGCGGCCACAAGGGTGAGATGCAGACGCATCGGCAACCATTCTTGCAGGCCTGCTTCTAGGTAGGTTTTGCGGTCAACCGCATAACAAATACCCAAGATCAAGGCCAGCAAAGGCAGTCCGGCAAAGGCGGGCATGGTTACAGCAACCCATGCCAGCAAGGAAGGTACAACGCCCCAGCCAAAGTTAAACAGCGGCGCATTGTGCATGCGCGATACGTTTTTAAAGCCAATGCCCCAATGGATGCCGCCTAAAAAAGAAACAATGGCAGCGCCGTAACCCGCCATGGCCAAGGCTAGGAAAGGGTGCAAGTCGGCATCGACCAACCAGAGCAAGACCGCCATGCCGACAAAAGGGACGAGGCCCGCATAAGCCAAAAGCTTGACCTGCCTTCGAGTTTGATCGGCGTGAGGGCTCATGGTTTGACTGCGTTCAACAAAGATTCAATTTGCGCGGCCTCAATGGCACCAGGCACACGCGTACCGTCTGCCACAAACAAGGTGGGTGTGCCATTGATGCGGTTCTTTTTGCCGAACTCCACAATGGCATCGATGTTGTGTGTGTCGCAAGCGACCACTGGCGGTGCGATGCCTTGCAGCATCCAGTCGTTCCAAGTTTTGGCTCGGTCTTTGGCGCAAGCAATGTTGCGTGATTTGGCTTTGGAGTCTTCACCCAACACAGGGTACATCAAGTGGTAAATGGTGACGTTGTCGATCTTTTGTAAATCGCGTTCAAAGCGCTTGCAGTAGCCGCAATTGGGATCGGCAAAGACGACCAATTTGCGTTTGCCATTGCCCTTGACCTGCGTGAACGCAAATTTAACTGGCAGACTGTCAAAGGGAATGGCCGAAAGTTTGTCGTTTCGCTCTTCCGTTAAATTGCGCTTTTGCTTGGTGTCAATCAGGGCGCCTTGAATCAGAAAGTCGCCTTTGGCATCGGTGTAAAAAATTTCATTGCCTTGAACCCGAATTTCAAACACGCCGGCCATGGGGGTTTTGGAAATTTCTTCAATTTTTGGCAATGAAGGCAAGCGCTCGCTCAATATTTTTTTCAAGTTGGCATCTTGGGCCATGGCGCAAGTGCTGGCCACAAGCAAGCAAGTGGTGATGAAAGCTTTGATCAAGCGCATGCTTTAAATTTCCTAAGGTTCAGAGAGGCAATAAAAATGAAATCAATACGGGGTTGAAGATTTCATGGCTTGTGCAGCCATCCATTTCTTCAATGGACTCAATTGATTGAAAGTCGACATGCCCCAATTGCGAAGTTTTTGCAGCGGTAGGCCGGGTTGTGCAAACAGCATTTGCAAGCCATCGGTCACAAAGCCCATGGCCAACACTTCGGCTTGGCGTGAACGTTCGTAGCGGCGCAGCAATTTGGTATCGCTCAGAGGTCGCCAAAATTCTTTCGCTTGAATGACGCGAGACAAAGCCATGACGTCGGCCAGCCCCACATTCAAGCCTTGCCCTGCAAGTGGATGCATGGCGTGTGCAGCGTCTCCTGCCAAGGCAAAAGATGTGGCGCGTTGGCCAGATTCTGAATGGGGCATGCTGCCAGTCCAGCGTGCTGCCTTGGCCAACTGCAAAGGCCAAACAGCCCGCTCACTGATCAATTCAATGCTGCCTGCCACACCTTTGCTGGCCTCTTGTATTTGCATGCAAAAACTGGCTGCGTCGATGGTTTTCAATTGTTCGGCGCGGGTGGGCGTGAGTGACCACACCACGGCCCACTCGCGGCTGTCTTCACCACCGATGGGCAGGAACGCCAAAATTTCGGGGCCTTGAGCAGTGTGAAACCACTGGCGAGCAATTTGCTGATGTGGTGCTTGGGTTTGAATGCGGCAAGCCAATGCGTGTTGTTCGTAATGCTTCACATCAAACGCAACACCCAGCTCAGCGCGCGTTTGGCTGGCGCGGCCTTCGCAAATGACAGTCAAGGGCGCCCTCACATTTTCTGCAACTTCTTGAATCAGAGGCTGAAAACCAATCGCCTTGGCTAAATTATTTTCCAAGGTGGGTACATCAACCATCCAGTTCAAAGCCTCAACGTCTTGTTGGGCGGCGATGAATTCCAGATTGCCACCTTGATCGCCTTCAATGTGCATTTTCAAGATGGGGGTGCAGGCAGTGCCTTCTGGCCAGCAACGCAGGTCAGTCAACAATTGTTGAGAGGCCGAATTCAAGGAGTAGGCTCGCACATCGCTGTGGCCATGGGCTGATTTTTGCGCGTCCGATAGGTTCACCAATGCCACACGCAGACCTTGCGATGCCAACATCAAGGACAAGCTGCGCCCGACAATGCCTGCGCCCCGAATGCAAACGTCAAATTGAGTGGATGATTGAGACATGAGTCTGATTGTAGAAGCCCTTCAGAAGGCTTGGTTCAAATGGGGGTGTCCCAAGTCAAGGCCACGCCGTATTTCGTTTGCAAAGCTGCAATGTCTTGTGGGGTGTCCATGTCGACTTTGTAGTGGGGGTTAGGTGTGGCCCATTGGTGAACTTGTTGCGGATTGAGTTGACGCCATTCTTTGCCGCCAGGCAAGTCTTTAGAGGACGGGCTGCCTGAAAAAGTGGCCCCCTGTGAGTGTGCCAACAGGTCAGACATGACTTTCTGCGACAACATGACAGGATTGCCAGGCTGATTGTCAACCCATGGCTGCAGCATGTGAGTGTCAGCTGGCCTGGCTTTGACGGCAGCGATCAGGGCTTGTAAATCGGCCGCATCTAGCAGGGGTTGGTCGGCCAAGGCCACCATCAGCCACTGTGCTTGTAGGCTTTGTGCTTTGGCCAAGCCCAGGTGCAAAGAGCTGTTTTGGCCATCTGTGGGCTGTGGGTTCAGAACCTGATGGATGTCCATGGTGGGCCGATGGGACCCTCGCAAACTTGCATGTGCCCTTGTGCCCAGTGAGGCCTGAATGATGTCGGCCTTGTGTCCCAAGACCAGAACCGTTTCATCGACCCCGGCATTTTCTAAGGCCGTGAGAAGGCGGTTGAGCAGCGTTTGGCCATCCCTTTGCAACAAGCATTTAGGCCGCCCGCCCATTCGAGAAGCGGTGCCAGCGGCCAACACCACCGCCACAATGCGCAGGCGGGGGCAAGGGGGGGTAAGTTGGCAATTCAAGGAACTTTGCAAAGTGGCTGAAGGCATGGTTTAAATTAGACCACGCAGACCCTTTAAAATCACGGATTCATCGCTGAATCCAAGAAAGTCTTCCATGAGCCTCAAATGCGGCATTGTGGGCCTGCCCAACGTTGGCAAGTCCACCCTTTTCAACGCCCTGACCAAAGCAGGCATTGCAGCCGAAAACTACCCTTTTTGCACCATCGAGCCCAACACCGGCGTGGTGGAAGTGCCCGATGCCCGCCTGCAAGAGCTGGCTGCCATCATCACCCCTGAGCGCATCGTGCCTGCCATTGTGGAGTTTGTCGACATTGCGGGCTTGGTCGCTGGCGCCAGTACCGGCGAGGGCTTGGGCAACAAATTCTTGGCGCACATTCGCGAAACCGATGCCACCATCAATGTGGTGCGTTGCTTTGAAGACGACAACGTGATTCACGTGGCTGGCCGTGTTGACCCCATCTCTGACATTGAAGTCATTCAAACTGAGTTGTGTCTGGCCGATTTGTCCGCTGTTGAAAAAGGCTTGCACCGCGTGCAAAAAATAGCCCGCTCTGGCGACAAGGAATCGATCAAGTTGGTGGCCATTTTGGAAAAATGCCAAGTCGCATTGAATCAAGGTCAGCCTGTTCGCACCATTGACTTCAGCAAAGAAGAACGACCACTGCTTCAGCAATTTTTCTTGATCACCGCCAAGCCTGCCATGTTTGTGGCCAATGTGGCTGAAGATGGTTTTGAGAACAACCCCTTGCTTGATCGTTTGAAGGCATACGCTGCAGCACAAAACGCCCCAGTGGTGGCGATCAGTGCCAAGTTAGAAGCGGAAATGTCTGAAATGTCTGACGAAGATCGTCAGATGTTCTTGGAAGAGTTGGGTCAAACCGAGCCAGGTTTAAACCGTTTGATTCGCTCTGCTTACTCACTCTTGGGCTTGCAAACTTACTTTACAGCCGGTGTGAAAGAAGTACGTGCATGGACCATCCATGTAGGCGATACCGGCCCCCAAGCTGCTGGTGTGATTCACACCGACTTTGAAAAGGGTTACATCCGTGCGCAGACCATTTCCTACGAAGACTTCATGACTTACAAGGGTGAGCAAGGTGCCAAAGACGCCGGCAAAATGCGCGCCGAGGGCAAGGAGTATGTGGTCAAAGATGGCGACGTGATGAACTTCTTGTTCAGCAGCTAAAGGCCAACAATTTCAGGTCTTAAACATGACCGTCTTGCGCTTCTTCAAGCGCCAGGTTTTCAATGAGGGCAAGCAATACTCTGCGGGTGATCAGCAGATCAGCCTTGCTCAGACCTTTAACGGCCACATGGTTCACATCGACCGCCAATGGCACCAAGCGTTTTTTCAAAGCGCGGCCTTTGGCCGTTAGGTGCACATACATGTTTTTGCGGTTCTCTGGCTTTTGACGTCTCTCGACGTAGCCCATGTCTTCCATGGCTTTGATGGCGCTGAATGTGGTGGGCTCCATCACGCCCGCTAAATCGCTGAGTTCTTTTTGGGTCAAGCCATCGGCCGTCCAAAGAATGCGCAAAAAAGTCCAGTGACCAAAAGACACTTGGTGTTGTTGAAGCCTCACTTGAAGACGTTTGTTGAAGGCTCTACCCGCATCGCGAACCAAGTGCGCCAGTCGATCATCGGGCACCGACTCGTGCCAATGGCGCAAGATACTTTGGGTGTCCCCTAGCTTGGGGGTAACTGATTTTTTAAGCATGATGCACGGCTACTTGATGTTTCAAGTGAATCGCCTGTCCCGTCTGTGCAGCTTCTAACAAACTCAAGCAGACCTCTGTGGTGGCACGCGCCCAAGTACCGCTGTGAAGCAGCGGGCGGCCTTCTCGCAATGCACCCCATAGTTCATCGATCACTTCTTTACGGGGGTAGGCTGGCGTGGGTAATGCCTCGAAGGTCTCGTGCTCGGGTCCGTACAGCCAAAGGCCTTTGGGTGTCAGCCGCACATCAGCTTTTTCACAACTCACAACAACAGGGCCAAAGTGATGATAGGCCTCTTCATGTTGGGCGGTAGCTTTGTACAAGCTGCCCCCATAATTGCGCGCCGCTTTGAGTTGACGTTCTTGTTCTGAATTGGCTGTAGTGGCCAACCTGCTTCGGGCTGAGCCGTAACGTTTGGCGCTTTCAGAAGCAGGCTTGGGATTGCCAATTTCACCCACATGGTCCATCCAGATGTCGCTGTCAAAACGGCCGTATCCGTTGTAGGTGAGGTTGGCAAAGGCGCCGCTCTCAAACTTAAGAAGTGCGCTGTAGGCGCCCTCTGTGGGCCGTGAGGCATCCCATTGCCCTGTGCAAGCTTGCACCGTTGAAACTTGGCCACCTCCTAGCAAGCGCACCACATCGACTTGGTGAGATGCTTGACTGTGAATCACGCCACCACCGAGCGCAGTGTTCAGCTCTTCCGGTCTGCGCGGGCGGTACAAAAAATCGGTGTAGTTCAAAGCGGTGATCATCTTGACCAGACCCAGACGGCCAGACTGTATGAGTTCATGGGCGCGCAAAACGGGCGAATTGAAACTGTGGCTGTGTCCCACCATCAGTTGCACCCCAGCGCTATGACAGGTTTGGATCATGGTGTGGCATTCGCTCAAGCCAATGGCCATGGGTTTTTCGACCCAAACATGCTTTCCATGTTTGGCCGCCATGGCGGTGTGCTCGGCATGCAGGCCATGCGGGGACGCAATGTAAATCAGATCAAGGTCAGACAAAGCACACAGTGTTTCTGCGTTGGAGGTAACTTGACCCTGAAAGTCTTTTTCAAATTGAGCGCAGGCTTGGGGCAGGGGGTCGGTTGCAGCGACCAATTGCACGCGAGGGTCTTGCTGAAAAGTGGGCAGCATGAGGGTGAAGGCTCTGCCTAAACCAATGACGCCAATGCGAAGGGGAGTGTTCATGGCATTAAAGACCTATTTCAATGACGCCAGAGGATGCGCGTGAAACACAGACCATGATGTGATGGCGCTTTTCTTCGTCGTTCAAAACAAAATCGCGGTGCTCGACATCGCCCGAAATTAAATCCAATTTGCAACTGCCGCACGTGCCGCTTTCACACGAGCTTGGAACCGCGTGGCCATTTTTCCTGAGCGCTTCCAGAATACTCTCATGAGCTGCAACCTGAATGGTGTTCTGCGTGCTGTGCAGTTTCACTTCAAAAGCTTCAGAAGGCCCAAATTGTTGGGTTGCTGAAGCACCAAAGCTCTCAAAATGCACGCGTCCCTGTGGCCAATGGCCAGACATGTCGCGCACCGCGTCCATGAGTCCTTGAGGGCCGCAACAGTAAATATGGGCCGCAGTGGGCTTTTCTAATACCGGCCACAGGTCCAAGCCCTGGTCAGGATTGCCGCCATCAAAATGAAAACTGACTTCGCCCATTTTGCTGGTGCTGCTGATGGCTTGAAGGGTGTCAAAGAAAGCGGCGCCTTCTTTGTCTCTTACGCAGTAATAAAAGCGAAAACGGGCATCGGCATGCATTGATCTAGCATCGTGCATTTGCCTGACCATGGACAGCAAAGGTGTCACGCCAATGCCGCCGGCAATGAAGATGACGTCTTTGATCTGATCGCTTAAGCCAAAGTCGTTTTGCGGCATGCTGACCTGCAACAAATCGCCTTCTTGGACTTGCTCAACCATGCTTTGTGAACCACCCCGCCCTTGACGTTCGTGTTTGACGGCCAATTCGCAATAGGCGGTTTCGAAAGGGTTGTTGCAAAGCGAGTAATTGCGTTTTTGACCACCAGGGGTTTTAACGGTCAGATGCGCGCCTGCCGTGAAGGTGGGCAAGGCATGGCCTTTAGGATGAACCAACCTAAAGAGCCAAATGTCATTTGCAACAAGGCGCTTTTGTTGCACCTTCAATGGGAAAAGATCGGGCTCAAGGGTCATGAAATTGCTTTGAATGAATGAGTGAAATGTGTCAATGCCAATTCAAAGGGAATTTGCTTAAAACTTGACAAACATCATGCTTTCCCATTATCTTAGAGCTCTAAGAATAATTGCGCAAGTTTTTAAAAAACATGATCACACCTGAAGAGAATGAATTGTTGTGCCGCGTAGAGGGCGACGCACCGATGGGGCAACTCATGCGCCGCCAGTGGTTGGCCATTTGCTTGGTTGAGCAAGTTTCTCAGCCCGATGGCACGCCCATCAAGGCCAGAATTTTGGGCGAAGATTTGGTGGTGTTCAGAGACACCTTAGGCCGTGTGGGTGTGATGGACGAGTATTGCCCGCACCGCAAAGCTTCCTTGGTGTATGGCCGCAATGAAGACTGCGGTTTGCGCTGCCTCTACCATGGCTGGAAAATGGACGTGGTAGGCAACGTGGTCGACATGGCCTCAGAACCTCAAGGCAGTGGCCTGGTTCAAAAGGTCAAACACAAAGCCTATCCTGTGAAAGAGTGGGCGGGTTTTGTGTGGGCCTACATGGGACCGCCCGAGCACCAGCCTGAATTTGTGCCGCCACCTTGGGCGCCTCATGAGCATACCCGTTTGGCTGTCGCCAGAATCATCATTCCCTGCAACTGGGCGCAAATTCTGGAGGGCCAAATTGATTCTGCACACAGCTCCAGTTTGCACTCATCCGACATGGTGCCTGCGCGAGTTGATGGCGCTAAGGCAACAGACACACAGTGGCTAAGGCCTTCCACCGACAAGTCGCCCCGCATGCAAGTGGAGCGCACGTCTTATGGCTTTCGCTATGCCGCCATTCGCCGCCCCATCAAGGATGCCCAAACCCACGACTACATTCGCAGTACCGTGTTTGTGGCACCTTCATCTGCTCTGATTCCACCCAACGATCAGTACAACGTGGCCAACATGAATGTGCCGGTCGACGATCACCATACGGCATTTCACTTCATGGCTTGGGGCTCGCCCGAAACCACGCCCGACAATGCTTCGTGGCGTGCGTTTCTGCATACTGAAGTAGGTCCCGACCTTGACGAGCAGTTTCATCCCAAACGCACCCATGCCAACTTCTTTGGTCAAGACCGCGCTGCCATGAAAGCCGGCAACTTCACGGGCATTCAGGGCATTCCCAATCAGGACATGGCCATGTGGGTTTCCATGGGCCCCATCGTCGACCGCACCCACGACCGCTTAGGCGCCAGCGACATGGCCATTGTCGAGTTCAGACAATGCATGCTGAAGGCCTTGCGAGACTTCATGGAGGGAGCCTTGCCTATCGGCAGTGGCACAAACACAATGCCGCGTGAAGTTTGCTCATACCAAGCGATCGTTCCCAAGACCACTGACTGGCGCAGCTTCCCTGCACAACCGGTATAAACACTACTTCAGAAAAGGAAACCTTTCTATGAAACGTCGTGATCTATTGGCTGCTTCGGCGGCACCTGTATTGGCAAGCTTTCTGGGCACCTCCAGTGCGCAGACTGCCTTCAATTTCACCAAGCCTGTGAAGTTCATCGTGCCCTATGCACCAGGCGGTTTGCCCGACACCGTGGCGCGCGTATTTGCGCTTCGCATTGGTGAGCGCATTGGCCAAGGCGTTGTCATTGAAAACAAACCTGGCGGCAATGGCGTGGTGTCTGCGCAAGCTTTGGCCAGTAGCCCCAATGATGGCCATACATTTTTGGTCACCGATGGCTCTATGTTTTCCATCAATCCGCTCATCTACAAAAGCTTGGCTTATGACTTGAAGCGCGACTTTGCACCGGTTTCTTTGTTGGCCAGATCGCCTTTGTATTTGGCGGTGCATCCCAAAGTGCCGGTGAACACACTCCAAGAATTTGTACAGTATGTGAAAGCCAGACCCGATCAGTTGAACTATGGCTCGTCTGGCATTGGCAGCAGTCACCATCTCACCATGGAAGCCATTAAGGCCGCATTGAATTTGGACATTCGGCACGTGCCATTCCGTGGCTCAGGCCAGTCTGTGCCGGCACTCATTGGGGGACAAGTGGAGTGCCTGTTTTCTGCGCTGCCATCTTTGGCTGGCTTTGCCAAAACCAATCAGGTCAAAATTTTAGGCAGCAATGCGGGGCAACGTTCTAGCTTGATGCCACAAGTGCCTAGTATTTCAGAAATCATTCCTGGCTTTGACTTTGCGGTGGTCATTGGTGTTTTGGCGTCTGCCAATGCACCGGCTGGCGCCATTGCACGCTTAAGCGCAGAGGCTGCTGCCGTGAACAAACATCCTGAATTGTTGACCACCTTGGGCACGGCAGGCATTGATGCTGTGGGCAGTTCCCCTGCCGACTATGCCAAGGCCATTCAGTCTGAAAACGAGCGATTGGCCAAGGCGGTGGCTTTGGCTGGCTTGAAACCAGAATAAATTTTTAAATCACTTTCAAAGATAAACAACATGGCCAAACTGCCCCTTAGCTTCGCTTGCTGGAATTACGATCGCACCCGCGCCCTGATGGACGGCAGCGTTCAAGTGGATGGCATCGATCTGAACTACTTGAATTTGCCAGTTGAAGAAACCTTCTTTCGCATGGCACGGTTTCGTGAGTTTGATGTCTGCGAAATGTCGCTTTCGTCGTATTGCGTGTCACTGCACAAACCCGATCGCCCCTTCATTGCCATTCCTGTATTTCCCTCTAGGTTCTTTCGTCACTCGTGCATTTATGTGAACGCCAATTCAGGTATCAAGGAGCCCAAAGATTTGATTGGCAAACGCATTGCCAGCCCCGAATACCAAATGACGGCACCGGTTTGGATTCGCGGCATTTTGCAAGACCACTATGGTGTGCCTGTGGACGCACAGCCGTATTTGTTTGGTGGCGAAGAGGAAACAGGCCGCATTGAAAAGCAAAAGCTCAATCTGCCGCCCAACATTCAAGTGCATCCCATCGAGCCGCACCAAACCTTGTCGCAAATGCTGCACGACGGCGAGCTAGATGCCCTCTACACAGCACGCATGCCATCTTCTTTCTTAAAAGGTGACGGCAAAGTGAAGCGCCTGTTTGAAAACTATGTGGACATTGAGCGTGCTTACTATCGCCAAACCAAAATTTTCCCCATCATGCACACTGTTGTGATTCGACGCGAGGTCTATGAGGCCAACCGCTGGATTGCCCAGTCACTGACCAAGGCTTTCATTGAAGCGCAGCGCAAAACCTACGAAGACCTCTACGAAACTGCAGCCTTGAAAGCCATGCTGCCTTGGCTCACGGCCCATGTGGAAGATGCACGCAAAGAGTTTGGCAATGACTGGTGGTCTTATGGCCTCGAGAAAAACGTGGACGTTCTTGAAACATTCACGCGCTATCACCAAGAGCAGGGCTTGTCGCCACGCAAACTCAGCCCTCAAGAGTTGTTTGCCCCTGAATCGCTTGAAGCTTTCAAAATTTAAAGCTCACATTCAACGCTGGCAATCAACGCCAGTATTCAAAGCCTTTAACGAAACGAGCTCTCCATGGAAATTTCACTCAGCACCGAGCAGGTGCTGATCATTGCCGCTTGCGCCACTGCCATCCTTTTTGGCGGCATTGTGAAGGGTACATTGGGTGTGGGCCTGCCCTTGTTTGCAGTGCCCATCATGTCGCTCATGATTGGCAGCACACAGGCCATCGCCTTGGTAGCGGTGCCTGTTGTGGTGTCCAACATTTGGCAGGCTTGGCAAGAGGCAAGTTGGAAGGCCAGTTTTAAAAGATTCTGGCCCCTCATGCTCACTCAAGCCATCATGACGGTGATTGCCGTGCACTGGACGCTGTCGTTCAGCGTCAAGCAACTCAATATGATGGTGGCTTTTGCGGTGATTTTGGCTGTGGTGTCGATGTTGTTCAAACCAAGTTTCACCATCTCTGCTGACAAGGAAAGATGGACGGGTGCTTTGGTGGGCACGCTGTCAGGCATGCTGGGCGGCGTGTCGTCTTTGATGGGGCCCATCATGATCAGTTACATGCTGGCTTTGAAAATGCGACGAGATGAGTTTGTAGGGGCCGTCAGTGTGATTTATTTGAACGCGGCTTGGCCTTTGTATTTGGCCATGTACAGCTTTGGCCGAATGGAAGTGATTGATCTGGGCTATTCCGTCTTGGCACTGGTACCCATGGCCTTAGGCTTAATGACTGGGCAAAAACTTCGGCATCGCCTCAGTGAAGACACATTTAGAAAAGTACTGCTAGGATTTTTGACCTTCATTGCAGTCTTGCTGGTCGTTCGGTAGGCCTAAAAAACCCAGAGCAACAATGAAGTCATGACCACGTAGCGCAAAAACTTACCGATGGCCATGTAAATAACGCATGGCCCGAATGGCATCTTGAGCCAACCTGCAACGGCGCAAAGAGGGTCTCCAACACCCGGCAGCCAAGAAAGAAGACAGGCTTTGGGGCCAAGCTTTTCCAGCCATTCAAGCGCACGCTTGTGCATTTTTTCGTTCATCCGGTTGTTGGGCGCTTGTATTTCAGCCTCAACTTCAACTTCAGCTTTGTGCTTTCGAACGATGTCAACAGCTTGGTGTGTGCCATATCCCATCCACCAACTCAACATGCCACCCAATGTGTTGCCAGCCGTGGCGACAAAAATAGCCGGCCAAAATAAATCGGGGTTGAGTTTGATTAAACCAAAAACGGCAGGTTCAGAGCCTAATGGCAAGAGCGTGGCTGAGATGAAAGCAATGGCGAAGACGGTTGACAAACCGTGCTGGGGAAATGCCAGCCAAGCCAGCAGTTGCGTGATGTGGGGTGTGAACCATTCTTGCATTTGAATCAGAGTGTAGCCAAAGGTTTCTATTTTTGATTTTTTGCTTAAAATAATTTCCCTGCTCAAAAATTAAGCAATTACAATCGTGCCTCCTTTTTAAGCAGACAGCGTTTCATTTCCGTTCTCTTCAATCCCCAGTTCTCACAGTCCTCGCTCATGCAAATCGGACCCTACGTCCTTCCTAACTCAGTCTTCGTAGCCCCCATGGCGGGTGTCACAGATCGACCCTTTCGCCAACTGTGCAGACAGTTCGGTGCGGGCTATGCCGTGAGCGAGATGGTGACGTCGCGCAAGGACCTTTGGAAAAGCTTGAAAACATCGCGGCGAGCCAATCACGACGGTGAGCCTGGGCCCATTGCTGTGCAAATTGCAGGCACCGATGCGCCCATGATGGCAGAGGCAGCGGCCTACAACATTGATCAGGGTGCGCAGATCATTGACATCAACATGGGCTGTCCTGCTAAAAAAGTGTGTAACAAGTGGGCGGGTTCTGCGCTCATGCAAAACGAGAGATTGGCCATCGAGATTGCGCAAGCTGTTGTGGCTGCGTGTGCGCCTCGCAACGTACCTGTCACTTTGAAGATGCGCACCGGTTGGTGCGAGACAGAAAAAAATGCATTGACTTTGGCCAAGGCGTTTGAAAATGTGGGCATTCAAATGGTCACGGTACATGGTCGTACGCGTGAACAAGGCTACAAAGGTTTTGCCGAGTACGACACGGTCGCTGCTGTGAAAGCTGCTTTGAACATTCCGGTGGTGGCCAATGGCGACATTGACTCTCCCGAAAAAGCACTGCAGGTGCTCAAGTACACCGGTGCAGATGCCCTGATGGTGGGGCGTGCTGCCCAAGG
>OFRD01000486.1_pt1 | contig 15261 bp, 16 predicted proteins | sample 1543041 | NCBI WGS metagenome assembly OFRD01 (sample SAMN07774234, study PRJEB24372) | wastewater metagenome | isolation source: Exp Tend CN 100WW | collected 2016-02
ATGGGGAATGCTTGGGGGAAACGGCAAGAGGTGTATTTTTTTATAAAGAAGTGGAAGGAAATCAAAATCACACTGTTTCAACTGAATCAGAATTTTCTCCAAATCATTTGAAAATTGAGGCACAAAGCGGCAAAAATTATTTTATTCAGCAATATATTAAGCCTGGTGTTTTTGTGGGTGGTGCAGATTTAAAATTAGTAGATGATACTCAGGGTAAAAAGGCAATTACTGAGTACAGTCTAGCTTCAGCTGGTCAATGTAGTAAAGCAACGATTCAACTTTAAAATTAATGTTGAATGGCAAGGGTATTTATGGGATTCAACCCATTAAGAAAAATGCCCTTGCTTTATCGTAAAGACTAAATTTTTTATCTGACAGACTTTTTTAGAATGCAGACAGATGCAAGAAAGAATAAAAAATTATATCTAAAGTTGAATTCGTTTAAGGCTTGCATTGAGTTAAGCTTTTAGAAAATTGAATAAAGATTATCAATGAACATCATCGAACACGAACCGCATTTCTGGGAACTGTACCAAGACTTTGAACAGTATTATTTGAGTATTGCTGTCGATATGAGCTCAGTGGTGTCATGTTGGGACTTGGTATTAACCCAAGATGAAATTTTGGCTTATGAACATCGTGGCCGTGAAAGTATTCAAACATTGGCAAAGTCTATGGTTGCTTTAGCTTATCGGGGTGATTTTACCGAGATGGAATCCCGTTTAGCCAAACCTTATGAACGGCAGGCGATGCAGGTGGTATTTAAAGCTTGGCAGGACAGCCAAAAAAGTTAAACCCTGATTGATACAAAAAGAGGCTGAATGAGAAATTCACTATTCGCCTCCAATGTTGACTTTAAAAATTTCGTCAAAACCTTTAGCTAAACTTGATGGTTTTCGCTTTTATGCGTTGTATCTACACTCACTTTAGCCAGATAGCTTGCATTATTCGGAAGCAATTTGGTATTTAAGAGACTGTTTAAATTGGCGTTAAAATAATAATAAATCACTTCCAAGCCAGCCGTTTGAGTACGCCACATATATACGCATTCTGCTCGAGAGTTGGATGGATGCGATCAATGATGCTCTGCATTTTAAAGCTGAACAAGTTTCAAAAATCATCACTTTAAATTGTGGCGAAAACGAAGACTACAAATGAACTGTAAGAGCCGTCTAAAATCATCAAATCCGCTACAAATCCGCCACTCTTGATTATTTATTATTCTATATAGTTAGACAATGGTTCTTAAAAAAAGAACTTTCTCGGTATTTGGAATATGGAGAACATCACAATGGCGAATACGATGAAAGCAGCGGTAGTCACTGAATTTAATCAACCGCTACAAATACAAGAGGTCGAAATTCCTAAAATCAGTTCGGGAAAAGTACTGGTTAAGATGATTGCAACAGGTGTTTGTCATACCGATCTACATGCGATGCATGGGGATTGGCCTGTGAAACCGACTTTACCTTTTATTCCGGGACATGAAGGTGTGGGTGAAGTCATTGAACTAGGTGAAGGAATTGAGCATTTAAAAGTTGGTGATATTGTTGGGGTTCCATGGCTTTATTCAGCCTGTGGTCATTGCGATCATTGTTATGCAGGCTGGGAAACGCTATGTAAGAAACAACAAAATTCAGGTTATTCCGTCAACGGAAGTTTTGCCGAATATTGTTTGGCAGATGGTGATTATGTCGGGCTGATTCCTGACGGTGTGGATCTACTGGAAATTGCACCGATTTTATGTGCTGGTGTTACGGTCTATAAAGGCTTAAAAATGACTGAAGCCAAAACTGGGGATTGGGTTGCCATTTCCGGAATTGGCGGTTTGGGTCATGTGGCGATTCAGTATGCCAAAACCATGGGCTTTAATGTGGTCGCGATTGATGTTGATGACAGTAAAATTGAGCTGGCCAAAAAATTGGGTGCCGATGTTGCCATTAACGCGCTTAAAGCTGATGTGAAAGACGAAGTACTAAAAGCCACAGCTGGTGAGGGCTGTCATGGTGTGTTGGTGACCGCGGTATCGCCCAAAGCCTTTGAACAAGCCGTTGCCATCGTCCGTCGTGGTGGAACCATGGTCTTGAATGGTTTACCACCTGGAACATTCGACTTATCTATTTTTAATATGGTGCTTGAAGGGATTACAGTTCGTGGCTCAATTGTCGGAACACGTTTGGATTTGAAAGAAGCACTGGATATTGCGGCACGTGGGAAGGTCAAAGCACATATTCATGTTGAACCATTAGAAAATATTAATGATATTTTTCACCGCATGGAGCAGGGCAAAATTGATGGTCGTATTGTCATTGATATGAGACTTTAACACTAAATTTGACTCGACCAATTCAGTGTTAATGAATTGGTCTGAGTGACTTTGAATATTAGCTTTCTTGATCTTGCTTATCCTGTCCTTGTGGAATCATCATGCCTGCCAATTTGATCATTTCCGTTTGTATGCTGCCCATTTGCTGTTCAATTTTTTTGAAATCGAGCTGATTTAAATCGATGTTGCCATTTAAAAATGGTGTAGCAAGGACTTGTTGATTGGCATGCAGAATATTTTGGCGAATTGAATCAATTTCTTGGCTTTTTAAGTTCAAGCTGGTCAGCGCCTGATTAAACCCAGTTAGTTGTTGTTGCAGGGTTTTGGCCGTCGCTTGCAGTTGTTGTTGATCTTTGTCATTGATTGCCGTTTGCAACTCATTTTGAGTTTGCTTGAGTTGGGCAACATAATCACCCGCTTTCAGTTGCATATCGGCAACATCGCGAACCATATAAAACATATTGCCGCTTTTTAAATCGGCTGTCGCTGTTGTTTCAGTGGGTTGATTCAGCGCAACATCAGTCGATTGCGTTGTTTGAATGTCATCAGACTGAGGTTCAGAAGCTTGTTCACAACCACTCAATAAAATGCCTGCACTCAACATTGCAAAAGGTAAAACTGCCTTTTGGATGAATTTTTTCATAACTCAATTGATATTATTTCTAGATTAGAACGAATATAAGACTGAAATATGTGTAAAAAACGGATTGTTGCAAAGCAATAACAAATTTACTGAATCACACTTAAAAAGAGTGCCAAAGCACTCTTTTCACCCAATGATAGGCGTGTTTTAACCTTGAATGACTTTAAGCACTTTATACGTGGTGCTGTTCATAAGCACATAATCACCATTCACTTTAATCCACTGCTGATTTTTAGTCGGTTTGCTTAGCTTTTTATATTTGCTGGCATCTATTTTAAAGCTGTTGCCGTGATATTGGGCTGGTACTTTGTGACCTTTCTGCCAATCGTGCGAAGGACGTTCTGTTTTTTTAATATGATGTTGAGCTAGGTGTTGCTGTGAATGATGCTCTTGTGGAGTAGCCATCACAGGGGCTGCAACTAAAGCAGTAGATAAGGATAAAATGATGGCTTTGATGAGAGTATTCATATTTTAAATTATCTTCATGGTGGTTTGTTTATCCTGTTATCTTATTTCTAAGCTATTGATAGACCATGAATAAAGTGTTGTTGAAGTATTAAAATAATGAACAAAGTATGAAGTGTTAAATTCTATTTTTATGTCATTCAGCTCTGTTGCACTTCGTCTGAGAATCTAAGTAATGAAAAACGTAAGCAGCTATAGCATGTATAAATGCTTACGTTACTATAATGAATTACTTGGCAAGTTCTGCGTTAACGGCATCTACGATACGTGCATCATCTGCGGTAATATCGGGCGCGAAACGTGCCACCACTTCACCCTTTTTATTGATTAGAAATTTTTCAAAATTCCATAGCACTTCTGGTGGTTCATTTGGGGTTAAACCATAATCCACCAAGTCTTTCCACCAAGGGCCTTCACCCATACGTTCTGGAATCGCTTGAGTCAAAGTTTGATAAAGCGGATGTTTATCTTCGCCAGCCACTGAAATTTTAGAAAACAGTGGAAAAGCAACTTGATAATTCAATGAACAAAATTCTTGAATTTCTTCATCAGAACCGGGTTCTTGTGCTAAAAAATTATTGGCAGGGAAACCTAAAATTTCAAGTCCTTGTTCTTTTTTGTCTTGGTATAGTTTTTCTAAGCCTTCATATTGTGGTGTTAGACCACACTTCGATGCGGTATTTACAATCAACAGTACTTTACCTTGATATTGGTTGAGTGTGGTTTCATTGCCTTGAATGGTTTTGACTGGGATGTCATAAACAGAATGGCTCATTCGCTTGTCCTTAAATACTTGAGATTATTACTGCTTTGTTGTAACGGTTATTGGGTATATCGACAAGCATTTATTATGATTTGTGTATAAATATTTGTGTGATAAAAGAATAAGAAAACAACTTAATAGCGCTATTCTGCATGATCAGCTCGAGATTGTGGGCACAGTATAGGTGTTGTTTTAGCAATCTATGGATTTTTGCTCGACTGTTTTTAAATCGTTTTTAATATTTAGCCGCATAGGTTTAATTTCATTATTAAGCTTTATTCTATTTTTTTAGATTTAAAAATAGCGCACTTATTCAATTAAATATGGCAATAAAAATCACATCTGGATCTTTATTTTGAAGAGGCTATTTTTGTTGCTCAGCTGCTGCAAGTTGCAAAATGATGATTGAAACTGGTAAAAAGATTAAACATCACGTAATTGAGCAGGTGTTTGTTCTGTATAGCGTTTAAAGAACTCAATAAAACTGGAACTATGCTGATACCCCAATTCATAGGCGAGTTTTTTCACTGTTTTACCTTGGCGAATTTGCGTAATGGCATATAAAATTTTGGCGCGATTGCGCCATTCCGATAAGCTTAACTGTAATTCCTGTTGGCTTAAACGCAGCAAATGCCGTTCACTCATCGAGGCATTGCTGAGCAGTTGTTGCAAGCTTTTATGAAAGAGTTCAGGATTGGACAACTGTTGTAAAAGTGGCTTGAGTGAAACATGGTTACTCTGAGGTAAATAATGTTCATAGGCGGGAGCGGCCTTCAATTGATCGACTAATACCTGTAATAAATGTCGATAGTCCATCGTTGCACTTCCTTTTTGTTTTTGTTCTAAAATTTCATGTACCAGATGGCGAAGAAAAGGGCGAATACTTAAAGTTTTGGTGCAAGAGGCAAAATCTCCACAGAGGGAGGGATGGATGCGAATACAGACATAGTGCGTGATTTGTTCATCTAAAGCGATGGAGGTATGCGCGGTTTGCGGGGGTAGCCACAAACCATAATTTGGTGGTGATAGATAAATTTGTTGTTCAATTTCATATTCTAAAATACCATTCAAACTAAAATTAAAATCGCCCCATAGCGAACTATGCGGTGCCACAATTTCATCTTTCTGATAAAAAAAATCATCCACTTCTATATATTGTTCAATCGGCAGCAGCATATCCATGTCCTCATTTTTGCTTTTTTTATCTGTCTATATGTCCATTTCTTAGTGCGTAGACATTTGATTGAACGACAAAACAAAAAATATCGCGGTGTCTGTAGCGCGATATTGATGTCTGAAATTCGATATTCTAATTATTTCAGACTTCAGTGAAAATGAATACTGAGAATATGCATACATCGGGAGAAGACATGACGCAGCAAAACAAAACAGTCTGGTGGGCGTTGGCTTTACCGCTGTTGGCCGTTTTAATTTGGTCATTGAATATTACTGTGACACGTTATGTGGTGGACTATATTTCTCCCGTCAGTATTAGTTTTTATCGTTGGTTGGTGGCTTTTCTGGTTTTAACCCCTTTTATGTCGGCTAAAGTTTGGCGTGAACGTCAGTTGGTGGTGCAACATTGGAAACAGCTTGCGGTACTTGCTGCTTTTGGAATGGTGCTGTATCAAGGTTTGGGCTATACCGCAGCGCATTATACCACTGCGACCAATATGGGCATTATTAATGCTTTTATTCCAATCTTTACCATTTTTGTTTCTATGTTGATGCTGAAGGACATTCCCAACCGTTTTGCTGTGGTGGGGAGCCTTTTATCTTTTACGGGCTTACTCTATGTGATGGCACAAGGAAATCTGCTTAATCTGGTGCAATCGGGGGGGCATCTAGGTGATGTCATGATGGTGCTTGCGGTATTCTTCTATGCTTTTTATGGCGTATTTTTGAAAAAATGGCAGCTGAAAATTCCATTGATGATTAGTCTATATGTGCAGATTATTTTTGCATTGTTGTACCATCTGCCTTTTGTTTTATGGCTAGGACTAGATGCAATTAATCCACAAAATGTGGGGAGTGTGCTCTATGCGGGTATTTTTCCGTCACTGATTGCCCCTTTGGTTTGGATGTTGGCAGTGCAAATGATTGGCCCGAATCGAACCAGTATTTTTATGAACTTAATGCCGATTTTTACCGCGATTATTGCTAATATCTGGTTAGCAGAAGCATGGACGGTTTATCACAGTATAGGTGGTGTGATCATTTTACTGGGCATTTTATTGGCACAAAAGAAAGATGGGGCAGTCAAAGTCGTAAAATTAAATGTATAATGTAAGAGTAGATTAAAAAACAACCAAACAAATTTATTTTTTTTGACTTGTTTTTAATTGAATGAGTGTGTGAATAATCATTTTAAAATGTTTTTTCTCACAAAAGTTTATTAAAAAATAGTGAGATAATTTAAATTGTTAAGAAAAAATGATGAATCTAGCATCATATTCAAATTTTTTATAAGATGAATAATATATTTGTATAATAAAACAATTTATTACATAATACGTATCTCGTAAATATTTAAGTTATTGTTGATAATTACTTAGGTTTTACCGCCAGATTGATAGACCCTCTGGATGTGTTTATGCACATCCTTTTTTATGCTCAACCATGTTATATGGTTGAGCTTTTTTTTATCTCAATTTTTGTCAATGCAGATACCATGCTCAAGCACGAATGACTTCACCTGTTTCAGCATCAATAATTCGGCTTGCTTCTTGGCTAAGCCCTAAATCACCATTCAAATAATTAATTTGATTTGAAAAATACTGGTTGGCCTGTTGCAGTGATAGGGCTGGTTTTTCCCCAGTGGGATTGGCACTGGTCGATACAATAAAACCATGAAATGCATTGCAGAGCGCCATGCATAAAGGATGGGTTGTGACGCGTACAGCCACTTTGGGATGGTTGCCTTTAATCCATGTTGGAATATTGTCACCCGCAGGCAATAACCATGTGGTTGCTCTTTCGGTGGGTGAGCGGTGACTCCAAGAATCGATGACTTTTTGGCGCATTTCTGTACTGAGAGGTTCTAATAAATGCTCGACTTGTGCAATTTGTGCCGCCAATAAAATAACGCCTTTTTCAATTGGACGTTGTTTTAAGCGTAAAATTTCTAAAAAAGCGAGTTCATTAAAAGGATCACAGCCTAAGCCCCAAACGGCCTCTGTCGGGTATGCTAAAACATGTCCTTGTTTTAAACATTCAGCAGCTTCGGCAACAGAGGTGGTAATCATTAGATTTTATCTCGTCAAATTTTTTAAAGGGCTATTGTGAACCTTATTTGCTAAGACGACAACGCAGATACAAACCTGCCTGCTGTATACAGAAGCCAAGTAGCTCTAATTCCATGAGCTGGCTGGTCAATGTACTGATATCTAATCTGAGTTTGGCAATCAGCTCATCTATATTTTGTCCAACCCAATCTAGTTGTGTATATAGCGGTGCTAAGTGCGTAGGTAAGTCGATTTGCACTTCAAGTTCAGGAACACTTTTTGATTGTTCAATCTGTTGTTGATTTTGCCACTGTGTTGGCAGTGCTAAGTCTTCAAGCACTTGCTCAGGATGATCAACTAAAATGGCACCTTCACGAATGAGCTGGTGACAGCCTTGATGGTGTTCACTATAAATATGTCCCGGAATGGCAAAAACCAATTTACCTTGTTCAGCTGCAAGTTTTGCGGTAATCAGTGAGCCACTTTTCAGTGCGGCTTCAGCGACAACCACGCCTAAACTTAAAGCACTGACAATTCGATTACGCCGTGGGAAATGATGTTGTAAAGGTGGGGTTCCGGGTAAAAACTCAGTAATGACTGTGCCTGAATGGGCAAGAATTTGTTGTCGTAATGCTTGATGCTGTGAGGGATAAGTCTGTTCTAAACCTGTGCCCATTACTGCAATGGTTTTATGCTGTCGTAAAGCCCCCTGATGTGCCGCTTCATCAATCCCTTGCGCTAAGCCACTATTAATATAAAAGCCTTTTTCACTTAAATAATAAGCAAAATCATAGGCGACTTGTCGTCCATGAGCACTGGGTTTTCGACTGCCGACAATGGCAATTTGAGCTTGTGATAGGGCTTTGGCATCGCCTTGACCAAATAAAATAGGCGGTTTATCTGCATAAGGGCGTAGTTGGGTCGGGTAGTCTGGATGATCCAGTGTCAGAATGAAATCGCTATTTTTCTGAATGTCTTGTAATAGGATTTGGAATTTTTGTTGCCCTGTTACAGTCTGAAATTCACTGAGGCGCTGTAAGTGACTTTTATGTAATGCGAGTGTCGACCATTGCGGAAAGTTTTGAGGATCAACCGCTTCGCGAACGTTGCCAAAGCGTTGTTCTAGCTTATAAAAACTCGATAGCGAATGTTGAACCAAATACCATAACGTAATCGTTTCAATTTGCGTTGCTGATAAATGATTCAACATAGAATGACCTTAAATTAATTAGTCATCCATCAGCGGTGGTTGAATACCAGCGCCGATTTTAATCGGTAATTCACTATCAAGAACATAAGCATAGCTTAAATGCTCAAAGCTTTTGAACACCATGACATTACCAATACGTTGTCCGGGTAGTTGAATACGTTCTTTGGTTTTTGGATCGGTGACCACTTCACCTTTTTGGTTAATGCTGAACACATGACCGACTTGAACACCTTGTAAGCTACCGCGATCAATCGTCACCACACTATTTTTTGCAGCAGTACCAATGGAGCCCATAACACGAACCACTTGACCACCCGCGACGACATCTTCAGCGTTGGTTGGATAGAACAATGTCGGTAACATTGGATCATATTCAGGTAGCACACGGTCACCACGACGAACTTCAGAATTATAGGTGTCAGTCAGTTCAAGCGTGGTAATGTCATTTTCACCGCGTATAGCAACCCCTGCGGCCACTTGAATGAGTTCAAGACCTGCATTAAATTTTTTGCCATTTGCACCAGTAAACATATACGGTTCGCCTTCACGGTAAACTGCATAACGTTGACCAATTTCGAGACCATTTCCGCGGGCATAAACAGTTTGCCCTTTTGCCGCAAGGACACGTTGGTCGGCGGTGCCTAAAATGTAAGGTGTAGATTGAATGGATTCAGGCGCAACAACACTGGTACGTTCTAACCAGTGTTGGATATATTCCAGTGGAATCACAGGAATGGCATTATTTAAAGATTCAATGCGAACTTGAGGTTGTAGCTTGGTGCCACCTGTATAGCGACGGATAATCCCTTCACAACCATCACCTTCATCTTTACCGATAATCGGGCGACCATTATAGGTACACATCAATAAACGGTCACCGGGGAAAATCCAATGTGGGTTTTTTACGTGTTTGTTGCTTGCCCAAATTTCAGGCCAGCGTACTGGGTTTTTCAAAAAACGTTTTGAAATATCCCACAAGGTATCGCCTTTTTTCACCACATAGACCTGTGGTGCACCTACTTTCAACGCGGGCGGATTGACATTGCGAGCTGGTGCTGCTTCAGCAACATTGACGACACCAACCCCAACACTTACGCACACTGCAAGTGCCAATAATTGTTTTTTAAACCCCAAGGCACTAAAAGTTGGCATGCCCTTAAAAACCTTTTTCATTATCATAATTCCTAAAATTATGTATGTAGTTGCGTTATAATAACGATATTACACACATTTTTTTGATGAAGCATTCCTTCATTTTGTTTTTTGATCAATGGCATAAGTGAGGACACCGTATGGCCTTATTACCTATTTTAAGTTTCCCGGATCCCCGTCTTCGCACCATTGCTAAACCAGTCGAAGAAGTCACTGATGAAATTCGTCAGCTTGCAGCAGATATGTTTGAAACCATGTATGAAGCTCCGGGCATTGGCTTGGCTGCGACACAAGTTGATCAACATATTCAGCTGATTGTCATGGATTTATCTGAACACAAAGATCAACCCCTAGTGTTTATTAACCCGAAGGTTACGCCATTAACTGAAGAAACTCAGCCTTATGAAGAAGGCTGTCTATCTGTGCCTCAAATATACGATAAAGTTGAGCGTCCGTCACGCGTAAAAATTGAGGCCATTAACCTTGAAGGTCAATCATTTGAGGTAGAAGCAGACGAACTTCTCGCTGTTTGTATCCAACATGAAATGGATCACTTAAATGGTAAATTATTTGTCGATTATTTATCGCCATTAAAGCGTCAACGTGCACGTGAAAAAGTGGAAAAAGTGGTTCGTCAGCGCCAAAAAGACAAAGTCGCAGTGAAGCGTTAAGTTACTGCTTTAAGAAAAAATATCTCAAACAAAGCCCAATTTTGATTGGGCTTTGTTATACTTGTGGCGCGAAAAATTGCAGGATTCACTTTTTGCTGTTACGTAGTGGGTTATTACTATCTTGTATAGCCGTGTTTTTACAGATTGCTGTTTTTTTACAGCCCTTGTTACCGAAGCAGTATCAGATTGCTCCGGTCTGTGAAACCATCACGCGTGCATTATTGCTTCAGCCTACTATTTCTCATCAGTCCCATCACCAATCTTCTCATTATTCTCATCACTTTGTTGATCAGGACAGCCAACTGCATAGCCAAGATGCAGGACATCATCACGATGCCAATCATCAATGTCAGTACTGTACGGTTTATGGCAATTTGGTTTTGCCACCTGAATTAAATGTCAAAGAAGTGTTAGATCGGATACAGATTCGTTTAGTTGCCTTTCAAAAAGCATTTTTACATGTTTATTTTGTTCTGCAACGCCTCTATTTACTCCCTCAAGGGCGAGCCCCACCACACTTTGCTTAAATCAAAACTTAATTTTTAGGGTCTTTAAGACGCTAGACCTTGTGCTGCTTTATTCGCAGCCCATATTTATGATTTAAGAGAGATGAAAATGGCTCAGCCAAAATTCTTTTTACAGCCTTTGTCGGCTGCAATTTTTGTTGCGTGTTATTCGGGGGCAGTATTTGCTGCGGAACAAGTCCATGTGTCACAACGTTTAGCACCTATCGTGGTGACAGCTCAGACTGCAAATGATGCCAATGGCCTGATTATTCGGGCCGATCCTAAACAGCCGATTCAACCGATTCCTGCCACCGATGGTGCAGATTATTTACAAAGTATTCCGGGCTTTAGTTCAATTAAAAATGGTGGAACCAATGGCGATGTCACGTTTCGTGGCATGTTTGGTTCACGGATTAAAATCTTAACCGATGGTTCTGAAAGTCTAGGCGCATGTCCAGCACGTATGGATGCACCAACGTCTTATATTCAGCCTGAAAGTTATGATCAAATTTCTGTGGTTAAAGGCCCGCAAACCGTGCAATACGCCAATACCGGTTCAGCGGCAACGGTTATTTTTGAACGAAAAAAACCAGAACTCACTGCTGCAAAACCTTATCAAGGTCAAGCCAGTGTACTAATGGGTTCCTTTGGGCGACTAGATCAAAATGTGGAAACAACGCTCGGGGATGCAAAAAAATATATCCGTTTAAATGCCAATCGTTCAGAATCGAATAGTTATCAAGATGGTGATGGCAATACAGTACCCTCTGCTTGGGAGCGCTGGAATGCAGATATTGCACTGGGTTGGACGCCAGATGAAAATACGTGGCTGGAGCTGACGGGTGGAAAGTCGGATGGTGAGGCTTTATATGCAGGTCGTGATATGGATGGTTCACGATTTGCACGTGAAAGTTTAGGGCTGCGTTTTGAAAAGAAAAACCTGACCGATGTGATTCAGAAAGTCGAAGGGCAGCTGAACTATAGTTATAACGACCATGTCATGGATAACTTTAGATTAAGAACGCCACCGATGACACACGACATGATGACGCATCAAATGGTATCCAATCCATCAGAAATGCAAGTAACGCGTCGTACTTTGAATACCCGTTTCGCCATGACCAGTGCGTGGGACAAACTGAATTTAATCACTGGAATTGACTCTCAGCAGAATCATCATGCAGGAAGTATGAAATCCTTGATGATGGACATGCCATTGACCACCAATATGAAATTCCAGTCCTATGGTGCATTTGGTGAGATGGCGTATCAATTCAATGAGCGCTATAAACTGGTTACAGGCGCACGACTTGACCAAGTGAAAATTGATGCGCTGAAGCTCAATGATGAACGTTCAGAAACTTTACCGAGTGGTTTTATTCGTCTGGAAAATCAACATCCTGAACATGATGCCAAAAGCTATATTGGTTTAGGTTATGTTGAACGTGTCCCTGATTATTGGGAGTTATTCAGTACTGCGCATGGTAATTCAGGCATGTCAAAACCTACGTTTAATGATTTGGATACTGAAAAAACCTTGCAGTTGGATTTGGGCTATCAACATCAACATGGTGCTTTTAATTCATGGGTTTCAGCTTATGCAGGTTTGATTAATGACTATATTTTAATGAGTTATCATAATCATCCGACTTCAGGTGGGCATGGTCATGGCTCAAGTTTCAGTGCAGGGGCGAAAAATGTCGATGCCACCATTGCAGGGGCGGAAGCAGGATTAGGCTATCAATTTAGTGATGCTATTCAGGCGGATGTGAGTGCCATGTATGCATGGGGCGAAAACACCACAGACAACAAAGCATTACCGCAAATCGCGCCGTTAGAAGGACGCTTTAATCTGCGTTATGTTCAAGATAAATATACCTTGGGCATGTTGTGGCGTGTGGTGGCGAAACAAGATCGTATTAGCTTAAATCAAGGTAATATCGTGGGCTATGACATGAATGAGAACAAAGCATTTAGCACACTGGCGTTAAATGCCTCTTATAATCTAATGCAAGATATTGATGTGGCTGTTGGCGTGGATAATGTTTTAGATAAAACCTATACCGAACATTTAAATAAAGCGGGAAGTTCAGGTTTTGGTTTTGCCAGTAATGAGCAATTCAATAATACCGGTCGTAATTATTGGGCACGCGTTAGTATGAAGTTCTAAACTCTTGATGTACAAAAAACCGAGTTTAAATACTCGGTTTTTTGTTTTTGAGCGATAGGAAAGTATAGGCAGGGAAAATATACTATTGATGCATACTGGCCAATTGTTTGGCTTTGCTTTGATATAAAGCCAAACCTAGTTTTTGAATATTGCGACCACGATGTTGCAGACGTTGACTCAATTTGGGTGAATATTTGGCACTGGTATATAGCACAACATTTCGGGCAATTAAGTAATAAGCAAACCACGCTGCTGAGCGATGCTTTAAACCCAGTTTTTGCATCTTTTGACGACCAATAAAAAATTGCGTCACTTCTAGATGCTGACGATATGCTAGTTTTTGTTGTAAAGGTTTTAAATAACGATACTGACGTTCAAAAGGTTCTTTCGATAGACTCGAACCTAATTCAAAACTGGAGTGATCCGATTGTGGATGTGCATGCTGCATCCAATACAGTAGTTTCCAGCCATCCGACTCTTTATGGACCAGCCATTTTTCATCTACGCCCATTAACCAGCCGATATATTTCCAAAAATGCAGAAAGCTGTCGACTTCATCTTGGTTGGGAAAAATCCCCAGCGCACGAATGCCAATCAAAACCACACCACTAAACGCAATATTGGTCATGGCCAGATCAAACTGATTGATTGGCGTGCCCCATGTCTGGGCATCCCAGCGTTCCGATTTTTTTAGTTGATGGCGAACTAAGGCATGAATAAAACGCACATAGAGGGTTGAGGTGAAGCCAGCATTAAAGCGTTCTAAACCACGCGTTTCAGTAATGTCGATCCACCATTTCGTGGTTTCAGCTAAACGTGTGCCGGCCTGTTTTTTCAGTGCACCTGTCAGCAGGAGTGGCTGATTAAATCCGGGATATAAATAACCGCTCATTAATGATAAATCACGCAGAATAAACCCATTGTTGATGCCTAAGCGATGGGTGAAGTTAAGTGCCTGTTCAATTTTACCTTGATCGACCCAATCTGGCAGCGTTTGCACTGTACTAAAAAATGCGTTGAGTTCGGGAATGGGTTTAGCCAATTGATCCAATCCTTTAAACAATGCCGTTTCAAAATATTGTCGGTGTAATTTAGGATTTTGCATCATCCAAACAATGACTTGATCCATGGCGGTATCACCCTTTTGTAACGCTTGATTCAAAGACAAGTATTCTGCATAAGTAGGTTGTAAATGTTGTCCTGTGAGCCAACTCAGCATTTGAGTTTTCCAATTGCTGCTGAGCATTGTTTCAAATGGTGCTAATCGTTTGAGAATTGTGATCGTTGACATTGCAGGAACATCCTGATTATTGTTTAATCAAACTCTAATATGAATATTTATTCGCATTCAATTCGCATTTCTAATGTGAGTCAAAGCATGAGAAAAAAACCACAACAACAACGGGCAAAACTGATTGTTGATCATATTTTACAAGTCGCTCAGATCTGTATTGTCGAGCAGGGCTTAATGCACATCACCACACCCAAGATTGCGGAAAAGGCCGGGGTTAGCGTTGGCTCGCTCTATCAATATTTTGAAAATAAAGAAGAGATTATTCAGGAACTCTTGCGCCGTAAAAGTGAAAACTTAGGCTTGGCATTAAAGCAAATGGTGATTACGCAAGAGCAATTAAGCATTCAGGAGATTATTCCTTTAAGTATTCAATTTGGCTTTGATGTGATGCGAGCGGAAAGTGGTTTCTTTATCGAAGTATTAAAACATTGGCATGGCTATAATAATTCAGAGGCAGCACAGATTCTTGAAAAGCACTTTTTTGAAGTAGGAATGTATCTATTTAATCGTTTTTATCGGCATTGGGATTTTGAAACGCTTAAACATAAATCATTTGTCATCATTAACAGTACTTTGTTTACCATGATGCGCTATGTGAGTAACAATAGCTTTCTTATTTCAGAACAACAGCTTAGAGATGAATTATCGAATATGATCTTGGCTTATTTGGCACAAAAATAGCTTTTAAAAAGAATATTACAATAAATTATTTAATAAAATCATATATTTAATACTTTTGTGGTTTGAAAAATGAACGGCTGATTCATTTAATTTAGAAAAGGGGTTGTGTGAGAATTTTTTTCACCTATAATGCGTATCCATCGGCGGTGATGTTAA
>OFRD01000488.1_pt1 | contig 15230 bp, 18 predicted proteins | sample 1543041 | NCBI WGS metagenome assembly OFRD01 (sample SAMN07774234, study PRJEB24372) | wastewater metagenome | isolation source: Exp Tend CN 100WW | collected 2016-02
TTATAAATAAATATAGATTTCATAAAAAGAAAATCGGAGAGTTCAAATGTCTCGTGGAGATTTACAAGAAATGGAAGTAGGCACAAAGCAATCCAAAACTGCTGTGAATGCTAATGCACCAGCACCTAACCCAATGAGTCACTTGAGTGGTTCAACACCTGGTCAAACTGGTAGTTGGGAAGATTTAGGTGGTCCTACACCTGAGAATTATCGTTCTGATGATGATTCTGCAAAACTTAAGACCCCTGAAGGAACACTCAAGCAAGTTAGAGATGTTGTTAACAAGGGTGCAAAGAGTGCAGATCCTATGAAAGGTATGGCAAAAGAAGATGCTGATTATGATGAAGAAGATGAAGAACTTCTAGAAGCCAAAGAAGAAGATGAAGAGGAAGAGGATGACGAAGAAGAAGATACCAAGAAAAATGGTAAGAAAAGTAAAAAGGAAGAAGATGACGAAGAGGAAGATGATGAAGATCTAGAAGAAGAGTTTGATCTTGAAGAAGATGTAAATGCTCTTCTTGGTGGAGAAGAACTCTCCGAAGAGTTTAGAGAAAAAGCAAAACTTGTTTTTGAATCTGCACTCAGATCAAAAATTGGTGAAATCAAAGAATCTCTTGAGATCAGATATGCTGAGGCACTTGTAGAAGAAATTGAAGAAATTAAAGAAGCATTGAATGATCGTGTAGATTCTTATCTTGAATATGTTGCTGATGAGTGGTTTGCTGAAAACACACTCTCAATTGAAAAGGGTCTAAAGGAAGAACTCACTGAGTCCTTCTTGACTGGTCTGAAAGGACTTTTTGAAGAACATTATGTATCAATCCCTGAAGATAAATATGATGTCCTAGAGAGCATGGTAAACAAACTTGATGATATGGAGACGAAACTCAACGAGCAGATTGAGAAAAACGTTTCACTCAATAGTCGTCTCGCAGAGTCGGTTGCTGATGGAATCTTAGATCAAATTTCTGAGGGTCTTGCGTACACTCAGAAAGAGAAGCTCGCCTCACTTGCCGAAAGTGTAGAGTTTGAAAGTGAAGCAGAATATCGTGAAAAACTGGAGACACTAAAGGAATCTTATTTTCCAACAAAAATGATTTCTCCATATGCTAAAACCGAAACCCTTTCTGAGGGATTAGATTCGGCACCAGAATCTGTTTCAGGTTCTATGGCTGCATATCTAAACACACTTTCAAGATTTAGCAAATAATTGAATTTAACATAATTCAAACACAAACATTCACTTACAAAAGGTAAAAGCAAATGTTCCAATCCGAACAATTGCAGAACAAGTGGGCACCACTTCTCAACTATGAAGGTCTTGATCCAATCAAAGATTCTCATCGTAGAGCAGTAACCGCAGTTCTGCTAGAAAACCAAGAAAGATTTTTAAGAGAGCAATCCTCATTTGATAATGGTTCATTATCAATGTTGATGGAATCACCAACCAACAGTGGCAATGCTTCTGGTGCTTCTGGTGCTTTTGGTGGTAGTGCTGCTGCTGGCGGACCTACTGCTGGTTTTGATCCCGTATTGATTTCACTCATCCGTCGTTCAATGCCCAACCTGGTCGCATATGACCTTGCTGGTGTACAACCAATGAGTGGTCCTACTGGACTCATCTTCGCAATGCGTTCACGTTATACCAATCAGTCCGGTAACGAAGCATTCTTCAATGAAGTAGACTCCGCATTCTCTGGTCAGGATGCTGGTCGTGATGAAACTGCAGGATTCTCTGATACTGCTGCTGGTATTGGTACCACTGCTCAAAGTGGAACTAACCCTTCAGTTCTCAACCCCGTTGGCACTGCGACTTCTACTGCCTACAACGTAGGTCAGGGAATGGTTACTGGTGATGCTGAGAATCTTGATGGTACTGGTTCTGATGCATTCAATCAGATGGCTTTCTCAATCGAGAAAGTAACTGTGACTGCTAAATCCAGAGCACTCAAGGCCGAGTATTCATTAGAACTCGCACAAGACCTCAAGGCAATCCACGGTTTGAATGCCGAAGCAGAACTTGCGAATATTCTATCTACAGAGATTCTTGCTGAAATCAACCGTGAGGTTATCAGAACCATCTACAAGGTGGCTGAGCAAGGTGCTGTACAGAATACCGCAACTGCTGGTATCTTTGACCTTGACGTTGATTCTAACGGTCGTTGGTCAGTTGAGAAGTTCAAGGGTCTGCTATTCCAAATCGAGCGTGATGCTAACGCAATCGCACAAAGAACTCGTCGTGGAAAGGGCAACATCGTAATGTGTTCTGCTGACGTTGCTTCAGCACTCACAATGGCAGGTGTGCTCGATTATACTCCTGCTCTGAACTCGAACCTCAACGTTGATGACACTGGCAATACTTTTGCTGGTACTCTGATGGGTAAATTCCGTGTATATATTGACCCATATTCTGCTAACCTGACCACTGCTAACGCAACTCCAGGTAACCAGTATTATGTGGTTGGTTATAAGGGTTCTTCCCCTTATGATGCCGGACTATTCTATTGCCCTTATGTACCTCTCCAAATGGTTCGTGCCGTTGGTGAGAATTCCTTCCAACCAAAAATTGGCTTCAAGACCCGTTATGGTCTAGTTGCTAACCCATTCGCAGAAGGAACTGATCAGGGTCTCGGAAGACTTCAGGTAAATGCAAACCGTTACTATCGTAGAGTTGCAGTTAAGAATTTAATGTGAGTCTTTCTCACAAATCTTCAAAGGGGCCCATATGGGTCCCTTTTTTTTATCTAAATATTTAAAAAAAATGGCATCTACTACATCAGGTCAAATTGAAAATCGTAATTTTCTTTCACCAAGTGGATTTAAGTTCACGATAAAAAGAAGTCCTAAAGTTGCATTTTTTTGTAATGAGGCAAATATTCCAGATTTAACTCTTGGAATTGCAATTCAACCAACATATCTAAAAGATATTGATACTCCAGGAGATAAAATTGTTTTTGGAGATTTAAATCTGCGTTTTATGGTAGATGAAGATCTTGAAAATTATATGGAGATTCAAAATTGGATTCGTGGTTTAGGGTATCCAGAAAAATTGGAAGAAATTTATAACTTACAAAACTCTGGATTTTTGGGAGGAAGAAAGTATACTCAAAAAGAAATGGACATATATTCTGATGGAACACTTCAGGTATTAAGTAGCAATTTTGTTCCAAATTTTCAAATTAGATTTAATGACTTATTTCCATATTCGTTGACAACATTATCATTTACTGCTACTGATTCAGACATTCAGTACTTTACAGCAGAGGTGAGTTTCAAGTATACTATCTACAATATAACTGATTTAAGTGGAACTCCATTATGAGTATTGATCTTGAAAAAATTCAAGAGATGTGGGAAAAGGACGCAAAAATAGATCCAGACAATCTTCATACAGAATCTTTAAATATACCAGTTCTTCACGCAAAATATTTTGATCTTTACAATACAATCGTTCTTTTAAGAAAAAAAGCAGAGCAACAAAAGAAAAATATTCATCACGAAAGATATGAATACTTCTCGGGAAAGGCAGACCCGGATGTTTATGTAGAGAATCCATTTCCAAAGAAAATTCGGGATAAAGAAACTATGCAAAAATATCTTGATGCAGATGATAAACTTTCATCTATTAATATGAAAATTTGTTATTATGATACGATGTTATATTATCTTGAAAGTATATTAAAGGTTATTCAAAATCGCACATATCAAATTAAGAATTCAATAGAATTTTTACGATTTAATGCTGGATTAGGGTGAATAAATACTCATAGACATATGAATCTTTGTGACAGATACTACAGAAAATCTAATTATATCTAAGTCTAACGAAGTATTTTTAAAAATAAAAACAGAACCTCACATTGAATATGAATTAAGAGATCATTTCAAATTTGAAGTTCCTGGTGCAAAATTTATGCCTCAGTATCGAGGGAGAAATTGGAATGGAGAAATACACTTATTCGATATTAGAAGTAAGCAAATATATGTGGGTCTTTTAGATAAAGTTATAAATTTTTGCGAACAATTTAATTACACATATAAGTTTGAGACTAATAAATTTTATGGTCAACCTTTTGAGGTAAATGAGGGAATATCATTAGAGGGTGTAAAGGATTATATGAGTTCTATTTGTTCTCATACTCCTCGTGATTATCAAGTGGATGGAGTATACGATGCACTAAAATATAATCGAAAACTGCTGATATCACCCACTGCCTCAGGAAAATCTCTGATGATTTATTCAATCGTAAGATACTATGTAGATAAAGGGCAAAAAATTCTTTTAGTTGTTCCAACGACATCTCTTGTAGAGCAGATGTATAAGGATTTTGAGGATTATGGTTGGGATTCTGAGTCATATTGCCATAAAATTTATTCTGGTAGGGAAAAGACAAATGAACACTCAGTGACAATTACTACCTGGCAGTCTATTTATAAATTGGAAAGGTCTTTCTTTGAGGATTATAATGTCATTATAGGTGATGAAGCTCATTTATTCAAGAGCAAGTCACTGATTCAGATTATGACTAAACTTCATCATGCAAAGTATCGTTTTGGATTTACCGGTACTCTTGATGGAACTCAGACTCATAAATGGGTATTAGAGGGATTGTTTGGTCCTTCTTATAAAGTTACGAGAACTGATGAGTTGATGAAACAGGGTCATCTTTCACAATTAGATATTCAGTGTATTGTCCTCAAACATTCTCCTCAAAAGTTTGATGTTTATGAAGATGAAATACAATATCTTATCTCTCACGAACAGAGAAATAGATTTATCACAAACTTGACTTTAGATCTAAAGGGAAACACTCTGGTATTATATTCAAGAGTAGAAACACACGGAGCAATACTTTACGAAAATATAAATAAAAATAAGCAAAGTGATCGTAAAGTCTTTTTTATTCACGGTGGAGTGAATGCTGAAGAAAGAGAATTAGTCCGTGAAATCACTGAAAAAGAAAAGAATGCGATTATAGTTGCTTCCTATGGAACATTTTCCACTGGTATTAATATCAAAAATCTACATAATGTAATTTTTGCTTCTCCAAGTAAATCAAGAATACGAAATCTTCAAAGTATTGGAAGAGTTCTTCGTAAAGGCAAAGATAAAGTCAAAGCAACACTTTATGATATTGCCGATGATTGTACTTATAACTCAAAAAAGAATTATACACTCAATCATTTGATAGAACGAATTAAAATATATAATGAAGAAAACTTTAATTATGAAATAGTCACAATACAACTAAAAAAATGATAGAGGAAGATTTTTACTGCACTCTCAAACTTAAGTCTGGTGAAGAAGTCTTTGCCAAAGTTGCAGCCTCAGAAGAGGAAGAGAGAACTTTTTTGATTGTCTCAAACCCAATTGTAATCTCTGAATATAAAAGTAGAGGTGGTGAATCTGGATATAAGATAGAACCCTGGTTGAAAACGACAACAGAAGATATGTTTATTATTAAACTTGATGATGTTTTGACTCTTTCTGAATCTTATGATATTGAAATGATATCAATGTATCAATCTTATTTGAGACAATCTTATAAGAGAAAAAATAATGAATCAAACATTAATCGTCAAATGGGATATCTCTCAAGTGTAAATGATGCTAAAGATATCTTAGAGAAGCTCTATGAAAGTAGCTAATATAACTTTTCAACCCTCACAAAGGTTATTCTATCAGATTTGAGAAACTTGTCAACTATTTCTAAAAGTGTTATAATATCTACATAATAATGAGTAAAACTTATGATCACCACAAACATTATGACCAAAAGAAAAAGGTCAGAACATTACGTCAATAATAAAGAGTTTCTTGCTGCTCTCACAAAGTATCGTGAGGATGTTGAAATCAGTTTTATCAGAAAATATGGCAGAGAACCAACAAGAGAAGATAGGTCAAAAGGATGGGATACAAAATCACAAATACCAAGATATATTGGTGAGTGTTTTTTGAAGATTGCAAATCATCTCTCTTTCAAACCAAACTTCGTAAACTATATGTTCAAGGAAGATATGATTTCTGATGGTATTGAAAACTGTGTTCAGTATATTCATAACTTTGACCCAGAGAAATCACAGAACCCATTTGCGTATTTCACACAAATTATTCACTATGCCTTTCTTCGTCGTATTCAAAAAGAAAAACGTCAGTTAGAAATCAAAAATAAGATTCTTGAACGTTCTGAATACTCCGAGGTCTTCACCGATGATAATACAGTTGACACCGGAAACTATTCAGACTATAATAGCATCAAGGATGGAATCCACTCTAAACTTCGTTATTGAATGAAAGTCGCAATCATCACTGACACTCACTATGGTTGCCGAAAAGGTTCTAAACTTTTTCAAGATTATTTTGAGTCATTTTATAAAAACATTTTTTTCCCGACACTGGAACAGCACGGGATTACAAATGTTATTCATATGGGAGATGCTTTTGATAGTCGCAAATCAATTGATTATCAAAGTTTAGAATGGACAAAAAGAGTTGTTTTAGATCCTCTTTCAAAATATAATGTTCATATGTTAGTGGGAAATCACGATGCATATTATAAGAACACGAATAATGTAAATTCCCCATCTCTTCTACTTCAAAATTACTCTAATATCAAAACTTATAGTGATCCAGAAGTAGTTAAAATAGGAAATTTGAATACTCTTTTCATTCCTTGGATATGTGCCGATAACGAAGAAAAAACTTTACGTCTCATCAAAAAAAGTGGATGTAAGGTTGCGATGGGACACTTGGAATTGAATGGATTTGAAGCCTATCGTGGACATACGATGGATGATGGTATGGATTCTATAGTTTTTGATGGGTTTACAAAAGTATTTTCTGGGCATTATCATACTCGTTCTACTAATGGTGTCGTTTTTTATTTGGGAAATCCTTATGAAATGTATTGGAATGATGTAAATGATACTCGTGGATTTCACATTTTTGATACTGAAACACTAGAACATACTCCTGTAAATAATCCTTATCGAATGTATTATATCATTCACTATGAGGATACAAACTATCAGACATTTGATACTCGTGAATATGAAAATAAAATTGTAAAAGTTATCGTTCGTAAAAAAACAAATACTAAAAAGTTTGAAAAGTTTATTGATAAACTTTATACTTCAAATGTAGCAGAACTCAAAATTGTTGAGAACTTTCAAATTGAAGAAAATGAAAATTTTGAGGCATTTGAGTCAGAAGACACTCTTTCTGTTCTGAACAGATATATTGAAGAATCAGAAATAAATCTGGACAAAAAAATAATTCAAAAAATGTTCAAAGAAATATATCAGGAAGCCTGTGAGTTGGTATAAAAATGTTTATACTCACAATTCTGGGGCAAGAGGATGAAGGTGTTTACTCTGTACTTAACCCTAATGGAGATAAGATCATCTATATTTTTGAAGAAGAAGACGATGCGGTTAGATATGCTATGATGTTGGAGGAGGAAGATTATCCGGAAATGCATGTGATTGAAGTTGAAGATGAAGCAATAATAAAGACTTGTAAACAATATGAATATAACTATACGATTATTACTGAAAATGATATTGTAATTCCACCAAAATATTAAAATGATCTTATTCAAAACTATAAAATGGAAAAATCTATTATCTACTGGCAACCAATTTACTGAAGTTGATTTTACATTAAATTCTACTAATCTAATTATTGGTGTAAATGGAGCAGGTAAGAGTACCATTTTAGATGCTTTGTGTTTTTCTTTATTTGGGCGCAGTTTTCGGAAAATTAATAAACCACAACTCATCAATACCGTAAATGAAAAGGACTGTATTGTAGAAGTTGAGTTTACTATTGGAACTACCGAGTGGAAAGTTGTTCGTGGAATCAAACCAAATATTTTTGAAATTCATCGAAATGGTGAAGTTTTGGATCAGGCATCCGCATCTGTCGATCAGCAGAAATGGTTAGAGCAAACAGTTCTTAAAATGAACTATAAGTCTTTTACTCAAATTGTAATTTTGGGTAGCAGTACTTTTGTTCCTTTTATGCAACTTCCTGCGGCTCATCGAAGAGAAGTAATTGAAGATCTTTTAGACATAAAGATTTTCTCTTCTATGAATACTGTAATTAAAGAAAAGATTCGTCAGATTCGTGAAGAAGTAAAAACTTTAGAACTCAAAAAAGAATCTCTCTTTGATAAGGTTGAAATGCAAAGAAACTTTATTGAGGAGTTGGAAAACCGTGGAAATGCCAAGATAAATGACAATCAAAAAAAGATTGTTAATTTAGATGCCGAAGTTGACATTTATATGAGAGAAAATTCTTCACTTGAGGAAAGTATTTTTAAGTATATCAAAGAGCAAGAAGAAGTCACAGGTGCCGCAGATAAACTTCGTAAACTGGGAAATCTCAAAGGTAAAATTTCACAAAAGGTACTCACGATTACCACAGAGCATAAGTTTTTTACTGAAAATTCGGTATGCCCTACCTGTACTCAAGAAATTGATGAGACGTTCAGACTACATAGGATTACAGACGCTCAAAATAAAGCAAAAGAGTTACAATCAGGTTATCAAGAACTTGAGGAAACTATTAAATCAGAAGAAGAAAGAGAGCGTCAATTTAATATTCTTTCCAAGGAGATTACAAAACTCACGCATGAAGTTTCTCAAAACAATACTAAAATCTCTGGATGTCAAAGACAAATCAGAGATTTTGAATCAGAAATTCAAACACTTACCAATCAACTTAAAAACAAAAATACTGAGCACGAAAAACTAGAGTCTTTCAGAGAAACTCTTCAGAAAACCTATGATGAATTGGCAGTTAAAAAAGATTCCATTAATTATTATGATTTTGCATATGGATTACTGAAGGATGGTGGAGTTAAGTCCAAAATCATTAAGAAATATCTTCCCCTGATAAATCAGCAGGTAAATCGGTATTTACAAATGATGGACTTTTATATTAATTTTACTCTTGATGAAGAGTTTAATGAGACCGTTCAGTCACCAATTCACGAAGATTTTTCTTATGCCTCTTTTAGTGAGGGTGAGAAGATGAGAATAGATTTGGCACTTCTTTTTACTTGGAGAGAAGTTGCTGGATTTAAAAATTCTGTAAATACAAATCTTCTGATATTAGATGAAGTATTTGATAGTTCTTTAGATGGATTTGGAACTGAAGAATTTCTTAAGATTATTAAATATACGATAAAGGATGCTAATATATTTGTAATTTCCCATAAGACTGGTTTAGATGATAAGTTTGATAATGTTATAAAATTTGAAAAAGTAAAAGGGTTTAGTCGGATCGGATCATAATATAGACACTTTATAAGGTGGCACAGCAGTTGTCCAGAGGGCAACCTTTCGTTGTATTATGAGTACATACAAAACAAAACTCATGCCAGTTAGTCACGAAATCAAGTCTCAACTCGCAAAACTGCTTGCTACCGAAGACCTTGTAGTAGAGCACAAAAGGGTTGAGACTGCTTGTTTTAATGTTCATACTCGTGTTCTGACTTTGCCTCTGTGGGATAAGGCAAGTAATACTGTATATGATTTGCTTGTAGGACACGAAGTTGGACATGCACTCTTCACTCCTGATGATGACTGGTTTGAGAGCACTACAATTCCTCAACAATTTGTGAATATTGTAGAAGATGCCCGTATTGAAAAATTAATGAAACGCAAGTATGCAGGACTTGCAAAGACTTTTTATAATGGATATAAAGAATTAAATGATGAAGACTTCTTTCAGATTGCTGACGAAGATTTAGAAACCTTAAATCTTGCTGATAAAACAAACCTTTACTTTAAGGTTGGTAACTTTCTCTCTCCTCTAAATTTCAATTCCAAAGAAAAGGAAATTGTTGAGTGTATTGATTCCTGTGAAACTTTTACAGATGTGATTATTGCCGCAGAGAAACTTTATGAGTATTGTAAGGAAGAACAACAGAAACAACAAAAGGTTGCTAATTTAGATTCTCACGATTCCGAACAACAAGGTAATTCCTCTTCTGGTGAACAAACAGGAGAAACCGAAGAAAGTGAGAACGACAGACAAGAACCTTCACAATCAAAACAACCAGAAGAATCTTCCGGAAATTCTAGTGGAAATCAAACAATACCAGATCTTTCTTCACAAGAACCAGAAGTTCGCACTGCCGATGCTCTTCGTGAAAAAATTGAGAGTCTTGTAAGTAGTGATAACCGAGATAATGTTTATGTTGAACTTCCACATCTCAACCTAGAAACTATAATTGCCAAAAATTCAGAGATTCATCAATATATTGATGAAAATTTTGAAAGACAAAAAAAATATATTGATGCTAATAATGATACAATTCATAATCTTAATTTATACGAAGAAGCAGATAAGTCTTATAAGCAATTTAAGACTTCTGCTCAAAAGGAAGTCAATTATCTTGTAAAGGAATTTGAGTGTCGTAAGGCAGCAGATTCTTATGCCAGAACATCAACTGCTCGCACAGGAGTTCTTGATACTGCCCGTCTTCATACCTACAAGTATAATGAGGATTTATTCAAGAAAATGAGTGTGATTCCTGATGGTAAAAATCACGGGTTGATTTTTATTCTTGATTGGAGTGGGTCGATGAATGAAGTTATTCAGGACACCTGTAAGCAACTTTTCAATCTAATCTGGTTTTGTAAAAAAGTCTCAATTCCTTTTGAGGTTTATGCCTTTACAAATGAATGGAGAAGCCCATCAAAGTCTCAAGAAGTTTATTCTCCACATTATGAAAAACGAGAAGGATTGATTTATGTTGCCGATGATTTTTCTTTATTGAATCTTCTTACAAGTAAAGTAAATATGAAAACTCTGGAGCATCAGATGCTCAATATTTGGAGACTGACTATTGCTCTTCGTAATCCATATGGGTGTGGATGTAGATATGTTGCTCCAACTAGATTATATCTCTCCAGCACTCCACTGAATGAGGCACTGATTGCCCTACACCAAATTCTTCCTAATTTTCAGAGAGAAAATAAACTTCAAAAAGTTCAGTGTGTAGTTCTGACTGATGGTGAGGCAAACTGTCTTCCTTATCATATTGAAGTCAAACGTAAATCAGAATCGGAACCTTATATTGGTGTTCGTGGCATTTCTCCTGGACAAACTTTTCTTCGTGATCGTAAGATCGGAACGACTTATAAGTTTGAATATGAATATCATAAATTTACCGAAGTTTTGATATCAAATCTCAAGGACAAGTTTCCAACAGTTAATATGATCGGTATTCGTGTGCTTCAGAATCGTGATACATCCAATTTTGTAAGTCTTTATTACAACAAATTTTCTCCCCAATACGTTAAAATTTTATCTGATTGGAAGAAGAATCGGAGTCTAAATATTTTAGATTCAAGTTATGATGCCTACTTTGGACTTTCTGCATCCACTCTCTCACAAGATTCTGAATTTGAAGTTGCCGAAGATGCCACAAAGTCACAGATTAAAAGTGCCTTTGTAAAAAGTCTCAAGATTAAAAAATTGAATAAAAAGGTTCTGGGACAGTTTATGGAGTTGGTCGTATGATAAATATTTTAAAAGATAACATGAAGAAAATTAATAATATGGACAAACTTTTGATTATTGATCATGTTAATAAAGTCATTATTCAAGAAAGAGAATTAAATCCTCCTACTTGGAATTGTCATTTTAGATCTAGAGTTAAAGAAAAGTATCCCGATTATGAATTAAAATGAAAAACGAAATCTGGGGAATGCCCTGTGCTGTAGATCACAAGAATAAAAGAGTTTATTTGAAGTGTGACAGTGCCATTACTGCGATGGGTATTGGTGCTCTTGTAGAAAAATATTATCCTGGATATAAAGGACATTTGGTAAGTTTAAATCGTCTGAGTGAAATTAGAGACAGTTTGGAAACCGTCCAATAGGGTGGATCTGAGACTCTGATTGCTGTTATAATGACTATGTTGAAACAAACCACTCACTATGCTCCGTCTCAAAATGACTCCCGATTATATCGTTTCTTCTCTGAGATCACTTTTTGGGTCAGAAATTACTGGTGCCGACATTCGTGGTTGGTGTGCTAGTAATGGAAGTGCCTATCAAACCGTTACAAAAAATCTTGAAAAATATAAGACTTCTCGTGGTAAGTGGAATTTAGAAGTGACACAAGAAAAGATTCAAGAAATAGAACGTAGTTTTTCTTCTCCTGCTGCTGCTCTTCCTGCTTTGGAACAAAATTTAATTCCTGATAAAGATGATACTTTCGTCAAGTTTGGTAACTTCAACGATATTAAAAAAATTATTCAGTCCCGTATTTTTTACCCAACGTTTATTACGGGTCTCTCGGGTAATGGCAAGACGTTCTCTGTGGAGCAAGCTTGTGCTCAGACTGGTCGTGAATTGATTCGTGTGAATATTACAATTGAAACCGATGAAGATGATCTGATTGGTGGTTTCCGTCTTGTGGACGGTGCAACTGTTTGGCACAATGGTCCTGTGATTGAAGCACTTGAACGTGGTGCTATTTTACTTTTGGATGAGATTGATCTTGCTTCTAATAAAATTCTTTGTCTTCAATCTGTATTAGAAGGTAAAGGTGTCTTTCTGAAAAAGATTGGTAAATTTGTAAAACCCTCTTCTGGATTCAATGTTTTTGCAACTGCAAATACCAAAGGTAAAGGTTCTGAGGATGGACGATTTATCGGAACTAATGTGCTCAACGAAGCATTCTTAGAAAGATTTCCTGTGACCTTTGAACAATCTTATCCTGCTCCTGCAGTTGAGCAAAAGATCTTAGAGGGTATTTCTTTGGATCTTGGTCTTGATGATCGTGATTTCTGTAAGAGACTTGTTGATTGGGGTGATGTAATCCGTAAGACCTTCTATGATGGTGGTATTGAGGAAATCATCAGCACCCGCCGTCTCGTTCACATCATTCATGCCTACAGTATCTTTGGTGATAAGGCAAAGGCAATACAGGTTTGTGTAAATCGTTTTGATGATGAAACCAAACAGGCATTCTTGGAACTTTATGACAAGATTGATGCTGATTTTATAATGCCTTCTACCCCAGAAGCAGTTGACGCAACTCTCTCAAACTGATATAATATTAAAAGATAAAACTCTCTTTGATTGTGAAACTTTATGACTGAAAATTTTGAAACCGATTATGAAAGTTCAATTCCAAACCAAGATTTTTGGGAGGAAGATGGAATTAGTATAACTGGAAATCCTTATGCTTCTCCCGATACAATAGTTTTTGGAAATACTCATCTTCCAGGAGGTATGGGAGAAGATCATATTAGTTTTACTGGATATCCTTATTCACCCCTTCCAAGTATTACATCATCTTTCACTTCTTATGAGGTAAAACCATCACTAAATTCAGATCACTTCTGGAAGTTTGGTGAAGGAAAGACACTCAAAGTAGTGGAAGAATATATTAAGGGAACTTATAATGGACACTATGCCTCTGATAAGTCAAAGGTTCAGGTTCTTGATATGATTGATGCGATTGATGATGGAGTTCCCTTCTGTCGTGATAATCTCATCAAGTATTCTTCTCGTTTCGGTAAGAAGGATGGAATGTCAAAACTTGATGCTCTGAAGATTATACACTACGGTGTTCTTCTATATCATTTTGCCGGATTTAATAATGAAACTCAAAAATCAAACTATGAAACTTTCTGATAAAACGCTGTTATTGCTGAAGAATTTCTCTGGCATCAATCAATCAATTTTGTTCAGGCAAGGAAACAAACTTCGCACAATTTCTGTGATGAAGAACATTCTTGCCGAAGCAGAGATTACCGAAGAGTTTCCAAAGGACTTTGGTATTTACGATCTGAATCAATTCCTAAATGGACTTAATCTTCATCAAAATGCCGAATTGGATTTTGAGAATGATGGTTATGTGGTGATTCGTGAAGGTAAAATGCGATCTAAGTATTTCTTTGCTGATCCAAGTGTAATCGTGATTCCACCAGATAAAGAAATCACTCTTCCGAGTGAGGATGTATGCTTTGAGTTGAATACTCAACAGTTAGATAAGTTACTCAAGGCATCTGCGATTTATCAACTTCCCGACCTTTCTGCTGTTGGTGATGCTGGTGTAATCAAACTGGTAGTAAGAGATAAAAAGAATGATACATCAAACAATTTTTCCATCGTGGTTGGTGAAACTGATAGTGTCTTTACGTTTAACTTTAAAGTGGAGAATATCAAGATTCTTCCTGGTGCTTATGAGGTTGTCATCTCACAAAAACTTTTGTCACGATTTACGAGCACCGACAGAGATTTGAAGTATTATATTGCGATGGAGCCTGATTCTACTTTTGAATGAACATCTTTGTCACATCCCCGTGTCCAAAAGAAAGTGCTATTGTACTTCCTGACCGTCACGTAAATAAAATGAGCCTAGAGACCTGTCAAATGCTCTCTATCGTGGCATCAGAGAAATGGGGGTACGGATACGGAACTCTGCCCAAGATCGATGGAACCCCCTACAATACCGATAAGGGTGCCTTCCGCAATCACCCTTGTACAAGATGGGCAGCAGAAACCATTGATAATGCCTATTGGTTAATTAAGTGGGGAATGGACTTGTGTGATGAATACACTTTGCGGTATAATAAAACACACTCGTGCTATAATACCTTATTACAAGCATACTATTTGTTTCCCAAAGGTAAGATTGATAAAGTGACCTCATTTGCCCGTGCGATGCCCGATGAATATAAACTTGACGACAGCATTGACACTTTTACTGCTTACAAGATGTATATTGCATCCAAACCTTGGGTTGCATCTAATTATCTTCGTATGCCAGAACGAAAACCTTCGTGGATCTAAATTATGAAAATGCAAAAACAAGTAAAGGCAATTTGGTCTGATTGGAAAAATGTTCCAGAAACTATGGATGATGGAAAATTAACTCCAATTCGTTGGTTTAAAAAATATTTAAATGAAAATTATACTTGCTCAATTGATGCCTGTTATATAACTTGCATACTTAAACGAATGAGGGTTTCGATTATAAAACCAAATGGAATTTATAATATCCCCTGCTTTCCGACAGAGGAAAGGCAAAATATTATTGATTATATAAATGAACTAGGATATGACAAATTACAAAAAGTAAATGACTCATTTGCTAAATAGTATTATATACGAGTTTTAGTTTATGAGTTGCGTCTATCAAATACGAAACAAAATTACTGGAGAAAATTATATTGGTTGTACCGAAAAAAATTATATGC
>OFRD01000490.1_pt1 | contig 15212 bp, 16 predicted proteins | sample 1543041 | NCBI WGS metagenome assembly OFRD01 (sample SAMN07774234, study PRJEB24372) | wastewater metagenome | isolation source: Exp Tend CN 100WW | collected 2016-02
CGTTCGTTGGGTATTCAAATTTTAGATGTGCGCTTAAGACGCGTTGATCTTCCTAAAGAGGTGAGCGAGTCTGTTTATCAGCGTATGGAAGCTGAGCGTAAACGTGTGGCTAATGAACTTCGATCGACTGGTGCGGCTGAAGGTGAAAAAATCCGCGCCGATGCTGACCGTCAACGTGAAGTGACCGTCGCCAACGCCTACCGCGAAGCACAAAAAATCAAAGGCGAGGGCGATGCTGAAGCCGCGCGTTTGTATGCGGATTCCTTTGGTCGCGACGCCAACTTCGCCCAGTTCTACCGCAGCCTGGAAGCTTATAAATCCAGCTTCAACAGCAAAAGCGACGTGATGGTGCTCGATCCGGGCAGCTCCGAGTTCTTCAAGGGCATGCGCGGTTCGTCGGGCAATACGCCTGCACGAAAGTAAACTTTGCTTGAAACCCTCCTGCTGGCGTTGGGCGTCATGCTCATCCTGGAGGGCTTGATGCCGATGGTGTCGCCACTGCGTTGGCGACGCCTTTTCGAGCAGCTGCTGCAGCTCGAAGACGGGCAAATCCGCTTCTTTGGCCTTTTCATGGTCGTTTCGGGATTGTTGCTGTTCTGGCTTGTTTCCTGAATCGAATCCCGGAAATCGGCCTCCAAGCCGGTAAAATCCTTGTTTTAACCGTCCCCCTCCATTCCCATGTCTGCTTGGGTCCTCCCGGATCACATTGCCGATGTCTTGCCCTCCGAGGCACGTCACATCGAAGAACTCCGTCGCGAACTGCTTGACACCGCCCGTGGCTATGGCTACGAGCTGGTCATGCCGCCGCTGCTGGAGCATTTGGAGTCACTGCTCACGGGCACGGGCGAAGCGCTGGATTTGCAGACCTTCAAGTTGGTAGACCAGCTTTCTGGCCGCACTTTGGGCTTGCGTGCCGACACCACCCCCCAGGTGGCCCGCATTGACGCCCACTTGCTCGGTCGCGCAGGGCTGACTCGCCTTTGCTATTGCGGCCCCGTCTTGCACACCCGTCCCGCACGCCCGCATGCCACTCGTGAACCCTTGCAGTTGGGCGCCGAAATTTACGGCCATGCCGGACCCGAGGCCGATCTCGAGATTCTTCAATTGGCACTGGACTGCCTGCGTGCTGCCCGTGTCGGCGATTTGCAGGTTGACTTGGCCGATGCCCGCATTGTCAACAGCCTGTTGCAGGCTGAGGCTACTTCTGACGCTTTGCGCCACGACATCCACGCCGCGCTGGCCATCAAAGATGGCAGCGCGATTGCGCGTTTGACGGACGGCTTTGCGCCCGCCAACCGCGATGGCTTGCGTGCTTTGGTGAGCTTGTACGGTGACGTCGCTGTGTTGGACAAAGCGGCCCAGTGCCTGCCTGCGACACCCGCCATCACCGAAGCCCTGACACAGCTGCGCTGGCTGGCCGCGCAAATTCCGGGTGCCGCCATCAGTTTTGACTTGGGCGATTCCCGTGGTTACGCCTATTACAGCGGTATGCGCTTTGCCATTTACGCCAAAGGTGCCTCCGATGCACTGGCCCGTGGCGGTCGTTATGACGGTGTCGGCGCTGTGTTTGGTCACCGCATTGACCGTGACCGCCCCGCCGTGGGCTTCAGCCTAGATTTGAAAGAATTGGTGTCCGCTGTGACACCTTTGGCGCTGCGTGCAGCGATCCGGGCACCCTGGGGCAACTCGGCCAGCTTGCGCTCGGCCATTGCCTCTTTGCGCAGCCGCGGCGACACCGTGGTGTGCGTTTTGCCTGGGCACGAAAGCGAAGTTGACGAATTCCATTGCGACCGCGAGCTGGTTGAAGCAGCAGGGCAGTGGGTAGTACAAGCTCTTTGAGAAAGAACATTTCAAGCATGAATATGAAGCAAGGCCGTAACGTGGTCGTCGTGGGCACCCAATGGGGCGACGAGGGCAAAGGCAAACTGGTCGACTGGCTGACCGAAAGCGCTCAGGGCGTGGTGCGTTTCCAAGGGGGTCACAACGCGGGTCACACCTTGGTGATCAATGGCGTGAAAACCGCTTTGCACCTGATTCCCAGCGGCATCATGCGTGCCGGCGTCAAGTGCTACATCGGCAACGGTGTGGTCTTGTCGGTCCCCAAATTGCTCGAAGAAATTGCAGGGCTTGAAAAAGCCGGTGTGGAGGTTCGTTCGCGCCTGCGCGTGAGCGAGGCTTGCCCACTCATCTTGCCTTACCACGTGGCATTGGATGTGGGCCGCGAAGCTGCCAAAGAAAAGGCCGGAACGGCCAAGATCGGCACCACAGGTCGCGGCATTGGCCCCGCTTACGAAGACAAAGTAGCCCGCCGCGCCCTGCGCGTGCAAGACCTGAAATACCCCGAGCGTTTCGCCAACAAGCTGCGCGAAAACTTGGCTTTGCACAACGAAATTCTGGTCAATATTCTGGGTGCAGCGCCTGTCGATTTTGACGCGACGTACAACGAAGCCATGGCGTACGCCAAAGAGTTGCTGCCCATGGTGGCCGATGTTTCGCGCGAGCTCAACGACGCCCACAAAGCTGGTGCCAATCTGCTGTTTGAAGGTGCACAAGGCACTTTGCTGGATGTGGATCACGGCACTTACCCGTTTGTCACCTCCAGCAACTGCGTGGCCGGCAATGCGGCGGCAGGCTCTGGCGTGGGCCCCGGCATGTTGCATTACATCTTGGGCATCACCAAAGCGTATTGCACCCGCGTCGGTGGCGGCCCGTTCCCCACCGAGCTGGACTGGGAAACCCCTGGCACCCCCGGGTACCACATGTCTACTGTCGGCGCTGAAAAAGGCGTGACCACAGGCCGTTCGCGCCGCTGCGGCTGGTTTGACGCCGCTTTGCTCAAGCGCAGTGCTCAGGTCAACGGTCTGTCGGGTTTGTGCATCACCAAGCTGGACGTGCTCGATGGGCTGAAAGAGTTGTTGCTGTGCACAGCTTACGAGCTCGATGGTGAAACCATCGACATCCTGCCCATGGGTGCAGACGAGATTGCCCGTTGCAAGCCGATCTACGAAGTGATTCCCGGCTGGACCGAGACCACAGTGGGCGTCACCGACATGGACAAATTGCCTGCTACGGCACGTCGTTACCTGGAACGCATCGCTGAAGTCACGGGCGTCCCTGTGCATGTGGTGTCGACCAGCCCGGACCGTGACCACACCATTTTGTTGCACAACCCCTTTGGCGCCTGAGCGCCGGGTTTTGCAAACAGACACCGATTTCAAACCCCTGATTTTTTTGGAGTAACCCCATGTTGACCGAAGACGGCAAGCACTTGTACGTGAGCTACGACGAGTACCACAATCTGATTGAAAAACTCGCCATCAAGATTCACCAGTCGGGCTGGGAATTTGACAACATCCTGTGCCTGGCCCGCGGCGGTATGCGCCCAGGCGATATCTTGTCGCGTATTTTTGACAAGCCACTGGCCATCATGTCCACCAGCTCTTACCGTGCCGAAGCCGGTACCGTGCAGGGCCATCTGGACATCGCCCGTTACATCACCACGCCCAAAGGTGAGATCGCCGGCAAAGTGCTGTTGGTGGACGACTTGGCCGACACCGGTCACACCTTGCGTGCGGTCGTAGACCAGTTGAAAAACAACTACACACCGATCACAGAATTGCGCACGGCCGTGATCTGGACCAAGGGCGTTTCGGGTTTCAAGGCCGACTACTCTGTCGAAGAGTTGCCAACCAACCCATGGATTCACCAGCCCTTCGAGCCGTATGACAACATGCGCCCCGAAAAGCTGCTGGAAAAGTGGAGCGTCTGATCCATTGGGCGCGCTGCGTCGATTGACTTTCAACAGCCTCCTTTGGGAGGCTGTTTGCATTAGGATGACAAGATGACTGATTCTGACTTCTCCAAGGGCATGACCCGGTTGATTCACCACCCCTACCAACCGCCTGCTGGTTTTGATGCCCCTCAGCCGGGGGTTTTCAAGGCCTCAACGGTGTACTTTCCGACTGTGGCCGACATGCGCCAACGGGAATGGAAGGACAAATCGGCTTATACCTACGGCCTGCACGGCACGCCCACGACCTACACGCTCGAAGAGCGTTTGTGCACCCTTGAGGGCGGCGTCCAATGCGTGCTGGTGCCCAGTGGCTTGGCCGCATTGGCAACGGTGGCCTTGGCGTTGCTCAAGAGCGGCGATGAATTGCTGTTGCCAGACAACGCCTATGGCCCCAACAAAGCGCTGGCCGAAGGAGAGTTGCGCCATTACGGCATCACGCACCAGGTCTACGACCCGATGGACCCCGCTGATCTGGCCCGCAAGATCAGCCCCCGCACACGCTTGGTGTGGCTGGAAGCGCCGGGCTCGGTCAGCATGGAATTTCCTGATTTGGCCGAGATGGTGCGCGTGTGCCAAGCCCAAGGCGTGTGCAGTGCGCTGGACAACACCTGGGGTGCGGGTTTGGCCTTCAAGCCTTTTGACTTGTTGGGGGATGCCGTTCACCTTGGCGGGCAGGGCAGTCTGGCCGTTGACATCAGCGCCCATGCGCTGACCAAATACCCCAGTGGCGGCGGCGATGTGTTGATGGGCAGCATCATCACCCGTGACGCAGCCTTGCACATGAAAATCAAGCTGTGTCACATGCGTTTGGGTTTGGGCGTTGCGGCCAATGATGCCGAATCCGTGTTGCGCTCCTTGCCGAGCATTTCTCTGCGCTACCAAGCGCACGACCAGACCGCACGGGCACTGGCGGCTTGGTGGCAAGCACAGCCTCAATGTGCACAGCTGCTGCATCCGGCCTTTGAAGGCTCACCTGGGCACGCCCATTGGCAAGCCGTGTGCGAGCGCAAGCCCGGCACCGGTTTGGCGGCGGGCTTGTTCAGCGTGATGATCGATGCCCGCTACACCCAGGCACAGGTGGATGCGTTTTGCGACCACCTGAAATTGTTCAAAATTGGCTACAGCTGGGGCGGCCCGGTCAGCTTGGTGGTGCCCTACGAGCTGGACTCTATGCGGCAGGGTTGGCCTGCGCATTTGAAGCATGGCACCTTGGTGCGTTTTTCTACGGGCCTCGAGTCGGCGCAAGACCTGATGATGGACCTGAGTCAAGCCATGAAAGCCCATTTGCCTTGGGCATGAGTTGGCCGGTTTAAATTAAGCTGAATACCTGTTAATTGCGGACCTACTGGGTAGTTTCCTGACTGTTCAAGGCCGCTTAGCGGGGGTAATCTAGGCATTTCACCGATGACTCAATTGCCCATGACTGCAGACGCTAAGCTTCCCGTGCCCACTGAACAGTCCGCTGATCTGCCCACCATGGCCGCACCTTATGTGCCTCCAGCCCCCGAAGGCCCGCAGTCGCGCATGCGTGCGTTGGGTTTTGCTGACCCTTTCCGCTGGTTGGCCAAGGGCTGGCAAGACCTGACGCGTCATCCCGGTATTGCCTTGTTTTATGGCTTGAGCTTCTGGTTCATGGCACAGGTGTTGGCCCTGGTGTTCAGGCACAAGCCCGAATACACCTTGTCTTTGGTGTCGGGCTGCTTACTGGTGGGGCCATTTTTGGCCATGGGCCTGTACGAAGTCAGCCGCAAGAGAGAGCAAGGCGAGTTGCCTGATATGGCCACATCGCTCATGTGTTGGGACCGGCATATCCGCAGCATGGCCATGCTGATTTTGGTGCTCATGGTGCTGGAATTGTTGTGGGGCAGGGCATCGCTGGTGGTGTTTGCGGTGTTCTTCAACACCGGCATGCCGTCCACCACGGGTGTGATCGAAGCCGTGTTCAATCCGCAAAACATCGAGTTCTTGATGGTCTATCTGGCAGTGGGTGGTGCTTTTGCCGCGCTGGTTTATGGCCTGTCGGTGGTGTCGATCCCCATGATTTTGGACCGCGACACCGATGCCATTTCTGCTGTGCTGACCAGCATGCGGGTGGTTTTCAGCCATCCGGGGGTCATGTTCTTGTGGGGCTTGTTGCTCAGCGTTTTGGTGCTGGCTGCCTTGTGGCCATGGGCCTTGGGCATCATCGTCGTAGGCCCTTGGTTGGGCCACGCCAGCTGGCATGCTTACCGTGGCAGCGTTGAATGGGAAGAAAGCCCTGAAGAAGCTGTTACATTGGGCAGCTCAAATTAAAGGAGCCATCTTGGCCACACCCAACTACGGATTCGAAAAGCGCCAGAAAGAATTGGCCAAGAAACGCAAAAAAGAAGACAAGCTCAAAGCCAAGTCCGACCGCAAATCAGGCCTCTTTCCAGATGACGGGTCCGATCCGGATGCGGCCGACGAAGCGGGCAACTTAGACGGAGCCGTGGCAGCGCCCGATGCTGCTGACGCTCAAACGCCTCCTGTCTGACGCCTCTTTTTAAAGCTTGCGGCGATCGCTCACTGAAAGCTCATTGACCGCTTTCAGTCGGCACTTTCACCAGTTCATGGGCCAGTGTCAGCATGTCGGCCATGCTGTGGCTGGCAGGCGCGATCAAGGGGGCTTTGGCGTAATGCACAAAGTTATTCCCCGTCGAGGTTTCATAACCTGGGTCGTAGTGGCCTGACAGCAATTCGGTCACCACTTCGCGCATTTCTCCCCGCTCGATTCTTTCTTGCCAGCCTTGCACCACGGCATTGCCGCGCAGGGCCGTTAAGCGCTCCAGCCGGTCGGCAAACAAGGCGCGGTCTTGCGTGAAAAACGCATAGTCCTCCAGCAACAGATTCACCCGATTGTCCAGCGACAAATCCACCCGCAGGCAAGGGCTGGCCCGCATGGCCACCATCAGCTCGGCGGGCACTGTCAGGTTGCCCACCTTTTTGCTTTCTGCTTCCACAAACACCGGGCGGTCTGCACTGAAACCGCGCAGCGCATCCCAGACTTGCGTGTCAAAGGCTTTTTGAGTGGGTTGCGGCGTGCCGGGGATCAGCCCCAACACCGAGCTGCGGTGGCAGGCAATGGCCTCCAGGTCCAGCACTTGTGCGCCTTCTTGCGCCAAAGCCTGCAGCAAGCGGGTTTTGCCCGAGCCCGTGGGCCCGCACAGCACCTGAAACTGCAAGCGCTGCGCTTGGCGTGGCGTGTCTTCCATGACCTCTTTGCGAAACGCTTTGTAGCCGCCTTCGATCAAGTGCACCTTGAAGCCAATTTGCCCCAGGATCAGCGCCAATGAGTTGCTGCGTTTGCCGCCACGCCAGCAATACACCAGCGGTTGCCAGCTGCGGGGCTTGTCCATCACATGCGCTTCGATGTGGCGGGCGATGTTTTTGGCCACCAGCGCGGCACCGACCTTTTGGGCTTCAAACGGGTTGACCTGTTTGTACAGCGTGCCCACGCGGATGCGTTCTTCGTTGTTGAGCGAAGGCCAGCTCAGTGCGCCCGGCAGGTGGTCTTCGGCGTGTTCGCCTTCAGATCGTGCGTCCAGGATGGCGTCAAACTGGTTCAGTTTGGCCATGGCATCAAAGGCCGATATCAGGTGAACGCTCATTTCAGTTGTTTCTTCAAAGTAGGCCAGACATTGGCCAGCATGCGCGGCTGCGCGGCTTCGTTGGGGTGGATGCGGTCGGCCTGGAACCACTTGAGCGGCTCGGGGTCATCGCCGATGCCTTTCAAAAAGAAGGGCACCAGTGCCGCTTTTTGGCTTTTGGCCACTTGGGCATAAGCGGCTTCAAATTGGCGTGCCATGTCGGGGCCGTAGTTGGGGGGCATTTGCATGCCCAGCAGTGTGACCTTAGCGCCCGCAGCTTGTGCCTGGCCTGTCATGGCTTGCAGATTGTCTTGGGTCATTTTCAGGGGGAGGCCGCGCAAAGCGTCATTGCCACCCAACTCGAGCACCACATGGCTGGGTTGGTGCTTTTGCAGCAGGGCGGCCATGCGCGAGCGGCCACCCGAGGTGGTTTCGCCACTGATGCTGGCGTTGACCACTTCAACGCTGAGCTTGTCTTGGGCCAGTTGTTTTTGCAGCAAGGCCACCCAGCCCGTGCCACGGGGCAGGCCGTATTCGGCACTCAGCGAGTCGCCCACCACCAAAATGCGTTGTGCGGGTGCCGCCTGCGTGGACGCGACAAAGCCCCAGCTGGCAAGGGCCAGCAGGGTGCAGTTAAAGTGGCGTCGTCTCAACAAAGGTTTGTGCATGCCTGAATCCATCATTGCCGTGCGTGGCGTCTCGAAAAGTGTGCAGGATGCCAGCGGTCAGCTGGCTATTTTGCGCGATATCGATTTCTCTTTGAACGCAGGCGAAACAGCCTCTATTGTCGGTGCTTCAGGCTCGGGCAAAAGCACCTTGCTGGCCATTTTGGCGGGGCTGGACACGCCCAGCGCCGGGCAAGTGGTGTTGGCAGGCCAATCTCTGTTTGAATTGTCCGAGGACGAACGGGCGGCGGTGCGCGCGCAGCATGTGGGTTTTGTCTTCCAGAGCTTTCAACTCATGCCCAACCTCACGGCGCTAGAAAACGTCATGCTCCCGCTGGAGCTGGCCGACCGGCCCGATGCCCGCAGCACCGCTACGGCCATGCTGCAACGCGTGGGTTTGGGCGAGCGCCTCAAGCACCTGCCCAAAGTGCTCTCAGGCGGCGAGCAGCAGCGCGTGGCTTTGGCCCGCGCTTTTGTGGTGCAACCCGACTTGCTGTTGGCCGACGAGCCCACGGGCAGCTTGGACCACGCCACGGGCGAGGCCATCATGGATTTGATGTTTGCACTCAACCGCGAGCAAGGCACGACCTTGGTGTTGGTCACGCACGACCGCCAGTTGGCCGCACGCTGTGAACGCAGCCTGGTGATCCAGGCCGGGCGTCTGTCTGAATCGACGGCCTCGCAGACTTAATGCCCGTGCCGGTTTGCTGCCAGCGGCCATGCCGGGTGGCTGAGCAACGATAATCCTTGCATGTCTACCCATAAAGTGCTGTTCGGCTTTCATGCCGTGGGCGTTCGCCTCAAGATCGCCCCCCAATCCATTGTTGAAATCCATTACGAGGTCACCCGCCGCGATGCCCGCATGCGGCAGTTCATCGACAAGGCCCGCGATTCGGGCATGCGCATGATCGAGTCCGATGGCGAGCGACTGGCCAAGTTGGCCGGTGGTCATGGTCATCAGGGCGTGGTGGCCATGGTCGCGCCCATTCCCCAAAACCATTCGCTGGACGATTTGCTCGACACCGTCGAAGGCCCGCCTTTGCTGTTGGTGCTGGACGGCGTGACCGACCCTCACAACCTGGGCGCCTGTTTGCGCGTGGCCGACGGTGCTGGCGCACACGCGGTGATCGCCCCCAAAGACCACGCTGCAGGCATCAACGCCACTGTGGCGAAAGTGGCCAGCGGCGCGGCCGAAACCATGCCGTATTTCATGGTCACCAACTTGGCACGCACTTTGGGCGAACTCAAAGAGCGCAGCATCTGGGTGATCGGCACCAGCGGCGACGCGCCACGCAGCATTTACCAAGCCGACTTGAAAGTGCCCACCGCCTTGGTGTTGGGCGCTGAGGGTGATGGCATGCGCCAGCTGACCCGCAAAAACTGCGATGAACTGGTCAGTATCCCCATGCGCGGGGCGGTGGAGAGCCTGAACGTTTCGGTGGCCAGCGGTGTGTGCCTGTACGAGGCGCTGCGCCAGCGCAGCTGAATGGCGCCCATTTGGCGCTGAAGATCCAAGCTGCAAATAAGCGTATCTTGTAGGTCGGTGGCTTCAGCCCCGACAAGCACAGCAATACATCAACAAGGGAGTTTCCAATGAACAAAAATACAAAACGAATTGCACTGACTGCGCTGGTCCTCACCGCCAGTTTGCTGGCTGCCTGCACCCAAGAGCAGCAAAACAAGATCAGCCGTGACATCCAGAACTGGACAGGCACCAATGGTGTGTTGGAAGTCTATGCCGGAGACAAAGTGGTTCGTCGCTTTTTGAAGGTGGACAAGATCAGCACCGCCTTGGGCACTGACGATGGCAAGCCCCGTGCTTACCGCTACGGCTACGGCGTGCTCGATGAAAACCTGAACATGATTGCCGATTCCGCCGAGAAGAAGGTGTATTTTGAGGTCAGCGATTTCTCCAACACCGTGTTCTTCGAGAACCCGCGCTGAGACAAAAAAGTTCTGCCTCAAACCCAGCCTAGCGCTCCCAGCAGAGCCCCTAAACCAATCAGCCAAAGCATGTGAACTTGCGTGCGCCAAACCACCAGCGTGGTCAGCGCAGTCAGCAAATACAGCGGCCAGTCCTGGCCGGGCTGCTTGTGGCTGATGGTCAAAAGCCAAGCGGTGCTCAGCAGCAAAGCGATCACGATGGGGGCCATGCCCACTTTGAAGGCGCGAATGCCGAGTTTTTCTCGGTGCTGGTGCGCCCAACGCGTGGCCGTGTAGGTCAGCACCGAGGATGGCAACACCATCCCGAGCATGGTGACCAACACACCCAGGCTGGCCAGGCCAGCGCTGATCCAGCCACCGCCCAAGCCTGCTCCGGCGTTCAGCCCCACGTTCCAGCCCATCAAGGCCACAAACAAGATGTTGGGGCCGGGCGCGGCTTGGGCCAACGCGATGGACGAGGTGAACTGGCTGTCGCTCAGCCACTGCGTCTCGTCCACCAGATAGCGGTGCATGTCGGGTGCGGTGGTGATCGCGCCGCCCACAGCCAAGAGCGACAGCGAAGCAAAGTGGTTGAACAGGCTCAGCCAATCCTGGGCCGACAATTGAAGCACGGGGTTCATGGCGCTTCTCCGGCATGGACGGCTTGTTTGGCCAGTTGCAGGTAAGCCCAGCCGCAGGCCAGCAGGCCCGTGCCCAGCAACACATAGGCCAAAGGCCAGCGCAACAGGCCCACGCCGACAAAACTGGCCGCTGCCAGTGCGATGCACACCGGCATGCCCATCGGGTTGCCGCGCAGAGCGCTGATCAATTTGAGGCCAACCGCTGCAATCAATCCGGCAGACACCGCACCCATGCCGCGCAAAGCTCCTTGAGCCCAGGCCTCGTCAGACACGCCGCCAAACGCCATGGCCAGCAGCAAAACCACCACCATCGGTGCGGCCAGCATGCCCGCTACACCGGCCAAAGCGCCGGGCAAACCAAAATAACGACCACCAATCATCAGCGAAAGATTGACCACATTGGGGCCCGGCATGATCTGGGCCACGGCCCAGTCTTCGACAAATTGCTCTCGGGTCATCCAGCGCTTTTTCTCGACCAACTCACGCTGTACGACGGCCAGGACGCCGCCAAAGCCCTGCAGGGCCAGCAGGGTGAACGACACAAAAAGCTCGGTTTTGGAGCTGGGTTTGTTCAGAGGGGCGATTTCGGGCATGGCCGGCATTATCCTTGTGCTTTCATTCAATCAACGCAGTGTCTAGCCACACCAATTGGCCCCGCCCGCTTTCACTCAGGCGCTCCATCAAAGCGGCGGCTTGGGTTTCTGGCAGGACAAAGTGCAAGCTCACCACGCTGCCGTGCTTGACCTCCTGCAACTGGGCTTTGGCCAGATCGACCTCCCGGCGTACCAGACCTTCGAGTGCATAGGGCACGCTGCAGGCCAGCTGTGCCTGCTTGATCAGCGGGATTTTCTCAGCGGTCAGCAGCGCTTGTGCCACCGCATCGGTGTAAGCCCGCACCAAGCCGCCCGCACCCAGTTTGACGCCGCCAAAGTAGCGCACCACCGAGGCCATGACACCTTCCAACTCCTGGTGCCTCAGCACTTCCAGCATGGGGCGGCCTGCTGTGCCGCCGGGCTCGCCATCGTCGTTGGCCGCCGACTGACCGCCCGCCAGCAAGGCCCAGCACACATGGGCCGCGTCAGGGTGTTCTGCCTTGAGCTGGTTCACCCGAGCCTGCGCCTCATCGCGCCCTGCAACGGGCTCGATGCAGGCGATGAAACGGCTCTTTTTAATGAGCAGTTCGTGGTGGGCTGGCGCGGCGAGGGAAAACGGCATGGGGCAATTGTCCGGCAAGCGCTGTTGGCCTGTCGCTGAATCGCAAAAATAGTGCGCTGGCATGCTCAGCCCATCCTGTTGAACTGAATACCCGCTGGTTTATCAAGCCCACCCCCAACCGCCTACACTAGCGGGTTATCCCGATATTGAGCCCATGAACGCCTTCACCGACGTCTCTTTTTTCCCGCGCGACGCCAAGCCGCTGACCAGTTACCGCAAGTACTGGGCGCAGCGCTTTGGCACGGCCCCGTTTTTGCCAATGAGCCGGGCCGAAATGACCCAACTGGGCTGGGACAGTTGCGACATCGTGCTGGTCACGGGTGATGCCTATGTGGACCACCCCAGCTTTGGCATGGCCGTGATCGGGCGCATGTTGGAAAACCAGGGCTTTCGGGTCGGCATCATCGCTCAGCCCGACTGGACCAGCGCCGAAGCTTTCAAAGCGCTGGGCAAACCCAATCTGTTTTGGGGCGTGACCAGCGGCAACATGGATTCCATGATCAACCGCTACACGGCGGACCGCAAAATTCGCAGCGACGACGCCTACACTCCCGGCGACATGGGTGGCAAGCGGCCTGATCGCGCGGCCATCGTTTACAGCCAGCGCTGCCGCGAGGCCTTCCCGGACACCCCCATCGTGCTCGGCGGCATTGAGGGCAGCCTGCGCCGCATCGCGCATTACGACTATTGGTCCGACAAAGTTCGCCGCTCGGTGGTGGTGGACAGCAAATGCGACTTGCTACTTTATGGCAACGCCGAGCGGGCGATTGTCGAGATCGCACACCGCCTGGCCGCCCGTGAGCCGGTGCAGCAAATCACCGACGTGCGCGGCACCGCCTTTGTGCGCCGCCAAGGTGACGAATCGGCCTTGGGCTGGTTCGAGATCGACTCCACCAGCGTGGACATGCCCGGACACGTTGAGGCGCACATCAATCCGTATTTGATGATCTCGGACCAAGCGCGAGAGCAGGGCGCGACTTGTGCCCGTGAGGAAGAAGCCAAGGATGTGGCCGATGCCCACAACGCACAAAACGTCGAGGCCGATTTGTCTGCCGCTGTGGCCCAGGCCCGCACCGTGCAAGCCGCTATCCAACCCATCATCCAGCCGCTCAACTTTGTGCCCAACCCTGCCTTGCGTGGCAAAGGCACCCACAAAGTCCCGCCCCGTGACAAAAGCGTGATTCGGCTGCCCAGCTACGAGCAAGTCAAGCAAGATGCCGTGCTTTATGCCCATGCCAACCGCGTGCTGCACCTGGAGACCAACCCCGGCAATGCCCGCTGCCTGGTGCAAGCGCACGGGGAGGGCACCACCGCGCGTGACGTGTGGATCACACCGCCGCCCATCCCGCTGACCACCGCCGAGATGGACCATGTGTTTGACCTGCCGTATGCCCGCAGCCCGCACCCGAGCTATGCCGACGAAAACGGCAGCCACGACCACGCCACCAAAATTCCCGCGTGGGAGATGATCCGCTTCAGTGTCAACATCATGCGCGGCTGCTTTGGCGGCTGCACCTTTTGCTCGATCACCGAGCATGAAGGCCGCATCATCCAAAGCCGCAGTGAAGACTCGGTTATCAAAGAAGTCGAAGCCATTCGTGATTCTGTCAAAGGCTTCACCGGCACGATTTCAGACCTAGGCGGCCCGACCGCCAATATGTACCGCATCGGTTGCAAAACGCCAGAGATTGAAGCCGCGTGCCGCAAACCGAGTTGCGTGTTTCCCGGCATTTGCCAAAACCTGAACACCAGCCACGCGCCCTTGATACAGCTCTACCGCAAAGCGCGTGCGCTGCGTGGCGTGAAAAAAATCCTGATCGGTTCAGGCTTGCGTTACGACTTGGCGGTGGAAAGCCCCGAGTATGTGAAAGAGTTGGTGACCTACCATGTGGGTGGCTACTTGAAAATTGCGCCTGAACATACCGAAGGCAGTCCGCTGTCGATGATGATGAAGCCAGGCATTGGCTCGTATGACCGCTTCAAGCAAATGTTTGACAAGTACAGCGCCGAGGCTGGCAAGAAGCAATACCTCATTCCCTATTTCATCGCGGCGCACCCAGGCACCCGCGACGAAGACATGATGCATTTGGCCGTGTGGTTGAAGAAAAATGGTTTTCGCGCCGACCAAGTGCAAACCTTCTACCCCAGCCCCATGGCCACAGCAACTGCGATGTACCACTCGGGCAAAAACCCGCTCAAGCGGGTAGGGCGCGACAGTGAAGCGGTGGACATCGTGCGCGGCGACAAACGCCGCCGCTTACACAAAGCGTTTTTGCGCTACCACGACCCGAACAACTGGCCGCTGCTGCGTGAAGCGCTCAAAGCCATGGGCCACGCCGATTTGATAGGCAACGGCAAACAACATTTGATACCGCGTTTTCAGCCGCTCAACACCGAGGGCTATACCAGCAGTCGGCGCAAAAACAGCACCTCAGTGGCGGCCAAAACTTCGCCCGTGACGCAGGGGCGTGTGAAAGCGGCCCCTGGCAAGCTGCTGACGCAGCACACCGGCTTGCCACCGCGCAAAACCAAATAAGAGACTGCCGCGTCGCTACGCTCCTCGCAGTGACGCTTTTGTTAAACCATGGTGTGCAGTGGCAAGTCGTTTGCCACTGCCATCGCATCCACCTGCTTGCGGGTCAAGCTAGCGAAAAATGCAGACAAATGGTTTTTGGTTTTGAGTAGGCCGCGAGGTTTTCCTTATTTGTTTCCTTGTTTTTTTGCATCTTTGTAACAGTAAAAAATCACTTATGTCAAATTACACCGTTTCCTGCCCCAAATGCTACCATAGCTTTGAGCCAACTGATGCTATCCGTGAGGAAGTGGAAAAAGAATTAAGGGGTAAAATGACCAATTGGCAAAAAAAGAAAGAGGAAGAAACCAATCAACTGCTCGCTGATCAAAAATTAAAAATTGAAAGCGAATTATCGGATCAATTAAAAAAGAACTTAGCCGAACAATACGAACACAAATTAAAACTTGCACAGGAAGGACAGGATAACATGGGAAAGCAAGTAAAAGAATTTCAAGAAAAGGAATTGGCTTATTTAAAACAAGAGCAAGCAATGCAAACCAGGGAAGCGGAACTTGAAATTGAACTACAACGAAAATTAAATACAGAAAGAGAAAGCTTAAAAGTACAAATTCAAAAAGAAGAAGCGGAACGCTTATCAATAAAGGAACAAGAACACACCCTAAAAGTAAAAGAATTAGAGAAAAAGTTAGAGGACCAACAAAAGTTGGCAGAAGCAATGCGCCGCAAAGCAGAACAAGGTAGTATGCAAATGCAGGGTGAAGTGCAGGAATTATTATTAGAAGAATTATTGAAATCATGTTTTCCCTTCGATCAAATTTCAGAAGTAGGCAAAGG
>OFRD01000492.1_pt1 | contig 15180 bp, 9 predicted proteins | sample 1543041 | NCBI WGS metagenome assembly OFRD01 (sample SAMN07774234, study PRJEB24372) | wastewater metagenome | isolation source: Exp Tend CN 100WW | collected 2016-02
GGATATCTGTTTTTAAGATATAACTGTTTTTAAAATCATGAGGTCGAAAATGGTGATTTAATTATTTGAAAAGTAAAGTTATATTGGATTTGAATAAGCATTTTCGTTGCATGAATAAAATTTATATCAAAATGTGATTAGATTTGATGATTTTTGGAAAAATGCAAAAAAAACTAATTTTTTTATAAAATAATGGCATATCGCGTAAAAAAAGTGATTCCTGCATATCCTTAACGATGATTGTGTGGTTAGAATAGCCATCACTGTGCACAAGATCTTTCATGTCGCTTATGAACATTTTAATCGTTGATGATCATCCGTTATTTCGTCATGCTTTAATTCAGGCAGTTCGTTATAGCTTACCGCAAGCTCAAATTAATGAAACAGCTGCAGTAAATGAGTTGTATGAACGTTTAGATAACGGACCAGAACCAGATTTGGTTTTATTGGATCTGAATTTACCGGGGGCTTCGGGCTTTTCCGCTTTGGTTCATGTGCGTGCACAATATCCTTCGATTCCGATTATTGTCGTTTCTGCACACGAAGAAGTTTCAATCATTCAACGTGCGATTGCGCATGGTGCGATGGGTTATATTCCAAAATCAGCCCATCCAAGCCATATTGGTGAGGCAATTCGCCAAGTGCTGGAAGGTGAAATTTGGCTACCACCCAACTTACCTGCGAATTTGAGTTTTGATCCACGTGCGGCAGATGAAACTGCATTGGCAGAACGAATTCAATCACTTACGCCACAACAATTCCGCGTTTTAATGATGGTTGCGGAAGGGTTGTTAAATAAACAGATCGCCTACGAGTTAGATGTTTCTGAAGCAACGATTAAAGCGCATGTCACAGCAATTTTCCGTAAATTGGGTGTACAAAATCGTACGCAAGCGGTCTTGGCTATTAGTGCGTTAAATATTGAAGAAAAGAAAATATGATGTTCTGAACACAGTATGAAATAGAAAAAGGCACTTCATGGAAGTGCCTTTTTTATGGGAATAAATTTTTGCAATTTAAACAGGGAAAAATTTAACCTAAATCACCCAGCTTTTTTTAGGTGTGAGGTCTGTGCAAAATAATGGATTGAGTGCGCATTGTAGGTCATCAATCTGTTCTTGAGAAACATAGGATTTTTCTTTCAGATATTCAGCGACGCTATCATCACGTAGGCTTAAAAAGGCCGCATCATAGACACCTAAGTCGACAAATAAAGCGGCTGTTTCTAAGCTGTTAAAATGGTCTAGGTAGATGTCATTGCCATACATGAGAAAAATATGATCTTCACGATTATCTGCGTTTACAGCCAAGTGCTGGGCTAGCTCAAAAGGCGAGGTTTTAATAAATAACAGGTCTGATAATTCGTCAAATTGTGTGGTATCTAATAAGTTTTCATCGGTTTTGACCTTGCCAAGCCATGCTTTAAAGACCAGCACGGCGCCACCACGGAGTAACATGCTCCAAATTTGATGACGTACAGCATCACTTAAGCCATTCGATTCAGTCTTTAAGGATTGAACCAACTTATCTTCTTGTTCAGCCAGTCGTTCAAATAGACCTAAGCCTTGTGGTTTATGGGCTGCTGGTGTAAATACATCAAAATTTAAATCGGCAAATACTTGTAATGCAAGAGGTACAGCACTTTGGTACAAGGTGTTTAAAGCTTGAATATGGGTGTCATTCAACTTGCTGTGTTTAAATAATTCAGTCCATTGAATTTCGGGTAACAGGGCATTAGTCCCATATTGACGGTAAAATTGTTGCGATTGATCTAAATCATGATTTCCAGCTTGCGAAATGTTCATCTTCAAACTCCTGTGTTTTTGTCGGATGATCAGTTTCTGTGAGCAGCGTTTTTGAAGTGTGCTTATTGCGAGATAAAACTGATCTTTTCTTGCTTTTATATATGGTCTAGCAGCGTACTGAACGAAATACGACTAAAGTTTTAGATTGGGTTTTTTTGTATAAAAAATGTTTTTAAAACAATATTTTGAAAAATTGTAACCAAGTGTACATGTGTTCACTTAAATTTTGATCTTCTTTGCCATAGAAAATACAAGGTTGAAATTTTTAGTCAATTGAATAGCGCTTAAAATGCAATTTTTTGAGCAGTTTGGCCTAAGTGGGAAAATAAATTGCCAGTGCCGCTGACCAAAGGTGTATTTGTGTCTTAAAACGTCCATTTCATCAATTTGAAATGGACGTTTTATTTTGCAGTTTAGGATTCAGAACTGGAAATTTTTAAGCCAGACAGCCATGAACGCAGAGATGCAGGTTTTAACGGTTTTTTCAGCAAGACAATATTGAGTTCTTTTAAATGTTGCGGCAGTTCAGGATCAGAATCTGCCGTAATAAGCGCGACAGGAACTTGTTCTTGACGATTTTCCACAATGAAATCTAAACCAATTTTATGGTTATTCAAATGTTGATCGACCAACCAGACTTGAATATTTTCTTGCTGAATCAGGATTAACGCTTGCTCAGGTTCAGTGGCTTTAAAGACTTGATAGCCCCATTTTGTCAGTAGGGTAGACATGCCTTCTAAAATGGTTTCATCATTATCTAAGCATAAAATTTTATAGGCTTTGCTTTTTAGTGGAATGGCCTGTGTTGGGATGGCAACCACTTGAGGTGCTTCGACAATCGGCACTTCAATTATGAAACAAGAGCCTTTGCCATATTCAGAATAGACATATACAGGGTAGTCCAGCAGGCTGGTCATACGTTGCACAATGGCTAAGCCCAGTCCAAGACCTTGTTCACCCCAAGGTGAAGTGTGCCCACAGCGCTCAAACTCTTGGAACAGCTTAATGCGTTGTTCTTCAGCAATTCCGGGACCTGTATCCCATACCCCTATGCGAATATGTTGTGGTTTTTCCGCAGAACGCAGAACTCCGACAATCACTCGACCTTTGGCGGTATAACGTAAGGCATTACTGACAAAATTTTGAATAATACGGCGAATCCATTGGGGATCGGTATCAATCCAGAATTGGGCATCATGGACACTAAATTGAATGTTACGCTGTGCTGCAATGGACTTAAATTGCAGTTCTAAATCGCTGAGTAAGTCATGTAGTGGATAGGGTTGACGCTTGGGTTGAATGGTGCCGCCTTCTAAACGGGCAATATCTAACAAGGCTGATAACATGCTTTCAGCACCATGTAAGGCACGATCCAGCTGTTGCAGAGTCTTACGGTCTTCATCCGACTGTACACTTTGCTCTAATGCTGTACTAAACAAACGCGCAGCATGCATTGGTTGTAGTAAGTCATGGCTGGCTGCTGCAATAAAGCGACTTTTTGACATATTGGCGCGGTCAGCTTGTTCTCGTGCCAATTGTTGCTCGGAAAGGGCATTGGCAAGCTGTTGAGTACGATCCTGTACACGTCCTTCAAGTACCGCTTCATTTTCACGGAAAGCGGTAATATCGGCAAAAGTCGTAACGAAACCACCGCCTTCAATCGGGTTGCCACGCATTTGAATGACCCGACCATCTTTACGAATGCGTTCAAATTCATGGGCACTGCCCATCGCCATCCAATGAATCCGTTTCCGCACATGTTCTTCCACTGAACCGGGGCCACATTCGCCACGTTCTGCGTTATAGCGAATTAAATCGGCAATCGGGCAACCGACATAAACAATGTCCTTTGGATAATCAAAAAGTATTAGGTATTGATTGTTCCATGCCACCAAGCACATATTTTCATCCACCACACTCACCCCTTGGGTCATGTGGTCAATCATGGTCATAATCAGATTTTGGTTAAAACGTTGCCATTGCGAGGCTTGGTCTAAAATATTCGCGACCTGACCCAAGGCTAAACCATTATTGACCATGGCTGTGGTCAGCAAAGTCCGTGCGGAAGCTGAACCAATGGTTCCTGCCAGATATTGTTCTGTGAAGCGCCACCACATGCCGTTGGCACTGCTATTTTCATTCAAGATGACATTATTTTGCGCACAGAATTGTTGAAATGCTTGCGTGGCTGGTCCTTCACCGGTAATCCGTTTGGCCAAGGCAATTAAATCCCCCACTTTTAGACGGGCAACGTCATGATTGAGGTAACTCATATCCGTTGAACTGGTGTGTGTGGGTAAGGGCTTGGTTTCGTAATAGAAAAAGCTTTCCGCTTGAATTTGTTCGGCAATACTGGGACGAAAGATTCGCGAGACCCAAACATACAGCAGAATGTTGAGACCCAAAGACCAGACCACACCATGAGTCAAAGGGGCAAAAGACTGAAAACCCAATAAGGCTTCTGGACGTAACCAGTTAATTGCTAAAGGCCCGAGGTTGAGGAACTGGTGGGTGAATTGGCTATATTCAGCAGGCAAGCTGCGCAGTATTGTAGGTAACAGTAAAGTGTATGACCACATGAAAAAGCCAGTCAGCAGCCCAGCATATACCCCTTGTTTACTGCCACCTCGCCAATATAGTCCACCGATCAGCGCAGGGGAGAATTGGGCCACTGCACTAAAGGCCAGTAATCCGAAAACGGAGAGTTGGTCAATGTCATTAAAGAAATGGAAGAACAAAAACCCCAAGAGCATGACGGCTAAAATACAGACGCGACGGGTAAATTTCAGTACCAAAGGCAGGCGCTTGTCATGTCGTGAAAGTATGCCTGTACGCCATAATGCCGGCATAATCAGGTCATTACTGAGCATAATCGACAAGGCGACCGAAGACACTAACAGCATACCTGTAGAGGCAGAAAAACCACCTAAAAAAGCCAATAGGGTTAACCAGTCTTGGTTATAACTCAGTGGTAAGGAAAGAACAGCGACATCGGGAATCGCTAAAAAATGCGGTGCAGCATGCAAGGCCCAACTGGCAATCGGGATAATGGCAATGGTTGTGAGAATCAGATAAACGGCAAACCAACGACGTGCCCCGCGAATATGTTTTTCATCGCGTAATTCAACCACAGCGACATGGAACTGGCGTGGTAAACAAATAATCGCCAGTGCCGCCAGCATGGTTTGTACCCAAAAGGTATCTGGCACACCCAAAAGCTGGACTTGTTTAAAGGTATCGGCGACATCACTGGAAATTTGCCCCAAATTATCGGGTGCTTCAAAGACAAAAAATAAGGCAACACACAATAAAGCAAATAATTTCACAAAGGATTCAAACGCCACCGCCAGCATGAGGCCGCCATGTTGTTCGGTATTGGCAATTTGCCGTGTGCCAAACATCATCGCCAGAATGGCTAAAATACCCGTCAGGAACAGGACGCCATTGGTGGTGGTTTCTATGTTCGTATCTTGTTGTAAAATTACGGCAGCACTTAAGGCAATGGCTCTGAGCTGTAAAGCCAAATAGGGAATGATGGCAATGACGGCAAGAATCGTTACCAAAGATGCCAATGACCCACTTTTGCCATAACGTGCAGCGACAAAGTCGGCAATCGAGGAAATGGCATGGTGTTGACGAACTCGACCTAAACGCCGCCAAATATCATAACCGACCCCAACAAAGATCAGTGGTCCAAGATAAATGGGTAGGAAGATAATACCTTCACGAACAGCAGCCCCTGTCGCACCATAAAAGGTCCAAGATGAACAATACACGCCTAGAGTTAGACTAAAGAGTAACATGCGGCCACGAGTGCTTAATCGGCTGGCGTGTTTTTCCCCAAAAAATGCGCAGATAAAAAGTAATGCGATATAGAGGGCCAGAACCCCGATGATAAGCCAGCTATTCATATTGCCTACAGTCTGAAACTATGACGTCATGATACCCTATCTGGTAATCTGATCAGTGCAATTGGTTAAAATTTAACGACCAAAGTATTAATTACAACAACCCAACAAGATTGTTAAGTTATACAACGTAATAATTCGAATTAAAAATAGCACTTATGGTTGGGTGCAAACAGGAGTATAGGTTATGGATGAGAGACAGGTAGAGCAAATTCTACAGAATCCAAAGTTTAAGGAAATGGTTGCAAGAAAAAGTCGTCTGAGTTGGACACTTACTGCAATTATGTTGTTTGTATACGTCGGTTTTATGCTGCTCGTCGGTTATAACAAAGAATTTTTAATGACTTCTTTCACTGGTGGCGTGACGACGATTGGTATGCCACTTGGTTTAAGCATCATCGTATTATCATTTTTACTCTGCGGCGTGTATTCCTATATTGCGAATAAGACCCTTGATCCATTGACAGAAGATGCAATGCGAGAAGTAAAAGCAATTGCCAATGAAAAAGGACAGCATTAAGATGAAATGGAATTCATTGAAAGCTCAAGCACTTGCAGCGTCAACGCTGCTCATGTCAGGTATGGCAATCGCAGGCCCAGATTTAGGCGAGGCTCAACAGCAAGCGACTAACTGGCATGCCATTATTATGTTTGTTATTTTTGTTGCGTTTACTTTGGTGATTACCAAGTGGGCAGCAAAACAAACCACAAGTACTCAGGACTTCTATACCGCAGGTGGCGGTATTTCTGGTTTCCAAAATGGTTTGGCGATTGCTGGTGACTATATGTCGGCAGCGTCATTCTTGGGTATTTCAGCGCTGGTATTTAGCTCAGGTTTTGATGGTCTACTGTATTCACTTGGTTTCATGGTGGGTTGGCCAATTGTATTATTCTTGGTTGCAGAGCGTTTACGTAACTTAGGTAAATACAACTTATCTGACGTTGTGTCTTTCCGTTTGGAAGAAAAACCAGTCCGTACTCTAGCCGCAATCAGTTCATTGGTTGTTGTAGCGTTCTATCTGATTGCTCAGATGGTGGGTGCTGGTCAGTTGATCAAATTACTCTTCGGTCTAAACTACAACATTGCTGTCGTGATTGTTGGCTTACTGATGATGGCTTACGTGATCTTCGGTGGTATGTTGGCAACGACTTGGGTACAGATCATTAAAGCAGTTATGCTTTTATCTGGCGCAACGTTCATGGCCTTTATGGTTATGAAAGGTGTTGGTTTTAGCTTTACCAATATGTTTGAACAATCGATTCAAGTCTTCAGTAAAGTGCATGACATTGGTCTAACGGAAGCTGGGAATATCATGGGACCGGGTAAATTGGCTGCAAATCCAATTGACGCGATTTCATTGGGTCTGGCGTTAATGTTCGGTACAGCAGGTCTACCACACATTTTAATGCGTTTCTTTACGGTAAAAGATGCTAAAGAAGCACGTAAATCAGTGGTTGTTGCAACAGGTTTCATTGGTTACTTCTACCTTTTAACATTCATCATTGGTTTCGGTGCGATCCTTTACGTATCAAACAACCCACAGTTTATTGATGTTGCTAAAATGGCGGTTACTGGCAAGTTAGAGCTTGTTGGTGGTAACAACATGGCCGCAGTTCACTTAAGTGATGCTGTTGGCGGTGACTTGTTCATGGGCTTCATTTCAGCAGTGGCATTTGCAACGATTCTTGCCGTTGTTGCTGGTTTGACTCTGTCAGGTGCATCAGCAATTTCACATGACTTGTATGCAAACGTATTCAAGAAAGGTCAAACGACTCCTGAATCTGAACTTCGTATGTCTAAAATTGCAACTTTAGGTTTAGCAATTTTTGCCATGATTTTGGGTATTTTGTTCGAAAAACAAAACGTTGCCTTCATGGTGGGTCTAGCATTCTCAGTAGCTGCTTGTGCCAACTTCCCAGTTCTTGTACTTTCAATGTTCTGGAAAGGTTTAACCACACGTGGTGCAGTGATTGGTGGTGTTGTTGGTTTAGTGACAGCGGTAACGTTGATTATTCTAGCGAAAGCAGTTTGGGTCGATACATTGGGTATTTCTGATAAAGCAGTGAATCCATTTAATGGTCCTGCAATTTTCGCAATGCCATTGTCATTCTTCTGCTGCTGGTTGTTCTCTGTGACTGATAGTTCAGCACGTGCAGAAGCAGAACGTAAAGCATTTGATGCGCAGTATGTACGCTCTCAAACAGGTATTGGGATCTCTGGTGCATCTGATCACTAAGACTTAAAATGCAGTGCATAAAAAAAGTCCCTTAGGGGACTTTTTTTATGCACTGCATTTTTTGATTTATGCAAGTTATCTACTGATTCAGTAGCAACATATAAGTTCAATTTAAACTTTATTTTTGCATCGCATCACAACTTTTACACCGACAGCTTGAATTCGGTTATCCGTTCATTTTGTATGGCTACTTTTATGCTCAAAATCTATTTGTGACTTTTATTCTGGCAAGGGGCAGTCGTATTTTGTGCCCAATTCATGCTAAGTTAATCAGATTCAAAAAAGAAAACACTGAAATAAACAAAAACAGAAATAGCTTGGAGTGGTAAATGCAGGTGCTTATTGACGTTTGGAAAGTTTTTCGCTTATTGCCCTCTGCTTGGCTCATTTTATTGCAATTCATTATTTTAATCTTATCTATCACGGTCAATTACAGCATGACCTATCGCACCTTAACTTGGGTTTTGGGCGTCTTGGTTTTACTGGTGATTGCTAAAGTGATTCGCCAAACCCCGATGTTTACCATTTTAGGACTCAGTTTTGTGGGTGGGGCGGTACTTTTTTCTTTATTGATGTTATTGGGCTTCGATCATCGAATGGTTCAAGTGATTGCCCATGGTTTTGAAGCCGCAGCTTATTTTAGTGCAGCCTATGGTTTATTACGTTACATGTTTGAAGACCGCTATTTAACCCGAGATGAAATGTTTGCTGCGGGTGCAGTATTTACCCTACTGGCTTGGGGGTTTGCATTTTTATATAGTATTTGCCAGATTTTAGTCCCTGATAGTTTTCAAAATCCCAATATGAGCGGTATGCAGACGTGGCTTAATTTATTGTTTCTCAGTTTTAGTTTGCAATCAGCGACTGGATTATCAGACTTAATGCCGCTGAGTGCGCCAGCACGGGTGTTAGCCATGCTACAAATGTTCTGCGGTGTGATGTACTTAGCACTGATTGTTTCACGTCTCATTTCCCTGCAATACATCGCCCATTTACCTAAAAATGATCAAGAACATAAATAAAAAACGAGCATGAGAGTGTTACAGGAATGTAACTGCTTTGTTTTGATCATTAATTTATGATGCTTTTGAGTTTTTATTTATTGCTATTGAACTCGTCTTTTATTCATCTTCGATGAATGCTCTGTTTGACCTTTAGGTCTGTCACGTTAATTAAAATATAAAATGGGGGATTTATGCCTTCCAAAAATGCATCATGGTTTGCCAATGTCAATCCAAATGTCTTTTTAAGTACCGTCGCTATTATTGTTATTTTCCTTGCAGTAGTTGTTTTAGCACCCAATTCATTTGAGCTTATAACGCAACAGTTAAATCAGTGGGTGACCGATTCCTTTAGTTGGTTCTATGTTTTATCTGTTGCCATTTTTCTGATTTTACTCATTTATATTGCATTGTCAGATATGGGTAAAGTTAAATTGGGCCCTGACCATAGTCAACCTGCGTATAGTAATGCTTCATGGTTTGCCATGCTGTTTACCGCAGGTATGGGAATCGGGCTGATGTTTTTTGGTGTAGCCGAACCCGTCATGCACTATGTTTCTCCACCCACAGGTGAAGCAGAAACCATTCAATCTGCACAACAAGCGATGCGTGTGACTTTCTTTCACTGGGGTTTACATGCTTGGGCGATTTATACAGTGGTTGGGTTATCACTGGCCTATTTTGCTTATCGACACAATCTGCCACTCAAAATTCGTTCATCTTTATATCCAATTATTGGAAAAAAGATTTATGGCCCTCTAGGGGATGCGGTGGATACCTTTGCAACAATTGGTACAGTTTTTGGTGTTGCAACCACATTGGGGTTTGGTGTCACTCAAATCAATGCAGGGCTGCATTACCTGTTTGGCATTGAACAGTCTGCGACAATACAAGTGATCTTGATTGTGGTGGTGAGTGCGATGGCATCCATGTCGGTATTTTTAGGACTGGATAAAGGTATTAAACGGCTTTCTGAGCTGAATTTAATCCTTGCACTGATTTTACTGCTGTTTGTATTTTTCGCCAGTTCATCTATTTATTTACTGCAAACCACCATTCAAAATGCAGGACAATACATCTCCAATTTATTTGCGATGACCTTTAATTTATATGCCTATCAACCCAATGGCTGGATTGGCGGTTGGACGATTATGTATTGGGCATGGTGGATTTCATGGTCACCCTTTGTTGGGATGTTTATTGCCCGTGTTTCTAAAGGTCGCAGTATTCGTGAATTTATTGTCGGTGTATTGCTTATTCCGACTGGATTTACCCTGATTTGGATGGGTTTCATGGGCAATGCTGCGCTATATAGCATTTTACATGAAGCAAATCATGCGCTGGTCTTGGCCGTTCAGCAAGATTCATCGGTTGCACTGTTTGAATTTCTACATAGTTTGCCGTTCTCTGCTGTTATGAGTGTATTGGCGACCTTTTTAGTGATGCTGTTTTTTGTCACATCGGCAGATTCAGGTGCATTGGTTACCGATTATTTAACCGCCAAGTCGGAAAACTCTCCAATGTGGCAAAGGCTATTTTGGACTGTGCTGATGGCTGTTTTAGCCATCGTTTTGCTGCTGGTCGGTGGTTTAAGTGCTTTACAGTCTGCGACCATGATGAGCGCATTACCCTTTACGTTTATTCTGCTGTTGATCTGCTGGGGACTATTAAAAGCCTTGCACTTAGAGGTGACTAAAATGCATGCCTTGCAACAGGCACGTATTACCCCGCGAGCGATTCAGAATCCGCGAAGCTGGCAACAACGCTTAGGTTTGATTATGCACTATCCGCATAGTGAACAGGAGATTCAGCATTATATTGATTCTGAGGTATTCAATGCATTTAAAAGTGTACAAAAGGAGTTTCAGCGTCGTCAGCTTGAGGTTTCGATTCAAAGCATTGATGGTGGAATGGAGCTCAGAGTTGATCATCACAATGAAATTAATTTCGTTTACCAAGTGGTTGCGCAAGAAACGGTGCCACCGAGTTTTATGGCAGAAGCCACGTTGAATGACGTGAAGTACTATCAAGCAGAAGTCTTTTTAAGAGAAGGTGGTCAAAACTATGATGTGATGGACTGGACGTTGGAGGATCTGTTGCAAGATATTATTGACCAATATGAACGCCATTTACATTTCTTAAGTTTAGTCAGAACCGCTGAATAAAAAGCTAGAAATTAAAAAAGGACTCACATGGAGTCCTTTTTTTAATTCAGTTTCTAAAATGAATTAGAAGCGGAATTTAGCATTTACGCCAACAGTTTCAGTATCACGTACTGAACCTTTTTCAGCATTAGCGCTAACATAGTTTGCGCCAACAGCGACTGCTGGAGTAATGAAGTAATTTACGTTTGCACCCCAAGCTTTGTTTGGAGAATCACTGATGCTTGATTCAGCATAAGATGCGCCAACGCTTAATTTAGGGTTTACAAATAAGTCAGTTTTGAAACCGTAAGTTTTGTATTCAGCAAATAATACGTTAGTTTCGAAACCAATCGCCATGTTCGTGCCGTCAATTGCACCCACGTATTTAGTACGTGCAGTCACTGCATCTTGGTCACGGGCAATTGTTTTAGATTCTAAAACCGCTTCTGCAACGCCGTTAGACAGGATGTTGAAAGCATCATAAGAAGTTTGGTTAGGTGCGCTAGTGTAACCTACAGCAACCAAGAAGTTAGGCACAACGACAGCACCGACTTCAACTGCATAGCGGTCGCCGTGGTCATCAGCTTTGTTATCTTTGTTGTCTGTAATAGTGTTGCTATAAGACGCGCTAGCGTATACAGGAACAACTTTAGTTGGAATGTAAGCTTCAGCTTTAGCACCGATAGTATGAGATACGAAGTCAGCCTTGTCAGCATTAACGTCGTATTCGCCATAGTTGTAAGCTAAAGATGCGTTAGAAGCTTGGTTTAAGAATGCTGCTTCAGCCAATGGACCTTTTGACGCGTCAACATTTTTGAAATAGTAAGTTCCTTGCACAGCACCTGTAAAATTTTTGTCATTAACAGTGTTGTCGATGAACTCAGATTGACCTTGAACTTCAAATTGATACGCTTGAGCACCGGTCATGGCTAATAATAAAGCAGTGGCTAAACCAAGTTTTTTCATAATAATTACCAGTTCTGTTAAAAATGGATTAAACAGCAGTCATTGTATTGTAACAAAACATTAAGTCAATGAACTAAAACAATATTGTTTTATTGAGTTTTTACTCTAAATAGTGTAATTGATTGAAAAGTATGCAATTGAAATATGGCATGTCAACGCTAAAAAACCTTTTTCAGAACAAAAGAATATGGGCATTAATGCAGCTGAGCTGATGGAGAATGGATGAAATGCAGATGATTTTTAACAATGTTAAATTAGATTAAATATTTATTTTTAATAGTAAAAAACAATTAATATGTGCTGCTATAGCGTGAATAATTTGTCATATTTTGAATAGAATGTAGACCATTCCCAGAAAATTGGGCTAAAAACCACCATTTAATTGCTTAAAAAATAAGCATATTAATAAGTGTTTTGTGAACTAATTTACATTATTGTTTTATTTTGTGCTGAGTTTAAAAAACCAACCACTTTAATAGGCTTTACTTATTTGGTTATTTTTTACATAATTCAGCTATCAGATCATACTACATTGAAATAATGTGAACATGATCTGATTCTCCACAGAGAAAGTTTTTGTTTTATATGCCCAGCTTTCCCCAAGGTTGGGCTTTTTTTTATCAAAAAAATTACGCTCACACTTTCTTTATTTGTCAGTAAGACAGCATTTAAATCTAAAAATAATTCACAAAGTCGTGTGATTACTCCAGCTCTATTTCTGAATTCATCAATCAATCATTTAGTCTGAGACTTCATATAGATAAAAAAGATGAATCCTGAAATGTTTGTGCGCTAATTTGGTGCTTTTTTACCAGATTTGAGAATTATTGAGTCATTCCAAAGCATAAAAAAACCCAGCTTTCAAAGAAAACTGGGGTTTTTTAGCCAAAAATCTCGGGAAATCAAAAATCCTGCTGAGGGATGACTTAGATTTGCCCTAATAAGGTGCATTATGCACTAAATTATGGCATGTGTAAATATTCCCTGATCACTGTCATAAAAATAATTCGTATGTGCGTAATTGATACAAAGTTTTGTCGTCAGATTTGATAAAAATATCCATTCATTCCATCGAGATTTTTTAGATGCAACAGGGGTTATTTTACTTCGGCTGGTTATTACTTTTAACGCAATTAAGTGCTTGCCACATGAACATGGCGCAGATGTCTGATCCATCCGTACAAAAGGTGGTTTCGAAGGCAACATTTGAACGCTCAGAAGAGATTAAGGCATTATTCAACGCTGCAAATACATCAGCCGTTTTTATGACTTATGACGGTCAGCAGTTTCATTATTATGGTAATGCTTTGGCCCGTGCTAAGAATGCCTATATTCCAGCTTCAACGTTTAAAATGTTAAATGCATTGATTGGTCTTCAGCATCATAAAGTCAGTACGTCTGAAGTGTTTAAATGGAAGGGTGAAAAGCGTTCATTTCCTGCGTGGGAAAAAGACATGAACTTGGCGCAAGCCATGCAGCTTTCAGCCGTTCCCGTGTATCAAGAGCTGGCTAGACGTATTGGGTTAGAGTTGATGCAGAAAGAAGTTTCTCGACTTGGTTTTGGCAATCAAAAAATTGGTCAACAGGTGGATAACTTTTGGCTGGTTGGCCCTTTAAAAGTAACCCCAGAACAAGAAGCAAAATTTGTCTATCAGTTGGCAACAGAGCAATTGCCTTTTGATGTGAAAGTACAAAAACAGGTCAAAGAAATGCTTTATATTGAGCGTCGTGGTGATACAAAACTATATGCAAAAAGTGGTTGGGGAATGGATGTAAAGCCCCAAGTGGGGTGGTACACAGGGTGGGTTGAACAACCCAATGGACAGATCACCGCTTTTGTTTTAAATTTGGAAATGCATGATGGTGATGATGTGGGCGAACGTAAGCAGCTTACTTTGGATGTGTTAGATAAGTTAGGATTATTCTTTTATTTACACTAGAAGCGGGTGTATTCATAAGCAAAATTCTAAAATGTTGTATAGCGATGATTTTATTAAAAATAGCATAAGTACCTGATAAAACAAATTATTGATGTTTATATCATGTAATATATGTGAGTCTATTATGGAAATCATCAGCATTATGATTGACCAGTTGGTTTTGTACGGGGCAGATTGAATCCATGTATAAATTACGTTCGGAGCGTATTAGTCAACAACTTTTCTGGTCGATGATCCTGATTATCTTCTCTTTGCTTCTGCTTTCTGTTCCGTTAATTGTGAGTAGCTATAAGACCTATCAGAAAGCAGATCGAGCATTATCAGAAATTTCTGCGCTTCGTGCGGTGGCGGATTTAGCCAATAAAATTTCACGTGAAAGAGCACCTGCCAATAAGGTGATGTCGAGTCGTGCTGATGAATTAGCAGCGAACTTAAAAGAATTACATGAATATCGACAAGAAGTTGATTTACAAATTGAACAAACCCTACACATTTTAAAGACAAAAAGCTTTTCGGTTCAGGACAGCATTTTATTGAACAACTTAAAAAAGAGCTTACAACAGGGTCGTCAAGCGGTAGATGCTTACGCTGCTTTACCTCTATCGCAACGTAATTCAGAACAGTTTGATGATGCCATTCAACACATGTTTAAGGTTTGGGACAGTTGCTACGAAATTTTAAAAAATGAGTTGGTGCAATCTGATGGTAAAGGAACAGCTGTTTCTGAGTACTACACGCTGATTTTAATTTTGTCGGATTTACGTGATCAGGCAGGGCGAATGGCATCGAATGTGATTGCACCTGTGACGTTTAAAGAAAAAATGTCTGAGGATAATTTAGCGCGTTCTTTGCAGACTCAACATCAGGTCAATTATTTGTGGGCTTTGGTCAATACGATTCAGCCTGAACAGGATAAAACACCCGAATATTTAGCTTTGCATCGGCAAGTAAAAACACAATTTTTAGATCAGGCCATTCCAACGGTTGCTGGTTTGATTGATGAAAGTTTGCATAATCAACCTTACGCCTTAACAGGCACGCAATTAACAGAAGTGATGGTGGACAAATTTGTTACGGTGGTCAATTTACAAAGCTATATTTTGGATTACAGCGTATCTATTGCACAAAAAGAAAAACAAGAATCCTATCATATCTTTATTTTAACTTTACTGGTCGCGC
>OFRD01000495.1_pt1 | contig 15146 bp, 17 predicted proteins | sample 1543041 | NCBI WGS metagenome assembly OFRD01 (sample SAMN07774234, study PRJEB24372) | wastewater metagenome | isolation source: Exp Tend CN 100WW | collected 2016-02
GCGCCCGGCGAGACAGGCCGGCAAAATGCCGGCGGACTATAAGGACTGCGCCGGCGCCTAAGCAAGACCGCAATATTCTCAAGAAGTTGCGCCCTGGCCGGCACCTGCCAGCCCTAAAGCTGGCGCCATTGGCCGGCAGATGCTTTTGCCCGCAGGCGACTGATAGACTGCCCACCCCGAGCACGTGCTCGTTTCTTCCGCTCAGCAGCAGAATTCGTATGACCCGCTCCCCACTTCGCCGTCTTGTCTTTGGTGCCCTGCATCGCCTGTTGTACCTATGGGTGCGCTCGGAGACCATCAATCAGTCCGCCTTCACCCTCAAGCTCGATCGCAGCCGGCCGGTGTTCTATGTGCTGCAACTGCCCTCGGTCAGTGATCTGGCGGTGGTCGACAGCGAGTGCCGCAAAGCCGGCCTGCCGCGACCGATCCTGCCAGTCAGCGTCGGCCAACTGGATGAGCCCAGCGCGTTCTTCTACCTGACCCCGGAACCCGGCTGGTTTGGTGGCCAGGACAAGCGCGGTGCCTCGCCGACCCTGGTGCGCGTGCTTGACGCCCTGGCGGCCGACGCCAGCCTGGACGCGCAGATCGTGCCGGTCAGCGTGTTCTGGGGACAAACCCCGGCCAGCGAATCCAGCCCATGGAAGCTGCTGTTTGCCGACAGCTGGGCGGTCACTGGGCGCCTGCGCAAGCTGTTGAGCATCCTGATTCTCGGGCGCAAGACCCGCGTGCAGTTCTCCACACCGATTCAGCTACGCGAGCTGGTGGCCCAGGACAAAGGCCAGGAGCGCACCCGGCGGATGGTCCAGCGCCTGTTGCGAGTGCATTTCCGCAACCAGAAAGCCGCGGTCATCGGTCCGGACATTTCCCACCGACGCAACCTGGTCAAGGGCCTGATCCATGGTCCGCAAGTGCGCCAGGCGATTCTCGACGAAGCCGAGCGCAGTCAACTGCCATTGGAAAAAGTCGAAGCCCAAGCCTTGCGCTATGGCTGCCTTTGCAGTACTCACGTACTTTGCCAAACAAGCATCGTTCTTGGGTGTGCCAAAGCTTGCGGCGTAGGGCTCGGTGTACAACTCCACACGATCAGCGCCGATTTGCTTCACAAAAACCATTTGATTGGGCTCAGGGTCCATGAACAAACTGACGCGAACACCCAAGGACTTGCACTCGTCAATCAAGGGCTTCAGTGTGTCGGCATCTTTGGGAAATGACCAGCCGTGATCGCTGGTGAGTTGACCCTCGCTGTCGGGCACGAACGTTACTTGGTGCGGCCGGACAGTCCGCACAAAATCCATCAATTGGTGAAACGGATTGCCTTCAATGTTGAATTCCCTGTCTGGCCAACGCTTCATCAAGTCGGCCAGGTCAAACACGTCGGAGGCACGAATGTGACGCTCATCGGGGCGGGGGTGAATGGTAATGCCATGGGCACCCGCTTCTAGGCATATCTGAGCCGCTTTCAGGACACTGGGAATACCCAAGTGGCGTGAATTGCGCAGCAACGCTACTTTGTTGACATTGACGGACAGCGCCGTTTTGGAATGAGGGGTCATGAAGGTCTCACAAACTTTGAATGTCGATCATCATTTGACGGGTCTTTAAAGTGCCGACACCACAATGGTAATTGAGTAAGGTGCGAAGTTGGGTGCGAAGTGGCGTCAACATGTCTAAGCTCAAACGAAGCGTGTCTGTAAATGGAGATTCTCCATCCAACGCGTTTTGCAGCGCCAGCCATTGAACGCCGCTCAAGGCGTGACGATCATCGCGGTGCGCCAATCGCAAGCCGCCTTCGGGCACCAAACAATAGTCTCTCGCCTCATCCAGGTCAGCCATGGTGAGGGTCTGAGAATTCAAACTGGGCAGCAGTCCAATCTCTCGAAGCAAGAGCAACTCAAACACTCTGAGAGACGCCTGCAGCAATTCGCCTGGCTCTGTGGCCATGACGCGCACGGTGGCAGCGTAGGCATCAAACAATTTGGAATGAGGATCATCGCGCGCCAAGAGGCGCAGCAACAACTCATTCAGGTAGTACCCCGAAAGCAGCGCATCGCCAGTGGGCATGACATGCCCACCGATCCACTCTACTGACTTCAAGGTTCGAATGTCGGCATCGCCACCATAGGCAACTTGAATGGCTTGAAGCGGCAATAAAACAGGCCTGAACGAGGAGCTTGGTTTTTTGGCACCTTTGGCAACCAAGGCTATGCGCCCATGATGTCGAGTGAACACTTCCAAGATAAGGCTGGACTCGCTCCAGTCGTAGCGGTGAAGCACATAGGCAGGCTCATCCGAAATTCGTTTCAAGACAGCGGCCATGGGCTGCCCTTTTTACTCGTAACCGAAGGAGCGAACACGCGCTTCGTCGTCGGCCCAGCCAGAGCGAACCTTGACCCACAACTCAATAAAGACTTTGGCATCCATGAGCTTTTCCAACTCTTGGCGTGCTTCAGTGCCAATGCGCTTCAGGCGCTCACCTTTGTCGCCAATGACCATGGCTTTATGGCCCTCGCGCTCCACCACAATGGTGGCGGCAATGCGAATCATGCGATTGGCTGAACGGCTGGGTTCTTCTTCGAATTTATCAATGACCACGGTGGAGGTGTAGGGCAATTCATCCCCCGTGAAACGAAACAATTTTTCACGAACAATTTCACTGGCCAAAAACTTTTCGCTTCGGTCAGTGAGTTCATCTTCACCGTACATCCACGCTTGTTCTGGCAAGTATTTTTCGCAATACCCCATCAGACGTTCAATGTCTTTGGCATTTTTGGCCGACATCGGTACAAATTCTGTGAACGGATGGCGCTCTTGCATGTCTTTGAGCCAAGGCGCCAACTCTTCGCGTCGGTTGACGGTGTCCAACTTATTGGCAATCAACAAAACAGGCACATCGGGTTTGAGCAAAGTCAAGACTTTGGCGTCGGCGGTGTTGAACATGCCTGCTTCCACCACAAACAGCACCAAATCGACATCGCCCACCGCACCCAATACTGTTTTGTTCAAAGACTTGTTGAGCGCCGTGTTGTGGCGGGTTTGAAAGCCTGGTGTGTCAACAAACACATACTGGGTAGGGCCTTCTGTGCGAATGCCCGTAATGCGGTGACGTGTGGTTTGCGCTTTGCGCGAGGTGATGCTGATTTTTTGGCCCACCAGCGCATTGAGCAAAGTTGATTTGCCCACATTGGGCTTGCCAACAATGGCGACCAAACCGCAACGTTGGGCGGGGTTGGTTTCTGTGTTCATCCGCGGGCCTTGACTTTCAAAATTTCAAGCATGGCAGCTGCCGCGGCTTGCTCACCAGCACGTCGCGAGGGGCCGCTACCGTGCTGTGAGAGACTGAGTTCGGAAATGTCGCAAGCAACATCAAAAATTTGTCGGTGTGCAGCGCCTGATGTGGCGACCACAGAATATTGCGGGAGTTGCAATTTTCGGCCTTGAAGCCATTCTTGTAATTCTGTTTTGGGGTCTTTGGCAGCGGCCTGCATCTGCGGATTGATTTCAACATTTTGAAACAATCTGTGCACCAATTGTTCTGCGACTTCATAACCTGCATCCAGGAAAACAGCACCTAGCAAGGCTTCCAAGGTATCGGCCAAAATAGAGGGGCGGCGCTGTCCACCCGATTTCAACTCACCCTCCCCCAACTTAAGGCAAACTGGAATTTGAAGCGTGAGGGCCAATTGATGCAGCGTTTCTTGCTTGACCAAATTGGCTCTGACGCGAGACAAATCACCCTCGGGTAAATCACTCAATTGGGCGAAGAGTAAATGGGCAACGGCTAGGTTTAAAACTGAATCGCCCAAAAACTCGAGGCGTTCGTTGTGATCAGCTGAGTAACTGCGGTGCGTCACCGCACGCTCCAGCAAACTCGCATCTTTGAAGGTGTGCTGAAGGCGAACTTGCAATTGACTGAGATCGTCGTTCAAACGGATAGCCTGAAAGTGAATTTAATAAGTGGCAATTTCAATGAATGTTGACAAGTTCAGGACAGGAAGCTCAATTGAATGCGCCAATGCGTCCCAGATTTCCAAAATTCATCCAAACAAAAAACGCCCGACCGACGATATTGGCGTCGGGTACAAAACCCCAATAGCGTGAATCAAGAGAATTGTCTCGATTGTCGCCCATCATGAAGTAGTGCCCTTCAGGCACCTTGCAAACGACACCCTCTACGGTGTAGTTGCACTGATCTCTGTAAGCAAAATCGTCAGCGCCCGGTATGAAGGCAGGACGCTCGTCATCCACAATCAAATTGTGTGGCTTGCTGCCCAGTTTTTCCTGTGATTGCTTGAAGTAGCGCATGACGGATTCATCAAAAAACTCTGGCAATGCCTCAGTCGGCACAGGCTGACCATTGATCGTGAGTTTTTTGTTCAAGTAGGCAACTTGGTCACCCGGAATAGCCACCACCCGTTTGATGTAATCCACACTGGGGCGCGGGGGGTAACGAAAAACCATCACATCACCGCGCGCAACGGGCGTACCTTGGGTTAGTTTGAGGTTGACCACTGGCAAACGAACGCCGTAGTGAAATTTATTCACCAAAATCAAGTCGCCGATCCACAGGGTTGGAATCATGGAACCTGATGGAATTTTGAAGGGCTCAAATAAAAATGAGCGAAGCACAAAAACGACCAAAATGACTGGGAATAATCCCGCAGTCCAGTCCAACCACCAAGGCTGCATCAAAAGTCGATCGCGCGCTTCGCCCGTTTCGTTGTCTTGTCGATCGATGCCCATTTTGGACAATTCTTGTTGCCGCTTGGCTTTTTCTTGGTCAAGTTGTTCGACTGCTTTAAGTCGCTGCGGCCAAAAATAAAACTTTTCAGCCAGCCAATAAACGCCTGAAATGATGACCGCCATGAGCATCAGCAAGGCAAAGTTGCCTTCAATCATGCCGCTGTACCAAGCACCTGCATAAGCTAGTAAGGCAGCCAGCAAAAACCCGGTTATGACTTCCATCAATCTTCTACCTGCAAAATAGCCAAGAATGCCTCTTGCGGCACCTCAACTGAGCCAATTTGTTTCATTCGTTTTTTACCCGCTTTTTGTTTCTCGAGCAATTTGCGTTTACGCGAGATATCACCACCATAGCACTTGGCGAGCACATTTTTACGCAAGGCTTTAACCGTTTCACGGGCAATGATGTTGGCACCAATGGCCGCCTGAATGGCCACATCGAACATTTGACGGCTGATAATTTCACGCATTTTGGCCACCACAGCACGGCCGCGATAGGCCGACTGCGTGCGGTGGACGATGATGGAAAGTGCATCCACCTTCTCGCCGTTGAGCAAAATATCGACCTTCACCACATCGGAGGCGCGGTATTCTTTGAATTCGTAATCCATCGAAGCATAGCCTCGTGAGACCGATTTCAATTTGTCAAAAAAGTCCAAAACGATTTCGCCCAAGGGCATCTCATAGGTGAGCATGACCTGACGACCGTGATAGGACATATTGAGCTGCACGCCCCGCTTGACGTTGGCCAGTGTCATAACGGGACCGACATAGTCTTGGGGCATGTACAAATGCACCGTGACAATGGGCTCGCGAATCTCTAGCATCTTGCCTTGGTCGGGCATTTTGGCGGGGTTCTCAACCATCACCACCTCACCATCGCCTTTGACAACTTGATACACCACACTGGGTGCCGTCGTGATCAGATCTTGGTCAAATTCACGCTCCAGGCGTTCCTGCACAATTTCCATGTGCAACAAACCCAAGAAGCCACAGCGAAAGCCAAATCCAAGGGCTTGAGAAACCTCAGCTTCGTAATGCAAAGATGAATCGTTGAGCTTCAGTTTTTCAAGTGCGTCTCGCAGGGAGTCGTATTGGTTGGCTTCGGTGGGGTACAAACCAGCGAACACTTGCGGCTGAATTTCCTTGAAACCTGGCAATGCCTTCTCGGCAGGACCTAAATTATTGGGCAGCTTCTTTTCCAAGGTGATGGTATCGCCCACTTTGGCGGCTTGCAGCTCTTTGATGCCTGCAATGATATAACCCACCTCACCGGCCTCAAGACTGTTGCGCGATTCATTGGCTGGGGTAAATACGCCCATGGTGTCTGCGTTGTACACAGTCTCTGTGGCCATCATTTTGAAACGTTCGCCTTTGCCCAATCGGCCATCAACCACGCGGACCAACATGACAACGCCAACATACGTGTCGAACCAACTGTCAACGATCATGGCGCGAAGGGGCGCGTTAGGGTTTCCTTTAGGTGCCGGAATTTTGGCGACGATGGCCTCCAAAATTTCATCAATGCCCATGCCCGTTTTGGCCGAACAAGGAATGGCTTCGCTGGCATCGATGCCAATGACGTCTTCGACTTCGGCTTTGGCGTTTTCGGGATCGGCTTGAGGCAAGTCCATCTTATTGAGAACGGGCACCACCTCGACACCCAAATCAAGCGCGGTATAGCAATTGGCCACCGTTTGTGCTTCAACACCTTGACTGGCATCGACCACCAACAAGGCACCTTCGCAAGCAGACAATGAGCGTGAAACCTCATAAGAGAAGTCAACGTGACCCGGGGTATCGATCAAATTGAGATTGTAGATTTGTCCGTCTTTGGCTGTGTATTGCAGCGAGGCTGTTTGAGCCTTGATGGTAATGCCGCGCTCTTTTTCAATGTCCATGGAGTCTAGAACTTGCGATTGCATTTCGCGCTCTTGCAAACCACCGCAACGTTGAATCAACCGATCGGCGAGTGTCGATTTGCCATGATCGATGTGCGCAATGATGGAGAAATTTCTGATGTGATTCATCAAGGACCAGCTACAAGTGTTTGAGATTCAAAGAAAGACAAGAAAAAAGGGCGCGTCGAATGAGGACGCGCCCTGAACCAACAATCAATGGCAACTGCGATAGTTGGGACTTCATTGTAGGCAAAAAGCCAGACACGTACAGCCCCAAAACAGCACTTTGCAGGTCGTTGCAAGCTTGCAACAGAAAACTTATCAACAACTTATTCACAAACAAGGGTCGCTCAATATGAATAACTTGTGGGTGTTCTGTGGATCACCGGTGGACTGATGTAGGAGATCCCACATTGTGAAGCCACCCCTGCTTTTTTTGTCATGAATATTGGTTCAAGAGCCCAGATTTTAACCATTTTCGAAAATCAAGTTACCGAAAAGTTAGTGGCTACAAACATAAAAATATTTTTAAAGCGTGGCAAACCCTGTGGTTCCAAAGGGACTCTTGACAAGCGCAAGATCAAGGAATTGGGCGAACTAGCGCAAATCGAGTTAACTCACCGCGCCTAAAGAGGACGTTCACTGGTTTTGACTTGTCCAATTTGCTCAAGGCCGCAGCAAAGTCTTTGACTTGGCTGACCTCGATGTTGCCCACCGCCAAAATCACATCGCCTTCTCTCAATCCTGCTCTGATAGCAGGCTCGATCAAGCTTTCGACTCTGACGCCACCTTTGATTTTCAATTCTGTTTTTTGAGTCTCGGTTAAATCGGCAACCACCAATCCTAGGCCCTGAACAGAATTAGCCGCCTTCGGTTTTTCTTCAACGACAACAGGTTTTTGAGCCACTTTTTCAGGCTCCAACTCCGCAATCACAATGCTCAACTCTTTGGTTGCGCCGCGCCTGAAAATGGTGAGCTTACTTTTTGTTCCTGGCTTTGTGTTACCGACCAAACGGGGCAGATCGGAAGACTTCTCAATGGGCTTGCCATCGATCTTGATGATCACATCGCCAGGCTCCAACCCGGCCTTGTCGGCAGGCGCACCTGGCTCAATCCGGTTGATGAGTGCGCCCTGCGCTTTGCCTAAACCAATCGATTCAGCAAGCTCTTTGGTCACTTGCTCAATTTGAACGCCAATGCGTCCACGTGTCACACGGCCAATGGTGCGCAATTGGTCACTGACGCGCATGGCCTCGTCCATGGGAATGGCAAAAGAAATGCCCATGAACCCGCCAGAGCGAGAGTAAATTTGACTGTTGATACCAACCACTTCACCTCGCATGTTAATGAGAGGCCCACCTGAATTGCCAGGGTTAATGGCAACATCTGTTTGGATAAAAGGCACGTAGTCACCGGTGTCACGCTGCTTGGCGCTCACAATGCCGGCCGTGACGGAGTTATCAAGGCCGAATGGTGAGCCAATGGCCATCACCCACTCACCGACTTTTAAGCGCGACACATCACCCACCTTCACGGCAGGAAGTCCCGTGGCTTGGATTTTGACAACCGCCACATCCGTGCGTTTGTCAGCGCCAATTATTTTGGCTTTGAATTCGCGTTTGTCTGGCAAGGTCACCAGAATCTCATCGGCACCGTCAACCACATGGGCATTGGTCATGATGAAGCCATCCGCTGTCAAAATAAATCCTGAGCCGACGCCCCTGGGTTGCGACTCTTCGGGTGCTGGCGTTCGGCCTTGGCGAGGCGCCTGCCTGGGGGCATTGGGCGCATTTGGCGTGTTGGGCATTGGAATGCCAAAGAATCGACGAAACAATTCTTGGGTTTCTTCGTCCATGCCACCACCACTGCTGGCTGGGCTGCGGGCTTTTTCAAGCGTGCGAATATTGACCACCGACGGGCCCACTTGTTCGACCAACTCCGTGAAGTCAGGCAATCCCCTGACGATGGTTTGCTGTGCAAGTGCATGGCTAGGGGCAAGCGCAAATGTGAGAAGCCCCAAAGACAAAAACAGGGCAAGCAAAACACCCGGCGATTTAAAACCCATTAGTTTCATAAGCGACCCAAACTCCAATTTAATCTTTGCACAGAAAACTCATTCTGATTGCGAATATACAGCGCAACGAAATCCATGCCAACGCTCAGGGAATGAACGCTTTGCAACCCAAAACCACTGCGTGCGTGATGTTGAGTTGAGCAAAGAGACAAACAGATATTGCTGAAAATCCAAATGTACGCGGATTGCGTAACCGCCATCCAAGGGAGGGTCAATGAGGGGCTGATTCAAATGTTTGCTTGGAGCTGGGCTGGGCGCCATCGAAACCGCCTGAGTTTGCAGGGAAAGCACAGATTGAACTTGCCAATCATGTCCATCCCAGCACAGCCAACTTTTGGTCGACCTGCGTTTCAAACTGTAGACAGAAAAAAACATCAGCAACAGCCAGGTGCCAAACAGGCCTGCCGCTCGCCAGCCCTCAAAAAGGCCAGCCAACAAACTGGCCATGAGCGCCATCAAAGAAAGCATTGCAAGGCCAATGGGCCAATAAGCGTCCCAAAAAAAATGCCCCACCGGGTAATCGACCGATGGGGCGTTTTGATTCAAAGGAATTAGATCCGACGGAAAACCAAACTGCCGTTGGTGCCACCGAAACCGAAGTTATTTTTCAACGCGTATTCAATGTTGACGTCGCGTGCGGTGTTGGCACAATAATCCAAATCGCATTCTGGATCTTGGTTGTCCAAGTTGATAGTGGGCGGCACTTTTTGATGGTGCAAAGCCAAGACCGTGAAAATGCTCACAATGCCACCCGCACCGCCCAACAAGTGCCCCGTCATGGACTTGGTAGAGCTGACCAAGGTTTTCTTGGCGTGATCACCCAAGGCTGCTTTGATGGCATTGGTTTCGTTCACATCACCCAAAGGTGTGGAGGTGCCATGAGCGTTCAGGTAACCTACTTGATCGGGATTGACGCCCGCATTGCGCATGGCAGACACCATGGCTCGACGTGGTCCGTCCATGCTGGGCGCAGTCATGTGCCCAGCATCAGCGCTCATGCCATAGCCACAAACTTCTGCATAAATTTTGGCACCGCGAGCTTTAGCGTGCTCATATTCCTCGACCACCATGACACCAGCGCCTTCACCCAAGACAAAACCGTCTCGGTCTTTGTCCCAAGGGCGGGATGCTGCTGCAGGATTGTCGTTGCGTGTGGACAAGGCGCGCATGGCTGCAAAGCCGCCCAAGCCCAGTGGCGAAATGGTGGCTTCAGAGCCGCCTGCCACCACCACGTCGGCGTCACCATATTCAATCATGCGACTGGCTTCGCCAATGCAATGAAGGCCTGTGGTGCAAGCGGTGACAACGGCCAAGTTAGGACCCTTGAAACCAAAACGCATCGACACATGGCCAGCAATCATGTTGATGATAGAAGCTGGCACAAAAAATGGAGAAATGCGGCGAGGGCCGCGAGCTGTGTACTCGACATGCGTTTGCTCAATCATGGGCAAACCGCCAATGCCAGAACCAATCACGCAAGCGATGCGTGTGGCCAACTCATCGTCTAAGGCTTCGCCCGTGGGCAAGCCAGCATCTGCTACAGCTTGCGCGGCTGCAGCAATGCCGTAATGGATAAAGGAATCCATCGTGCGCGCCTCTTTGGCGCTGATGTACTGCTCCAAATTGAAACCCTTTACCTCGCCTGCAATTCTGCAGGCGAAAGCGGAGGTGTCAAATTTGGAGATCAGACCAATGCCCGACTGGCCTGCCAAGAGATTGGCCCATGCCTCCGCCACCGTGTTTCCAACGGGGCTGATACATCCCAGGCCCGTAACAACAACGCGGCGACGGGTCATCTCAGATCAAGCCTTTTTGCTTTGGGCGTAGTCAATCGCCGCTTTGACAGTGGTGATCTTCTCAGCGTCTTCATCTGGAATTTCAATGCCAAATTCATCTTCTAAAGCCATCACCAGTTCTACGGTGTCCAGCGAGTCTGCGCCCAGGTCAGCAACGAATGCTTTCTCGGGTGTGACTTGTGACTCTTCAACGCCGAGTTGCTCAGCAATGATTTTTTTGACACGTGCTTCGATATCGCTCATGGATTCCCTCTAAGGGTTGTAAAAAAGGAGATTTTATCAGGTCATATGCATGCCGCCATTGACATGCAATTCCTGACCCGTTACGTAAGCTGCCAAAGGACTGGCCAAATAGGACACTGCGTGCGCAATATCCTCTGGTAAACCCAGTTTGCCCAATGGAATTTGAGCCATCAGGGCTTGGTGCTGCGCCTCTGGCAAAGCGGCCGTCATGTCTGTGGCAATGAAGCCTGGCGCCACACAATTGACTGTGATGTTGCGACTTCCCAACTCTCGGGCCAAAGCGCGGGTCATGCCGGCCACACCGGCCTTGGCAGCAGCGTAATTGGCTTGTCCTGGGTTGCCAGCAGCACCGACCACGCTGGTGATGCTGATAATTCGGCCATAGCGCTGCTTCATCATGGGACGCATCACAGCGCGGCTCATGCGAAAAACAGCCTTCAAATTGGTGTCCAAAACTGCATCCCAATCGTCGTCTTTCATGCGCATGGCCAAAGTGTCACGGGTAATGCCCGCGTTGTTCACCAACACATGCAAGCCGCCTTGTGACTTGACGATTTCGTCGATCAGTGCTTCGCCTGCAGCAGCGTCATTGACGTTCAAATTGGCACCACGGCAGCCCGAATAGGCGGCCAGAGCGTCAGAAATACGAGCGGCACCTTCGTCCGTGGTGGCTGTGCCAATCACTTTCAAGCCTTGTTTGGCCAATTCCAGTGCAATGGCTGCGCCAATGCCCCTAGAAGCACCCGTGACCAGTGCAACTTGGCCTTTGAATTCTGTCGTTGTCATGCCACCGCTCCTTTGGCTTCTGCCAAAGAGGCAGGGTCGAACACGGGCAGGCCCGTCATGTCAGCATCAATGCGCTTGACCATGCCTGCCAAAACTTTGCCTGGGCCACATTCAAGGACCATGTTAACGCCTAGGGCCTTGATGGCTTGAACGCATTCAACCCAACGCACAGGGCCAAAGGCTTGTCGATACAGGGCATCTCGAATGCGATCGGCGTCTGTTTCAATGGCGACATCGATGTTGTTGACGACTTTAATTTGGGGCGCTGCAAATGTGGTGACTGCCAATTTTTCTTTCAGCTTTTCGGCTGCAGGCTTCATGAGGCTGGAATGAAAAGGCGCTGACACAGGCAAGTTCAAAGCACGCTTTGCGCCCATGGCTTTTAAAACTTCACAGGCTTTTTCAACGGCAGCTTTGCTACCCGCAATGACAGTTTGAGCAGGATCGTTGAAATTCACAGCCTCGACGACTTCACCGCTGTCAGAAGGGAAGCTGGCTTTTGCTTGCGCACATCCTTCAATGACTTTCGCAGCATCCATTCCCAAAACAGCAGCCATGGCACCCACCCCCACAGCCACAGCATCTTGCATGGCGGCAGCACGGAATCTCACCAGGGGCGCTGCTTGTGCCAAGGTCAAAACACCCGCAGCCACAAGGGCTGAATACTCGCCCAATGAATGACCTGCGACCACAGCAGGTTGAGCTCCGCCTTCTGCCAACCATGCGCGATAGGCGGCGACGGCAGAAACCAACATGACAGGTTGCGTGTTGGTCGTTAAGCCCAAGGCTTCTTGAGGGCCGTGATGAATCAGCGCACCCAAGTCTTCGCCCATGGCATCAGAAGCTTCTTTCAAAGTTTCCACAACAGCTGGATGATCACCCCAAGCGTCCAACATGCCCACCGATTGGGAGCCTTGACCTGGAAAAACGAAAGCAAATGAACTCATGATTTCAAAGCGCTGTGAATCAATATTTTAAGAGGACCGAGCCCCATGTAAATCCACCCCCAACGCCTTCGAGCATGAGGGTTTGGCCTTTGGTAATTTGTCCAGACCGCACACCGTGATCAAGCGCCAAAGGAATGGAGGCAGCAGAAGTGTTGCCATGTTGGTCGACTGTGACAATGACTTTTTCCATTGGCATTTTGAGTTTTCGCGCAGTACTTTGCATGATTCGAATGTTGGCCTGGTGGGGCACCAACCAATCAATGTCAGTGGCGTTCAAACCAGCTTTACTCAAAGATGCAAGGGCTGTTTCTTCAAGAACGCCAACAGCCAGTTTGAAGACAGCCTGTCCATCCATTTTCAAAACGGGGTCACCCAAAATGGCACCCCCAGACACGTGACCCGGTACGCACAAAAGTTCTGAGTATTTGCCATCGGCGTGAATGTCGGTTGCCAAAATGCCAGGCGTGCTAGAAGCCTCCAACACAACGGCGCCAGCACCATCACCAAACAACACGCAGGTGGTACGGTCTTTGAAATCAAGGATGCGGCTAAAGACTTCTGCACCGATCACCAAGGCTCGTTTGGCCGTACCGGTTTTGATCATGGCGTCAGCCACCGTCAAGGCATAGATGAAACCGCTGCAAACCGCTTGCACATCAAAAACGGGGCAACCCACAATGCCTAATTTACTTTGAAGCAAGGCGGCTGTGGAGGGGAACACCATGTCGGGTGTGGACGTGGCCACAATGATCAGATCAATGTCAGAGGCTTGGCAAGCAGCCGCCTGCATGGCTCGCTTGGCTGCTTCGGCCCCTAAATCACTGCTGCCAATGCCCGCATCCACAAAATGACGGGCGCGAATACCTGTTCTTTCTACGATCCAGTCGTCAGAGCTTTCGACGCCTTGGGCCGCCAACTCTGCAACAAGATCTGCATTGGTCAGTCTTCTTGGAGGCAAAAAGCTGCCTGTGCCAGAAATACGAGAATAAATGGTCATTCGATAGCGGCCGGGTTGGCTGAATTTTCGGCAAGCCCTTGTGCATTCAACAAAGGGGCTGCGTGTGCAATTCGAGCAGCAACGCGACTAAGCAGTTGATGTCTGGCAGCATCATACGCTCGGTTCAAGGCGACGCCGAACGCCAGTTCATCGGCCGAACCATGGCTTTTGAAAACCAAGCCGCGCAAACCCAACAGCGCAGCGCCGTTGTAACGGCGATGGTCAACTCTGTTTTTAAACGAATTTAGAACGGGATAAGCAACGATAGCAGCAATTTTGGTGAAGATGTTGAGAGAAAACTCAGATTTCAGAAATCCACCCATCATGGTGGCCAAGCCTTCACTGGCCTTCAACGCCACATTGCCAACAAAACCATCGCACACCACAATATCAACAGTTCCCTTGAAAATATCGTTTCCTTCGACATTGCCATAAAAATTCAAATCACCGGAGTTAGCAGCAGATCGCAACAGTTCGCCAGTTTTTTTGATGATTTCGTTGCCTTTAATGGCTTCTTCGCCAATATTTAAAAGGCCAACACTGGGGCTTTCATTGTCTTGCAAGACAGAAACCAAGGCCGAGCCCATGACAGCAAACTGCAAAAGATGCTCGGGCGAGCAATCGACATTGGCACCCAAATCCAACATGGTGGTACCACCACCCTTGAAATTGGGCATTTGACCCGCAATGGCAGGCCGGTCAATGCCATCCATGGTTTTTAGAACATATTTCGCGATGGCCATCAAGGCGCCAGTATTTCCAGCCGACACGGCAGCGTCGGCCTCGCCCGCCTTCACCAACTCGATGGCGACACGCATGGATGAGTCTTTTTTTCTGCGCAAGGCCACTTCTACAGAGTCGTCCATCCCAACCACCTCAGTGGCTTCAACGATGACAGCGCGCTCGTGCTGAAATGAAGCCAGTGCATCAGCTTGGCCGACCAATTGCAAACGCGCGTGAGGGTGAGTGTCTAGAAAATGACGGCAAGCGGGCAGCGTGACCTTGGGTCCGTGGTCTCCCCCCATGCAATCTACAGCAAGGGTGAAAAATTCTTTGGATGACATGTTGTCAACAGACACAAATACAAAGGCCCGAGGCTACCTTGAATGTAGCATCGGGCCTGTATTTCAAGCGTCAATTAAGCTTCTGACTTGTTCTTCAGAACTTGGCGGCCACGGTAAAAACCGTTGGGGCTGATGTGGTGACGCAAATGAGTTTCGCCAGTTGTTGGCTCGACAGCGATACCAGGCACATTCAGCGCATTGTGCGAACGGTGCATGCCACGCTTAGAAGGTGACTTTTTATTTTGTTGAACAGCCATGATGGCTCCTTGGATGCGTTGGAAGCAGCGTTGTTGAAGATTAGGACAAAAGTCCTTTTCTGGCCAAGCGCAAAAAGCGCAACGCGGCTTAGGGTTAAACAGTGAATGAACTAACGCGCCCTCACAGGCACGAAGCCGCTGATTATAGCCCAAACTTTTATCCCAAACCAGCGCATTAATTTGGTTTATTCTTCAATTGCGCCAATGCAGCAAAAGGGTTGGGTCTTGCCTCCAAAGCCTCTTCAAAGGCTTCATCGACGGCCGACATTGGCACCAAATTGGGGCATTTTTCATGCTTGGGCACAAGGGGGGCAGACATGATGAGCTCGTCTTCAATGAGT
>OFRD01000497.1_pt1 | contig 15111 bp, 12 predicted proteins | sample 1543041 | NCBI WGS metagenome assembly OFRD01 (sample SAMN07774234, study PRJEB24372) | wastewater metagenome | isolation source: Exp Tend CN 100WW | collected 2016-02
TCCTCGTTGCGCACCGCCTGCCCCATCATGAACTGGTCCGGCGTCTTCGCCACACCGCTGCTGTCCACCACTATCAGACCGCCCAGCTTGTCCGCCGGCAGCGCGTTCGGGTCCGCCACCGTTTGCATCAGCGTTGCCACCGGCAATGCGTCAATTGCCTTCGCCAGCGTCTCCGCCGGCAGCACACTCATCAAACTCGTCAGCCCGTTCAGCACACTCAGGTTTGCTGCCGCGCCGCCCGCTGCCCCGCCCGCTGCGCCCGCTGCTGCAAAACTGTCGCCCAGCGCCTGCACCACGGACAGCAGCTTGTCCGGCGGGAACACGCCCGGCATCGCCACAATTGCCTCCGGTGCATTGGTGGCCCACGCGCCCGCATCCGCCACAGACATCTCGCCGGTTACCGCTGGCGCTCCGCCGCCCGCCGGTATGGCAGCGGCAAAGCCCGGTGCCACTGTGATCTGTACTCCACCCGCCTCTAATGTACACGTGCCTTCCAAGCATGTCTCGGAGGGGGCGCGCTCGCCCTCCTTAATCTCCAGAGCGATCATCGAGCCGCGCACCGACGCCACGCCGCCGGCCGTCTCGATCTCCAGGCTCCCGCCGTTCAAGATCGTCCACACTTTGCCAAAATCCAGCTTCAGCCGCGTATAGGGCTCGCCCCCTGTCTCTTCAAACTTCGCCAGGCTGAACTGGCTGTCTGCCGACAGCCGCACCACCGTGCCTTCGCTCAGTTGCAGCCGCACGCCGCTGTCCGCGCTCGTCAACACCTGGAAGCCGGGCTGCACCAGCTGCCCTTCGCTGGCTGCCGCCAGCGTGCGCGTTTGCACGTTGCCGGCTGCGTCGCTCTCGCCGGTTTGCACCGTGCCCTTCAGCTCGCACAGGCTCGCCGTGCGGTCCGTGGCATTTGCGCCCGCCGCCTTGCACTCTGCTACTTTAGGCTTCGGCCGCGGAAAGTACACCACGTCGCTCTGGTTCAACCCGATCTGGTTGCCATCCGGCCCCACCAGCAGCGCCGGCGGCGGCTGCACACCCAGCACGCTGCCGTCTTCGTTGCGCAGGAACGGATCGCTCACCATCCACTCGCGCGGCAGGCCGGCTGCATCCCACGTTATAAAGTTCACATCGCTCTGCCCGCTCAGGCTTCCGTCTTCCGCATACGCCATGCCCGGCAGGTCCGGCACTTGCAAAGCCGCGCCGCCCGCTGCGCTCATCAGCTCTTCATCCAGCCCCAGGAAGCCCGCAAACGCGCCGCTGGCAAAAAGCACAATGCTTGGCCGCATGGCCTGCAGGTTGGGGTCATAGGTAATCGGCGGCACCAGCGGCAGCTGCCGCAGCCCGCGCATGTCCGCCACCGTCAGCTGGTCCACTATGTCCAGCACCGCCAGCTGCCCGCCGCCCACGCCCACCGGCAATCCGGTGTTTACATCCAGCATAAACAGCTGCCCGAAGGCCGGCGCTGCGATCGCCTGCAGCTGTTCGCGCGTCAGCGGCGTGCCATCCACGCTCTGCGGTGTGCCCGGCAGCAGCCCAATCGGCAGGCCCGCTGCTTTGTCAAACACCACCTGCAGCGGCGGCACCACGCCCAGCTGCTTGTTGTCCGGCCCGTAAAACGCCACCGCCTGCGGCCCCAGCAGCTGCTGCTCGGCGCGCGCCAGCAGCGCTGCCAGCGTGGCCGGCGCGCCGCTCAATGGTGTTTCTGGTATCGCTGTGCTGTCTGCCACCGCCAGCCCGGCGGCGTAAATGTTCAACTCTGGCTGCGCTGCCAGCAGCACGGCTGCTGTGTCTTGCGCTGCCAGCGCTTCCAGTGCGCTGGCTCCCACCAGCAGCGGCGCCTGCATCCCGCCCACGCTGATGCTATCGGGCAGCGCGCCGCCCAGCAGCGCTTGCGCTGCCTTCAAGTCTTCGCCCAGCATGGCTTGCGCCTGCGGTGCTTGCACTGCTGCCTGCAGCGCTGCACTTGCATCCGTGCCGCCCAGCGCCTTCAGCGCCGCTGTGCCGCCCAGTGCCGCAGCCGACACCACGCTCAGCAGCTGCGCGCCCGCGCCGCTCAGCACTTCTGGCGGCAGCAAGCCCACCGGCAGCCAGGAAAGTGCCGTGCCGTCTTCGCCCGCGGTCACTTCCGCCAGAAACGGCTTCAACAACTTGCTCTCTGCATCCAGCGCCAAACCACCGGCCACTCCGCTGCCGCGCAGCAGGTTCAGGCGGCTTACGCCCGCTTCAAAAAGCGTGCCCGTCACTGAGAACACGCCCGTGGGCAGCTCCACCAAAAATGCCGAGTCAGCACCGGCCAGCGGACCGTTTACATCAAACAGCGCCTTGCCCGCAACAATGCGGAACACTGCCTGCGTGCGCGGCGCTGCTGCATCGTGCTTGTACATGCGCACCTGCAGCGTGGTTACCGGCTTCACCAGGATGCGCGACCCGTCTATCAAATCCAGCCGCACTGTTGAAAGCTGGAACGTGCGCAGCTGCGTGCCCGCCAGCAGCGCTGCCTGTGGCAGCAGCAGCTGCTCCCAGGTCTCGCTCCCCGGCAGCAGCAGCTCTACGCGCCCGCCCAGTACCGTCAGCACCACATCGCCCGTTATCTTCTCTGGCGGCGGCGTAGGCGTGAGCGTGGCCAGCAGCGGCATCGGGCCCGCAGCCAATCGCGCCGCCTGCTCGGCATCCGGCAGCACTTGCACTTCGCGCCCAAACAACCAGTTGATGAAACCCAGCCACCACTGCAGCGGCAGCTGCCACCATGCCATGGCCGGCTCTGCTGCTGCACCGCCTTCCGCTGCGCTTTGCCCGGCGCTTTGCACTGCAGCCACCGGCTGCGCTGTGGCTGCTGCGGCCGGCTGCATGGTGGGCGCGGGCTGCAGTGTGCCGCGCGGTGCCGCGCCCGCCACCGCCGTCAGGCGCGTGTTTAGCGCTGCTGCCTGGCTGCTGTTAACTTCCACCGCAGCCGACCCGGCCGGGTAGCACGCCGAAAGCAGCATGCCACTAATCGCCAGGGTGGCGGCTGCGCGCTGCATGCGGCGCTGCGTAGTTAAGGTTAACAATGAAGGTTGAATGGGGATTGCTTCGCCAAGGCGCGCTGCCAGGCCGCGCAGTACGCGCGCAGTTGCCAGCACAAAAATTATGGCGACTGCCAGAAAAACAAGATTTTGCAAACTACCCCCGCAGTTGCACAAATGGGGCCAGAGTACAGTGTCATTATACATGGTGTGTCAAGCGGGCTGCGCGCCCGGCGCAGCGCCGCAGGCACGCCTTGCCTTTGTTAACGGCACGAATGCAGGCGGAGCCAACGCCCAAACAGCAGCAAGCGCAATCCGGTTGGCGCGCCTTCAACGGCTGGTCCACAATAAACCTAAATACGGCAGTGAGCTGGCCGCCCAATGCTTTGCAGTTGCGTGGCAAACCGCCAATTGTTGCGAATTGGCCAATAAAGCCGGCCGGCGGCGCAGGCAACTCCCCGCCTTCTTAGCCGGCGCTGGTGCACTGCCGGCAAATGGCAGCGGGTGCTGCACACCAACGCCACCCGCAAAGAAAGTTTCCCGTGAAACGCGGCGTTGGTACGCGGGCGGCCGCGCACTTTTTTGCAGTACCGCGCCCCGCAAATACTTCTGGGACAGGGCATTGTTTCAGCGCACCGCTACCCCGGCCTTCGTCTATTTGGCGCAAGCTTGTGTTTCACGGGAAACATTTGCGCGCGCAAGGCACGGACGCGGTTACGCGGTCAGGTCGGCAACCAGCAGTTCAAGTCCGGTGCGCGGCTCGGTGCCGGACTTCATGGCCACATCCAGCTGCGCCAGGCGCGCATAAATGGCCTCAAGCGCCGGCAGCGTGTAGCGCCGTGCCTGCGTGCCCAGCTTTTGCGCCACAAACGGATGCACCTTCAGGGCACTTTGCAGTTCAGCAGCCCCAGCTCCGCTGTCCAGCACTTCGCGCGCCTGCAGCAGCAGGCGGTACTGGCGCACAATCATCGGAAAAACTTCGAACAGCGGCTGCAACGCGTCGTGTGTCAGCAGTTTATCGAGGCAGGCGTGCGCCCGGCGCGCATCCCGCTCCGCCAGCGCATCCACCAGCACCCAAATCGTTCCCTGTCCAGCGGCGGGTGTGGTTTGTTCAACGTCGGCGGGTTGTACAGGGCGCTCCCAATTCACAAACGCAAGTAGTTTGTGCACTTCGCCTGCCAGCTGCCGCGGTTCCGGCCCGATGGCAGCTGCCAGCGCGCGCGCAGCTGCCGGGCTGAAGACTCCACCCGCTGCGCGTGCGCGCTGCACCACCCACTGCGCCAGCTCCTCTTCTTTGGCCGGCACCGCGCAGAAATGCTCCACATGTTCCGCCACTTTGCGCGCCGCCTTTAGCAGCCGGCTGCTTTCCGGCAGCTTGCGCTGGTCCAGCAGCACGAGCGTTGTGAACGCCGGCAGCTGCGGCAGGTAATCCACCAGCGCAGACACCAGCCCGCCTTTGGCGGCCGGCGGCTCGTCGCCTTCCACGCTTTTGCCGCCCGCATTGTGCAGCACCACCAGCCGCCGCGGGCTCAAAAACGGCAGCGAATCACACACGCCGCGCACTTCCGCCATGCCCGCTTTGCGCCCGTCAAACTCGCTCACATTCAAGTGGAACACTGATAGCGCGCGCAGCTGCTGCACATGCTCGCTGATCGCAAATTCGTCGTCGCCGTGCAGCACCACCAGCGGCGGCGCTGCGCCTTCAGCTTTGCGTTTCATTGCCCGCCGCTGCGCTGTCCGGCAGCGCAATGCTCTGCAGTGCCGCACCGGCAGCAGCAGCGCGCGTTTGAATGCGATGGCGCACCCAGCCGGCGCGCTCTGTGCGCGTCACACTGTGAATGCGCAGCGCACCCATGGCACTGCTGGTGGTGAGGCTGCGCTGGGCAGCGTAGCCCAGCGGGCGCGCAGCCAGCATTGCCAAAGGCAGCAGGCCCGCCAGCAGCGGCACGCGCAGCAGGCGCGCCAGCCGGCTGCGCGCGCTGCCGGCTGTGGCCAAGCCCACGGCCAGCGCAGCCAGCAAGCCGGCTGCCACCAGATTGGTGCCGCAGTTGGGATGCAGTGCCAGCTGCTGCTCGCCGCTGCGCAAGCGCTGCAGCGCGCTGTGGGCGGCAGCCTGCACGGCCGCGCCCGGCACGCTGCCATACAGCACAAAGCCGCGCACATCAGCGCGCCCCGCCAGCAGCGCCTGTGGAAACTGCTGCGCCAGCACATGCAGCGTGGCGTGCTCCAGCGCATGGTTGCGGCGCAGCGCTTGCAGCTGCTGCGCCAGCAGCGCCCCGGTTAATTGCAGCGCGCTGCTCATGGCGCGCATTTTACATTGGCACTGCGCTGCATCACAGCAGGCTCACCGGGTCCACTTCCACGCGCCAGCCGGCGGGCAGCGCCACATCCAGCAGCGCAGCCGGCTGTGCGCCGCGCAGCACAATCTGCCAGCGGTGCATGCCGTTCACGCGCTGGTAAAAGCACGGCACCGGGCCGATGATGTCCACATCTGCAGCGCGCTGCGCGTGCAGCGCTGCGCCCAGCGCCTGCGCTGCCGCCTGCAGCTCATCGGCGCGCAAATGCTGCCCCACCAAGCGCGCCACGCGCCCAAAGGGCGGGTAGCCATGCTTGCGGCGCAGCGCCAGCTCCTGCTTGTAAAACGCTGCATAGTCATGCGCGGCTGCGGCTTGAATGGCAAAGTGCTCCGGCTGGTAGGTTTGCAGCACCACCTGCCCGGCGCGCTGCCCGCGGCCGGCGCGCCCCGCCACCTGCAGCAGCACACTGAACACGCGCTCGCTGGCGCGGTAGTCCGGCAGCGCCAGGCCCGTGTCGGCGGACACCACGCCCACCAGCGTCACCAGCGGCAGGTCCAGCCCCTTTGCAATCATCTGCGTGCCAATTAACACATCCGCTGCATGCGCTGCAAACTGCTGCAGGATGGCAGCATGCGCGCCGCGCTGGCGCGTGCTGTCTGCATCCCAGCGCACGGCGCGCACGCCGGGAAACGCAGCTTGCAGGCCGGACTCCACTGCCTCCGTGCCCAGCCCAAAGTGGCGGATGCGCGCGCTTTTGCACTGGGGGCAGGCGGCCGGCGCTGCGCGCTGCGCATTACAGTGGTGGCACAGCAGGCGCTCCGGGGCTGCGTGAAAGGTGTAGGCAATGCTGCACTTGGGGCACTGCAGCACATGCCCGCAGTCGCGGCAGAAAACATATGTGGCCTGCCCGCGCCGGTTTAAAAACAAAATGGCTTGCTCGCCGCGCTGCAGCACTTGCGCCAGCTGGCTCGTCAGCAAACGGCTGAAAATAGAGCGGTTTCCAGCGCGCAGCTCGTGGCGCATATCCACCACATGCACCGGCGGCAGCGGCGCATACTGTGCCACGGCTGCGCGCTTGTCGCTGGCTGGCACATGCGCCAGAATGCGGCGCGGCAAAGCCAGCAGCGTATACATGCCGTGCTGCGCGCGAAAGCTGTCCACCACATCCGGCGTGGCGCTGCCCAAAATGCAAACCGCGGCGCACTGGCGCGCGCGCTCAATTGCTGCGGCGCGCGCGTGGTAGTAGGGCACGCTATCCTGCCAGTATGCCTGGTCGTGCGCCTCGTCCACCACAATCACGCCCACGTCCGGCAGCGGCGCAAACAACGCCGAGCGCGGCCCGATCACAACATCCAATGCGCCCGAGCGCACGCGCCGCCAGCTGTCGTAGCGTTCGTTGGGCGTCAGGCGGCTGTGCAGCACAGCCACGCGCCCTGCAAAGCGCGCCATAAAGCGCCGCACCGTTTGCGGCGTTAGCGCAATCTCCGGCACCAGCACAATCGCGCCGCGTCCGCGGCGCAGCGCCTCGGCCACTGCGCGCAAATAAATTTCAGTTTTGCCGGAGCCGGTTACGCCGTGCAGCAGCAGCGGCTTGGCGCGCCGCGCCGCCGGCGCTGCAAACGCTGCGTGCACGCCGGCCCACACGGCTGCCTGCTCATCCGTCAGCGCCAGCGCCGCATCCGGCGCCACATGCACAGCAGCCAGCGGATCGTGCAGCACTTCCTCCGCATCCAAGTCAATCAAGCCCAGCTCTGCCAGCTGCGCCAGCTCCGGCAGCGTAACGCCCGTGCGTTCGCGCAGCGCAGCCACGCGCAGCGGGCCGCCGGCATGCAGCGCCAGCTGATCCAGCACCTGTGCGCGGCGCGTGGCCCCGCGCAGCTCCAGCAGCTGCGCGCGTGCCTGCAGCACTGTGCCCGTCAGGCGCAAGCATTCCGGGTTGGTGGAGCAATGCAGCAGCCCAAGCGCAGCCAGCGGCTGCGCAGCCGGTGTTTGCGGCAGCGCACGCTTGGCTGCCAGCAGCGCTGCCAACACAGCGCCGGCTTCCGGCTGCGCAAGCGCATGCGCTGCCAGCCAAGCCTGTGCCACAGCCGCCGGCACAGCCAGCGCCATCACTGCCGCTTCCGGCAGCACTTGCAGCACGCCGCGTTCCACCAGCCGCATTACATGCGCGCGCGTGCAGCCGCTCGCTGCCTGCGCTGCCCGCAGTTCCGGCTGGCCGGGCCACAGGTCTATCAGCTGGGCCAGCAGCGCTGCGGCTGCATTCGGGCGCCCCAGCTGCAGCTGCGCGGCTGCCAAACTCTGGCCGCGGCTGCGCACCGTCAGGCGCGCCGTCTTTGCATGCCGCACTTGCACGCTGGGCGCATCCAGCAGCGCCGTCTTGCTTGCATGCCCGCTGCGCACAAGCCGCTCCAGCACCGGCCGCCACGCCACGCGCGGCAGTGCGCGCTGCAGCTGGCGCCCGCGCAGCGCGCCGCGTTCGCGCAGCAAAGCCAGCACGCGCAGCTGCAGCGCGCCAGATCGCACAGTCACCACCGGCTCGCTCAGCAGTTGGTACTGCGCGTCCGCGCGCTGCGCCAGGCCGGGCGGCAGCATCAGGTTCACGCACTCAATCAAGTCAGCGCGCGTCTCACGCGCCAGCCAGTGCGCCAGCCCCAGTTGTTCCGCGCTCAGCACCGGCTCCGCATCCAGCAGCGCCTCCACCGCCTTAAACTCCGCCACGCCCGCGGGCGGCGCTGCGCCCACCGCCAGCACCACGCCCTGCACGCGCTGTTTGCCAAACGGCACCACCACCAAATGGCCGGCGCGCACGCTGCCCGCCAGCGCCGGCGGCACACTATAATGAAAAGAATGCTTGAGGGAAGGGACGTTGGGGAGAATTTCGGCGTACATGGTGCGCCAGCCGCATCGTTCTGCGGCTGCTAAACCAGCCTGCGGGCTGTTTTTTATTATAGAGGGCGCAGCTGCCCGCGGGCCGGCGGCAGCCTAGCGCGCCAGCTGCGCCGCCAGCACCGCCGCACATGCCAACGCAGCAGCCGCAGCCGGCAGCACCCACCATACCGTGCCGGCGCGGTTGCCATCCACTACTTGCGCCTGGCCGCTGGCGGCATCCAGCTCCAGCTGCCAGCGCGGCGCAATCACAGCTGCCAGTGCTGCGCCGCCCGCCAGCCCGCCGGCATGCGCCCAGCTGTCAATGAACGGCAGCAAGCCCAGCCCCAAGTTCAGCAGCAGCGTGCTGCCAATGTTTTGCAGCCGCCGCTTGCCCATGGTGCCAAAGGCCGCGCGGTTGCGCAGCAGGTAAACCGCCAACGCGCCAATCAAACCAAACAGCGCGCCCGATGCGCCCACCGAATTTGCATCCGTGAATAAGAAGCTGGCCAGAATGCTGCACACGCCCGCCAGCATGTACAGCGCAGCAAAGCGCGCATGCCCGAAAGCGGCCTCCACCTCCGGCCCGATGATGTAGAGCGTGTAGCAATTGACCGCCACATGCACCAGGTTGCCATGCAAAAACAACGGCGTAACAAAGCGCCAGTACTGCCCAACAATGATGGCGGCGTTTACCTTGGCGCCCAGCGCTTGAATAACCAGCGGCCAGCGCGCGTCCAGCCACCAGCCCAGTGCCTGCTGCAGCACAAAGACGGCAATGTTCGCAAACAAAAACACGCGACACCAAAATGGCGGCGCGCTGGGCACTGCGTGCTGGCGGGTGTTGGGCTGCGCTGCCGGGCCGCTGGCTGCGGGCAGCTCGCTCACAAGCTGATGGCCGGGCGGTTCACCTTGTGGCGCTCAGCCACCAGTATTGCCTCAATCACAGCCACCGCGCGGTCCAGGTCTTTGTCATCATTGGGCACACAGTAGTCAAATTCCGGCACGCGCAGCAGCTCCTGGCGCGCCATTGCCAGGCGCATGCGCTGCTTGTCTTCCGTCTCCGTCTGGCGCCCCACCAGCCGGCGCTCCAGCTCCTGCTCCGACTCCACCGTCAAAAAGATCAGCACGGCACCGGGCTGCAATTGTTTGATGCGCGCCGCGCCTTGCACATCCAGACGCATCACCACATCCTTGCCGCTGGCCAGCGCAGCATGCACCTGCTGCTTGGGCACGCCCTTGTACTCGCCGTACACCACCGCATACTCCAGCAGCTCGCTCGCATCAATCATGCGCGCAAACTCCGCCATCGCGCAAAAGTTGTAGTCCACGCCCTCCACCTCGCTGCTGCGCCGCGCGCGCGTGGTGGTCGTCACCACAAAATGCAGCTGCGCGTTGCGCTGCTGCAGGCGCCGCACCACGCTGTCCTTGCCCACGCCCGCCGGGCCGGAAATTACAATCAGCAGCCGTTGCTGCACTGCCAGCGTTTGTGTTTTCATGTTGCGCACTGCACCAGAAGTGCTATTATATTCGGGCTGCTCCGGAGAACAACCATCAATGCCGCTCTATGAATATCGCTGCCTGGCGTGTGCTGCGCCGGTTTCCATCCGCATGACGTATGCCGAGTTTGACACGGCCAAGCCCAAGTGCCCGCAGTGCAAAAGCCCAAAACTGCAGCGCCACCTCTCGCGCGTGCGCGTGCTGCGCTCGGAGGATAGCCGCATGGAGCAGCTCTCCGACCCGTCCAACTTTAATGACATTGACGAGAACGATCCAAAATCAGTGGGGCGCTTTATGCGCCGCATGGGCGGCGAGATGGGCGAAGATATGGGCGGCGAATTTAATGAGATGGCCGGGCGGCTTGAGGCCGGCGAGGACCCGCAGGCAATTGAGAACGAGCTGGGCCTCGGCGGCGCGGACGCCGGCGCCGGCGCAGCGGGCGACTTCGACGACTAGCGCGCGGCCGCGCCCGCCAGGCGCGCCAGCACATGCTTTAGCACCGCAGCCTGCAGCTGCGCCGGGTCTGCACCGGCATCCAGCACCACCCAGCGCGCGGGCTCCGCGGCCGCCAGCTGCAAAAATCCGGCGCGCACGCGCTCATGAAATTCCAGTGCGTATCCATCCAGCCGGTTCCACTGCCCGCCCTGCGCCCGCCGGCGCTGCAGCCCCGCCTGCGCATCTATGTCCAGCAAAAATGTCAAGTCTGGTGCGCGCCCGCCGGTGGCCAGGCGCGTGGTGCGCTGCAGCTCCACCAGATCCAGCTGGTGGCCGTAGCCCTGGTACGCCAGGCTGGAGTCATAAAAGCGGTCGCACAAGACCACGCCGCCGCGCGCCAGCTGCGGCTCAATTACCTCGCGCACCAGCTGTGCGCGCGAGGCGCTGAAAAGCAGAAACTCCGTTTGCGGCTGCATGCCGGCACTGCCGTGGTCCAGCAGCAGCTGGCGCACCTGGTTGCCAATCGGCGTGCCGCCCGGCTCGCGCGTGTTTACAACCGCATGGCCGGCGGCGGACAGTGCGTCTGCCAGCTGCTGCGCCTGCGTTGTTTTGCCGCCGCCCTCCGGCCCCTCAAAGCTTACAAACAAGCTCACTCGCTGAAAATCCGCACGCGCCGGTTGGGCTCTTTGCCGTAAGAATGCGAGATGAGCTGCGCTGTGCGCACCAGCTCATGCTGGTGGCGGCGAATGCGCGCATCTTGCGGGTACAGGTCCAGATGGCGCACGCCCAGGCGCACACTCTCCACGCCCGCCTGCGCTTCTTGCAGCGCCTCTGCCAGCAGCGGATCATCCGCTGCCAGCCCGCTGCTCACCTGGAAGACCTCCATCAAAAATCCGTCAATTTGAAGCGCAGTGTTGGAGCGCAGCACATACACCGGCATGCCCAGGTTTTCGGCATCGCTGATGGGGCGCTGGCGCCGGCGGTAATAAGACTTAAGTGTCAGCAGGGCGCTGGCATCTTCCACGCGGTCCACCAGGCGCAGCGGCACGCGCAAGCGCCGCGCAGCCTGTTCTACGCGCGTGCGCGGAATGCCGTAGGCATACACCTTCACCACCGGCGCATCGCCATTTTGCTCGGCTGTTACCGGCATTTGGCCCGCGCCCGCTGCAGCGGCGGGCACATGTGCAGCGGGCGCAATTGCGCGCTGCACCTGGCCGCCTTGCACCACCAGTGGCAGGCGCGCAGCGCGCGCATTATTGTCGTAGGTGGACGGCTGCGCACTGCGCCCCGGCTCCACATGCAGCTTGCCGGCTGTATCGCGGTAGCGCAGCTCGGGCACACTGGCAAAGCCGCGCAGGGCATTGTCCACGGCGCTGGCCACATCCACATGAATGCGCAGGCGCGCACGCTCTTCAATCTCCACCAGCACATCAAAAGTGGGCGGTGCACGCCGCTCCAGCACCGTCTTGCGCGTGCCGCGCCGGCGCGCCTCTTCATCTGAAAGGGTCACCGCTTCCACGCCACCCACCAAGTCCGCCAGCGTCGGGTTGCGCAGCAGATTGTCCAGCGTGTTGCCGTGCGCCGTGCCAATCAGCTGCACGCCGCGCTCCGCAATTGTGCGCGCAGCCAGCGCCTCCTGTTCGCGCCCGATCTCGTCAATCACAATCGTCTCGGGGTTGTGGTTCTCCACCGCTTCAATCATCACCTCATGCTGGCGCGCCGGGTTGGGCACTTGCATGCGCCGCGCCCGCCCCACCGCCGGATGCGCAATGTCGCCGTCGCCGCCAATCTCGTTGGAGGTGTCCACCACCACCACGCGCCGGCGCTCGGCCAGCACACGCGCCGCTTCGCGCAGCATGGTGGTCTTGCCCACGCCCGGCCGCCCCAGCAGCAAAATGCTTTTGCCCGAGAGCACCAGGTCTTCAACAATTTGCGTCGTGCCGTACACCGCGCGCCCCACGCGGCACGTCAGCCCGATGATTTTTCCCTGCCGGTTGCGAATGGCAGAGATGCGGTGCAGCGTGCGCTCGATGCCGGAACGGTTGTCAGAGTCAAACTCGCGCAAGCCGGCCACCACTGCCTGAATGTCTGCGACGGTCAGCTTGGTTTCTGCAAGCTCCACCTCGCCGCTCAGGTAACGCGCTGCCGGCACGCGCCCCACATCCATCACCACCTCTAGCAGCTCATCGGAACGGTCAATTTGCCGCACGCGTTCCGCGATTGCCGGCGGCAGCAGGTTTAACAGCGCGGGCAGATCGTCGGTCTGCGGCAGCGCCGGATCCAGCACAGGGTTGTTTTGCAAAGTGTCCACGGGCGGTGGTGTGGTCCGCATCCAGCGCTCAGTTTAATCTTTCCCAAGCCGGCATGCCAACCGGGCTGGGTGCATATTTTGCTGCCGTCTGCGGGTGTGCGCCATCATCCGGCAATGCCTGCAGCCGGTCCGGCCGCGCAAATTCCGCAATGCGCGCCGACACTTTAATTTCCGGCGCCTGCAGCACGGCCAGCCGGTCCAGCAGCGCGCGCCGCACCGGCACCACCAGGCGCTTCACCATCACCGCCTGCTGCCCGTACAGCGTAAAGCCAAAATCAAGCAGCGCATGCCGCATCCATTGCTGGTAACTGCGCACGCACCAATACACCGGGTTGCCGGCCTGCTGCGCTTCCAGCTGCAAATATCCGCCCACCACAACCTTGATTGCATCCTGCACCTCCGGATGCAGAAACGGCTGCACAAAACTACCGCGCGTGCCGCGCCCCACCTGCAGGTATGCCTGCAGCTCGCCGCCGCGCGTAAACACATAGCCGTTGCCCTTCTCGGGCGGCGGGGGTTCCACCTGCTGCACCAGCCGCGGCACCACATTGTCATACAGCGCCAGCACCGCAAAGCCATCCGCGGCAGTGCGCTTGCGCAGCGCGCCGCTGGCGCCGGGCGGCACCGGCGGCTGCAGCTGGTAAATTTCCTGGCGGGCGTAGATTGAAAATCCGCTGCGGCGCAGCATCTCAAATTCAGCGCTGTGCTCGTCAACTTCGGCGATCAGATTTTGCGCGCCGCGCCGGCCGGCCTCGCCCGCCAGCTCTTCCAGCAGGGCGCTGCCCGTGTGCGGCGGCAGCTGCCCGCTGGCCGGCGCCAGAAAGTGCACGCGCGCATGCGTGCCACTGCTGCGCAGCTGCGCAAACGCCGGCTGTGCGCCGCGCTCGCGCGCCACAAAAGTGGCGGCAGAGCTGCCCACAATCATGTAGCCGGCAATGCCCACCGTCAGCGGATGCGTGTCGCGCGTCAGCGCTGCCTCAGTGTGCAGGCAAATCCCCTGCATGCTCATGCGCCGCAGCGCCGCCAGGTCGCGCCAGTCCAAGGAACGGATTTGCAGTGGCATTTGTTTAGTTCAGCTTCTGGCCAGCCGCAAAAACAATTCGTGAAAGCGCGTGTCAGCCGTCAACTCCGGGTGAAAAGCCGTGGCCAGCAGGCGCCCCTGGCGCGCCGCCACAATTTCGCCGGCGGGCAGCGTTGCCAGCACTTCCACATCCGGCCCCACACTCTCAATCATCGGCGCACGGATAAAAATTGCATGGAACGGTTTGCTGCTGCCATTTTGGCCGGCAGCCAACGCGGGCACCTGCAGCTGCGCTTCAAAGCTGTCCACCTGGCGCCCGAACGCATTGCGCTGCACCGTGATGTCCATCAGGTTCAGCAGCGGCTGCGCGCGATGTGCATCGCGCGAGAGCAGAATGGCGCCGGCACACGTGCCCCACATCGCCGCGCCCTGCGCAGCCAGATTGCGCATGGGCTGCATCAGCCCATACGCTTCGGCCAGTTTTCCAATGGTTGTGGATTCACCGCCGGGGATCACCAGCCCGGCCAAGCCCGCCAGCTGCGCCGGCAGGCGCACGGCGCGCACTTCCGCCCCCAGATGCTGCAGCACCGTGAGGTGTGCATGGAAGTCGCCCTGCAGCGCGAGAACGCCGACCGCGACGCCCATGCGCGTTTACCAGCCGCGCGTGGCGAGCAGCTCGGTGGAGGGGATGGAGTGCACGTGAATGCCCACCATCGCCACGCCAATGTTCTTGCTTACATCGGCAATGATGGCCGCATCCTGATAGTGCGTGGTGGCCATCACAATCGCCTTGGCCCGCTTGAGCGGATCACCAGACTTGAAAATTCCCGAGCCCACAAACACGCCGTCCACGCCCAGTTGCATCATGAGCGCTGCATCTGCCGGCGTGGCTATGCCGCCAGCCGCAAAGTTCACAACCGGCAGCCGCCCGCGTTCACGCGTCTCCTTCACCAGCTCGTACGGCGCGCCAATCTCCTTGGCAAACGCCATCAACTCTTCCTCTTGCAGGGACTGCAGCCGGCGAATGGAACCGAGCACACTGCGCGCGTGGCGCACGGCCTCCACCACATCACCGGTGCCCGCCTCGCCCTTGGTGCGCATCATTGCAGCGCCTTCGCCAATGCGGCGCAGCGCCTCGCCCAGGTTGCGGCAGCCGCACACAAACGGCACCTTGAAGTCATGCTTGTTCACGTGGTGCTCTTCATCCGCGGGCGTCAGCACTTCGGACTCGTCAATATAGTCCACGCCCAGCGACTCCAGCACCTGCGCCTCAACAAAGTGGCCGATGCGGCACTTGGCCATCACGGGAATGGAAACCGTCTCCATGATTTTTTCAATCATCGCCGGGTCGGACATGCGCGCCACGCCGCCATCCGCGCGGATGTCTGCCGGCACGCGCTCAAGCGCCATGACTGCACAAGCACCCGCCTCTTCGGCAATTTTTGCTTCGTCGGCGTTAACCACGTCCATAATCACGCCGCCCTTCAGCATCTCTGCCAAACCGCGTTTGAGAGTCACCGTTCCAGTTTGAGTTTCCATAAAGTTGCTCCGTGCAAAAAACTTATAACCAAGTGCATTTTACCACTTTCGTAACACTGAGTCGCGCACCCGATATGCGCGCCACACCATAGAAGATGGTCGAATCAACCTGTTATAAAGGCTGTTATCGGCAGATTGGCGGTGCTT
>OFRD01000498.1_pt1 | contig 15108 bp, 14 predicted proteins | sample 1543041 | NCBI WGS metagenome assembly OFRD01 (sample SAMN07774234, study PRJEB24372) | wastewater metagenome | isolation source: Exp Tend CN 100WW | collected 2016-02
CGGACGTCAATGCACAAAGTTGATCCTGACGCACAGCTGGTAGCCGACCCCCCACACCGATTTGATCGCCGGTTCATCGCCCTCGACCTGCACACTTTTGAACTTCTTGCGCAAACGGGCAATCATTTCTTCCAGAGCATGCTTGCTCATCAAGGCTTCGTCATCCTCGTCTGCGAACAAATCGCACAGCACGGCCGATTCCAAGGTGTTGTCCTTGGCCTGCACCAGGGCCAGCAAAATCGTTTTTTCCTTGCTGGTCAAGCGTAGCTTTTGCGTTTGATCCGGACCCAGCAAAGTGCGGTCACGCAAACTCAGCGACCATTCTTGTGCCGTTTGCGCCTGCTTGAGGCGCCGCCCCAGACTCAACAAGACCAAGACGAGTTCATCCGGTGCCACAGGTTTTGTCAGGTAAATGTCTGCGCCACCTTGCTTGTAACCGGCAATCCGGTCGTTCAACGCGACGCGGGCGGTCATGATCACAATGCCGGCATCCGGCCGTGACTGCCGCACCCGACGGCACAGGCTTAAGCCATTTTCGCCAGGCAAATTCAGGTCAATCAGGTACAGATCAAAAGCAATGCGGGCATTCAGATCGTCAAGCCCCGATGCGCTGTTGGCCGCGTGCACCTGAAAACCGTGTGCCGTCAGGTGCACTTCGATTTCTTCGCGCAGCAGGCGATCGTCCTCCACCAGCGCCAACACCAGTGGCCAATGCGCATCTCGGGATGCAAGGGGCAGGGCGGAGTTCAACAGGGCATCCTGACTTCAAAAAAGACTTCCCGATCCACTTTTTGGTAGTGGACCGTGGCCCCCATTTTTTCGGCCGCCGAATGCACCAGACTCAGACCAATGCCCATGCCAGGATGGTTTTGGAAATTAGGGTGCCGGTAATAGCGTTCAAACAAACGGGTTTCGTCGGGCAGGCTTCCTTCTGCGACGCGGTTGCTGATGCGAAAACAGGTCTCGGAAGGTGTTTCGTTCGTGATGCTGATCCTGATCTTGCCATCGGCGGCGTATTTGACGGCGTTGCTGACCAGGTTTTCCACGATCAAGGCCAAAAAATGGGGGTCTGCGTGGAAAGATGCGCCATCCTGGATGCGCACATCAAACCGGTCTTCGTCCCGGTATTCCTGCATGACCACGTTCATCAACTCTTGCGCTGAAATGGTTTCCGCCGAGTCATGCGCATCATGTCGTTCAATTTTGTTGGACAGCGCCACATGCTCGATCATCGCGTCCATGCGGTTCACCGAAGCATCGATGTGCTGAACCCGTTCCAAGGATTCGCCCTGTGATTTGGCGGTTCTTTTGAGCGAAGCCAACGCAAATTTGATGGTGCCCAAGGGGGTCTTCAACTCATGGGTCAGCATGTCGATCAGATCTCTGCGCTCCTTGAGTTTTTCCTGGTGAGCTTTGGACTGGGCCGCCTCTATCTGCAGGCCTTGCAGTTCTTGCAATTTCTGTATTTTCCGGTTGGATTTTTCTGTCGCCACAATCCAGAAAACCACGATGCCAATCGGCACGCCATTGAGCCGCCAGTCGGCAATGGATTGAAACAGCCCCATGTGGTCACGCCACCAGACCAACCCGAGGCTGGCATACAAGCCCAAGCTGACAAAAAGCAGGAAGATCAAGAAACTGGCCAACAAAATCTTCCGCAATTTAGGGGCAATTTGGCGCGCCGACCAGACGCCCATCACCAGTGCCAGTGTGTTCAACCACAGCACAATGGCGTTGATCTTCAAGGCCCACACCGCATGTTCCGTCAAGACCCCGAACAGGTTGACGCCACAGACAGCCAACATGAGCACAACGGCTGCGCGGTAAGCGGTCACCGGCTTGCACGGCTTTATGACCACCCAGCCCAACAGCACCATGAAGGCGACCCGCACCACCTGAGCCATATTGCCGAGGTCATTGCGCGTTTCTGCAGACAAAAAAGGCAGCCATTGCGCCAGGAGACCCGTGGTCGCGGCAATCGACAAAATCACAACGGCTTGAAACCAACAAAAAAGATGCAGCAGGCTGGAGCGTTCAACAACAAAGAATGCAAGTGACAAAACCAGCAGTGCCGCCGCCAACGTCAGAGACACGGTCATGCGCCTGATGCGCACAATCGCAGAGGGGATGACCTCGTCTGCCGCCATGACGGTGGTCTGCACCATCCTGACGCTGGTGGTCTGAACTTTCAAATACACCGTGGTGGCTGCCCCATCGAATCCAGTCAGCCCGAAGCAGTACAAATCGTCGGGGCAATTTTGGATTTGTTTGACATGGCGGTCGCCCCCTTGCTGCTCGACCCAGCGCCCGCCCTGTTGCTGGTAAAAGGTCAGATCGTCCAGAAAGTAAGGCCCCACCCTGAGCACTGTCGCTGGCTCTGGGCCGTCTTGGCCTGTCCCCGTGCGGGCCTGGGACGCTTGTATCTGAAGCCGAACCCAAGTGTCCCCTTTTGTGAACCCCAGACGCAAAGCGCCCTCATACGGCGTGAACGCCAATGACTGAACGTCGTTGATCGTGTGCGTGGGGGTGTCGCTGTGGTGGTAAGCGGTATCGACCCGATAGCCCCCCGCTCCAGCGTGCACAAACACCTGAAAAAACAACAACAACAGCAAACACAACAAGCGCTTCATGATTTCGTCAAATCATAGAAGTTTGAGATCCCAAAAACCGACCCTGCTCAAATTGATCATCAAATTAACGCTTTAAGTGAGAGCAATTGTGAGCTTTTGCCGCGCCGTAACAACGGGTGCCGCCATCACTGTGAGGTTCTGTGTGTTTCCATGAAGTTTGATGTGCAAACCCACAGTGGTCGCTGTTAGATTCCAGCCATCTCGACCCACCTCTTCTTTTGGAATGACGCCATGTCTTCGCTCAAACAACTGCAACAACAAAAAGCCGATCTGGATTTGAAAATTGCGCAGTCGATGGAAATTGCGAAAAAGATTTCTCTCGATCTGGAGCAAGCCCAAATTCGACAGGCAGAAATCGACACCGGCACCGCCAAGATCAGAGACGTGATGGAAAAGTACAACCTGAGCCAGGAGGATATTTTCCCTAGCGCATCCTCATCCAAGGTGGTGTCTATTGAGCACAGAGAGTCCAAAACTCTGGCAGAGATGCGTCAGTACTTCAATCGCCGTTGAGCTGCTTGACGTGGGGCTTTGGCATCTTCTTGCCATCCGTATTTAAGAGAGTTTTCCACCAAGACCTTCCTGCTGTGACGCCAGACAAAGCGTTGCGACTGCATCGCTTCTAAAACCGTTGTATCGGTTAAAAAATATTTTCTTGCTTGTATCTTTGCAGGGGGCGCATCGTCACGCCGCTCGCATGGCGCTGCGCCGTCAACAGGCGGTGCGCTTGATGGCAAAATGCCCGCTCCTTAAAACACGTCACAACACGGCACGCCTTTTCAGCTCAGGGCTTTGGCCCTACCGTTCGTACCCCCATCCATGACTGCTTCCCCCGCCGGCACGCTCGGCATCGATTTCGGCACTTCTAACTCGGCCATGGCCTGGCTCGGCCCGCAAGGCAGCGCTCGCCTGATACCGCTGGAAGGTGAGGCGCTGGCCATGCCGACAGCCGTGTTTTACAACGCCGAAGACCACAGCACCCACTTCGGGCGCGATGCCCTCAAACACTATCTGGAAGGCACCGAAGGCCGCTTGATGCGCTCGCTCAAAAGCCTGCTCGGCAGCCCGTTGTTGATGGAAACCACGCAGATCGGCCACCAGCAGATCAGCTTTCAGGACATCATCGGCACCTTTTTGGCCACCCTGCGCGAACGCGCCACCCAAAACTTGGGCACCGCCCCCCGTCGCGTGGTCATGGGTCGGCCCGTGCACTTTGTGGACGACGATGCGGCGCGCGATGCGCAAGCCGAGGCCTCGTTGCGCCAGGCGGTGCAGTCTGTGGGTTTTGACGAAGTGTCCTTCCAGCTGGAGCCGATCGCCGCTGCGCTGGATTACGAGCAACGCCTGACCCAAGAAAGCACCGTGCTGGTGGTCGACTTGGGCGGCGGCACATCGGACTTCACCGTGGTGCGCCTGGGGCCAGACCGCATGCAGCGTGCCGACCGCAGCGTCGACATTTTGGCCACAACAGGCGTGCACATTGGCGGCACCGACTACGACCGCCAACTCAATCTGGCCCAGGTCATGCCCTTGCTGGGCTACAAGCACATTGGGCCCGAGCAGCGTGAGGTGCCCAGTCGCGTGTTTTTTGACTTGGCCACTTGGCACCTGATTCACTGGCAATACCAGCCCAAGGCCATCAGCCACGCCAAAACCCTGCGCAGCAACTACAACGAGCTGCGCCTGCACGAACGCCTGATGCGCGTGTTGACCGAGCGCCACGGACACCACATGGCGCACGAGGTTGAGCAAGCCAAAATTCGCTGCTCAGTGCAAGGGGCCGATACCGGCATTGATCTGTCGGTGATCGAGCGTGAGCTGCAAGCTACTTTGGGCGTGAGCGACATGCAAGCCCATCTGCATGATCTGTTGGCCCGCACGGTAGCTTGTGCGCGTGATTGTGTGCAGCGCGCAGGCTTGACCGACGCCTCGCTGGATGCCATTTACCTCACGGGCGGTTCATCGGCCTTGCGTACCTTCCAGAAAGCCTTGCAGGCCGAGTTTGTGGGCGTGAAACTGGTCGAAGGTGATTTGTTTGGTGGCGTGGCTTTGGGGCTGGCCTACAGCCGCTGAGCGGGCTGGACGCTTCCAGTAACGCACTTCAGTCAACCCGCACTGCAGTTCGTGAACGAACGCAAAAAAAGCCACTCAGGCAATACCTGAGTGGCTTTGTAAGAGCGCTCGTTCAACGCAAACTCAACGGTCCTTCAACCGTTGAACCGCGAGTAGATCAGGCCTTCACAGCAGCCAGCGCGGCATTGAAGGTGGCGCTGGGGCGCATGATGGCGGCCAGCTTGGCTTGGTTAGGCATGTAGTAACCACCAATGTCCACAGGCTTGCCCTGCACGGCATTGAGTTCTTCCACGATCTTCTTCTCGTTGTCGGTCAGTTGCTTGGCCAAAGGCGCGAACTGGGCGGCCAGCGCGGCGTCTTCGGTTTGCGCTGCCAACTCCTGGGCCCAGTACATGGCCAAATAGAACTGGCTGCCACGGTTGTCCAACTGACCTGTCTTGGGCGACGGGTTCTTGTTGTTGTCGAGCAGTTTGCCTGTGGCTGAATCCAGTGTCTTGGACAGCACGGTCGCCTTTTTATTGCCGGTCTTCAAACCCAGGTCTTCCAGCGAAACGGCCAGCGCCAAGAATTCGCCCAGCGAGTCCCAACGCAGGTGGTTTTCTTCCACCAACTGCTGCACATGCTTGGGCGCAGAGCCGCCGGCACCGGTTTCGTACATGCCGCCACCGGCCATCAAAGGCACCACAGACAGCATCTTGGCCGAGGTGCCCAGTTCCATGATCGGGAACAGGTCGGTCAGGTAGTCGCGCAGAATGTTGCCGGTCGCGCTGATGGTGTCCAGACCGCGCACGACGCGCTCCAGGGTGTAACGCATGGCACGCACTTGGCTCATGATCTGGATTTCCAGACCCGAGGTGTTGTGCTCGTGCAGGTACATCTTGACCTTGGTGATCAGCTGAGCCTCGTGTGGGCGGTAGGCATCGAGCCAGAACACCACGGGCATGCCGGAGTTGCGGGCACGCGTGACGGCCAGCTTGACCCAGTCACGGATGGCGGCATCCTTGACCTGGCACATGCGCCAGATGTCACCGGTTTCCACGTTTTGCGACAGCAGCACTTCACCGGTGTTGATGTCGGTGATGTTGGCCACGCCGTCTTCGGCGATCTCAAAAGTTTTGTCGTGCGAGCCGTACTCTTCGGCTTGCTGAGCCATCAGGCCGACGTTGGGCACGGTGCCCATGGTCTTGGGATCGAACGCGCCATGCCACTTGCAGAAGTTGATCATCTCCTGGTAGATACGGGCAAAAGTCGACTCGGGCATCACGGCCTTGACGTCTTTCAGTCGGCCATCGGCACCCCACATCTTGCCGCCGTTGCGGATCATGGCAGGCATGGACGCGTCCACGATCACGTCGTTGGGCGAATGGAAGTTGGTGATGCCCTTGGCCGAGTCCACCATGGCCAGCTCAGGGCGGTGCTCGTGGCAAGCGTGCAGGTCGCGCTTGATTTCGTCTTGCTTGGACTGGGGCAGCGCGGTGATCTTGTTGTACAGATCGGCCATGCCGTTGTTCACGTTCACGCCCAATTCTTCAAACAATTTGGCATGCTTGGCAAACGCCTCTTTGTAGAAGATCTTGACGCAGTGACCGAACACGATGGGGTGCGACACCTTCATCATGGTGGCCTTGACGTGCAGCGAGAACATCACGCCGGTCTTGTGTGCGTCTTCGATTTCTTGTTCGTAGAAAGCTTCCAGCGCTTTCTTGCTCATGAACATGCTGTCGATGACTTCGCGGTCGAGCAAGGCCACTTTGGGCTTCAGGACGATGGTCTTGCCGCTCTTGGTGATCAACTCCATCTTCACTTCACGGGCGCGGTCCAGGGTCATGGATTTTTCGCCATGGTAGAAGTCGCCAGCGTGCATGTGCGAGACGTGTGAACGCGAAGCCTGGCTCCATTCGGCCATGCTGTGCGGGTTCTTGCGGGCAAATTCTTTCACGGCGCGGGGCGCGCGGCGGTCCGAATTGCCTTCGCGCAGCACAGGGTTCACGGCAGAACCGGTGCACTTGGCGTAGCGGGCCTTGAGGGCTTTTTCTTCGTCGGTCTTGGCGTTCTCAGGGTAGTCAGGCAGGGCGTAGCCCTTGGACTGCAATTCCTTGATGGCCGCAGTCAACTGGCCCACCGAAGCGCTGATGTTGGGCAGCTTGATGATGTTGGCAGAGGGGTTCAGCGTCAGCTTGCCCAACTCAGCGAGGTTGTTGGGCGCGCGCTGTTCGGCAGGCAGAAAATCCGAAAACTCACCCAAAACCCGGGCGGCGACTGAAATATCGCTTTCGGCCACTTCGATGTCGGCAGGTGCCGTGAAGGTGCGGATGATGGGCAAAAACGAGGCAGTCGCCAACAAAGGGGCTTCGTCTGTGAGGGTGTAAATGATCTTGGATTTGTCTGTAGCCATGGGTACTCTCGTTTCTCGTTATCAGGATGTGTCAAAAAGAACACGGCGTTCGGCGATGCGTCGAACAGATTCGAAAAACCGCCCTTTTAAGGTGGTTTAGCCCGTGACTTTATCTCAAAAGCGCCCCTGTTTGACTGACAAAAGGGCGTGCCCAGCCTATCCCGGTCAGGCCATGAGAGGCTAGCTGCACACGGGCGATTAAACTGAGGCCCCTTCTGAGTTGCGTCAAGCCCCTGTGTTTGGCGCTTGATTGACCCGGCCCGTGCCTTGAATGCACCGGCCAAAACCTAGGAAATTCCCATGGGCGCGCAATGGAAAGCAAAAGGCAAGGCACAGGCAGCAGACGCCCGAGGCAAATTGTTTGGCCGACTGGCCAAGGACATCATGATTGCGGCGCGCAACGGCCCAGACCCGGCCGCTAACTCCCGTCTGCGCCTGGTGGTCGAGCAGGCCCGAAAAGTCTCCATGCCCAAGGAAACACTGGAGCGCGCCATCAAGAAAGGCGCTGGCCTTTTGGGCGATGCCGTCAGCTTTGAGCGTGTGATTTATGAAGGCTTTGCCCCGCACCAAGTGCCCGTGATGATTGAGGTGCTGACGGACAACGTGAACCGCAGCGCGTCCGAGATGCGTGTGCTGTTCCGAAAAGGCCAGCAAGGCTCATCGGGTTCCGTGTCGTGGGATTTTGACCATGTCGGCCTGATCGAAGCCGAACCCGCCCAGGCGGGTGCTGATCCTGAATTGGCCGCCATCGAAGCTGGCGCACAAGACTTTGAGCCTGCCGACGAAGACGGCATGACCGTGTTCATCACCGAAGCCGCCGACCTGGACCTGGTCAGCCGGGCCCTGCCCGCGCACGGCTTTACGGTGGTCGCGGCCAAACTGGGCTACAAGCCTAAAAACCCGGTCGACCCGACCAATCTGAGCGCTGAGCAGTTGGAAGAGGTAGAGGCCTTTTTGGGCGCTATCGACAACAACGACGACGTGCAAAACGTGTTTGTGGGTCTGGCAGGCTAAACATCAGACAGGTGAATCAACGCACTGAAAGAAGCAGTCGGTCTGTTTAAGGTCGCTGCTGAACTTTCCAGGAGCGTTTTTCATGAACCTGTCCGAACTGTGCCAGCGTGACATCCTCACCCTGAGCGCCGAGGCCTCTGTCCGCAAAGCCGCCGAGATGATGCGGACCCACCATGTGGGCGCGCTTGCCCTGACCGACCCCGAAGACCCGACGTGTGTGGTGGGCGTTGTGACCGACCGGGACCTGGTCATCAACTTGCTGTCGCAAGACCGATCGCCTGAAGAGCAAAACATCGGCGCGTTCAGTACCGTTCATTTGATCCGGGTGCCTGGTACGGCCACCGTCCACGAGGCTGTGCAGGCCATGAACCAGCATGGGGTGCGGCGCTTGTTCATCACCGAGCCCAACGGTCGACTCATGGGCTTGTTGTCCATCGATGATTTGCTGGTCACGCTGGCCGATGAACTCAGCGGTTTGTCGCAAGCATTGCGCATTGGCATTGATCTGGAAAGCAGCCGCACTTCACCCATGTTCAACCCCACTGAGCTGTCCGGCGGCATGTACTTGGCGCAGCACGAGCCTTGAGCCCGCGCCTTGCGCTTTGACGGTTGTGGCACATGACGCTTTCATGAATGTGCCTGGGCGCGGCCTCGTGGCTGGCCGCCAAGAAAACGGTTTCCCAAATGACAAGCCCGACCAGCGAACTGGTCGGGCTGATGGGTCGTCACGAGAGGATCGTCCCAAAGTTTGCCCAAAAGAAGCTTCATCGTTCTGATGGGCGGGGCGCATGAATGCGCCCCAGAGGATGCTTCGGTCAGTCGCCCGACGTCAGCGATGCCACTTTAATCCTGCCCAGCAATTTCGGTCAAGCCACTGTTACATTTTTGGCGTTGAATCAAGCCCGGCCGCGCCGCTGTTGCACCGCCAGCGCCAGCGCATCCAGCAGCGGCACCGTCTGTGCAAAGCCGATGCAGGCATCTGTGATGGACACACCGTGCGCCAACGGTTGGCCTTCCTTCAGGTCTTGCCGGCCCTCGTTCAAATGGCTTTCGATCATCAGGCCCATGATGCGGCGGTCGCCTGCGGCCACTTGCGCGGCCACGTCGTGTGACACCTCGATTTGTTTGCTGTGCTGCTTGCTGCTGTTGGCGTGCGACACGTCCACCATCACTTGCGGCGCAATGCCTGAAGCTTCCAGCGCCTTGCAGGCCGCGTCGACATCGGCAGCCGAGTAGTTGGGCAACTTGCCACCGCGCAGGATGATGTGCACGTCCTGGTTGCCACGGGTCTCGAAAATCGCGGCCTGGCCCATCTTGGTCATGCCCATGAAGGCGTGTGGGGCCTTGGACGCGACCACCGCATCGGCCGCCACTTTGACGCCGCCGTCGGTGCCGTTTTTGAAGCCCACCGGGCACGACAGGCCACTGGCCAGCTGGCGGTGGCTCTGGCTTTCGGTGGTGCGCGCCCCGATCGCGCCCCAAGTCACGAGGTCGCTGATGTACTGCGGGCTGAGCAAATCGAGAAACTCGGTGGCCACGGGCAAACCCAAGTCGAGGATGTCCAGCAAGAGCTTGCGCGCCATCTCCAGCCCTTGGTTCATGGCAAAGCTGCCGTCCAGGTGCGGGTCGTTGATGTAGCCCTTCCAGCCCACCGTGGTGCGGGGCTTTTCAAAATACACACGCATCACGATCTGCAGGTCTTTGGCGTGCTGGTCCGCTTCGGCCTTGAGCAGCTTGGCATAGGCGATGGCCTGATCGTGGTCATGGATCGAGCAAGGCCCGACCACCACGACCAAGCGGTCGTCTTTGCCTTGCAGCACATTCGAAATGTCTTGCCTTGAACGTTCCACCAGCGCCAAGTGCGCTGAAGATGCGGGCAGCCGCTCTTCGAGCAAAGCCGGGGTCATGAGCGGGCGCACCGAAGCTATGCGGGTGTCGTCGATTCGGGTTTTGTCTTGGGTAGAAAGCATTTGTAAAGTCACCTGATAATTCACAACCAGTTTAAAGGGATCCTCCATGACGCTACCGCCACCGCAACTTGAACACCTGTGCGACTTGGCTGTGACCATCGCTGCACCCGTTGAAGTGGGCCAAACGCCTGCGGGCTTGCGCCGCATGATCCCGATCACGGGCGGCACTGTGAGTGGCCCTCGGGTGAATGGCAAAGTGCTGGCGGGTGGTGCTGACTTTCAGCTGATTCTGGGCGGCGGCACACAAGCGCACCTGGACGCGCGTTATGTGATCGAGCTCGACGACGGCAGCAGGGTGTTTGTGCAAAACACCGCCTTGCGCGTGGCCTCGCTGGAAAACTCGCAGCGCATCATGAACGGCCAACCGGTCAATCCCGACGACATTTACTTTCGCTGCCAACCCAAGCTCGAGGCCACAGCACCGCAGTGGGCCTGGCTGAGCGAGAGCCAGTTCATTGGCACCGGGCGGCGTGCGCCCGATGGGGTTTTCTTGAGTTTTTACCGGGTGCTGTGAGCGGGCTGACCATGACGACAAACACTGTTTCCCAAGAGACTCTGCAACAAGCCCTGTCCGACTTGTTCGCCCCCTGGGTGCAAGCGCTGAACCTGCAAGTTGAGCGCTTTGACGCCGGCAGCGTGACGCTGCGCCTGCCGCAAAGCGATCAGCTCGCGCGCGTGGGCGGCATGCTGTGCGGTCAGGCCATGATGGCGGCGGCCGACACGGCCATGGTGTTGGCCCTGATCAGCCACTTCGGCCAGTTTCGGCCTTGCAGCACCGTGCAGTTGTCCAGCAGCTTCATGAAGCCCTTGTCGGGGCAGGATGCACTTGTCACGGCCCGCGTCTTGCGGGCGGGCAAAGCCATGGCGTTTGGAGAGATCGACCTGGCCGGAGCCAGCGACGGCAAAAGCGTTTTCAGGGCCAGCACGACCTACGCTTTAATGTGATCCAGGGCCGTCAGGCCCATGCCAGTCCAGCTTGGCTACAATACGGCCATTCTTGTTTTGAGGTTCCCCATGTCTGCTCACAACGACACACACACATCTGACGATCCCGTTGAAAACGTGGTCAAACACATTCCCGTGGTCATTCCGGCCGCTGGCGCCGTGTTGATTTTCTTGCTGGCCTTCATCGCCGTGTTCATGGCCTGAGGCGTTTTCGCAGTTTGAGTGCCTGCCTTTTGTGGCGGCACCCCGTCCTAACCCGCAACAGCCTTGGCTTTGCGGGTTTTGTTTTTTGCGCGTGGTTTTGTCTGGTCGGCACACTCGGGAGCCGCGGGACGTTGTCGGTCAGCCGACTTCGCGCACCGGCATGATGTGCAACGCGCCCGGCGCAATCAAAAGCTGGACCCAGCCTCCGGCCTTGACGTCCAAACGACCCAATAACCGCGTGGTCAGGTTCAGGGTGATGGTTTGGCTGGTCAATGCCTCTGGCGTGAGCGTGCACAAACTTATTTCACCCAATGCCAGGACTTCGACCAGTCGGCAACGCAAAAGCGTCGCGCCCGTTTCTGGCTGATTGGTCGTGCTCCCATCGGCCAGCACATCCACCTGCTCGCCGTTGAGGACCCAGGTCACGGGCGTGTCGTCGTCGATCTTGTTCTTGTCGACCACGGTCAAATCAATGGCCTCTTGGCTGGCGCCTGATTCTGTCCAGCGCAGGCGTGCCCAACCTGGCTGGTCTTTGAAGAATCGACCCGCAAAGTGGTTCTGAATACCCACCAACGCGGCCACGCGGGCGTTGCGTGGGCTGGCAAATACCCGTGCGGGCTCGCCTGTTTGCAAGGTATGGCCTGCATCCACAATGACCACCCGGTCAGCCAGGCGACGGGCTTCAGCCAGGTCGTGCGTCACCAGGACCATGGGGACAGACACTTTTTGACGCAAAGCGGCGAGCTCGCGGTAAAGCGTTTGCCGCGTAGGGGCATCGACGGCAGAAAATGGTTCGTCGAGCAGCAAAACACCTGGCAAAGGGTTTGGGATGTCTGGCACATCGGAGGCGGATTGCGGCGTGGGCATGACGCGCACCAAAGCCCTGGCCAAGGCCACGCGCTGTTGTTGACCGCCTGAGAGCTGAACCGGTCTGCGTTGGCTGAGCGCTGCCAAACCCAATCGACTGAGCAAGTTCTGCACATCGGCAGCCGTCCAGCCGGGGCCAGCGGCCAGCGCCACATTCGCGTGTGCCGTCATGTGGGGGAACAAGGCGTAATGCTGGAACACCAGGCCCGCCCGGCGCTGCTGCGGACTGAGCTGAACGCCTGTGGCCGTATTCAGCCAGTCTTGCCCTGCCACACGGATGTGGCCCCGCACATCGGCTGGCGTCCATAACCCTGCAATGGCACGCAGCATGCTGGTTTTGCCGCTGCCCGAGGGGCCCACCAAAGCCACCAGCTCACCCGCACCACAGTCGAATTCGGCGTCCAACCGAATCGGGGTCACTGACTGCAATTGCACTTGCAAGCCCGACATCAGCGCTCCTGCAGGGCTCGGCCGCGCTGGCCCACCCGGTCAAAAGCCAGCACCAGACTCAGCGCCAGCAAGGACACGCCCACCAGCGCCAGCGCCATCACATGAGCCGACTGCAAATCCATGCCTTGCACCTTGTCGTAAAGCGACACCGACAGGGTGCGGGTCTCGCCCTCGATGTTGCCGCCCACCATGAGCACCACACCAAACTCGCCCAGCGTGTGTGCGACCGTGAGCGCCATGCCCGCCAACAGACCTGGCCATGCCAAGGGCAGTTCAATGCGCCAAAAGGTTTGCCAAGGCGACAAGCCCGAGACCCAGGCGGCCTCTCGCAAACTGTGCGGCACTGCTGCAAAAGCGCGCTGAATGGGCTGAACCATGAAGGGCAGATTGACCAGCACGCTCACCAGCAAGAGGCCTTCCAGCGTGAACACCAAGCGCACACCCGAAGCCGCCAGCCAGGTTCCCAGCGGGCTACCCTGGCCAAAAGCCACCAAAAAGTAAAACCCGATCACGGTGGGCGGCAAGAGCAAAGGCAACAACAACAAGGCCTCGATCAAAGGGCGTCCGCCCCAAGCGGTGACCGCCAGCCAGCGTGCCAGCGCCAAGCCCAGTGGCAGCAAAACCAAAGTGGTCAAAGCCGCCAAAGTCAGCGATACGGTGAATGCGGGCCAATCCATGGGGTTGTCGCTGGGTCTGCCGGTATGGGCATGTTGGAGTAAGAGGTCTCGATTATTACGGCAAGGCGTAGCCGTGCCGCACAAACACCGCCTGCGCCTGCGGGCTTAGCAAAAAACGGTGCCAGGCCATGGCGGCCGGGCTGGCCTCTTTCAACAAAACCATGCGTTGGTGCAAGGGTCCGTGCAAGTGCTCTGGCAAAGGCAATACCTGCAGGGTTTGGGCGATTTCGGGTGCCGTGGTCAATGCCAATGCGGTGATGCCCGCCTGTGCAGCCCCAGTCGCCACAAACTGTGTTGCTTGGCCGATGTTGTCACCCAGCACTTTTTGCCGTGCAGCAAGTGCGCCCACGCCCGAGCGTTGCAATGCCTCTTCAGCGGCCAATCCATAAGGGGCCAATGCGGGGTTGGCAATGGCCAGTTTGTCGCCCGGTTTCATGGCCTGCACCACCGCGGCCAGCCCTTGCGCCAACGGCAATGCTGAATTTTTAGGCACGATCAGCGCCAAGCGCCCTGTTGCATACCGTTGCCCGGCATCCCGTGTGCGGCCCGCTTTGGCCAGTTCGGCCACGCGCTCTTCGTCCGCCGAGATGAATTGCTCGACGGGAAGCCCTTGCAGGATCTGCCTGGCCAAATTACCGGAAGCCCCCAGATTCACATCCACCTGGACCCCTGTTTGTTGCTTGTACAGGCTTGTCAAGTCAGCCAGTACAAACTTCAAATTGCTGGCAGCCGCAATTTTGATGTGCACGGGCCCCTGTGCCTTGACCGCGAAGGGGGCGATGACCAGCACGGCCAAAGTCGCCACCAACCATTTGCGGCGGCAGGCAGTCAATGTCGACAGACAAGCGTTCTGCATAACGTCATGCATTTTTTGCATATATTTAAAGAGGTTTTGGACTGAATCGACAGGCACGGGTCCGGCTGGCTCCCTAAAATCAAGGCCCTTGGTTACCAAGCGGTTACGGCCACCGATTTCAGCCCATCAAGCTTGCCAGTATCTCAGCCCATCAACCGTTTTTTCAAAGCCTCTGTTCAGGGGTTTTGAAAAAACGATTTTTAAACTTGGAGCTAGTCATGAACTCACCCGTGATGCAGGGCCTGAACCTGAACACCCCCGCGTACGTCAAGAACGCGAAACTGATCGCCTGGGTCGCCGAAATGGCCGCCCTGTGCAAGCCGGCCAACATTTACTGGTGCGACGGCTCCCAAGAAGAATACGACCGCCTGTGCGCAGAGCTGGTCGCCGCAGGCACCTTCAAAAAGCTGAACCCCGCCAAGCGTGCCAACTCATTCCTGGCCTGTTCTGACCCGTCTGATGTGGCCCGCGTGGAAGACCGCACCTACATTTGCTCGGCCCAAAAAGAAAACGCTGGCCCGACCAACAACTGGATGGAACCCGCGCAAATGCGCGCCACCCTGAACCCGCTGTTTGACGGTTGCATGGCTGGCCGCACGATGTATGTGGTGCCGTTCTCGATGGGCCCTCTGGGTTCGCACATCAGCCACATCGGCATCGAGCTGACCGACAGCGCCTACGTCGCCGTCAACCAAAAAATCATGACCCGCATGGGCAAGGCCGTGTTTGACGTGCTGGGCACGCAGGGCGAGTTCGTGCCTTGCATGCACACCGTGGGCGCACCTTTGGCTGCTGGCCAAAAGGACAGCACCAGCTGGCCTTGCAACCCCACCACCAAATACATCGTGCACTTTCCTGAGACCCGCGAGATCTGGTCTTATGGTTCGGGCTACGGTGGCAACGCGCTGCTGGGCAAAAAATGCTTTGCACTGCGCATCGCCTCCAACATGGGCAAAGAACAAGGCTGGCTGGCCGAACACATGCTCATCCTGGGCGTGACCAACCCCAAAGGCAAGAAGTACCACAT
>OFRD01000502.1_pt1 | contig 15077 bp, 11 predicted proteins | sample 1543041 | NCBI WGS metagenome assembly OFRD01 (sample SAMN07774234, study PRJEB24372) | wastewater metagenome | isolation source: Exp Tend CN 100WW | collected 2016-02
ACTTTTGGCGGGCGCGAGAAGTGCTGCTTGTTGGCGCCCAGCCGCACAAACTCGCCCTGCTTGTACTCCAGCAGCTTGAACGGCCCGCTGCCAATCAACGTCTCGTTTTCAAACTCCACCGCAGCAGCGCCGGCTGCGTGCGCCTGCCACACATGCGCCGGCAGCACATATTGGAACACCAGCTGGCTCTCTATGTTTGGAATGACGGCGTTCAGGCGGATCACCACAGTTGTGTCGTCCGGCGCTGTGATGCTTTCCATGGATGCGGTGTACGGGTTCATGTACGGGTATTCGGCGTGGGCCTTGTTGAGGTTGTAGGTGAAAGCCACATCGCGCGCAGTGAGCGGCTGCCCGTCATGAAACTTGATGCCGCTGCGGATTTTGTAGGTGTAGGTGAGCCCGTCTGCGCTGCGGTCCACTGACTCGGCCAGCCCCAGCGAGTAAGTGCCGTCGAGGTTGTAGGTGTACATCGCGTCGTACACCAGCGCAAATATTGTGTACGCCTCCGTGAGCACGGCGGTGCCGGGGTTCAGCGTGTCCGGGCTGCCGCCGTAGCCAATGCGCGCCACTGCGGGCGGCTCCGGGGTTGGCGCGGCTGTGCATGCAGCCAGCAGCCCGCACGCAAGCATAAGCAGCAGTCTAAATAGTTTGCGCATCAGTGTCTCCTTTTTGCGGGCGGCAGCTGCCATTGTAAGCGCGGCGCTACACCATAAAGTTGCGCGGCGGGTTGTCCATCCACAGGATCGGGCGCTGCATGCTGAAGCCGGCGATGTCACTGGGCGTGCTGCCATCAAGCGCCAGCTCGCTTAGTATCTGGCCCAGCACAGATGCAAACTTAAACGCATGCCCGGCACCCACTGCAACGGCGCAGCGTTCGTGGCCCGGCACAAAGTCCACAATGAAGTCGCGGTCGGGCGGCATGCAGTACAGGCAGGACTTGGAGTAAAGCAACTCACCGTGCGCGCCAGGCAGGTATTGTTTGGTGAAGGCGCGCACGCGCTCGTAAGCACCCTCATCGCGGTCAAAGGTGCGCGTGTCCGTGGTTACTTCGGCGCCGCCGCAATCTTGCGCCACCTTTACGCCGGCTGCGCCAAAGACCGGGAAGCCGTAGTAGCTTGGCTCATCCATCCAAATCCAAACCGGGAAGCGCTCCGGCGCAAACTGCGCGGCGTCCGGCACCGCAAAGTAGTTCACCTGCTCCTGCGTTACGGTCAGCGGCAGCTTGAGGCCCAGATGCGCCAGCGTGTGGTTGGTCCAGGCCCCATTGGCCACCACAAGTTTTTCGCAGCGGTATGTTTCGCCGCCGGCTTGCACTTCGTAACCGGCTGCCAGTGGCCGCACGGACTCTACGGGTGCGCCGTCCCGCAGCGTGGCGCCGTGCACGCGCGCCATGCGCTGGTGCGCGGCCGTAGCCCGCTCGGCGGCAGCAATCCCGCCATCCGGCTGATAGAGCGCCATCACATCGTCTGCAATGCGCCACTGTGGGTAGCGCCGGCGCACTTCTTGCGCATCCAGCAACTCAAACGGCACACGCGCCGCGGCAAGGCTGTTGGTGTAATCCATGATGGGAATGGCGCTGTTGGCGGGCGCCAGATCCAGCCCGCCGGTTTTGATGATCAGCGTCTCGCCGCTGTCCGCCTCCAGCTGTGCCCACGCGCTATAGGCGCGCTTGGCCAGCTCCACATAGTTTTGTTTATGATATGAAAGGCGGATGATGCGCGAGTGGTCGTGCGAGCTGCCGCGCGCATGGCCGAGCTCATACTGCTCCAGGCCAAGCACTGCGCTGCCGGCGCGGCGTGCCAGCCAGTAAGCCGCAGCGCTGCCCAGCCCGCCGAGCCCGAGCACAATATATTGAAACTCGTTCTTCGGCATGCTGGAATTATAGGGGTATTTACGGCAGCGGTGCGTTGCCGCGCCGGCAAGCGGCGGCGCCGCAGCGGTAAAAGGTCACTTGACCCGGCAGCGCATTGCGGATATTATTCGGTGGTTCGGATCTAAAACTAAAGGAGAAAAAGAGAATGTACCGTAAGACAATCTATCTGATTTTGACGGGCACACTGATTTTGGCAGCGTGTGCCAGCCCGGTGGCTGCGCCGACCGCCGTGCCGGCTGCTGATGCAGCAACTGCAGCGCCGGCTGCCGCACCTGCAGCGACGGTTGCGCCCACCGCAGTGCCGGTGGAGCCGACTGCCGCACCCAATGTCAACAGCATTGGCAAGCTGCTGCCGGATGATGCCGCCCCCAGCGAGCAGCAGGTGATTGCAATCACAGGTGATACGCAGGCAGCTGCGGAAGGCGCCGTATTCATGGACCTTACTGCAAGCGTATACAACCGGAGCATCGGCGACAGCATGTTTTCGTTTTCGCTGATCCGCGTGGATAAAGACTTCAATGTCGTTCCGGGTTTGGCGGAAACATACATACCGAACGCTGATAACACGGAGTGGACATTTAAACTTCGTGACGATGTGAACTGGTCGGACGGCACGCAGTTGACTGCTGCCGATGTGATCGCCACCTTTCAGCACATGGCTGACCCTGCCACGGCTTATGATTTTTCGTGGTACACCGAAGAGATGCGGATTAAAGGCTACTCCGAGGCACTGAAGGGCGAGGTAAAGCCAACCGAGATTGGCGTGCGGCAGGGGGCAACTCCCAAAGAAGTGGTGTTCGAGCTCAAGGAATCACTTCCATTCCTGCCAATGCTGATGCTTTACTCTGCCCCGATGCAGAAGGCAGCCCTGGAGAAGTATGGCCCCACCTACGGTCATGACCTGAAGACCACTGTGTCTGCCGGCCCTTATATGCTGGAGGAATGGTCACCGACGCGGGTGGTGCTGAAGGCCAACCCAAACATGCCGGATGACCTGAAGCCCTACTTGAACAAAGTGATTTTCATCTCGCCCAAGAGCGAGCTGCAGGCCTTTCAGGCAAACGAAGTGGAGCGGGCGCGCGTTGGTTCCGGCGCTGATGTGCAAACGATTGCCGCCGATCCAGAGCTGGCAAAGCTGGCTGCCCAGGATCCTGGCGATATGCGCGTGCACTACTTCTTCTTCGATCAGAGCAAGCCGCCTTTCGACAATCTGAAAGTAAGGCAGGCATTTGCGCATCTGTTTGACCGCGAGACGATAATGCAGACAGTTCTGCCGGCGCCGGCAGCGGATCCGGCATACTCGTTTATGTCCCCCGGTTTTCCTGGTTCCAACGAGGAAGCTCTAAAGCCCTATCAAATGTACGATCCAGAACTCGCCAAAAAATTGTTTGCGGAGTCTGGTGTAAAGATTACTGGGAAGCTGACGATGATGGTGCGCATGGGCAACCCAATCGAGGAGCCGCTGATTGCCATGGCGGGCGTTTACGCTGAGGCAATTAAGGCCAATCTGGGAGTTGAAGTTGAGGTGCAGCGCACGGAGGCCAAAGTGTTCTCGGATGCCATGAACGCCAAGCCAACCGAAATGCAATTCGGGTTTGTTTCTTACGGGTTGGACTTCATGGACCAGTCCAACATGCTTAGCGTGTTTCGTAATGGCGGCCGGCACAACTGGAATAACGATGTGTACGACGGCTTGCTTAAGAGTGCGCTGGCTGAGCCCGATAAGGCAAAGCGCGATCAGATGTACCTCGACGCTGAGAAACTGTTGGTGGAAGAGGTGGGCGGCATCTTTGCCCTGCAGCAATTTGACGTGTGGGTGTGGAAGCCCTACATTACGGGTGCTACCTTCCAACCAGGCAAACTTAATACAGCGCGTGGCCTAGGCTGGCCGGGATTTTCCAGCTTGAACCTAGGTGTAATTGATACGTATGTCACTAAGAATGTGACCGATTTCCGGCCGGAGCCGCCGCAATAGCCATTTGTTTGGCTAAGGCTAAGACTCACTAAAATTAAGGGTGCAAGGCACACAAGCTTTGCACCCTTTTTGGTATATTTGACACCTAGCGTTTATGCTCAGATATATTCTTTTGCGTTTGTTTGGCTTGGTGCTTGTACTGCTGGTTGTTTCATTTGTTACTTTTGGCATGCTATACAACGTGCCCGGCGGCCCATTCGATCAATCGGAACAACCGCTGTCCGCCGCCGCGCTCGCCAATGTGAGAGCAAAATACAATCTGGACAAGCCCTTCTACGTGGTTTGGGGCAGCTACATCTCTCACGCCGTACGCGGTGATTTTGGCACCTCGTATAAGGCTGAGAACAAATCCATTCTCGAAATCTTTCAACAACAGTGGGGCACCAGCCTGCAGCTGGGATTGATGGCATTGGCATGGTCCGTGCCACTGGGCGTGACGCTGGGAGTGGTGGCGGCGCTGCGCCCCAACAGCGCGACGGATTATCTGGTGCGGTTTGTGGCGATTGTGGGAACAACCGTTCCCAACTTTGCCATTGCTGTATTTATGACTTTTCTGCTTTCGGTAGTGTGGAAGCTGCTGCCCACGGGCGGCTGGCTGCCAACGAAGGACCCGCGCACGCTGGTGATGCCGGTGTTTATCTTTGGCATATTGCCTTTTGGGGTGCTGGTGCGCTATGCGCGCAATGGCATCCTGGAGGTGTTCACCCAGGATTACATGCGCACTGCCCGCGCCAAGGGTGTGCCGTTTGTGCGCGTGCTTTTCAAGCATGGTTTGCGCAATGTGCTAATCCCGTTGATTACTGTGCTGGCACCCATTATTCCCAACGCGTTAACCGGTTCTGCAATTCTTGAAAAGATATTCCGCATCAACGGCATCGGGCGCTACTTTATCGACTCAATCGGGCAGCGCGACTATCCGATGGTGATGGCGCTGGTGCTGATTGTGACGGTGCTGTGGGGAATCTCCTACCTTGCCGGCGATGTGCTCTACACAGTTGCGGACCCGCGCGTCCGATTGCGGCGCTAGGGCGCAGTGAGAGTTCGCAATGTCTGTTTGGATACATACCTGTGCGGGTGGTTGCGTAAGGCCGGCCGCGTGTGTGTGGCTTGATGGGCGTTAGCTCACTGGTTTTGGAAGCTGCTCCGGTGCAGGTTGGCGTCTCCCCCACCACTTTGGCGTTGCGGCGCTTTGTGCGCAACCGAGCGGCAGTACTGGGATTGCTGCTGGTTTTGGGTCTTGCGCTGTACGCGTTTGGCGTGCCCTTGTTTTCTGAGTATCCAAGCACAAACCTGAAGGTTACCAGCAAGCTGCCCTTTCAAGTTCCCGGCTATCCGTTGGGCACGGACATTGCCGGCCGCGATATGTTGGTCTATCTAGCGCTGGGGATGCGCACCAGCATTACCATTGCCACGCTGGTGCAGCTGTTCGTGATTGTGGTCTCGCTGGTACTTGGCTTTATTGCCGGCTGGTTTGGCGGTGCTGCGGATTTTGCAATCAGCCGCCTCGCAGAAGTGTGGGTGGCACTGCCCGGTTTGCTGTTCCAGATTCTTTTCATTGTGGTGTTTGGCCCGACCGTGCTCAATCTGGTGCTGTCGATTGCGCTGCTGGGGTGGCCGGAGACCACGCGCCTTGTGCGCGCGCGCGTGCTGCAGGTGCGCCACCTCGACTATATTGACGCGGCGCGCGGCCTGGGTGCGCCAACTTTTATGATTGCGGTGAAGCATGTAATCCCCAATCTGCTCAATCCGTTTGTGATCGCCATCAGCCTCGGCGTGCCCAGCGTAATTCTGTCCGAGTCCACGCTGAGTTTTCTGGGCTATGGCCTTTCGGAAAGCCAGCCCAGCCTCGGCAAGCTGGTGGGCATTTCCTGGCAGTACATTCAAGCTTATTGGCACATGGCTGTGCTGCCGGCCGCATTTCTTTCTTTGCTCATGCTGGGTGCCTCGTTTTTTGGGGATGGACTGCGGGACGCACTAGACCCGCAAAGCTCCTAGCGCAGCAGCCGCTGCTTGCGGCGCAAACGGGCAGCCGCTCCCATTAGCGGCAGCCATCTTCGGGGCACGCTGCCCGCTCAGTTACAATCAGCCTTCAATCCCGCCGCGCAAAAAGTTTAACTGTGAATACCGCTTCGCAAACTCCGCGCCAGGTGCGGCGGCTGGAACGCCGTGAAAACCGCACCGGCCTGCCGTTGCTGCAACATTCGGCTGCTGTGCCGGTCAATCCGTGGCCGCCGGTGGCGCTGCTGTCTGCTGACGAGCTGCAGGCGCTGCACGCTGCTTCGCTGCGCATTCTGCGCGAGGTGGGCATGCGCTTTTTGGATGCGGAGGCATTGCAATTGTGGCAGGCGGCGGGGGCGCGCGTGGACCACGCCCGCAGCCATGTGTGGATTGAGGACGCACTGCTGCAACAGTGTCTGGCGACTGCGCCGCAGGAGTTTGTGTGGCGCGCGCGCAACCAGCAGCGCAATATCCGCGTGGGCGGCAACTCCATTGCGTTTGGGCCGAGTGGCGGCATGGTTTATGTGACGGACTTGGAGCGCGGCCGGCGCGTAGGCGACAGCGCTGACTATGAAAATCTGCTGCGCCTGACGCACATGCTGCCCATGCTGCACTTTGGCAATTGGGAGCAGGTGACGGCGCAGGACGAGCCGGTCTCCACGCGCCACTTGCGGCGCTTGTACGCCGGTTTCACGCTCAGCGACAAGGCAATGCTGGAGGGCGCGCAAGGGCGCATCATCACGGCCGACGCAGTGGAGATGGCGCGCATAGCTTTTGGCGGCACGCTGCCGGCAGAGCCGGTCATCGGCGATGTGATCAACGTCAACAGCCCGCTGACTTATGACGACCGCATGCTGGGCGGCTTGATAACTTATGCGCGCGCGGGGCAGGTGTGCATCATCACGCCATTTATTCTGGCGGGGGCCATGAGCCCCATTTCCATTGCGGCCGCGCTGGCGCAGCAAAACGCCGAAGCGCTGGCCGGCATTGCGCTGACGCAGCTGGTGCGGCCCGGCGCGCCCGTGGTGTATGGCGGCTTCACCACCAACACGGACATGCGCAGCGGCAGCCCGGCCTTTGGCACGCCGGAGGGCGCGTGGGCGCTGCTGGCCGGCGCGCAGCTGGCGCGCCACTATCGCCTGCCGTATCGCGGCAGCGGCAGCCTCACCTCTTCCAAGCTGGCGGACGCGCAGGGCGCCACGGAAACCATGTGGAACCTGTGGCCCTGCGTGCTTGGGCATGCCAATCTTGTGATGCATGCAGCGGGCTGGCTGGAGGGCGGCCTTACAGTTTCTTTTGAGAAGTTGATGATTGACGCGGAACAGCTGGCAATGTTTGCGCACTTTCTGCGCGGCTTTCCAATTGATGACAGCAGCCTGGCCCTGGACAGCATTGCTGCCGTCGGGCCGGGTGGCCATCACTTTGGCACCGCGCATACGCAGGCGCGCTTTGACAGCGAGTTTTTTGCGACGGCGCTGGCAGACCGCAGCGGCTATGACAGCTGGCTGGCCGGCGGCGGGCACGATACAGCGCAGCGCGCACACGGCATGTGGCGCCAGCTGCTGGCGCAGTACAGCGAGCCGCCCATGGATCCCGCACTGCGCGAAGAACTGCGCGCTTATGTGGCGCGCCGTTCGCTTGAGCTGCGCGACGTGCAGCTCTTCTACTAGAGTCGGCGCAGCCCCAAAACAAATTGAGCAGCGCCGTGCGCTATGAATTTGATGTGCACCACCACGTGCGCATTGCGGCACGCGACGGCGTGCTGCTCTCAGCCAACCTGTGGCTGCCGCGCGCACAATCCGCAGCGCAGCGCTTTCCGGCGGTACTGGAGATGATCCCGTACCGCAAAGATGACTGGCGCTACGAGTCCGACCATGCGCGCATGGGTTACCTGGCGGAGCGCGGCTTTGCGGGCTGCCGCGTGGATGTGCGCGGCACGGGCAGCAGCGCCGGCGTGGCGCTGGACGAGTACACGGCTGCCGAGACGCTGGATGGCTTTGATGTGGTGGCGTGGCTGGCGGCGCAGGCGTGGTGCAATGGCAGCGTGGGCATGTGGGGCATCAGCTACGGCGGCTTCACCGCCATTCAGGTGGCCATGCTGCAGCCGCCGGCGCTCAAGGCCATCCTGCCCATGTACGCCAGCGCGGACCGCTATCTGGACGATGTGCATTATCTGGGCGGCTGCAAGACTGTGAGTGAGATGCTCAGCTATACCCTCAGCCAGATTGGCATGAACGCCTTGCCGCCGGTGCCATCCATTGCGCAGGCCGGCTGGCTGCCGCAGTGGCGGGCGCGGTTGGAGCAAACGCCGCCGTGGCTGCTGAACAATTTACGCCAGCAACAAGACGGTGAGTACTGGCGGCGCGGATCGCTGGCGCCCGATTATGGCCGCATCAAGTGCGCGCTGCTGCTGGTTGGCGGCTGGAATGACGGCTACACCAACAGCGCGCTGCGCATGCTGCGGCATTGCAGCGCACCACGCCGCGCCATCATCGGCCCGTGGAGCCACACGCTGCCGCATGCACCGTTCCCCGGCCCGGCGCTGGATTGGATGCACGAGATGGTGCGCTTCTTTGGGCACTGGCTGCGTGGCGACCAAAACGGTGTGATGGCGGAGCCCGCCTTGCTGTACTACGAAACTGCGCATTCAGCCCCGCAGCCTTTTCCGCTGCAGCTGCCGGGCAGCTGGCAGGCTACCGATGCGTACGGCAGTTTGCAAACAGCCGGCGCCACGCTGTGGCTGGGCAGCGCCGCACTGTGTGCAAGCGCTCCCGCCCAGGCGGGCGTGGCGCACTACGCGCATCGCCCGGCGCATGGCACGCATGCATCCCTGTGCTGGGGTCCCGGCGGGCTGCCCACCGGATTGGCGCGTGACCTGCGCGCGGACGACGCGCTTGTACCGTTCTTTACCTCTGCGCCGCTGGCTGAGCCGCTGCGTGTGCTGGGCAACCCGTACGCAGTGCTCTTTGTCTCCAGCAGCGCGCCGGTTGCGGCTGTGGTTGTGCGCCTCAGTGAGGTTGCACCAGATGGCGCCGCAACCTTGGTGAGCACCGGCATCCTTAATCTGGCGCACCGCGCGGGGCATGCGCAGCCGCAGGCGCTGGAGCCCGGCGTGGTGTATGAAGTGCACGTGGAGCTGAAAGGCATCGGGCATCAGTTTTCCGCGGGCAATGCGCTGCGCTTGAGCGTGAGCAGCGGCTGGTGGCCGGTGCTGTGGCCCACGCCGCACGCAGCGCATAACCAGCTGCATTGGGGCGCAGACTGCCCCGCGCGCCTGGAGCTGCCGCTGGCCCCGGCCGGGCAGCCGCTGCCGGCGTTGAAGTTCACGCCGCCGGACAGTGTGCCCGGCGGTGCCTGCAGCGAGCTGCCGCCGCGCTACCAGGTGATTGAGGATGTGCTGGCCGACACCGTAACGGTCAGCGTATTTAGCGGCGACCGCAACGAGCTTGCAGACGGCATCAGCTTGAGCGTTTCAGAATTAATGGAGATGACCGCCCACAACATTGACCCGGCGGTTGTGAGCGTGGCTACCGACATTCATTATGATCTTGCCCAAGCCGGAAATGTTGCCGCTGCACATGTGCATGGCACCATCAAAAGTACCGCCACCCACTTCCATGTGGACCTGCACTTGCGCACCACCTGGCAGGGTGAGGTGTTCTTTGAGCGCGCGTGGGTAGAGGCGATTGCGCGTGACTGGCTCTAGCGCGCTGCCGGAAGCGCACGCGCGGAGCACTGGCGCGGCTGCACGGCGCGTGCTCGTGGGCGCAGCCTTGGCTGCCGGTTTTCTGCGCGCGTTTGCGCAAATGATTTATTCCGGCGCGCTTGTGTCAATGAGCAGCGATTTGCACACCAGCCCGGCCGGCATCGGCCTCACCATTTCCGTTTATGGATTAAGCGTGGCCGTGTGCCAGATCATTTTTGGGCCGCTGGTCGACCGGTTTTCTTCAAAGTGGATTTTGGGCGCGGGCATGTTGTTGTTTACGGCCGGCAGCTGGTGGGGGCAGGCGGCTGCCGGCTTGGCAGAGCTGCTGGCTGCGCGCTGCCTGCAGGGCGTTGGTATTGCAGCTGCGGTCGCCGTGGGCGTCGCCTCCATCGCTGATGCGTATGGGCCGGGGCAGCGCGGCTATGCCATGGGCCTCTTTACAATGTCCAACTCGCTGGGAGCCAGCGTGGCGCCGCTGCTGGGCAGTGCCATTGCGCTTTGGTTTGGCTGGCGCGGCGATTTTTGGGCGCTGGCAGCGTGCGGGCTTGTGGTGCTGCTGCTGGTGCTGTGGCAGCTGCCGGCCCGGCCCGCGCCCGCGCAGCGCGTGGGTTTGCAGGCACTGCTGCAGATTGTGCGGCTGCCGGCAACTGCGGCCGCGCTGGCGTTTGGTTGTGCGCAGTACTACGCCATCTACACCTACCATGCGCTGCTGCCCTTTATGCTGGTGCAGCGCATGCGCATGCCGGAAAGCTGGGCGGGCGTTTTCCAGGCCCTGCTGCCGCTGAGTGTGACCGTGGGCTCGTTGTGGGGCGGACGGCTGGCGGACCGGCATGGGGCGCTGCGAATTTTGCAAGGCAGCGCAGCGTTGGGTGCGCTGGCTTACAGCCCGCTGCTGGTTGTTAGCTTGCTGGCGGCCCCGGGCTTTTCGCCGGTATGGGCGGCGCTTGCTGTGAGCCTGTTCGGCATTGTGGTGGGCGCGGGCTTTCCCGCGCAGCTGAGCCTGATGGTGGAGCACTTTCCGGCGCTGCGTGCCACCGCGGGCACGCTGCAGTTGTTTGCGCGGGCACTGGGCTCAACGCTGGCACCGGTGTTGGCCGGCTTGCTCAGCCAGCGCGGGAGCCAGCCGCTTGCGTTTGGGTTTGCGCTGCTGGTGCTGCTGGGCAGCAGCGCTTTCGGGTGGCTGCAGCTGCAGCGCAGCCCGCTGCCAAACAGCGTTTAGAGCGCGACGGGCAGCGCGCTCACACGCGGCCCCACAGCCGCCAGCGTGCCGGCCAGCGGGCGCGCCGCAAGCGTTGCGCGGCCAGCGCGGCGCTGATCGCAATCAAGGTTCCACCTGCCAGCTGCAGCGGCAGCAGCCGGTCCCCCAGAAAAAGTACCGACCACAGCACACTCAGCAGCGTCTCCAGCGGGGTCAGCAGAGCCATTTGCGAGCTGCCCATCACGCGCACCGCGCTGAACTGTGCCAGGCGCGCAAAGAATGTGGTGACCACCGCCATCACCGCCAGCAACAGCCAGCCGGTGGCCGTTGGTGCGGACCATGGAATCCCCTGCCAGATCCAAAACGCAAAGATGCCCAATCCGATGCCCAGCGTGTTGTAGAAGGTGACGGACAGCGCGTCCTCGGCTTGCAGGAACCACTGCACCAGTGCCATCTGCAGCGCCGACACCAGCACCGTGCAAAGTACAAGCAGCACGCCCAGCGTGTCCGAGCTGCCGCCGGGGTCGATGAGCAGATATGCGCCGCCGATGCCCAGCGCCAGCCGCACAAAGTGGCGCTGCGTAAAGCGCTCGCCGCGCAGCGCCAGCAGCCCCAGCAATGCCAAGGGGTAGAGCGAAAACAGCATGGATGCGATGGAAGTGCTGAGGCGCGTGAGCGACCAGAAGAAGCACAGCATGCTGATGCTGTTGATCAGGCCGGCGCCAAGTGCCACTGCCAGGCTGCGCGGCGGCATCACAAAGCGCGCGGGGGCCGCGAATGCAATTGCTGCAGCCATCAACACAAGTGTGATGGCAAAGCGCGCCACCAGCATTGTGGTGGGGTCCACGCCCTGCCGGATGAGCGTGGTGGCCAGCGGCGAAGAAAGGCTGAAGGCAAACGTGGAGCACAGCATCATGGCCCAGCCAAACACACGCGAAGGGATGGGCGCAGCATGCTGCGAAATTTCAAGTGTGTTTGCCGGCATTTGTTTGGGCTGGTTCCTGCGCAATCTATGCAGCCGCGCGGATTGCAGTATGTTAACACTTGCTTCTCGGCTGCGGCGTGGGGCCGCGGCGTACGCCAGCAATCGTTTGGGGCTGCAACCTTTCCGGCCGGGTTGGAGGATAATATTCACATGCAAATTTTCTGCGCAGCTTTCTGTGCTTCGGCGGAAGTTCCATGAATTCCGGCGCGCCCGCCAACCCCAGCGCTTGGGCCGGTTACTGGAATGCACCCACCATCTGGAGTAATTCAGCGCTCTGGCACCGGCAGATGCAGGTGCTACTGGAGCAGATCCGGCCGTTCGTTGAGTTTTCCGCAACTGACCGGGTGCTGGATTTTGGCTGCGGGTCTGGTTTTTTCGCTGCGCAAATGCAAGGGCGCGTCAAGCAGATTGTCTGCGCCGATCTGTCGCAGCATTCGGTTGAGCTGTGCCGGCAGAAGTTTGCCGGCCGGAGTGATGTTGCGGTTGTGAAGCTGACGGGCGATCTGGCGGATCTTGCAGCCCTTGGGCCGGGCTGCACGAAGACGCTGTGCTTGAGCGTGATCCAGTATTTTCCGTCGCTGGAATATTTGGATGCCTTTATCGCAGCGGTTGGGAAAGTATCGGTGCGCGGCGCGCAGCTTATTCTGGTGGATGTGGGCGAGGCACAGCGCACTTGGCGTGAACGGCTGTTGACGGTGCTGTTTACCATCCGGCACGGAATGTTTTGGCAGGTGGCAGCCAAGCTCGTGCAGCTTCAGTTTTCCGATGCTGACTACAAGGCAGTTCTGGGTAGTGCTGGCCACTTGGAAATTCCACACGAGTATTTTGCGGCGGTGCAGGCGCGCTTGGGGGTGCAGGTGACCGAGATTCCGCGCCAGCTCACACTGAATGCAAATCGCAAGAGCTACATCATCGAGTTTGCTTAGCGCGCCACGGGCGCGGTTGTGCAGCTGTTCGAATACATGTAAATGAAGTTTTCCGCCAACCTTGGATTTTTGTTTGCGGACCGTGGCCTTGTGGCACGCATTAGCGCGGCGGCTAGCTGCGGCTTTGAGGCGGTGGAGCTGCACTGGCCGTACGATGTACCCGCTGCGCAGATCAGCGCGGCACTGCGCGCGTCAAGCGTGCGTTTGATTGCACTTAATACTGCGCCGGGCAATGTTGGCGCGGGAGAATTCGGGCTGGCAGCCGTGCCCGGGCGTGCACAAGAATTTCGGCAGTCCATGCACCAAGCGCTGGACTATGCTGTGGCAACAAGTGCGGGCGCAGTGCATTGCATGGCGGGGCTGGTTGGAGCGCAAGGTTTAGCGGCAGCAGAACAGTGCTTCGTGGAAAATTTGCAGATTGCATCTGACATGGCTGCGCAAGCCGGTGTTGAGCTGCTGGTGGAGCCGATCAACACGCGCGACAAGCCGGGCTATGTCCTGACTACTGTGGAGCAGGCGGCGGACATCATTGGGCGCACCGGCCGGCAGAACATCAAAATTATGTTTGACTGTTATCACGTGCAGATTATGCAGGGCGACCTGACGCGCCGCCTGCAGCAACAGCTTGAGCTGATCGGGCATGTGCAGATTGCGGCAGTGCCAAGCCGGGGCGAGCCGCACGCGGGCGAGGTCAACTACCCGCACATCATGGCCACTCTGCAGCGCCTCGGTTATACCGGTTGGATTGGCGCAGAGTACAAACCAGCAGGCCGCACAGAAGATGGGCTTGGCTGGCGTTCGGCATTAAATCCGGCGGAGTGATTCTTAGGAGTGCAAACGCAGGCAGTTGTTTTCTGGCGCATGCCGTACAGTGACTTCGATTCAAATTAATCAAGTGAGGGTTATGTGGCTGCAACTACCAAAACTGCGATTGTGACTGGCGCCGGTTCCGGCATTGGCCGCGCTGTGGCGGTTGCCCTTGCGGGCCGTGGTTTCGCGGTGGTACTTGCCGGCCGCCGGCAAGCTGCGCTGGATGAAACGCTGGCGTTGCTGGGCAGCGCGCGCGCCAGCTGCCGGGCCGTGGCCGCAGATGTAACCGATGAGGCGGCCGTTGAGATGCTCTTCGCGCGCACGCAAGCAGACTTTGGGCGTTTGGACTTGTTGTTTAACAATGCGGGCGTGAGTGCGCCCGGCGTTTTATTGGAAGATGTGACTGCGGCACAGTGGAGCGCAGTGCTGGCGGTCAACCTCACCGGTGTATTTCTGTGCACCCGCGCGGCTTTCCGGTTGATGAAAGCCCAGCAGCCGCGCGGCGGCCGCATCATAAACAACGGCTCGATTTCTGCGCATGTGCCGCGGCCCAATTCCGCGCCGTATACCGCCAGCAAGCACGCCATCACCGGGCTCACGCGCTCCACGGCACTGGATGGGCGCAAGTATGACATTGCCTGCGGGCAGATTGATATTGGCAATGCGGCCAGCGAGATGACAGAGCGCATGCAGGCTGGTGTGCCGCAAGCCAACGGGTCGCAGGCGGTGGAACCGACGATGGATGTGTCCCTGGTTGCGGACGCGGTGCTTTACATGGCTGGTTTGCCGCTGGATGCCAATGTACAGTTTATGACGGTGATGGCGACAAAAATGCCGTTTATCGGGCGCGGTTAATTTTTTAATCGCTGGCCTGTCACGCTTGCGCGTGGTGGGTGAGCTGGGTGTTTGCTTAGTTTGTGCACCCTATGCAGCGCCACGGTACTTACCATAGAGCTTAAAATCCAGTTATGAATTTCAAAAACGATAGAGGCGCTGCGGCTCCTGTGCCTTCCACTGCCGAAGAAAGCTTGCACCACGCATCAGACTATGGCACGGTCACGAGGCGCTCTGAGTTCAGCAGCGGCGTCAGGGCGCAGTTGCCAATGCTGCTGGCCGTCTTTCCATTTGGCTTGCTCTTTGGCGCGGTTGCACGCGATGCGGGGCTTTCGCCGCTGGCAGCGCTTGCCACTTCGTCAGTAATCTTTGCAGGCTCGGCACAGTTTGTGGCGGTGAGCTTATACCGGGATCTGAGCCCGGCGGTTGTGATGGTGCTCACAATTTTTATCGTCAACTTGCGCCACTCGTTGTACAGTGCCTCGCTTGCGCAGGATTTGCGCCACTTGCGCGCGCACTGGAAGTGGCTGCTTGCATATCTGCTTACGGATGAGGCGTACGCAGTGGTGATTACGCACTACAACGCCACCGCGCGCCAGCCGCAGTTTCACGCCCACCGTCACTGGTATTTTTTTGGCACTGCGATTACGCTGTGGTGCAGCTGGCAGATTAGCACCGCGCTTGGGATTCTGGTTGGCGGGCAGATCCCGCCCGGGCTGCTGCTTGATTTCGTTGTGCCGCTGACCTTCATTGCACTGCTAATTCCGGCGCT